>Ga0075418_10005477_pt1 | contig 14378 bp, 10 predicted proteins | sample SoiMetdeltSBSDD2_FD_81776 | JGI IMG/M metagenome (GOLD analysis project Ga0075418, IMG submission 81776) | Bulk soil microbial communities from a Populus tree surrounding site in Tennessee, USA - Soil MetaG P. deltoides SBSDD2 | ecosystem: Environmental > Terrestrial > Soil > Tree plantation...
CTCGGCGAGGCGCTGGGCCTTGCGCGAGGTGACCGTGAGCAGGCCGATGCTGAGCGTCAGCAGCAGCAGGACGCCGAAGCTGAGCGCGATGTTGCGGCGCCGGGCGCCGGCGACGGCCGCCTCGAGCGATCCGCTCTGATGCTGCACGAGAAGCCGCCACCGGCCCGGCTGCTCGTCAATCACCGCGCGTTCCGACACCGAAGAATTGTTCTCCGCGCCGCACTTGTCGAGCGTCGAGGCTGGTCGCGCGTCGCGTCCGGGCGGCGGGGTGCCACGGGGCAGCTGGAATCGCGGAAACAGGCCCTGACACGCGTCGGCTTGCCCCGCCTCCGTCGCCGCATTCGCGTCGGAACGGTAAATCACGTCCTTCGGATTGTCCGAGTCGATGACCGACACACGATACGAGTCGCCGTGCGTGAAGTGCCGCTGCACGAGGTCGGGCAGAAACGTGTCGTGAATGTAGGGGAGGTTCAGCTCCAGTACCGTGAAGCCGAACGCCAGCTCCGTCGTCAGCCGGCGCGAGCCCGTGTCAGGATTGAAGCCGCTCCGCAGGTTCGTCGTGACCCCGCGAAACGGTCCGATGATGAGCGAATCCTGTCCCTGGAAGCGCTGCGGGCGCTGATCCTGCGGGAAGGGCTGTGCGGCGTTGAAGTCTTCCAGCTCGGCGGCGAAATCGGCTTTATACGGTTCGAGAGCCGCAGGCCACGTGATGGGCGTGAAGGTGCGTGCCTCAGGGTCCCACCGGCGTGCCACCGGCTGGCCGCCTTCGACGACCACGATATAGACCGCACGAACCAGCCCAGGGTGCGTGGCTTCCTTGGACCACTGGTCGTAACGATCGGCGTACCCTTCCCACGTGTTGTCCCTCACGGCCGCGAACCTGACCTGCAAATCAACCCACGCGCGACCGACTTCCTGGGAGAACGACTCGCGGAACTGTTGCGCCGCGATCTCGACGTTCCGGCGCATGCGTCCCTGCTCGGCTTCGCTCACCTGTCCGACCCAGCGGAACTGGAGGACGGCCAGGGCCGGCATGAGCACCAGCAGCGCACCGGCCAGCAGGGTCAATCCGGAGGGGCGCTTCGTCTTCACGAGGCGGAGTGTAGCACGGCAGAATTCCTCGTAACACACTGAAAAGACGCCTTTTACAATCTTAACAAACTCTTTGCGACTCCTTAACGACGTTCGGCCCGGCAAGCCGAATAATGCCTTCCATGTCTTCGACAGACAGGGTGGGGGTTCGTGTCGTGGGAGGGTTCTCGTTGGTCGCTCTCCTGACGGTTTCAACCGCGCTGCTGGTGGCACAGGCCCCGCCGGCGCAGACACCGCCGGCGCCCGCACAGACGCAACCGGCGCAGACGCCTCCGGCGCCCGCGCAGGGCGCTCAGCCGGCCGCGCCGCCAACGGCCGGCGTGATCGGCGCCATTCAGGGCACACCTGCGCATGACACCGCGAAGGGCGCGGCGCTGCTTGCAGAAGCGCGCAAGGCGCTTGGTGGCGCGGACAAGTTCAAGGCCGTGCAGCGGCTCGAGGCGAAGGGCAAGTCGGCACGCGCGCTCGGCAACAACAACATCCAGGGCGACTTCGAGTACCAGCTGGAGCTGCCCGACAAGTTCCGCCGCAAGGAAGTGCTCGGCTTCAGCGGCGGCGACCGCGGCGGCGGCGGTGGCGTCGACGTGATCCAGATCCTCAATGGCGCGTCGGTGATTCAGAGGGCCGACTTCCAGCAGCAGAACGCCGCCATTGGCGGCTTCGACGGCGACGGCGGTGGCGGCAACCGGGGCGGACGCGGGCGCGGCAACATGAACCTCGCCGCTCTGCTCGGCGGGCCCAACACCGAGGGCCTCGATCCGCAGACGAAGCAGGAGGTCGAGCACAAGACGGTGGCGTCGGAGATGGCGAGGATGCTGATGGCGTTTCTCGTCACGACCAGCGAGCCGATCGCCTGGATCGGCATCGCCGAGTCACCCGAGGGCAAGGCCGACGTCCTCGAGTTCAACACCCCGGACGGCGTCGCCACGCGCGTGATGATCGAGGACAAGAATCACGTGCCGCTCCTGCTCTCGTGGACCGGCGTCGCCTCGCAGCTCGGCAACTTCAACCGTGGCGGCGGCAACCGGGGGCAGCAGGGCAATCGCGGCGCCGCGGGCGGGCAGCAGGGCAATCGCGGCGGCGGCAACCGCGGCGGCGCCGGCCAGGTCGCACCGCTGCAGATGTACCTGTCGGACTACAAGTCGGTGAACGGTATCAAGCTGCCACACCTCATACAGAGCGGATCGAACGGCGAGACCACCGAGGAGCTCGTCGTGAAGAGCTACCGCGTCAACCCATCATTCAAGGCAGATCTTTTCGACAAATGACACGTGTACTCTTCGTTCTTCTCGCGCTGCTCGCGGCATCGCCGGCGTTTGCGCAGCAGGCCGCCCGACCGGCGGCGACGCCTGCCGCTGCCACCGACGCGCAGCTGCATCTCATCGTCATCGACGTCACCCAGTCCGGCATCCCGACCGCGACCATCACGATCACCCCGGCCGGGCGCGATCCGATCGAGGTGATGACCGACGAGAAGGGCGTCGTCACCGTCCCGTCGCTGCCCGTCGGCGATGTGAAGGTGCGCGTGGAGTTCTCGGGCTTCGACCCGGCGGAAGGCGTTGTCAGGCTGCAGCGCGGCATGAACAACCAGACGGTCGAGTTGAAGCTGGCCGGGCTCTCGCAGGAGGTGCAGGTCAGCAGCGAAGACGTGAACGCCGACACGCGCGGCAGCGCGATGGCGACGGCGCTGACCAAGGAGGAGATCTCCGCGCTGCCCGACGACCAGGAGGAACTGCAGCGCTATCTCGAGCAGCTGGCGGGTCCCGAAGGCGCCACATTCGTGATGAACGGGTTCAGGGGCGGCCGGCTTCCCAGCAAGGAAGAGATCCGCTCCATCCGCATCCGCTCGAACTCGTTCGCCGCCGACGGACATGAGAGCGGCGGCAGGCAGCAGATCGAGATCATCACGCGGCCCAACACCGGCGCGTACTCGGGTGGCCTCAACGTCGCCTACCAGGGCGACAACCTGAACGCGCGCAATGCGCAGTCGATGGTCGAAACGCCCGAGGGGACGAAGCAGTTCCAGATGCAGTTCCGCGGTCCCATCGTCAAGGACAAGACCTCGTTCAACCTGAACGTCCAGAACAACAATCGCTTCCAGTCGAACTCGATCATTGCCATCAGCGCAAATGGCACGCAGGTTCGCGTGCCCACCGAGACCCAGAACATCAACGGCGGCATCGAGCACGCCCTCACGAAGAACTCGACCCTGCGCCTGTCCTATCAGGGCCAGCGAAGCGAGGGACGTAACCAGGGGCTGACCCAGTTCGATCTTCCCGAGCGTGCGCAGACCACGCGCAACACCGGGAACATGTACCGCGCCCAGGTTCAGGGCATCGTCGGCACGAACATGCTCAACGAGGTTCGCTTCGAGGTGAATCGCCGTCGTCAGGAGACGTCGTCGGTCACCAACGCTGCCGCGATCCTCATTCCCGAGGTCGAGAACCGCGGCGGCGCCGGCGTGGCGCGCAACAACCTGACTCAGACGTTCGAGCTGGCCGACAACTTCGATTTCACGCCGTTCCGAAACCATCAGATGCGCGTGGGGTTGCTGCTCGAGGGCGGCCTCTACGAGAACTTCGACGAGACGAATCCGCTCGGCCGGACGACGTATGGCAGCTTGACCGAGTACAACTGGGACCTGAAGCTGCAGACGACACAGCGGCAGGGCACCTACACCAGCTCGTTCACGCAGTACCAGGCCGGGATGTACATCCAGGACGACATCCGCGTGAACAACCACCTGTCGGTTGGCGTCGGCCTCCGCAACGAGATGCAGACGCGTATCGGCGACAAGCTGAACCTGATGCCGCGCGTCGGCTTCTCGCTGAACCCGTTCAGCGGCGGCCGGACGTCGATCCGCGGCGGGTACGGCATCTACTACGACTGGTACGATGCAAGCCTCTACGATCAGACGCTGCGCTTGAACGGCGTCGCGCAGCAGGATTACACGACCCTCTACGAGTACGACGGAACCTTCAACGAGCTGGGGATTTTTGTCCCGACGCTCGACGCGAACGGGAAGGCCATTCAGATCGGCTCGACAGGAGGCGTCGGCAGCGGACCGACCAATCGAACGGTCGCGGCGCCGGACCTCGAGCTTCCGTACGTGCACCAGAGCTCGATCGGCGTTCAGCAGCAGCTGGCTTCCAACCTGAGCCTCCAGGTGACGTATCAGAAGCTCGTTGGCCGCAATCAATATCGCGGCATCGACATCAACTACGGCGATCTCGTCTTCGACGGCGTGAACTTCGTCCGGGTCCGTCCCGATCCGACCTCGAACATCGTCACCGAGATCCAGTCGACGGGGCGCTCGGAGAGCGACCGCGTGACGTTCCAGACGCGGTATCAGCTGCCCAATTCGCGCGGGTTCTTCCAGTTCGCCTACCAGCTGGGCAAGGCGAAGGCCGATTTCAGCGGCGCGACATCACTGCCCTCCGACAGCGCGCACCCCGAGCTCGATTGGGGACCGCAGGGACAGGACATCCGCCATCAGATGCAGCTTGGCGGCAGCATCAGACTGCCCTGGCAGATTCGTCTGCAGAGTCAGCTGAACGTCCGGTCAGCGCCCGCCTACAACTTCACGACAGGGTCGGACAACAACAAGGACGGTGTGGTCAACGATCGTTTCGACGGTGTTGGCCGCAATTCGCTTCGCGGTGAATCGACCTGGGAGATCCGGCAGGCGTCGATCAGCAAGATATTCGGGTTTGGCGGGCCGCGGGCCGATGGTGGCAATTCCGGCGGAAATCCCGGTGGCGGAAATCCCGGTGGCGGCAATCCCGGTGGCGGCGGATTCCGCGGGCCCAATAACCAGCAGGGCGGCGGCTTCCAGGGCGGCGGCGGCAATTCCGGTGGCGGCGGCGGCTTCCAGGGTGGCGGCAATTTCCGCGGCAACAACAACAACAACGGAAACAACTCCCGCTACCAGATCGAGTTCGCCATCTCGGCCCAGAACCCGTTGAACCGGGTCGTCCGGACGGGATATACCGGCAACATCCGTTCGCCGTTCTTCGGCACGGCGACCACGATCAACCCGGCGCGCAAGATTACGTTCAACACCAGCTTCCGCTTCTAACAGCGGCGGGAGGACGCCCGGCAGCGCCGGGTTGATCGCAGGTTGGTGGGAGGTGCCAGCGTCAGTAGCCGAGCGCTCGCAGTTGCTGGCATCTCACCACTGACCGTCTTCCCGTTCCCCTCACATTCATCGTCGACGCCACCGCAGTGGTCCGGCTAAAGCCGGACGCTACGTGCGATCCGCGGCGAGCAGTACACTCTTCTCGTGAACGTCACCATCGTAGGTGCCGGCATCGTCGGATGCGCGATCGCACACGAGCTCGCTCTGCGTGGCGTGTCGGTGCTGGTGCTGGATTCGCGTGGCGTCGGGGGCGGCGCCACCCAGGCGTCGGCGGGCATCCTGGCACCCGCCATCGAGGGTCACTCGCCATCGCTGCGCCGGCTGCTTCAGTGTGGCCTCGAGGTCTATGAGGGCTTTGTCCGACGGTTGGAGGCCGAAACCGGAGCCGCCATCGAATATGAGCGCAGCGGGACGTTGCAGCTCGCCCTCGATGACACAGAAGCGTCCGAGCTGGCGGAGGTGGCTCGACAGCTGGCGAGGCTGAACGTGCCTCACGAGTGGCTGACGGCCGCAGACGCCACACGGCTGGAACCGATGGTGTCTCCGCGCGTCACCGCGGGCTTGTCCATCGTGCAGCATGGCTACATCGTGGTCGGGACACTGCTCGACCGGCTGGCCGCTGCGATGTCGAAGCGCGGCGTCACGCTCGAGAGGGAACGGGTCACGGCGCTCGAGGGCGGAGGCGCAGGAACGAGAGTCGTCACTCCCACCCGGGCGATAGAGAGCGATGCCGTGATCGTCGCCGCGGGGAGCTGGTCGGCGGATCTCGCGAACAGGCGGCTGAACCCGGCGCCGGTGCGGCCTATCCGCGGCCAGATCGTGCGGCTGCGTGCGGCCCGGCGTCTGATGTCACGCGTGCTCTGGGGAAGCCGCTGCTACCTGGTGCCGTGGCGCGATGGGTCGGTGCTCGTCGGGGCGACGATGGAAGATGTTGGCTTCGACGAGACGGCCACTACGGCAGGCGTGCGCCAACTGCTCGATGCCGGCGTGGAGCTCCTGCCTGTGCTGGAGCAAGCCACGTTCGAGGAAGTACGGGTCGGGTTGCGCCCCATGGCGACCGATGAGCTGCCAGTGATCGGTGCCTCGTCGGTGATGCCGCAGCTGTTTTACGCGACGGGTCATTACCGGAACGGCGTCCTGCTCGCGCCGCTCACCGCGACGCTCGTCGCCGACCTCGTTGTCGATGGCCGCGAGCGCGAAGAGCTGTCCGTGGCACGGCCGGCCCGATTGGGCATGTAGAAAGGCGGACCTGACGGTCCGTCTGATCACTCGAGGCGGGTATATTTAGGGCGCGCTGCCAAAGCCCGATGCGCCTCAAACGCTTCTACTCCTCGCGCGAAGTGGCTGCCCTCACCGGTCTGAGCGCCCGTCAGCTGCAGTGGTGGGACGCCCGCCGGCTGTTCATCCCCGCGGTCGGTTCGCAGCGTACGGCGGCAGGAGGATTCACGGAGCGCCGGTACACGCCGCTCGACGTGCTCGAGCTGCAGGTGCTCGCCGACCTCCGCCGCCGCGGCCTGTCCGTGTCGCGGCTCCGGAAGCTGCTTGCCACGCTCCGGGACGAGTTCGGCATCCGGCTCTACGAGGCGATCGGCGAAGGCGGGCGGCTGACGCTCTTCATGAGCGGCAGCGATATCTACGCGCGCAGCCAGGACGGCCGCCTGTTCAACCTCGATCGGCCGTCGGAGCCGCTGCTGATGGTAGGGGAGGAGCACTCGCTCCGGCTGCTCGCGGCGCGCGAGCCGAAACGGCGCGCCCGTGCGAGCAGTGGGCGCGCTACCGAATCGGAAACACCGTCTCGAGATCGTCGGCGGGCCGCGCGATGACGTGAACCCCGATCAGCTCGCCGACGCGGCGGGCCGCGGCCGCTCCAGCGTCGGTTGCCGCCTTCACCGAGCCCACGTCGCCGCGAATGATGGCGGTGACCAGCCCGGCATCGACCTTCTGCCAGCTGACCAGCACGACGTTCGCCGTCTTCAGCATCGCATCCGCGGCTTCAATCATGCTCACGAGACCGCGAGTCTCGATCATGCCGAGCGCGTCGCCGATGTCGGGCCGCTCGTCTTCGGCCGATTCCTTCTGCTTTACCATGTTGTGTTCGGTAGGGATATCACGACCGAGCCTTTGGCTGGATTCTATCACCGCAACAGACCGATGGACGGTCCCATGAATCTCGTGGTTGCCCGCGATGCCATCCTGGAACGGATTCTCGACGTCACCTTTTCCGTCTGGCACGATGGGCTGACCCGCCGGGCGTACGGCCAGCTCAATGACGCACAAATGCGCACCGCGTGGGGCGCCGCGCATCTTCACCGCGTCGCGCTCGTCGACGCCTCCGGAACGCTGCTCTCGTCGGCGAAGCGGTACCGTCTGACAGCCAGTCTGCGCGGGCGGACGGTTTGCGTGTGCGGGATCGGCGCCGTGTTCACGCCTCCCGAGGTGCGCGGCCGCGGATACGCGAGCGAGCTCGTGAGTCGCCTCGTGGATGGGGCGCGCAACGAAGGGGCCGAGCTGGCCATGTTGTTTTCCGAAATTGACCCGGCGTTCTACGAGCGGCTGTCGTTCGAGGCGGTGCCGCTGGACGAGGTGACGCTCGCGGTCCACCGCAAGGACGGCGCGCCAGCCATGCTCGTGCGCGCGGGCGGCGACAGCGATCTCCCGGCCCTCGCCTCGATGCACACCACGCGTTCGGACACGTCGTCGTTCGCGCTGCAGCGGGATGCCTCGTATATCCAGTTCTCGCTCGCCAAAAAACGGCTGCGGGCCGGACTGGCGGCATCCGGTGTCCGGCAGGTGGAGTTCTACGTGGCCGAAGAAGGGGCGTCGGCGGTCGCCTACGTGATGCTCTCGGTCAATCACCACGGCTGGACGCTGGACGAAGCTGGCGATCGCGATCCCGCAGGCGCCAGGCTGGGCGCGATGCTGCAGGTGCTCGCCGCGCGCGAGCCGTCGGCCGGCGCTCCCTCGATCCTTGCATGGTGGCCGCGCGCGTTCCCCGTCCCACCGCAGATGGCGATCGCCAACACGCGTCAGCCACGCGATCGGCTGATGATGCGGCCACTCGCGGACGTGCCGCTGCCTGGTGCGGCCGATGTTTTCTACTGGCGGGGAGATGTGTTCTGAGCCAGCGAGGCTCCGCGTCACCGGCGCGACAGTGGCAGAACGATGGTCCTGCCTTCGCCCTCACTCAATCGAAGCTCGGTGGCCCGGTCCTTCATCCGCTCGAGGAACTCGGGATCCAGATACTCGTCCTCCTCGAGAAACGTGACGGCGATCGCACGGTAGCGCTCCTCCGGAAGGCCTGCGAACTTGAAGCGGCCTTCGGAGTCGGTTCGCGTAGCCTTCACGAATCGCGACGGGTACTTCCACTTCGCCGCGTCGTCCGGAAAAATGACGACGCTCGCCTGCCGCGCGCCGTTCAGCGAAACGCTGCCGGTGAGCCGGGCCGTGCGATCGGTGACGACGACGCGCGCCGTTGCCGCCGCGGCACCGTTGGAGAAGTCGACTAGCGCATCCGTGACGTCGCGGCCATCGACCTCGAGCCGCCTGACCATCCACTCCTCGGGAAGGATGGTGATGTCGAACACGTATCGTCCGGCCAGATTGAGCATCGAGAACTTCCCGCCCTCGCCCGGATTGACGGCAATCGCCACCGACGGACTCGCATCGCTGGCGCCGACTGGCTGGGCCCGGATCGCGACTTCGTACTCGCGGGGAAGCGTGGAGCCGATCTCGGCGACGACCGATCCGGCCAGCGTGACCGAAGGGCGAATCGTGACCGTGACGCCGGCCACGTCGCTAGCGCCCACCTCGAAGCTCGTCATCCCGCGTTCGATGATCGGCGTGGCGCGTTGTTTCAGAAGCTCCGGGTTGATCACCGGAAACAGGGTCGCGTCGGCCACATACAATCCGGGCGGCACGCTCGTCGCGGTGAACCTCCCGCCCGCGTCGGTCGTGACGAAACGGCCCTTGCTGCCCGCGCCCGCCGCAACGACGTCATCTGCGTGCAGGTGCACCTCGACCCCAGGCGCGGGCGCTCCAGTGGAGCCGAATACGACTCCCGACACGTTGACTCCCGGTGTTCTGACCGGGGCGGTGATGTCGATGCCGGGCTGGTCCTGGCCCGCCTGGAGCTTGATTACCTGCGCATCGGCCGCTCGCTGCGTGCCGGGAGCATAGGTGGAAACGGTCTGCATCTCGCCCAGGAAGGTGTTGCTCTTCGAGCGGAGAGTGGCGCTCACGTAATAGTCGCCCGGAGGAAGCCCGTAGACACGAAACGCGCCGAGGTCGTCCGTCTGATCGACGATCCCCACGGGAATGAGCTGGCGCTCACCGCGGACGGTCCGTGCGCGCATCGCCCTGACGCTCGCTCGCGCTACGGACTCTCCGTACTCGTCGGTCACGCGGCCGGCGATCGCTGCGCCTCGCATCAACTGAATGTCCACGGTGACACGTTGCCCGTTGGCCAGGACGACCGGCGTCGGCGCCTCCAACGGGCTCGTCTGGCCGGCCTGCTGCGACACGAAGCCGGCCTTGGATGCCGTGACCGTCCATTCTCCCGGGGTGAGGTCGCGGACGTCGAACTGTCCCTGATCGTCCGTCGTCGCAAGCCGGTAGTCGCGGCCGCCGGGATCGCGAAGGCGGACCTGTGCGCCCCTGATGGGAGTCCCGTTGGGCGCGGAGAGCACGCGTCCGCGAATGACGCCGGTGGCCGTGATCGTCGTCGGCGCCGCCGGCCCCGGGCCACCCGAGCGCTGCGCTGCCGGCCATGCGATGGCGGCGAGCACCACGCTCAGTGTGGTCGCCAGTCGCTGGATCCCTGTCGGAGCGGTGGATGCCATGTCGCGCTCCTCAGCGGTGAACGAGCACCAGCCAGATGGAGGCCTTTTCGCCTTCACCCACGGAGAAGGCGGTTGCGCCCGGACGCAAGCGGTCGAGGAGCTCAGCGTCCTGATGCTCGCCTTCCTCCAGATAGTCCAGGGCGATCGCCAGGTATCGCGCAGCAGGTGGCAGTCCCGTGACGCGAAAGCGACCCGCGGCATCGGCTTTGGCCACGCGTACCAGTCGGGACGGGTACGTCCACCTGCTGGAGTCGTCGGGAAAGATCACGACGTCGACGTCCGGCGCCGGCTGCCGGTTCGATGACACGACGCCGGTCACTTCCGCCAGTCGATTGGTCAGGACGATCCGCGCCGTGAACTGTCCTGTGGCCGGGAAATCGCGCGCGCCGTCGGCGATATCGCTCCCGTTGAGATCGATCGAGGCAACGCCCCAGCCCGCTGGAAGGCCGTCGACCCCGATCGCATAGGGCCCCACCAAACCACGCAGCGAAAAGGCCGTCCCGCGCTCGAGCGAAGCCGTGCGAACCTCCGAGCTGCGCATCGATCGCGCCGACACCGTGACACGGGTGAGCGGCGGCAGGCTCGAGCCAGGCGCGGCGATGATGCTGCCCGCGACGGTCGCCCCCCTGGACGCGACCAGCGTGGCACCGGACACCTCGTCGGCGCCGACGTTGATCGGCAGGAAAGCGGTTTCAGCACCCGTCGGCCGCGTCACGCTCGCCGAGAGCACGTAGGACCCAGGCGACACGTTGAGGATCGTAAAGCGCCCGTTTTCGTAGGTCTGTCCGAAGTTGCCGAACGCCCGTGCCGCAACCGAGAAGTCCGACGCGTTGAGCAGCTCGACGGAGGCGCCTTCGACGGCCAATCCCGTGGCGTTGACCACCGTGCCCGACACGCGCACCGCGTGCGGGGGAAGGATCGGGAAGATGACACCGGACCGCTCCTCACCAGGCGACAGCGTGACGCGCTGCGCCTCGGTGGCGTTCGGTGTCCCCGGAAAATACGTCAGCTGGCGGGCTGTCGTCGACAGAGCCGATTCGGGCGGCGCTGCCCGCAGCGACGCGGTGATGTAGTAGTCGCCAGCGGGAAGCGAGTGCAGCCTGAACGCGCCGCCATCGTCGGTGACGTCAGAGCCGGCGGCCGCGGCCAGCTGCCGCCGCCCGCGCACCATGCGCGATCGGAGGATCTCGACCTGCGCGCCAGCCACGGCCTCGCCGAACTGGTCGACGAGGGTGCCGGTGACGGCGCCGCCGCGCACGAGCCCGAATTCGCCGGAGTATTTGCGATCGCCAGCGATCTGGAAGGCACGGGCCGGCTGCGACGGATGGCGCTGGCCGGATTGCTGGGTGACGAAACCGGCTTTCGAGATGGTCACGGTCCAGGGCCCAGGTATCAGGCCAGACAGCTCGAAGCGGCCGTCGCCATCGCTCATCGTGCTTCGGGTGCCGCCGCGCGGGCTGGTCGCTTCGATTTCTGCGCCCCTGACCACCCTCCCGTCGGCTGCGCTCACGACCCGGCCCGAGAGCTCGGCCCCTCCAGACGGCACGGTCGTGGCGTCGGCCGCCAAAGGGACCTGGGGCGCGGGGCGCTGCGCCTGCGGGTTCTCCAACGAGAGCGCCAGGAGCACGACGCAGAGCGGCCCGATCGCGCGGCCTACAGCTGTCACGGCCTCTTAGACCCCTGCCGCGGGTCGATGGTTGTCTCTCAAGATTGCCGCCGCGCCGAGCCGGCCGCTGGCGCCCGTGAGGAATCCGCCGGGATGCGTCCCTCCGCCACAGAAATAGAGCCCGCGAACCGGGCCGGCATATCTGCCGTAGCCGAGGACCGGCCTCATCGCGTAGAGCTGATCGGGCGCCAGCTCGCCATGGAAGATGTGGCCGCCGGCCAGACCATAGTCCAGCTCGAGATCGGCGGGCGAAATGACTTCAGATGCCACGACCGTTGGAGAGATGCCGGGCGCGTGACGCTCGAGGATGGTCAGGGTGCGGTGCAACACGCGCTCGCGCCAACTGCTCCACTCTCCCTGCTTCAGACGGTAGGGTGCGCAGTGCACGTAGTTCGACGCCACGTGGGCGCCCGAGGGCGCCAGCGACTGGTCGAGCAGCGACGGGATCGTCATGTCGAGCCACGGCTCGTTCGACAGCTCGCCGTACTTCGCGTGGTCGAAGGCACGCTCCAGATAGTCGATTCCCGGCCCCACGTGCACGTGCCCCGAGAGCAGTGTCTGGCTGCCGACGACGCCGGTGAACTTGGGCAGCTCTGAGAGCGCCAGGTTCACCTTCGCGACCGTCCCCGATGCCCGATAGTTCCTGAACTTCACCAGCACGTCGGGTGCCACGTCCTGCGGGTCGATCAGCGTGAGCAGCGTCGTCCGGGGATCGACAGCGGACACGACGGTGGTGGCCGGAATCTCCTGTCCGGCGGCAATCACTCCGGCTACACGGCCGTCGCGGACGAGGATGCGCTCGACCGTCGTCTGTTCGCGAATCTCGGCGCCAGCCGCGCGCGCCGCCGCCGCCATTGCGCCGGTCAGCGCTCCGGGGCCGCCGCGTACGCGAAGCGCGTGGCCGCCGGCGAGGCGCCGGTGAGCCTCGCGGAGCAGCAGCACGAGGGCGCTGCCGGCCGATTTCGGACCTAGCATGGTGCCCGACACTCCGGCTCCGGCGACGGCCGCCTTCAGCAGATCGTCTTCGAACCACTCGTCGAGCATGTCGGCCACCGGCATCGGCAGCCAGCGAAGGAGCCTGTGGGCCTCGTGTCGTCCGAGCCCGCGAAACCGTCGACCGGTGTTGAGCAGCCGGAGCAGGTCGCGCGCCCCGGGAGCGTCGATGTCGGGCGGCGGTGAGCCGAGAACCGGGGCCAGCACGGCAGCAGCTCGGACGATCGCGGTCCGATGCGCCTGCCACGCGCGCGCGTCCTTCACGTTGAGCGTCCGCAGACCCTGGGCGCAGCGCGCGGGATCCGTGTACAGCGTCACCGCCGGCTTGTCCGGCGACACGGCGCAGGTGTCGACCTCCCCTGTCAGAAGTTCCAGACCGTGCTTTCGCAGTTTCATCTCGCGAACGATGCGCTTGTGCAGCAGCACCTCGTGCGAGAGCGTAGGACAGTGGAAGCCCGGCTCGATCTCGCGCGTGATCGCGCCTCCACCCACACGTGCGCTGCGCTCCAGCACCAGCGGCTTGATGCCGGCTTTTGCGAGGTAGAAGGCTGCGGCTAGACCGTTCGGACCGGAACCGATGATCACAGTATTCATTGCCAGGAGGAAGAAGTCAGGAGGAAGAAGGAAGAATAGTGCGCACGTACGAGCCCAGCAACCTGCCGATCTCAAGAGCATCCTCATTAAGAGACTTTTCCTTGGACAGGTAGCCAAGGTCCACGGCGAGGCGGAGATAGTAGCGGGCTTCTTCGAGTGAGCCCTCAGCAACGTTCATCAACCGCGCTTTGTCTGGCTTGCCTCGTCTCTTGAAGCCCTCAGCGATGTTGGCTGGAACCGATACCGCGGCACGTCGGAGTTGTGCCGTGAGGCCCCAAACCTCCTGTCGTGGAAATTCGCGAGTGACTCTGTAGACATTCAACACGAACCCATGTGCTTTCTGCCAGACGATGAGGTCTTCGAACGATTGCGCGGGCTCTCGTTTCATCAGCGTTCTTCCTCCTTCCTTCTATCTTCTTCCTCCTGAATCAGCGAGCATCCTGAACGCCGCATTCCTTCCCGGTGCCCCCATGATTCCTCCGCCGGGGTGCGTGGCCGAGCCGCACATGTACAGGTTGCGGATTGGCGTCTGATACTGCGCCCAGCCGGGCACCGGGCGGAGGAAGAAGAGCTGCTCGAGCGTCAACTCTCCCTGGAAGATGTTGCCCTCCGACAGCCCCCAGTCGCGCTCGAGGTCGAGCGGTGTGACCACCTGGACGTGGCGGATGATGTTCTTGAGGTTCGGCGCGTATTGACAAAGGGTCTCGACGACCGTGTCGCCGAAGGCGTCGCGCTGCTCGTCCCACGTGCCGTCGGCCAGGTGATACGGCGCGTACTGAACGAAGCACGACATGACGTGTTTGCCCGGTGGTGCGAGACCCGGATCGGTCAGCGACGGGATGACGATGTCGATGTAAGGGCGCGGAGAGAAGCGCCCGTACTTGGCCGCATCGTAAGCGCGCTCCATGTAATCGATGCTGGGCGAGATGGAGATGGCACCGCGCAGGTGCGTGCCGGCGCCGGGGAGCGCAGTGAAATCGGGCAGCGCGTCGAGCGCAAAGTTGACCTTGCCCGACGAGCCGCGGAACTTGTAGCGGCGGATGTCTTCGACGAAGTC
>Ga0075418_10005478_pt1 | contig 14378 bp, 10 predicted proteins | sample SoiMetdeltSBSDD2_FD_81776 | JGI IMG/M metagenome (GOLD analysis project Ga0075418, IMG submission 81776) | Bulk soil microbial communities from a Populus tree surrounding site in Tennessee, USA - Soil MetaG P. deltoides SBSDD2 | ecosystem: Environmental > Terrestrial > Soil > Tree plantation...
CGGCGTCGGCTTGCCCAGGTTGGAAGTCGCGATCGGCGTCGCCGTGTTCGGATTGGCACCGCTCGCATATATCCGCAGCTCATAGCGGGTCACCAGCGTCGCGTGATCCGGAGACGCTGTGAACATGACGCCCGTTGGCGGAGTTGTCGGCACCGGGCTGACGGTGACCGCGCTGACCACTGACGAGGTGCTTGCACCACTGTTGTCGTATGCGATCGCCTTGACCGTGTAAGTGCCCGCCGCCACGTTCGCCCAGCTGAAGCTGTAAGGCGACGTCGTGTCGGTGTTCAGCAACGTCGTGCCGTTGTAGAACTCCACTTTTGAGATCGTTCCGTCGGAGTCGCTCGCGGTGGCGCTGAGCGTCACGCTTGCTGGAGCGGTAAAGGTGGAGCCGGTGGCTGGCGATGTGAGGGTAACGGTGGGTGCCTTGTTAGCACCAACCACGGTAACTGTCGCAGTCGTTGACGTGACGTTCGCGCCGCTGTTGTCGTAGGCGACAGCGCGCAGCGAGTAGGTTCCCGCGGCAACCGATGACCAGGTAAAGGAGTACGTTGCGGTCGTGTCGGTATTGAGCAGGGTTGTCCCGTTGTAAAACTCGACGCGCGCAACCGTTCCGTCGGTATCGCTCGCCGAGGCAGTCAATGTCACGCTCGCGGGCGCGGTAAACGACGCGCCGTTGGCTGGTGACGTCAGCGTAACTGTGGGTGCCTTGTTTCCGCTCGTGCCGCTGACCGGACTGTTCATGTCTGTCTGAATCTCGGCCGCGGTCAATACACGACTGTAGAGGCGCACCTCATCCATCAGCCCATCGAAGTACTCCCCCCCTCCAGTGGACCAGTGCCCGAACAGGAGGGGGTTATTGTTCGTCGTGTGGGCCCCGGTTGCGCTGTTCACCAGGGTGCCTCCGAAATACATGCGTACGGTGCTGCCGTCATATGTAAGGGCCACGTGTCTCCACACGTTCAGATCCGAGGTCGTCAGCGTCCTGACGACCCTCCCAGTCCAGGCACCGTTGGCGCCTACTTCTCCGTACAGCTGACCTCCACAAATCTCGAATCCATAGTCGCGCATCTTCATCAGGAACGAGCCGCACGTTCCGCTGTAGAGGCTGCGCGTCTGGAGCCAGCCCATTACCGTAAACGAACCGGACAAGTCGACGTCTCCGAAGTTGACTTCACCATTTCCGGCAAACGACAACGCTTGGCCGTAGCGGCCGTTCGTCCACGTTGCATTCGTGATGGTCCCGGCCGGTCCGGTCCCCGAGCTGTCGCCGACGACCGAACCAGAGCCTTCATTAAGCGCATACGAGGCGACCAACCCATTCGCACTACTGGTCGAGACAGTGATTGTGACTGTCGTCGAATTTGCACTCGCGCCCGCATTGTCATACGCCACCGCCCGCAGGCTGTATGTGCCTGCAGCGACATTCGTCCAACTGTACGAATAGGGCGACGTGGTGTCGCTATTCAGCAAGGTTGTACCGTTGTAGAACTCAACACGTGCAACGGTGCCGTCTGCATCGCTTGCGGTTGCCGTCAGCGATGCCGTCGCCGGCGCCGCATAGGTGGCACCGTTCGACGGAGCCGTCAGCGACACCGTCGGGGGCTGATTGGTTGCGGCGGTCACCTGGATGCTGACGGTAGCCGACGTCGTGCTCGCGCCGTCGTTATCGACAGCCTTCGCCGTCAACGTGTAAGTGCCCGCCGCCACGTTCGCCCAGGTCGCCGAATATGGCGCGGTGGTGTCCGAACCGATCTGAGTCGTGCCCGCGAAGAAGTCGACCCGGCTCACTGTTCCATCCGAGTCGTTCGCTGCAGCAGTCACCGTGACGTTGCTGCCCGCAGTGAAGGTGCTCCCACCTGTTGGCGACGTGATCGCCACAGTCGGCGGCTGATTAGTCGTCGGGCCGCTCGGCGTAAATTTGAAATTATCGAGCACCGCATCGGTCGCAACGGTCGTGCTGTGGCTCGTCGTCGCGATGCCGACGTAGACGTTGTCAGCCATCGCAACCGCGTCGGAACCGATCAACGTCCACGTCGTGCCATTACTCGATTGATAGGCATCAATACGCGAGCCGGTGCGCACGAGGCGAACCCATCCCGGCGCAACGCCTGTGGTTCCCGCCGTGCTCTGACTGATCCCCGCGGGATCTATGCGGCGCTGAAAAGCGTATCCGTTGGCAGCCGAGAGGAGGGCAAACGCATTTCGAGAGTTGGCTGACAGCGTCTCACGAATCATGACGCCGGTCTTCGCCCACGCGTTGGAGTTGGTAACCGAACGCACACGCGCGATGACTTCGCCATCGCCGCTCATCGGTTGATACACGAAATGGAGTTGATCCGACGTTCCCCCGATGTCCGCACCGCCGGCGTGCACGCTATAGACACCTTGACTGTATGAAGTCGAACCTGTGATCGCCGGCGAGCCAATGTCTGCAGCCTGCTGGGGTGCTGGTAGCGAAAGTGGGTTAATCGATACTTGCGAAACAGTTGCCGTCGTCGAGGCGGACGCGTTATGACTCGTCGTCGCGATGCCGACGTAGGCCGTCGCTCCGAGCCCGATCGTCTTGCTCGAAACTGTCGTCCATGTTGTTCCATTCGGCGACGAGTAGGCGGTAACCGTCGTGCCTTTTCGAACGAGTCGCACCCAGTAGGGCGCGGATACCGACGGTCCATACGTGTTACCGCTCGCGCCTCCATTATTCAGGCGCCGCTGGAACGCGACACCTCGGCCGGCCGAAACCAGTGCGTAACCGTGAGCGGCGTCTGCCGCAAGCGAGCTGCGAATCATGACGCCGCTCTTTGACCATGCGTGAGCCGCGCTGACGGAATCGACGCGAGCGATCACCTCGACGTCACCGGGGATCTGCTGATAGATAAAGTTGAACTGATCTGACTGACCGCCGATGTCCGCGCCGGCTGCGGTGATCGTGAACGTGCCTTGATCAAATGACCCAGTGCTGGGAATCGCCGGATTGCCAATGTCCCGCGCCGACCATGGCGCCGGAAGGCTCCAGGTTTGCTGAGCGGCTGCGGTTTGTCTATGAAAAAACGAGAAACCGACGAGAAAAGCTATGAGGACAAAGCGGTATCCAACGCGTGTAAAACGCGGACCTGTAACCATCTACTGATTCCTGGTAAATCCTTCGCAGGGACTGCCATAGGTACCAATAGCAAGATGGTTGCCTCATCGAGCTCATCTGGAACGCACTCAATGCAGTTGTGCAAAACGCGGACGAAGTGAGGAAAGGATTCGCGAGGGTCGACGAGCTCGCGGGAGATCATTGTGTAAACATTCCCGCGTTCTTGATCTACATCAACTTCAAGCGGGTAAACATTCCACGATCGCAATGACCGACATAAGAAGGAGCCCGTAGAAAAAATCTACGCCTCAGCCATTAAACGCCAATAACGTCGGTGAGCTCCTTCACAGCGGCTGCGGATTTCTTGAGTGCAGCATCTTCATCCGCGGTGAGTTTGATCTGGATAATCTGCTCGACGCCGCGAGCGCCGAGTTTGACGGGCACGCCGACGAACAGGTCACGAATGCCATACTCGCCCTGCAGAAACACGGAGCACGGCACGATCTTCTTTTTGTCCTTGAGAATGATCTCCACCATTTCCGCGGCGGCAGACCCCGGCGCATACCACGCACTCGTGCCTACCAGCTTGGTGATCTCCGCCCCGCCATCCGCCGTGCGCTTGCTAATCGCCGCGATTCGGTCCGCGGTCATGCCTGGATAATCGGGTAACGGGATCCCGGCGATCGTCGAATAGCGCGGAAGCGGCACCATTGTGTCGCCATGGCCGCCGAGGACGAACGCGTGGATGTTCTCGACCGACACGCCTGTTTCCATTGCGATGAACGTCCGCATGCGTGCCGAATCGAGCACGCCAGCCATACCGATGATTCGCTCTCGAGGAAACTTGCTGAGACGGTACACGGCCTGGCACATCGCGTCGAGCGGGTTCGCGACCGGGACGATGATCGTGTTTGCCGAGTACTTCACGATCTGCTCGGTGACCGACTGCATGATCTTGTAATTCACATTCAACAGATCATCGCGGCTCATCCCCGGTTTGCGCGGCACCCCAGATGTGATCACTACGACGTCTGAATTGGCCGTCGCCGCCCAGCCCTCGTCGTTCGCCCCGTAGCCGACGACGCGAGAGTCCGAGCCTTCAATCGGACAGGCCTCCAGCATGTCGAGCCCGACTCCCGCCGCCTTGGTATCCGCGATGTCGATGATGACGACGTCTGCGAGTTCCTTGTTTGCGATGGCGCGCGCGACCGTGGCCCCGACAGCACCTGCTCCCCCAACGACCGTAACTTTGCGATTCATGCGTCTACATGCTCTCGATGATTCTGTCGGCGAACTGCGACGTCCTGGCTTCGTGCGCGCCTTCCATCAACCGCGCAAAGTCGTAGGTGACGTATTTCGCCGATATCGCGCGGTCCATGCCCTTGACGACGAGATCGGCGGCTTCTGGCCAGCCCAGGTGCCGCAGCATCATCTCACCGGAAAGAATGACCGATCCTGGATTTACTTTGTCCTGATTCGCGTACTTCGGCGCCGTGCCGTGGGTCGCCTCAAAGATGGCATGGCCGGTGATGTAGTTGATGTTCCCACCCGGAGCGATCCCGATCCCGCCAACCTGTGCCGCCAATGCGTCCGACAGGTAGTCGCCGTTGAGATTCGGCGTCGCAATCACGTCGAATTCGTCAGGCCGTGTGAGCACTTGTTGCAGCGTGATATCGGCGATTGCGTCTTTGATAACGATGCCCGCTCCAGGTTTCCCTTCCGGGATCCGGCACCACGGTCCACCATCGATCTCGACCGCTCCGAAGAACTGCTTCGCGATCTGGTATCCCCAGTCGCGAAACGCGCCCTCGGTGAATTTCATGATGTTCCCTTTGTGAACCAGGGTGACACTTCGCCGCTTGTTGACGATCGCGTAGCTAATCGCGCTATGGATGAGTCGCTCCGATCCGAGATAGCTGATGGGCTTGACGCCGACACCCACTTGCACCGCCACCTCGCGGTGTGGTGCCCCGATCCCTTCAAGCATCTTCTGCCAGTCGCGCGACGCCTCGGTGCTCCCGAACCGGATCTTCTTGAACTCCTTCGGGAACTCCTTCGCAAAGAAATCGAGGATCTTCTGGGACTCGGGGGTGCCGGCGGCGTACTCGATCCCGGCATAGATGTCTTCCGTGTTCTCCCGGAAGATCACCATATCCACCTTTTCCGGATGTTTCACCGGCGACGGCACGCCGTTGTACCAGCGGACGGGACGCAGGCAGACGAACAGGTCGAGCAATTGACGGAGGGCAACGTTCAGCGATCGAATTCCTCCGCCGACCGGCGTGGTGAGGGGCCCCTTGATGCCGACGTAATACTCCCGGAACGCCTCGATCGTGTCGTCGGGCAACCAGTTGTCATGCAGCTTGAAACTCTTCTCGCCGGCATAGACCTCCATCCAGGCGAGCTGGCGCTTGCCCTCGTACGCCTTTGCGACCGCCGCGTCGAGAACACGCACGCTCGCGCGCCAGATGTCGGGGCCGGTGCCATCTCCTTCAATAAAAGGAATAATAGGGTTGTCAGGAACGACGAGCCTGCCGCTCTGTCGCGAGATGGCCGTGCCCGTGGTCGGCGGTTTGACAGTTGTAAAAGTAGCCATAAGCTTTAGGTCACATCACCCGGCACACGTTACCCGATCTTCACAGAAACTGTGGAAAAGTTTGTGGAAATCGAGAACAGCTGTGCATGACGTCCCGCGCCAATCCGCAATTTTGAGCGGTTTGCACCATCGTAGTGCGCGCACTACGTAACCGCGGTCCGCTTTCGAATGAACGAAACACGACATTATACTGACAGACTGAATCATGCACATCGTCATCGCCGATCAATTGCCTTCTTCCGCCGTTGAATTACTCCGAAGCGTACCAGGATGGAGCGTCGACGCTCGTAGCGGCCGGACCGCCGACGAACTCACGCGTGATCTCGCCACAGCCGACGCACTCGTGGTTCGCAGCGCGACCAAAGTGACGGCGCCGATTATCGCCGCTGCTCCCACCTTGAAAGCCATCGCTCGCGCCGGGACCGGAGTCGATAACGTCGATGTCTCGGCGGCGACCGACCGCGGCATCGTCGTCATGAACGCTCCGGGTGCGAACAGTATCAGCGTCGCTGAACTGTCGCTGGCATTCATGCTCTCGCTCGCGCGCATGATTCCAACGGCTGACGCGTCGATGAAACGCGGCGTCTGGGAAAAAAAGAAGCTGACTGGCGAAGAACTCCGCGGCAAAACCCTCGGCATTGTCGGCCTCGGACGAATCGGCCAGGAAGTCGGCGTCCGCGCCAAGTCGTTTGGCATGAATCTGGTCGCGCACGATCCGTTTATTTCGGAGCAAATCGCCGGCACTCTCGGAATTCAGCTTCTGTCGCTCGACGATCTGTGCGGCATCTCCGACTACATCACGCTGCATCTTCCGGCAACCCCGGAGACTCGTCACCTGTTCAATGCAGCGCGCCTGGCAAACTGCAAGGCTGGTGTTCGAATCGTGAACACGGCACGCGGTGAGTTGATCGATGAAACGGCATTGGCGGACGCCATCGAGTCACGACATGTTGCTGGTGCCGGGCTTGATGTGTTCGAAAGCGAGCCACCGACGGAATGGCGACTCGCGAAGTTGCCCCAGGTCATCGCCACACCTCATATCGCCGCGTCGACGGCCGAAGCGCAGGAGCAGGTTGGCATCGAGACAGCAGTCGCACTCAGAGACTTACTTCGAGATGGGGTGATTCGGAACGCGGTGAATTTCAGAGGCATCCGTCCCGACGAGTTCGCGCGCGTGCGGCCGTTCACGGTCCTTGCCGAGCGCGTCGGCATGCTCGTGTCGCAAATCGCCGAAGGACGGACGCAGGCGATTGGGATTCGCTATTACGGGCCATTGGTGTCGGAACACGCCGACCTCATCGCCAGCTCTGTTGTTGTCGGCGTCCTACGACCGATCCTGTCATCGAACGTCACGGTGGTAAATGCGCGAGCGATTGCGGCCGAACGCGGTATCGAAGTCATCGAGTCGCGCAGTTCCCGGCCACGCGCGCTGGCGAACATTCTCTCGGTCAAACTGCACACGACCGGCGGTGAGCGATGGGTCGAAGGCACCGTTTTCGAAGGAGAAAGTCCTCGCCTGACGATGCTCGACGGCGTCGATGTCGAAGTTCCACTCGATGCGCTCGGGACGGTGTTGGTGATTCGCAACGACGATCGGCCTGGCGTGATCGGCGAGGTCGGCACGATCCTGGGCCGTCATGGCATCAACATCGGCGCCTTCGCTCTCGGCCGCGCCAAGGGCGGAGCGGTCGGCGTGATCAACCTGGATCAACGACCTGGTGAGGATTCTCACAACGCAGCCGCGATTGAGGAACTGCGTGCGGCAAAAGCGATCAGAGAAGTGAAGCTTGTGTCCTTAGGAACAGCCGCCGTGTAGTGCCGGTCACGAGATCGACCAGCTCGATCGCGTCGGCGCCCACCTTCACAACACGATACCGGTTGACGATTGTCTGACCTTCGGTCGCCATCACCAATTCGTCGCCAGATTCGATCATCGCCGTCCGCGTCGATCCGTCTTCCGCCAATCCAATGAGCACCAGATTGGGCTCAGGAGGAGCATCAACAATCGGGCGTGCAGCGACAGCGGGTGTTCTGATGCTTACCGCCGGCGGTGGCTGCAGCGTGACGAACTCGAACGGATTGCGAATCGTCGCCCGAGGTGCGGGGGCCACGGCGAGACGTTGACGAAGACGCGACGCCTGCGACTGGACGTCGGACGCGAGGGCATCCAACTGCACTGCCTCGGGTGAGAGACTCGCGACAGGGGGAATCGACGGACGACCGACTCCGGCCGCCGAGGCAAGCCACGCCGCCAGAAGCATCCCGCCCCCGAGATACGCCGCCGCTCGTGTGGGGCTCATGAACGTGTTTTGGACTCGATCGGTCGCGACTCGATCTCGACTCTATCCTACTACTATTCGTGTGTTCGATCACGGTGCAAGCGCCTGACGACGCGTGCAGTTGTGGTAATATTTGCCGTGCCCCCGGTTTCCAGCTTCGGGCCTCCTCTCAATTCCCCTTTCGTCTCCGCAATTGCCGTCATCCCAGCGCGTTACGCATCGTCGCGGTTGCCCGGCAAGGCGCTCGCCGACATCGGCGGAAAGCCGATGATCGAACACGTCTACCGGCGCGCAGCCTCGGCGCGATCCATTGAATCGGTCATCGTGGTGACAGACGACGAGCGAATCTACCGATCGGTCCAGGGGTTCGGCGGTCTCGTGCGCATGACGTCGCCGTCACATCAAAGCGGAACCGATCGGATTGCGGAAATCGCGGCCGATGTGTCCGCCTCGCTCCTCGTCAATGTTCAGGGAGACGAACCGCTGATTGAACCGGCAATGATCGACGAGGCTGTTGCGCCGTTCTCGAGCGATCCGACGCTGATGATGAGCACACTGCGTCGTCGCATCGACGACGAGACCGAAAGACAGAATCCCAACGTCACCAAGGTCGTCGTCGATCAGGATGACTTCGCCTTGTATTTTTCGCGCGCGCCCATACCGTTCGTGCGGCCCGGTTCTCCCGCGGCGTCGGCGTGGCGACACGTCGGCCTGTATGTCTACCGCCGCGAATGCCTTCTGAAGCTCGCGGCGCTTCCAGCGACTGCGATGGAAAAGTCGGAAGCCCTGGAGCAACTGCGCGCGCTCGAACACGGCATCAAAATCAAGGTGGTCGAGACGCGTTTCGACTCAATCGGAGTCGACACCGCCGAGGATCTCGCCCGCGTGCGAGCCGCGATCGACAACGAGTCGACAAAGGCCCGCGCGGGTGTAGCCTCGGACTAGCCGACGGACGAGCAGACACACGAAACTTCAGCCAAGAAAGAACGTTCAACACGATGCAGCAGAACATGGATGCGACTCAAAAAACCGGCGGCGAGTCCAAGCGGCCCGTCAAATACATCCTCGTCACTGGCGGGGTGGTTTCCTCCCTTGGCAAAGGACTCGCGGCGGCATCCATCGGCGCGCTCCTCGAAGGACACGGATACCGGGTCGCCTTACAGAAATTCGACCCGTACATCAACGTCGACCCGGGCACGATGAGCCCGTACCAGCACGGCGAAGTCTACGTCACCGACGATGGTGCCGAGACCGATCTGGATCTCGGCCACTACGAACGGTTTACCAGTGCCGTCACCGGACGGAACAACAACTGGACCACCGGCAAGATTTATCTGTCCGTCATTCAGAAGGAGCGACGCGGCGACTACCTCGGCCGAACCGTGCAGGTCATCCCGCACATCACCAACGAAATCAAGGACAGCATCCGGGCAGTTGCGAAGGACGTTGACATCGTTCTCGTTGAAATCGGCGGCACGGTTGGCGACATCGAGTCGCTTCCGTTCGTGGAGGCGATTCGGCAACTGCGTCAGGATGTCGGGCGAGAGAACACGCTGTACATTCATCTGACGCTGGTCCCGTTCATCGGTGCCGCAGGAGAATTGAAGACCAAGCCGACCCAGCACAGCGTCCGCGATCTCCGGGCCATTGGTATTCAGCCGGACATCCTGCTCTGCCGGACCGACCGCTTTCTCGACCAGGACATCAAGCAGAAGATCGCGTTGTTCTGCGATGTCGACGAGGAAGCCGTCATTACCGCGAAAGACGTCTCGAGCATCTACGAAGTGCCGCTCGTGCTGGCCGCCGAAGGGCTCGACCGCATCGTGCTCAATCGTCTTAATCTGCCGCAGACTGAAGCGCGCATGGGCGCCTGGATTGACCTCGTCGATCGCATCAAGAACCCGTCGGACGAAGTCACGATTCATGTCGTCGGAAAGTACGTCGGCTACGAGGACTCGTACAAGAGCTTGAACGAGGCGCTCTACCATGGCGGATTCAAGCACCGGCTGCGCGTGAACATCCGATGGGTCGAAGCGGAAGCGCTGGAGCAACCGGGAGGCGAGCAACTGCTCGCCGGTGCAAATGGCATCCTGGTCCCAGGGGGATTTGGCGACCGCGGCACGCGCGGCATGATGCGCGCCGCCGAAATCGCGCGCGACCGTGGAATTCCCTACTTTGGGATCTGTTACGGATTCCAGTGGGCCGCCGTCGAGTTCGCGCGTCACGTCTGCGGAATGCCAGACGCAGATTCAACCGAGTGCGCGCCCGATGCCCCGCAAAAAGTCATCTACAAGCTGCGCGATCTCCTCGGTGTTGACGACCTTGGTGGAACGATGCGGCTGGGATCGTATGCCTGCGAACTAAAGCCTGGATCACGAGCCCAGCAGCTCTACGGCCAGCCGGTGATCCACGAGCGCCACCGTCATCGCTACGAATTCAATTGCCTGTACGAAAAAGCGTTGACCGATCACGGTCTGCAAATCGTCGGGCGATCGCTCGACGGTAAGTTCGTCGAGATCATCGAACTGCCATCCCATCCGTGGTACGTCGCAGTGCAATTCCACCCGGAGTTCAAATCGAAACCGCTCGCTCCCCATCCGCTCTTCGCTGGTTTTGTTCACGCCAGTCATGCGCGGAAGCTTGCCGCGCGGCAGCACGCCACGGCCTCCGTGGTAGGGTAATCGGCGTGAAGCCGATCCAGGTGGGAGGGATCACGATTGGAGCCGGAGCTCCGCTGGTCCTCCTTGCCGGACCCTGCGTGATCGAAAGCGAGAACCATGCGGTCGAAACGGCGCTCGCCCTCCGCGACATCACGCGACGCGCCGGGGTGCCGCTCGTGTTCAAAGCGTCGTACGACAAAGCGAATCGAACGTCCGGCAAGTCATTTCGCGGGCCTGGACTTCAAGAAGGCATTCGAGTGCTGGCGCGCGTGCGTGAGTCAGCAGGCGTACCCATTCTCACCGACATCCACGAGCCGGCGCAGGCTGAGCCGGTCGCCGCGGTCGCGGACATTCTGCAGATACCTGCCTTTCTTTCCCGGCAGACTGATCTGCTCCAGGCCGCCGCGGCAACCGGACGTGTCGTCAACATCAAAAAAGGACAGTTTCTGGCACCCGACGACATGCGACACGCGATCGCAAAGGTTACAGCGGCGGGCAACGAGCGGGTGATCGTGACCGAACGGGGATTTACTTTCGGCTATCACAATCTCGTCGTTGATATGCGCGCCTTCCCGATGCTGCGGAAGCTCGGGTATCCGGTCATCTACGATGTCACTCACAGCCTGCAGTTGCCGGGCGCGGGGGACGGCGTCACGGCCGGGCAGGCTGAGTTCATCGAGCCGCTGGCGTCGGCGGGCGTCGCAGCCGGAATCGACGGTGTCTTCATGGAAGTGCACCAGCGTCCGGAGCAGGCGAAAAGTGACGCACAGAATGCCCTGAGGCTTTCCCTTCTCGAGCCGCTGCTGACGCGGCTCGTTCGCATCCATTCCATCGCACGCGAGGCGCTGGTATGACCGACACGATGACTGGTCTGGAACTCGCGCGCAAGGTGCTGCGAATCGAGGCGGCGGCAATCCTCGCGCTTGTGGATCGAGTCAACGGCGACTTCGAACGCGCGGTCCAATTGCTGTTTGACTGCCGGGGACGTGTCATCGTCACCGGCATGGGCAAGTCGGGCCTTATCTGCCGAAAAATCGCGGCGACCTTTTCCAGCACCGGCACCTCCGCCTGGTTTCTTCACCCGGCGGAGGCGATTCACGGCGACCTCGGGGCGATTCGTGACGATGACGTCGTTCTCGCCGTCTCTTACAGCGGCGAGACCGAGGAATTGATCCGACTGCTCGAATCAATCCGTCGAATTGGAGCGCGGCTGATCGCCCTGACCGGGGATCCGTCGTCGACGCTCGCTCGGGCGGCGGACGTGACGCTTGATTGCGGCATCCGAAAAGAAGCCTGCCCGATGAATCTGGTTCCGACCGCGAGCACAACCGCGGCGCTGGCGATGGGAGATGCACTGGCGATGACGCTGCTCGTTCGCAAAGGCTTCCGCGAGGATCAATTCGCGTCGCTCCACCCGGGGGGCAAGCTGGGCCGGCGTTTGATGCGAGTCGAACACGTGATGCACGCCGGCGACGCAGCACCCGTGGTGCGAACCGCGACCCGGATGGCCGATGTGTTTCACGAAATGTCGAGCAAGCGCCTGGGCATGACCTGCGTCGTTGACGACGACCGCCGGCTGGTCGGTGTGTTCACCGATGGGGACCTGCGCCGGCTGTTCAGCCGCGTGCCGAATGTGCTGGCGCTGACTGCCGGCGAGGCGATGACGCCGCGGCCCATCACCATCGCACGCGACCTCCTGGCGGTTGAAGCGCTGAAGATCATGGAGACGCATAAAATTACGGCAGTCGTCGTGGTCGATGCGGAACGGTTCGTCGAAGGAGTGGTGCATCTGCACGACCTCTGGCGGACGCAGATGGTTTAACTTCATGACTGTTGCCGAACGAGTCGCCGACATTCGGCTGCTGTTGTTCGATGTCGACGGCGTCCTCACCGACGGCGTCGTGCTGATGCATGCGGACGGCTCGGAAGCGAAGGGCTTTCACATCCGCGACGGCGCCGCGATGGTGTGGGCTCAGCGCGCCGGCCTCACCGTCGGTTGGCTGTCGGCGAGAACCTCGGGAGCGACCACTCATCGCGCGGCGCAGTTGGCGATCAGGCTCGTGGTTCAAGGAGCCAACAGCAAGCTCGCCGCGTACGAACGAATCCTCCGAGATACCGGCCTCAGCGACAACGCTGTCGCCTACATGGGCGACGATCTTCTCGATTTGCCGGTGCTTACGCGTGTCGGGCTCTCCGCTGCGCCCGCCGACGCGGCCGCCGAAGTTCTTTCGCGTGTGCACTGGGTCAGCACGGCTCCGGGGGGCCGCGGTGCCGTCCGGCAATTCATTGAGATGGTGCTCCGAGCGCAGAACCGCTGGGACACTGTCCTTCGCGAGTACGTCCCGACTGACTAAATGGGACCCTTCACCACGCTTTTCGTTCTGCTCGCCCTTCTTGCCGGTCTCACCGTCGGCAAAGCATGGGAGCGCTACAAGCTCAAGGACGGGCGGTGGATTGATCGTCGTCGCGCGCGCGAATCGCCGCACTACATGCTCGGGCTGAATTTCCTGGTCGCAAATCAGATTGACCCCGCGATTGAAGAATTGAGTACGGCGGCGGAAGCTGCCGGCGACCCATTGGAGATTCACCTGATTTTGGGAAATCTTTATCGCGAAAAGGGGCAGGTGGGCCGCGCCATCCAGGAACACCAGGCGCTGCTGCAGCGGCCGCACCTTCGAAAACTCGAGCACGCAAACGTTCTGCTCTGCCTCGGACTCGATTACAAACACGGTGGATTCGTGGATCGGGCGCTCGAGGCGTTCAGCGAGGTCGTCCGGCTGGATCCCGGCAACCGTTACGCGATGTCGAACCTCGAAAAGCTCTACGAGGAACAACATCAGTGGACCGATGCGTACGCGATGCGACAGAAACTCGCCGCCCGAGACACTGCGGATCAGCAACCGCGCCACCAGGAAATCCTCGCCTTTCTCGAGAATGAGCTTGGGGTTGAGGCTCTCAAGCGCGGGCAACATGGAGAAGCGAGCAAGCGTTTCGAGGCCGCTATTGAGCTCGACGGCAAGAATGCGCCTGCATACCTGAATCTTGGCGACGTCCAACTCGCGCAGGGCAACGTGCCTGGCGCGGTTGCCACATGGGAGCGGCTGGTCGGGACTTCGCCCGAACGCGCGTATCTCGCCTTCGCGCGGCTGGAGAGTGTCTACCTGAAATTGAACGAGTCGGGAAGATTTCCTACCCTCTGCCGTCGGCTGATTGCCGGTGGCGCGCAGGAATGGCGCGCTCGCCTTGCACTGGCGCGGTACCTGGCGGCGCACGGCCAGGCAAGCGAAGGACTGGAACTGCTGTTTGAAGCGCTGGTAATCAATCCGCACGCATTAGCGCTGCACCAGGCAATCTGGCAGACGCTGTCGCAGCTAAAGCTTCCGCAGTCACTTGTCGAGCGGTATATGGATCTGGCGCACGACGCAATCTTCTACGTCGATCCACACATCTGCGTGCGCTGCCGCTACCGCAGCACGGAACTGCTCTGGCAATGTCCACACTGTCATGAGTGGAACACGTTCGTGGAGGAACGGATCGCGCCGGCGAAAGACACTGAAGCGACGCTCACCAGCTGACGGTGAAATTGTTGATTGTCGATTGCTGATTGTTGATTGAGTTTTAGGGATCTAAGATCGTGGGTTTGATCGTTCAGTGGCTCGACGACGCCCGAGGCGCATGTTTCTTTCACGCGCGTAATTTGCGCGGGCGGTCTTCTGCGATGTTGTGAAGATCGCTACTAATTGATTCGACTCCGCCTGCAA
>Ga0075418_10005479_pt1 | contig 14376 bp, 10 predicted proteins | sample SoiMetdeltSBSDD2_FD_81776 | JGI IMG/M metagenome (GOLD analysis project Ga0075418, IMG submission 81776) | Bulk soil microbial communities from a Populus tree surrounding site in Tennessee, USA - Soil MetaG P. deltoides SBSDD2 | ecosystem: Environmental > Terrestrial > Soil > Tree plantation...
AAAGCCATGACCGCACCCGCGCCGGACTCCGTTGTTTCCGAAAATGCGTACGAAATGCGTACAAAATGCATACGTTTTCGGGGATCGCATTCCACAAGTCCGCGCTTTTCAGCCACTTACAAAAATTGCTCCCAAAAACGTATGCATTTTAGCAAGCGACACCTTCCCGATCGCCAGTGCTGGCCTCTGAAACCCATGACGCACGAAACGAATAAACTGCGCGAACACTTCCCCCTCTCCCCGGGGGAGAGGGCCGGGGTGAGGGACAAACTCGTATATTCAACTGACCTATGAACACCGATCTCATCAAACCCGAACCCGCCGACCCATGGCCGGAGCGCAAAAGGGAACTCCGCGAAAGCGAGTGGCGTCTCTACGAAAAGCTTATCGCCAAATGCGAACTCGGCATCGACCGTCTCCTGACTGAACCCGACGAGACGCTTTCGGCCTGCGAACTGACCCGCCTGATTGATCTCGCCGAACGCATCGGTCGCCTCGCCGTGGGATTGCCAAAGGACAACGCCGCGCAGGACTTCGACGGCGGCGACGATCGCGCTCGCCGCCGTGAAATCGCCGCCGCCATTAAAACAATCTATTCCCAACCCATCGAAGCCATCGCCATCAAAATGGCCTGCGTTCCTCAACCGATCGACGTACAACCCAACAACTCTCAGTAAACACAGCGTTTCAACCAATGAACTCTCGCCCGCTTTCAGCCCGTTTCTTGACATGTGCGGAGCCATGCCGAACACTGCCCAACCTGTTTTATGTCGGAGCCGAAGAGCAATGATCGCATGGAAAAGATCGTGTCGCTGTGTAAGCGGCGCGGGTTCATTTTTCAATCATCAGAGCTTTACGGCGGCATCAACGGTTTTTGGGATTACGGCCCACTCGGCGCGGAGCTAAAGCGTAACGTCAAGGAGTACTGGTGGCGGTGCATGACCCAGCATCGCGACGACGTCGTCGGCCTGGAAGCCAGCATCATTATGCACCCACGCATCTGGGAGGCCAGTGGCCACACCACGACGTTTTCCGACCCGATGGTAGACTGCAAAACGTGCAAAGGCCGTTTTCGTGAAGATCAGATGAGCAGCACGGCCTGTCCGCAGAAGCCGAGCAAAATGGTCAGCGAGTGCCACGGTGAAAAGACCGAGGCGCGGCCGTTCAACCTGATGTTCAAGACCTACGTGGGACCGATTGAAAGTGCGGAGAACGTCGCCTACCTGCGGCCAGAGACCGCCCAGGCAATTTTCGTGCAGTTCAAAAATGTGCTGGAAGTCTCGCGGCAGAAAGTGCCGTTCGGGATTTGCCAGATCGGCAAAGCGTTTCGCAACGAAATCAACCCGCGCAATTTCACGTTTCGTTCGCGCGAGTTCGAGCAAATGGAACTCGAGTTTTTTATCAAGCCCGATGAAATCGCGCAGAAGAATGGCGCGCCGGCTGCGAATGGGGACCTGACCACACCGCAGCCGAACTGGGGATGGAACGAATGGCACAAGTATTGGGTGGAGGAGCGGGTGAAATGGTACGAGAGCATCGGCCTGGGCCGCGATTCACTGGACTTTTATTGGCAGAAGAAAGAGGAGTTGGCGCATTACGCGAAGGCGACCGTCGACATTCTGTACAAGTTCCCGTTCGGCACGCAGGAATTGGAAGGCATCGCGGCACGCGGTGACTTCGATCTTTCGCAGCATCAAAAATTCAGCGGCAAACCAATGGAATACTTCGATGACGAAGTGAAGGCGAAATACGTGCCGCACGTGATCGAGCCGAGCGCGGGCGTGGACCGCTTGATCCTCGCGCTGATTTGCGACGCGTATCGCGAAGAGCAGGTGACCGACGAGAAAGGCAATGCGGAGACGCGCATCGTGATGAGGTTTCATCCGCGTGTCGCGCCCATCAAAGTGGCTGTGTTCCCGCTGTTGAAAAACCGGCCGGAGTTGGTGAGCAAAGCGATGGAGGTGCGCAGCCTCTTGCAGCCGCATATGAGCGTATTTTACGACGAAGCGGGCGCGATTGGCCGGCGATACCGGCGGCAGGATGAAGCGGGCACACCCTTCGGAGTCACCATCGATTTTGAGACGCTTGGGGAAAAGGGCGACGAGTTGAAGGACACCGTCACGCTGCGCGAGCGCGATTCCATGGCGCAGACCCGCGTGAAGATTCAGGAGTTGCCGGCGTTGTTGCTGGGCAAAATTCGGTGACCTCGCGCGACGCCATTCTGTTGCTCGAAAAATTTCGGGCCGGGAAAGTGGGGCGTGACGAGGTCCTGCGCGCGTTTCAGGCTGCGCCGGTTGCGGACCTGGGTTTCGCGAACGTCGATCTCCATCGGTCCTTAAGAAAGAATTTTCCCGAAGTGATTTTTGGCGCAGGCAAAACGCCCGCGCAAGTTGCTGCGATTGCCGAGCGCCTCGCCCGCAAGGAGGACCAGGTACTGATAACCCGCATCGGCGCCGATCACGCGAAGGCGTTGAAGCGCAAACTCCAGCGCTTCACGTATCACGAAATCGCGCGCTGCGGTGTTTACGAAAAGCGGACCATGACGAAGCGCGCGGGCACGATTGCGATCGTAGCCGCAGGGACGAGTGATTTGCCCGTGGCGGAAGAAGCCGCGGTGACCGCGGACACGATGGGGAACACGGTCGAAAGAATCTACGACGTCGGCGTCGCCGGGTTGCATCGCCTCCTCGCGCGACTCGAGGCCCTTCAGAAAGCGCATGTGATCATCGCCGTCGCAGGGATGGAGGGCGCATTGCCAGGCGTTGTCGCCGGGTTGGTAAACAAGCCGGTCATCGCGGTACCGACGAGTGTCGGTTACGGCGCGAGCTTTGGAGGGATTGCGGCGTTGCTGTCGATGCTGAACAGTTGCAGCAGCGGGTTGACGGTCGTGAACATCGACAACGGTTTTGGGGCGGGCTACGCTGCGAGCCAGATTAATGCCTTGGCGGCAGGCGAACTGGAATGAACACGCTTTACCTCGACGTTTTCAGCGGCATCAGCGGCGACATGTTCGTGGGCGCACTGCTCGATCTCGGCGTCGATTTCAACGCACTCGAGAGCCAGCTTAAATCCCTGCAGGTGGAGGGCTATCACGTTCATTCAAAACGCGCACAGAAGGCCGGTATCGACGGCGTGAAGTTCGATGTGCATTTGGATGACCATGGCCACGGACACGACCATCCTCACGATCACGGTCACGACGAAGACGATCATTCGCACGCGCATCATCACGAGCACGAACATCATCATCATGAGCATGGCCATCACCACCACGGCCATGGTCACGAGCATGAACACTCGCATGAGCATGAGCACGGGCGGAATTTCAGCGAAATTCGCGACTTGATCGCAAAGAGCGGATTGAGCGACTGGGTGAAGCAGAAAGCGATCGCCGTGTTTCATCGCGTCGCCGTCGCCGAAGGCAAGGTGCACGGGAAGTCACCCGAACAGGTGCACTTTCACGAAGTGGGCGCGGTCGATTCGATCGTCGACATCGTCGGCGGGTGTATCGCGCTGGAGCTTTTGGGCAAGCCGCGCGTGCTCGGGTCGCAAGTGGTGGAAGGAACGGGGTGGATCAACTGCGCGCACGGGCGATTTCCCATTCCCGCCCCCGCGACGCTGGAAATTTTGAGCGCGCGCGGAGTTTCGGTGACGCAGTGCGAAGAGCCTCAGGAACTGGTCACGCCCACCGGCGCAGCGTTGCTGGCGGAATTCGCGGAACGCTTCGGCCCGATGCAGGGACTCACGCCGCGCAAAGTCGGCTATGGCCTGGGCACACGCGACAATCGCACGCGGCCAAACGTGTTGCGTGCGGTGCTGTGCGATCAGAGCGCGGGCATTCACGATTGGGAGACAGACACCGTGACCGTGCTGCAAACGAATCTCGATGATATCAACGCGGAAATCCTCGGCCGCGTCATGAAGCGGGCGCTGAACGAGGGCGCGCTCGACGTATTCTACACGCCTGTGCAGATGAAAAAGAACCGACCAGGCGTTTTGCTCAGCGTTCTTTGCGGCGAGGGGGACGCGGATCGCTTTACGGAGATGTTGTTGACGGAGACGACGGCCTTCGGCGTGCGGCGCTACACCTCCGAACGCCGGAAATTGCGGCGGGAGTTTGGCGTCGTTGACACGTCATATGGGCGCGTCGCGGTCAAATACGGCAAGCTCGATGGCAAAGTAGTACAGGCCGCGCCGGAATTTGAATCGTGCAAGCGCGTCGCGGAGGACAATCACGTGCCGGTGAAAGCTGTTTATGATGCCGCCAACCGCGCGATCAAAATCTGACATGATCAAGCCCGAGTTGCTGAACATTTTGCGCTGCCCGGAGACGCGCCAGAAACTGGCGGTGGCGGACAGCGCGTTGCTCGGCCAGGTCAATGATGCGATTGCGGCGGGGCGGTTGCAGAATCGCGCGGGGCGTACGATTTCCGAGAAAGTCGATGGAGGCCTGGTGCGCGAAGACGGCAAGTTTCTGTATCCGATTCGGGCGAACCTGCCGATCATGTTGATCGACGAGGCGATCGCCTTGCCGGTGGCCTGATCCCGAGGCCTTCTTTGTAACCCCCGACGTAAGGAGGGGGCTGATTAACCCGTCCTCTAAGGCACCAGCACGGCGCGATAGAACTGGCTGGCGTTCGCAGCAGGGGGCGTGTGACGAATTTCAACTTCGCCGGGAGAATCGATGCGCAATTGCGACACGAGTTCCCAATTCGGATTACTTAAACTCGCGGAGCGCTCGAACCGATAGGTGCTTCCCACCACGCCACGAAAATGAAGACGGACTTCGCCGCCCGCGAAAGTGAGGCTCGTCAGCCGCGCGGAGTCAGTAACATCGAACGGATTGCTGACACCGCGGAACGCATCGTTATCACTCGCCTCCAGTTGAATCTCCAACTCGCGTTGCGTGACGGCCACGGACCCGGACCAAATACCATTGGTAAAGGGTCCGGCCTCAAGCGGCGTAATGAATTGCGTGCGGTTGCGCGCGATCGCGGTGTAGAGCAGATCCACGAACCACCAACGCACCGTATCCGCCGTCGTTGGAAAGACGTCGCCCTGGCCGTCGTAGCTTGCGTCAATTGTTCCGTGCGAGAAGTTATTGGGACCGCTGGTGCTCCAAAACAAAGGCGCATCTCCAACACCGGTGTAAGCGGCAACGCGATAACGCTGACCGGGCTGGAGGACCACTTCGTTTGGCAACGGAGTTACTGTCCAGATTCCTGGCGTGCTCGCCACCGGCGTCGACGCCACAGGGACGCCACTCTCGGTCCAAAGCGAGACCTTGTTCCCGAAATAATGTCGCACGTGCGTGACGCGCATCTCTACCGAGGGCGTGAAGGAATAGCCAAGCGTCCATTCGCCGTTGAAAGTCTGTTCGTGTACGACGCTTCCCAGAATGGAGTTGGAGGGCTGTGGCACACGAATGAGCGTGGTGAGATCGGCCGTCCCGTTAAAACTTGTAATGAGCAGGCCGCCGATGTCCCGCGCCGAGAGTATGACCGGAAACGGGTTGTTGGGCGGCTGCGGCGACGAAATGGACGCCCATTCGAAATGGTGCATTTGCCCGATGCCATCGTCGTTGATGATCGTACCGACGCCGGGGCTGCGCGCGATGGTCGCGTTGGTGGCGCTCGTCAGGTGGAACGAAAAGGTCTCGTTCACTTCGGGGATCAAATCGCCGAAGATCGGGACCACCACGTTCTGCGTCAAAACAGGGGTTCCGGCGGTGAACGTGAGTTGGCCGATACGATTCGAAAAGTCGACCCCGGCATCTGCCGTACCCGCCTGGGTGGCGTAGGCGACCACGACCGGCAACCCGGCGGCGCTGGAGAGTGACACGCGAAAAACCGCATTCGTCGTGGTTGAGTTTTGTTCCGCCACGGTCGCGTCCGCGACGGAAACCGTGGGCATCGTGTCGTCGTTCAGAATGGTGGCCACGCCCTGGTTGTCCTGGATGATCGCGTTTACCGGTGTGCTGAGATTGAGATTGAAGATCTCGTTGTTTTCGAAAATGCGGTCCCCGCGAATGCCCACCGCGATTTGTTGCGTCGTCATGCCCGGATCGAAAATCAGCGTGCCGATGCGCGGCACGAAGTCCGCGCTCGCACCCGATCCGATGGCTGTGCCGTTAGCCGTGCCGAAATTGACTCGAACGATGTTCGTCGACGCTGGTGTGAGCGTGAGCGTAAATGTAACATCGTTAGTGCCAGAATCCCCTTCAATGATCGACACGTCATTGATAGCAATGGCGGGTTGAGTCACCAGCGTCGAGATGGCAATGAGGTTGTTGGCGGCGTTGGCATCGGGCTCCCCGCGCGTGATAGAGGCTTGACTGACTGTTGGGCCAACGGCGCTGGGGACGGTCTGCACGGTAACGGTAGCGCCCGTGCCGCCCGCGATGGCGCCCAGATCGCAATGGACGATGCGTCCGTTGTTAGTGCAGCTCCCGCGCGTGCTGCTCACGGAAACGAAGGCGAGGTTTGTCGCGAGCGTGTTGGTAAGAGTGACAGCGCTGGCGCTATTGGGCCCAATGTTCGTGACAAGAATCAGGTAGGTAAGGGTATTGCCGACAATAACCGGATCGGGCGAATCGACCGCCGCGATGACCAAATCGTTGGTCACGTTGACTGAGAACACCGGGCTGTCCGTGGTGACACCCGCCTGATCGTCCGCGCGCAGGAACATGGCCGGGCTGGCCTGCGCGACGGAGACCATGGCCGCTCCGACGCCCTGGGCGAAGTTCGCGATGAGAGTCGGCGAAATTGCTACCGGTGTTTCCCCGGCGACATTGAGGCCGCGGAGCTGGACCGGGCCGGTGAAATTCGTAACGACCTGGTTCGATTGGTTCAAGGCCGTGAGCCGCACGGGAAACGGAGTATTGACGACCTGCACCGGCGCGATGGGCACCCACTCAAAATGATCGAGGCCGTTGCCCGAACGAATATTGAAAGTGGCGTTGGCGTAACCGAGTGTTTCGACGGTGCCGCCGAACTGTCCCGTGCCTTCGTAATGGAAATACCAGCGCCGGCGCGACGGCGAGACCACGAACGACGCCATGTCGCTGAGATCGGTGAAGTTCCCAACCACTGAAACTTCGCCGTCCGGCACGCGACGGCGCACGATGCGTGTCACGCTTTCGACATAGACCAGATAAACCGTATCGCGCACGTGTTCGGCGACGCCCCAGAGCGCCCACGATTCGGAGACCTGATGCGGGAATGGCGAAAACGGTCCAAGATCCAGCACAAGACCGCTCGGCAGCAGGATGTTGAACACGCGGTCACCGTTGTAGATGACGACCCGTCCGTAGCCCGAGAAGATGCCCACATCGCCCGTAAATTGAACAGGCCGCGACAGGTTGATGCGCCGGCCGGTGGGCGCGCCGTTCGCGTCCATCTCAATCAGGCTTGTCATGGTGCCAAACGAAATCATGTTGGTGCCGTTGGCAAGTCGGTAGACCGTTTCGGTGCGAAGGTCGGTGACCATGTTGTCAATGAGTGGGCCTGTGAGACGCACCCCCGCCGTGAGATCTGCCGCCAGGAAACGTCCTGTGGCGGCATCCCCCGTGATGAACACGTGGTCGCGCGTCACGGCGATTCCGCCACGATCGTCGCCAGTGAGGACATCATGATCGACAAACTTTGCGCCAGCGGTGAGGAGCGACGTGATTTGGAAAATGCCCTGGTCCTCAAGCCCGCCGACGACCGTGAGGGTCGCATTGGAACTTGTGACCGACCCGTATCGATTGGTGATGAGGACGGCGTAATCGCCGGCGTCTGTTAATTGCACGTTTGTCAACACGAGGGTGCTGTTGGTGGCATGCGTGATGGGCGAGTTTCCAAAACGCCATTGATAGTGGAGAGGAGGGGCGCCATCGGCAGTTACGGCCAGTGTCACGTTTGAGCCAACAAAGGCGGCTTGCGAGAGCGGTTGCGTAACAATAAACGGCGCGGTGATGACCGTCAGCGTCGCGTTCGTGCTGATAGCGGCCCCGTAGAAATTGGTCACGCGAACGCTATACAGACCGGCGTCGCTGGGCTGGACGTTCGTAAACAACAGGAAAGAGTTCGTGGCGTCTGGAATCGCCGCTCCGTTACGCCGCCATTGATAAGACAGGGGCGGAGCGCCATCGACACTGACAAAGAACGCATGGGGTTGGCCGGCGTAAACGACGCGGTTGAACGGGCCGGCCCGAATTATGGGCGACGTGAAAATCGCCAGGGTGGCAGGGCCGCTGCGAACACTTCCCGCGTCGTTGCTCACTTCCGCGGCATATTCGCCGGCGTCCCGAAGCGCGAGGTCGCTGAGAACCAGCGTGCCGTTGGTCGCATCCAGGAGAGGGTTGCCGTTGAAGTACCATTGATACCGCAATGGCGCAGAGCCGCGGGCCTCCACGGAAAACGTCGCCGTGCCACCGGGATAATTCGTCTGGCTTTGCGGGTCGCTCAAAATGGCCGGGTAACCCGGATCGGTGGTAAAGAGCGCTTTGGCCGACCCGAGCGTTTCGTCACCGGCGCGAAACTGACCGGTCCCTTCGTAATGAAAAAACCATCGGCTCAGCGACGGCGAGAGAGTGAACACGGCCATGTCAGCGAGATTCGTGAAGCGGGCGACGGTCGTGATCGCGCCGGAGGGAATACTGAGGCGAATGATATTGCGGCGCGGAAATGTGCGGCTGTCGACGTACAGGAGGTGTACCGAATCGGCGAAGTATTCGGCCACTCCCCAGAACGCCCAGCTTTCCGAGAACGGCGCGAACATCAAAGGCGTCGGCCCGAGGTCGGTCACCACGCCGGATGGAATCGCGATGCTGTAGGCATTCGTGCCGTTGTGAATAACCGCGCGGCCCATGCCCGAGAAAATGCCTATCTGGCCAAAGTCACCTGACGCAGGGACGGGCCGCGACAGATCGATACGCCGCCCAGTGAGCGCGCCGGCAGCTGTGAGTTCGAGCAGGGACGTGATGGTGCCGCCTGAATTCAGCTCGGTGTTGCCGTTGGCGAGGGAATAAAGAATTTCAGTTCGCAGATCCGTGACCAGGGAATTGGCGCCGCGGCCAATCGCGGTCCCGCCAGTGAGCGTGTCGATGTTCCAGCGCGCCGTGCTGCCCCCTCCAGCCTCGCCCGTATAGAAAACGAAATTCGAAGAGACAGCAATTGCTCCGAAATCATCCAATGAAATCCCGCCGTGTTCGATCGCAATGAACCCATTTGTCCGCAGCGCGGTCACGCGAAAGGTGAGATGCTCATCCACTGCGAGCGAGGCCACGCGGCTGGTAGCGGTGCCGAAGGCGTTGCTGGCGATGACGCTGTAGAGACCTCCGTTGAGCAGCGATACGTTCGGAATCGTCAGCGTCGCGCCAGTCGCGCTCAACAGATTGGTGCCGTTGAAAAACCAGCGATACGTGATCGGAGCCGAGCCGGCCGCGTTTACAGGGAATGAAGCCGTGCCTCCCGATTGAACACTCAAATCCTCCGGCCCGGAACTGATCGCAGGCGCCGTCTGCGCAAAAAGCTGGGCTGGCCCAAAAAATCCCGCCAGGGCGAGCGCAAACAAAACAACGTAACGCAGGCCGGTGCGACAGAACGTGCCAAGAGTGAGTCCAACGCGCATTTGTCGGGAAAATTCAGCAATAGCTTCTCTGGTTGGACGGCAGATTCAATCCTTTTATGGTAAAAAATCCGCCACAACTGCGTGAACATGCTCCCGCCTGCGAATGGGACGGGGAAGACTGGCTCCAGAGGCAGGGCTCGAACCAACGTGGCCACGTTTTATGCGTAAAAAAACACAAAAACACGAACACGACACATCACCAATAGCGCCAGTAGATGCAACACCAGGCCAGTGCGTAGATTGCGAACCAGAGTTTCACTTGCTGCCACCATGGACGTGGGGCGGCGCCTTCGTCGTAGGTGCGGAGCCAGCCGCGACGCCAGAGGAAGGGCTGCACTTGTTCAACACCGGGCGGAGCAGTGAACAAGGAGACGACGAAGATGAGCAACATCGTCAATGCCTGCGCGATGGCCCCGACGTAGAGCCAGTGAAGCTTCGAGCCGATGGCCCAGAGCGTGAGGGCAAGCGCGATTTGGATGAGCAATCCTCCGGCGAGTCCGGCGATGGCGCCGGCATAGCTGGTGTGCCGCCAGAAAATGCCGAGCAGAATCACCGAGATGAAGGGCGTGGCCATGTACGTAACGCCAGTCTGGAAGTATTTGAACAGGCCGATTTGCGCGACGATGGGCGCGGTCAACGCGGCCAGGGCCAGCGCGACTCCGGCGGCGATGCGTCCGGTGGTGATGAGTTCGGCGTCGCCTGCATTCTTGCGCCAGAATCGGCGATAGACATCGAGGGAGAAAATGGTCGCGACGGAATTGGCGAGCGCGCTGACTGTGGACATGACGGCGGCGAAGAATCCCGCGAGGATGACCCCGCGCACACCCGACGGCGCAAAGGCGCCCAGCGCATACGGGAACGCCTGGTCCTGCCGGTCGGGCAGCAGCGACGGGGCGCGGTGCAGGATGTCGAGCCAATGATAGACGATGAGGCCGAGCAGGCACGTCACCAGCGGGCGGATGAGATTGATGAAGCCGGCAAAGATGATGCCCATCATTCCATCCCAGGTGCTGCGCGCGGACAGCACGCGTTGGATCATCACCTGGTTCGTCGATTGATAGAACAGGAAAACACCGAACGAAGCGATGATGAGGCCGAGGAACGGCGCTTCCGGGTCGGCGGACGGGCGGTAAAGGTGAAAGCGGTCCGGCGCGGCGGTGACCATTGCGTCCCAGCCGCCGGGCACGTTGCCCAGCGCCACAAAGAACAACGCGATTCCACCGCCGACGAGCATCACGCACTGCACGGCGTCGGTCCACATCACCGAGCCGAGGCCGCCGAGAAGCGTGTAACTCCCGGTGAGCAATGCGATGCCCGCGAGGACGGCCCACCGCGGCCAGCCCGTGAGTTCACTGAGCGTGAGGCTGCCGCCATAAAGCACCGGCGGGAGAAAGATAAAGATGTAGGCGACGAGCATTACGCCGCTATAGATGCCTCCGCACGCGGGGCCGAAGCGGCGGTTCAGCAATTCGGGCACGGTCATGATGCGATTGCGCAAGTATAGCGGAATGAAAAAGACGAGCATGAGCACGTAGGTTGGCAGGCACCACCATTCCCAATTGGCGATGGCCATGCCGCTCTTGTAGGCCGCGCCGACGGTGCCGACGATTTGCTCGCTCGAAACGCTCGTCGAAACGAACGCCGCGCCAATAAGCCACCACGGCATCGTCCCCGAAGCGAGGAAGTAGCCCTCGGTCGTGCGCTCGACTTTGCGCGCGGCAACCAGGCCGATGACGACGACGAAAAGCGTCGCTCCAATGATGATGACGATGTCGGCGGTGGAAAGCTGGAAGGAGTCAGGGAGCATTTTGAGCATCGCGTGCCGTCGAGACACATCCGGCTTGCGCGCCGATGGCCGGCCAGTCGTGCGGCGTGAATGTGGGCGCGAGCAACCGCCAGCGCTCAAGATGTGACGCGTGCCGGCCGGGAGCGAGGCTGACGATCCCGCTCAACGTTTCCAATTCCACGTAATGCGCGCAGGTGAAGACTTCGAGGTTGCAGCCATCGTCCACGCATTCATGCGCCGGGGGCGAGGCCGGGGCGTGAATGACGAACGTCGCCTCGCGTTGCAGCGCAGCGAGCCAGCCTGCATCGCTGTGCCAGCCGGCTTTTCCGCGCGCGCCGTTGGGCGCCACCGTGATATGCCCGGGCGCAAGTTGCCAATGCGCGCTCTCCGTGCCCGGCCAGAAACGCAGGCGTGGATGAGTGCGCGGCGCGACGATCGTGCCCGCGTGCGGAACACAGGTGATGCCCCACAAAGCCCCGCGCCACGGCCGCTCACCATGGTTTTCCAAAACATGCCGTACGTCGAAGCCCGCGCCGTCCGCGGCGGCGCTGATGACGAGCACACGCCGGGCGCCGTTCTTTCCCGGCGACGCAGCCACGCGGAGTTCCTGCCCGCGCGTTTCAACGATGCAAGGCGCGTTCTCAGGCGCGTAACTTTCCTCGCCCTCCGGCGCGACAGTGAAACGATGTCCGCCGTGCAGTCGCCAGTCGCCGACACGAAAATCAGAGGTGTCACGATAGAGCAGATTCCCACTGGCGTCGCGCCGCAACGAAAGGATGCGCGGCCCGGCAGAGACTCCGACCACCAACTCGCACTCGCGGGAGACGCAGCGCACCGCGTCCCACGCCTCCCAACGCACGCGTTCCGTTTTCATGGCAACACGCGCTCCGTCAATCCCCGCTGAAACGCGTCGCAGCGCGTGAAGCCTTCGGCGTAGCGGCAGCCCGCCGCGATGCCGCGAAAGCGCGATTGCGTCTCCACCATCTCCGCGAGTTCGGTGTGCGCCAACTCAGTCATCGCGGCAAACTGGCTCTTGTGACAGGCGAGCATCCGCAGTTTCGTCGTCATCGTCGCGGTGATGTCCACGTATTCCGTGGGCTGGAAAGCGATGCCGCCCAGGTTGTCCATGTAGTAAAGTTGCGTCCCTCCAAAACGGCACGCGGCCTTCGTTTGTCCTGGAATGTGCGGCAGCCCTTTTTGAAAATACGAATCGAAGACGAGCTGCGACACCGCTCGATGGTCCGGGTGATAATCATTCGGTGAGTGCGCGAGAATGACGTCCGGGTCGGCCTCACGCAGCACGTCAATCATCACGCGGCGTTGCGCTGCGTCAGGAAAAACGTGTTCGTCCGTGATGCCAGCCCAGAGCAGCCGAGCGCCGATGATGGCGGCTGCCGCCTTTTGTTCCTCGTGGCGGATTTTGGAGAGCTTGGCCGGCGGGATGTGCGCATCGCCCATGCTCCCGTCCGTGAAGACGGCCATTGTCACGTTGTGCCCGGCCTCGGCGTAACGCGTGAGCGTGCCGGCACAAAGGATTTCGATGTCGTCAGGATGAGCGCAGATGGCAAGGATGTTCATACGTTTTGGAATTAGAGGACGCCGTGGCGGTCAAAAACGGCGCGCAACGAATCGCCGCGCAACAAGTCGTGACGGGAAAGATTTTCTTTCGTCACTTTTTCATGCGCGCGAGCAAGCGTCTCGTTCTCCAGTGCGCGCGGCACGACGACGACGCCGTCGAAGTCCGCGAAGACGAGTTCACCTGGCTGGACCAGCACATCGCCGCAGCGTACCGGCACGTCATACGCCATCACGCGCCCGCGTCCCATGCTGTCGAGCGGACGAATGCCCGCGTAAAAGACCGGAAATTCCAGCGCCATGATCTTGCGGCAGTCGCGAATGTTGCTGTCGCAGATGCAGCCCATTGCGCCGTTGCGTTTGGCGACCGTGCTCATCAGTTCACCCCACGGCGCGTTCGTGCCGGCGGCGTCGGTGGAATGCACGGCGACATCGCCGGGCTTCAGCGCGTCCATCACCGTGATTTCGAGGCCGTAAGGGTCTTTCTCGTCCACGTAATCCGTATCCATCCAACGGAACGTCCGCGCGCGTCCGACAATGACGCAATGCGCCGGGTCGAGCGGGCGCAATCGCTGGTGCATCGCGCGGTCCCGGCAGCCCAGGGCGTCCAGAACATCGCACACCGCCGGGACATAAAGCTGTTCGCGGATCCAGGCGAATCGCTCCCTGTCGTTAGTAAAGTTGAGTTTGGCGTTCATGGTGATTGACACTGAATCTATTTCGAGTTCACGCAGAAGCGGCGCACGGCCTTCTCATCCACGTCGAGGCCCAGCCCCGGCCCTTGTGGCACGGGGATGAAACCGCGGGCGTCCATCTGCACGGGGTTGCGGATAATTTCGCGGAGCATCGGATTTTCGCAGACGTTGTATTCGAGGAATAATGCGCGCGGCAGCACGGCGCTGAAGTGCAGGCTCGCTGCCGTCAACAGGTCGGTTAGCCACGCGTGTGGGCAAACGTCCACTCCCGCATGCTCCGCTTCCCAGGCAATTTTGCGCGCGTGCGTAAAGCCGCCACAGCGCGTCAAATCCGGCTGCACCACGTCAATTCCGCCGCGCAGAATCAATTCGCGAAAACCCCACGCCGTCGCCTCCTGCTCGCCCGCGGCCAGCCGCACCTTCACACCCGCGGCTTTCACCTTCGCGTAACCGTCGTAACACTCCGGGTGCAGAAAATCTTCGAGCCAAAAAATGTCGAATGACTCCAGCGCGCGGCACAGTTCGATCGCGTCGGATGCACTGCGATTCATCATCCAGCCCGGGTCCACAAGCAAGGCCACCTCCGGCCCGAGTGTTTCACGCGCCGCCGCGACGAGCGCGATGTCGCGTTTGCGATCCTGTCCGAAAACCCCCCAGCCGAACTTCACGGCCGTGAATCCGCGTGAGAGATAGAACTGGCACGCG
>Ga0075418_10005482_pt1 | contig 14372 bp, 13 predicted proteins | sample SoiMetdeltSBSDD2_FD_81776 | JGI IMG/M metagenome (GOLD analysis project Ga0075418, IMG submission 81776) | Bulk soil microbial communities from a Populus tree surrounding site in Tennessee, USA - Soil MetaG P. deltoides SBSDD2 | ecosystem: Environmental > Terrestrial > Soil > Tree plantation...
AGCGCGCCATCGATCTCCTGAAGGAGGCCCGGCCGCGCGGCCGGCGGATCCTGGCGTCCGGCGACATGCTGGAGCTGGGGCCGTACGCCTCCCGCGCCCACGCCCGGCTCGGCCAGCAGGTCGCCAGAGCCGGGATCGATCTGCTCGTCGCCGTCGGGCCGCTCTCCCGGAAGACCGCCGACGCGGCGCGCCAGGGGGGCGGCGAGGCGATCCATTTCGAGTCCTCAGAGGCCGCCGCGGCCTGGATCGAGGACGCCGTGCGTCCGGGCGACCTGGTTTTGGTCAAGGGATCGCGCGGCATGAAGATGGAGCGCGTCGTGCAGGCGCTCCTCGGCAGCGCCTCGGGCGCTGCGGGAGCGCACTGATGCTCTACCTGCTCCTGTACAACCTGCACTCCGAGATCGGCGTCTTCAACGTCGTCCGCTACATCACCTTCAGAACAGCGCTGGCCACCCTCACGGCGCTGCTGATCAGCCTTGCCCTGGGCCCGCGCCTCATCTCGAGGCTGCGGGAGTTCCAGATCGGGCAGCAGATCAGACCCGAGGGGCCTCTTTCCCACCAAAGCAAGAAGGGCACCCCGACAATGGGAGGGCTGCTGATTCTGATTGCAGTGATCCTCCCCTCACTCCTTTGGGCCGACCCCTCCAACCCTTTCGTGTGGATCGTCCTCATATCCACGCTCCTCTATGGGGTCATCGGCTTTCTCGATGACTACCTCAAAATCACCCGGAAGAGGTCCCTCGGGCTGACAGCCCGGCAGAAACTCGCGTCGCAGTGGTTCGTCGCCCTGCTCGTCGGTTTGGCGCTCCTGTCGCTGGCCCGCGCCGGGCTCTACAGCACCGTCCTCAGCATCCCGTTCTTCAAGAGGTGGACGCCCGACCTGGACGTGTTCTTCGTGCCGTGGGCCATGCTGGTGATCGTCGGCGCCGCCAACGCCGTCAACCTGACCGACGGACTCGACGGTCTGGCGATCGGCTCGTCGCTGATCGCCACGGGGACCTACACGATCCTGGCGTACATCGCAGGGCACGCCAAGGTGGCGGAGTACCTCGGGGTCGTGAACGTGCGCGGCACCGGCGAGCTGGCGGTGATCTGTGGCGCCTTCGTCGGGGCATCGCTCGGCTTCCTCTGGTTCAACTGCAATCCCGCGCAGGTGTTCATGGGGGACGTCGGCTCGATGGCGCTCGGCGGCGCGATCGGGACGGTGGCGATCCTGATCAAGCAGGAGATCCTGCTGGTGTTCGTCGGCGGCCTGTTCGTGATCGAGGCGGTCTCGGTCATCCTGCAGGTCGGCTCCTTCAAGATGCGCGGGAAGCGGATCTTCCGCATGGCTCCGATCCACCACCACTTCGAGCTGTCGGGCTGGCCGGAGCAGAAGGTCGTGATCCGCTTCTGGATCGTGGCGCTCATCTTCGCCCTGCTGGGGCTGTCGACCCTCAAGCTCCGGTGACGACGATGACCGAGAGACTCCGACCGCAGGCGCCCCCCCGGCTCCGGGGCGCGCGCGTCCTGGTGGTCGGGGCCATGCGCAGCGGGCTGTCGCTGACCCGCTTCCTGCTGGACCAGGGGGCGGACGTGACCCTGACCGATCAGAAAGCGGCCTCCGGACTCCCGCCGGCGATTGACGAGTTGCGCGTCCGGGGCGCCCGCCTGGAGCTCGGGGGCCACGACGAGGCCAGCTTCACGGCGGCGGACCTCATCGCCGTCAGCCCCGGCGTGCCGCTCGCCTCGCCGCCGCTTCAGGCCGCGCGCGGCCGCGGCGTGCGCATCGTCGCCGAGGTGGAGGTGGCGTCCTGGTTCCTGACCGGCACGCTCGTCGGCATCACCGGCTCGAACGGCAAGAGCACCACCACCGCCCTGTGCGGCCACGTGCTCCACCACGCCGGGCTCCGCGCCATCGCCTGCGGCAACCTCGGCACGCCGCTCACGGAGATGGTGCCGGACGACGCCCCGGATCGCATCTACGTCGTCGAGCTGTCGTCATTCCAGCTGGAGGGGATCGAGACCTTCCGTCCGCGCGTCGCGGCCCTCCTGAACCTGAGCCCCGATCACCAGGACCGCTACCCGGACGTCCGCGCTTACTACGACGCGAAGGCGCGGATCTTCATGAACCAGGGACCCTCGGACGACGCCGTCCTGAACCACGACGACGCGGAGGCGCTCGCGGCCGGACGGCGCGGCGCGGCCCGGCGGCACGCCTTCAGCCGGACGCAGGAGGTCGACGACGGCGCCTTCGTGCGGAGGGGCGACATCGTCGTGCGCCGCGACGGTCGCGAGACGGCCGTCATGCCGGCGGCCCAGGCGCCGCTGTTCGGCCCGCACAACCTGGACAACATCCTGGCCACGCTCCTCGTGGCCGACCTCGTCGGCGTGCCGATGTCGGCGGCCGCGCGTGGCGTCGCCACCTTCCGCGGCCTGCCGCACCGCCTGGAGAAGGTGAGCGATCGCCAGGGTGTCGCCTGGTTCAACGACTCGAAGGCCACCAACGTCGGAGCGGCGATCCAGTCCCTCCTGAGTTTCCCGGGAGGGGTGGTGCTGATCCTGGGCGGCAAGGACAAGGGGGGCGACTTCGCCTCGATGCGGCCGATCATCCGCTCGCGCGTCGCCCACCTGATCCTCATGGGACAGGCACGCGAGTCGATCCAAGGGCAGCTCGGGCCGATAGCGCCGACGACGATGGCTGCGACCATGGCCGAGGCGGTCGAGGCGGCAGCCCGCCTGGCCGCGCCGGGGGGCGTGGTGCTGCTGGCACCCGCCTGCGCCTCGTTCGACCAGTACTCCTCATTCGAGGAGCGCGGCGAGGACTTTAGGCGCCTGGTACTGGCCCTGCCGGCCGGGTCGCCGCCTCCACGAGAGGGACGCTGAGCGATGGCCCGCAAGCTGGCGTTCGACAAGACGCTCTTCGCCGCCGGGATCGGGCTCACGCTCTTCGGGCTGGTGATGATCTTCAGCGCCTCCGCTCCCCTCGCGATCGCGAACTACAAGAACCCGTACCACTTCCTCATGCGCCAGATCCTGGCCTGCGTCATCGGGCTCGTCGGCATGGCGATCGCCATGCATCTCGACCACCGGAAGCTCCTGAGCCGCCCGGTCATGTTCACGACGCTCCTGCTCTCGACGCTGCTCCTGGCGGGCGTCCTGTTTGCCGACCGCACGCACCAGGTGCACCGTTGGATCAAGCTGGGGCCGATCCAGGTGCAGCCGTCCGAGATCGCCAAGATCGCGCTCATCCTGTACCTCGCCTCCATGCTGGCCCGGCGCGAGGATCGGATCAACGATTGGAAGACGACGCTCCTGCCTGTAGGGGTCGTCGTCGGACAGATGGCGCTGCTCGTCTATCTCGAGCCCGACCTCGGGACGGCGACGCTGTACGTGCTGCTGGCGGGCCTGCTGCTGTTCCTCGCCGGCCTGCGCTGGGGCTACGTCGCGGCGGCCGGAGGCGCCGGGCTCATGGGGTTCGTGATGCTGATCCTGGCGGCCCCCTACCGCCTGCGGCGCATCGCCGCCTTCATGAACCCCGACGACGATCCGCTGGGCGCCGGCTTCCAGGTCCGGCAGTCGATCCTGGCGGTCGCCAGCGGCGGCCTCCAGGGGACGAGCCTCGGTGAGAGCCGCCAGAAGCTCTTCTTCCTGCCGGAGCCGCACACCGACTTCATCTTCTCCGTGGTCAGTGAGGAGCTGGGGCTGCTCGGATCGGCGGCGGTGATCGCCCTGTTCGGGATCCTCTTCTGGCGCGGCGTCAAGGCGGCGGCCGGCGCTCCCGATCGCGGCGGCTATTACCTGGCGATGGGCCTGACGTTGCTGCTCGTGCTGCAGGCGATGATCAACATCGGCGTGGCCCTCGGGTGCCTGCCGACGAAAGGGGTTCCGCTGCCGTTCCTGAGCTACGGCGGCTCGAGCCTGGTGGTCAATCTGTTCGCCCTGGGCCTGCTGCTGAACGTCTCGCAGCATTCGGCGTGAGAGGAGCGCCTTCGAGGAGGCTTTTCGGGCCGTGGCAGGGGCGGTGACGTGGGTGAGACGTACGTGATTGCGGGAGGAGGGACCGGGGGGCATCTGTACCCCGGGATCGCGATCGCCGAGGAGATCAGGAGGCGCAAGCCCGGCGCGCGCATCCTGTTCGCCGGGCGGGGCCTGCCGCTCGAGAAGTCGATCGTCGAGCGTCACGGCTACTCCCTCCTGCCCGTGCGCAGCGGCGGGGTGGTCGGGAAGTCGATCGGGCGCCGGTTGTCGGGGGCCTTTCTGGCCCTCCGGGGGTTCTTCGAAGCGATGCGGATGCTTCAGAAACTGAAACCGAAGGCGGTCGTCGGAGTCGGAGGGTACGCCTCCTTCCCGATGGTCCTGGCCGCCGCGGCGCGCCGCATCCCGACGCTCGTCCAGGAGCAGAACGCCGTCCCCGGCCTGACCAACCGGCTGCTCGGCCGCGTCGCCGGCGAGATCGCCCTCGCTTACGACGACACGCGGCGCTACTTCGGCGGGCGCGGCCGGCTGACCGGCAACCCGATCCGGGCCGAGTTCCTGGACGTCCGGCCGACCCCTAAGGGCGACAGGTGGAGGCTCCTCGTATTCGGCGGCAGCCAGGGGGCGCGGGCGCTCAACAGCGCCGTCCTCGACGCCCTGCCGCACCTTCTGGAGGAGCGGGAGCGCCTGAGCATCGTCCACGGAACGGGGCCGGCGGACGAGGAGCGCGTGCGCCGGGCCTACGCCTCAAGCGCCTTCCCGGCCGAGGTCCTGCCCTACATCACCGACATCCGCTCGGCCTACGCCGGAGCCGATCTGGTGATCGCGCGCGCGGGGGCGAGCACCTGCTCCGAGCTCGCCGCCTGCGGCAAGGCGGCGATCCTCGTCCCCCTGCCGACGGCGGCCCACGACCATCAGACGCGGAACGCCGAGAGCGTCGCCCGCGCCGGGGCCGCCGTGCTCCTAAAGGAGAAAGACCTGTCGGGACCCGCCCTGGCGGGCGCCATCCGTAACTTGTTGGAGGATCCGGCCCGGATCGAGGCGATGGAGAAGGCCTCCCGGTCCCTGGCCCGTCCCGACGCCGCGGCCCGCATCGTCGACCTCGTCGAGAGGATCGCGCCATGACGCTGTTCGAGCCGGGGGGGCCGTCATGGTGATGCTCCGCAAGACGCGCCGCATCCACTTCGTCGGCATCGGCGGCAGCGGCATGAGTGGCATCGCCGAGGTGCTCATCAATCTCGAGTACGAGGTGACCGGATCGGATCTCGAGGAGAATGCCGCTGTGCAGCGCCTGAGGGCGCTCGGCGGCAAGGTGCAGCGCGGCCACCGGGCGGAGAACGTCGGCGACGCCGACGTCGTCGTCCTCTCCTCCGCGGTGAAGCCCGACAACCCCGAGGCGCTGGAAGCCCGCCGGCGGCAGATCCCCGTCATCCCGCGGGCCGAGATGCTGGCCGAGCTGATGCGCCTCAAGTACGGCATCGCCATCGCCGGCTCGCACGGCAAGACCACGACCACCTCGATGGTGGCGACCATCCTCTCGGGCGCCGGGCTCGACCCCACGATCGTCATCGGCGGGCGCCTCGGGATCCTCGGGAGCAACGCCAAGCTGGGACGCGGCGACCTGCTGGTCGCCGAGGCGGACGAGAGCGACGGCTCCTTCCTGAGGCTGACACCCACGCTCGCTGTCGTCACCAACATCGACGCCGAGCATCTCGACCATTACGGCTCGCTCGGCATGCTGCAGCAGGCCTTCGCCGACTTCCTGAACAAGGTGCCGTTCTACGGCTGCGGCATCGTCTGCGTCGACGAGCCGCGCGTCCGCGAGCTGCTCCCCTCGCTCAGCCGCCGCCTCGTGACCTACGGGTTCTCCGAGACGGCCGATCTGTCGGCGACCGCCGTCGAACTGCAGGGGTTCCACGCGTCGTTCGAGGTGCGGCTGCAGGGGCGGCCGCTGGGCCGCGTGCGGCTGCAGTCGCCGGGACGCCACAGCGTCGCCAACGCCCTCGCGGCCATCGCCGTCGGTCTCGACCTCGACGTGCCCTTCGCCGCCATCGCGGAGCACCTGGGGACGTTCCGGGGCGCCGACCGGCGCTTCCAGCTCAAGGGGGAAGCGGGCGGGATCATGGTCATCGACGACTACGGGCACCACCCGGTCGAGATCCTGGCGACGCTCGCGGCGGCCCGGAACGGCTGGGGCCGGCGCACGGTCGTGGTGTTCCAGCCGCACCGCTACTCCCGCGTCAAGGCGCTCCTGCAGGAGTTCGCGGGCGCGTTCGAGGGGGCCGACGTCCTGGCTGTGACGGACATCTATCCTGCCGGCGAGGCGCCGATCCCGGGGGTCACGGCCGAAGCGGTCGCCCGCGCCATCAAGGAGCGCGGGCACGGCGACGTGACGCTGGTGAAGGAGCTCAAGGACGTACCGGCGTGGCTCGCGGAGCGCGCCCGCGAGGGGGACATGGTGATCACGCTCGGCGCCGGCAGCGTCTACAAGGCCGGCGAGCAGTTCCTGATGCTGCGGAAAGGGTGAGGGCGTGGCGAGGTCGGGCCATGCGGTGCTCGCCGAGGGGACGGACCGGATGATGTCGAGGACGTGGGAGACGGATGCGGAGGCGGCCCTCCTGGGCTTGCCGGATCCCGCGCGTCTGGGGCTGCGGCGCGACGTGTCGCTGGCCTCCCGCACCTACATCGGCGTCGGCGGCCGGGCGGCCTGGTTCCTGGCGCCCGATGAGCCCGAGGCGCTGGGGGCGGCTCTCAAGCGCCTGTCCGAGTGCTGTGTCCCGTTCGACTACCTCGGGGCGGGCTCGAACCTCGTGGTGGCCGATGAGGGGCCGTCGTTCGTCGTCGTCTCCTCCGAGCGCCTCGCCGGCGAGCCGCGCATCGAAGGAGACCGGGTGACGGTCGGGTCCGGGTACTCCGTTCCCCGGCTGGTCCATATTCTCAGGAAGGCGGGACTGGCCGGACTCGAGTTCGCCGAGGGGATCCCGGGCTCGGTCGGCGGCGCCGTGCGCATGAACGCCGGCTGGCACGAGGGGGAGTTCGGAGGCTCGGTCGCGGCACTCCAGGTCGTGACCCGGTCGGGCGCGATCGAGGAGATCGCGGCGGGTGCCGGGACCTTCGCCTACAGGAGGAGCCCGGGGCTCGGCGACAGCTTCGTGGCCGGCGCCGTGCTCCGCCTGACACCCGACGATCCGGAGCGGATCGCCTCTCGCATGCGCGGCTACCGCGACCTGCGCGTGCGCACCCAGCCGGCCGGAGAGCGCAACGCCGGCTGCATGTTCAAGAACCCGCCCGGGGATCACGCCGGGCGCCTCATCGACGCCTGCGGCCTGAAGGGACTGACCGTCGGCCGCGCCCAGGTGTCGCCCATCCACGCGAACTTCTTCATCAACCTGGGGGGGGCCACGTTCCGCGACGTCGCCGTCCTCATGGACGCCGTGCGCGATGGGGTCCTCAAGGCGACGGGCAAGGCACTCGAGCCGGAGGTGGTGCTGTGGACCTGATCATTCCGAAACCGCCGCCAGGGCGCTTGGCAGTCCGGCGCCAGGAGCCGGCGTCGATGCCCTCCTACGGGTCCGACTCGATCTCCCCGTTCCTGCGCCGCCGACAGGACGAGCGGCTGCGAAAGAGCCGCCGGAGGCGGTTCACCTTGAGGCTGCTGCCCGCCGCTTTTTCGCTTCTGGTCCTGGTCGTCCTCGCGGCCGGGCTCCTGGGCGCGCGCTGGTACCTGACGCATTCGCCGCGGTTCAGCCTGAAGCGGATCGCGTTCACTCCCACCGACCATGCGCCGGTGGCGGAGCTGCGGCGCCTCACCTCGCGCCACCGCGGCCGCAACATTTTCCGGCTCGACCTGGCCACGATCGAGCGCGATCTCGAGCAGGTGCCCTGGGTGAAGTCGGCGATGGTGAAGCGCGTCCTCCCCGACCGGCTCTTCTGCGCCGTCGAGGAACGGGAGCCGAAGGGTCTGGCGCTTCTGCGCGGCCGCGTCTACCTCATCGACGAGGAGGGGACGGCGATCGACCTCCACACGGGGGCGGTCCAGGGCGGCTCCCTCCCGATCTTCACCGGACTGGACGAGTCGGGCGCTGCGCGGGCCCGGCAGGTGGCGCGGGGCTTCGACCTCCTGGCATGGCTCGACGCGACCCACCCGGCGCTGATGAAGGAGATCTCCGAGATCGACCTCAAGCAGCCGGATCGGATCGGGCTGCTGATGAACGACGGCGGGCCGGTGGTCCGCCTGAACCCGGACGACTACGGCGCCAACCTCGATCGGTGGCTGCAGATGCGGGACTACCTCGCGACGCACTTCGGGGACGGATCGTACGTCGATCTGCGTTTCAAGGACCGGATCGCCTTCCAACCGCTCGTGGCGCGCCGGAACTGAACGGGAGAGGGAGCCGATGGCCAGACGAAGCACCCAGGTGGCGGGACTCGACATCGGGACGACCAAGGTCTGCGTCCTGATCGTCGAGCCCTCGGAGAGCGGCCTGCCGGTCGTGCTCGGAGCTGGCAGCTGCCCATCGCGCGGCACGCGGCGCGGGGTGGTGGTCAACATCGAGGCCTGCGTCGCGGCGATCAAGCAGGCGGTCGAGGAGGCCGAGCTGCAGGCCGGGACGACCATCGACCGCACCTTCGTGGGCATCGGAGGGCCCCACGTGCGCGGCCTCAACAGCCGCGGTGTCGTGGCCATCGCCGGACGCGATCACGAGGTCGCCCTGGAGGACGTGCAGCGGGCCAAGGACGCCGCGCGGGCCGTGAGCATCCCGCCCGACAGCCAGATCTTCCACGTCCTGCCGCAGCAGTTCGCAGTGGACGGCCACACTGGCATCCACGATCCCCTCGGCATGAGCGGCGCCAAGCTGGAGACCGACGTCCACATCGTCACCGCCTCGGTCAGCGCGGCGCAGAACCTGGTGAACTGCGTCAACCGCTCCGGCATCGAGGTGGAGGGGATGGTCCTGGAGCAGTTCGCCGCGGCCGACGCCGTCCTGGCGCCGGACGAGATGGAGATGGGCGTGGCGCTCATCGACGTCGGCGGCGGCAACACCAGCATGGTGGTGTACGAGCGCGGGGCGCTGCGGCACATCGCCGTCCTGCCGACCGGCGGCGAGCACGTGACCAACGACATCGCGGTCGGCCTGCGCACGCCCGTCCCGGAGGCCGAGCGCATCAAGCGCAAGTACGGCTGCGCCCTCGCCTCGCTCGTCGACCACGAGGACACGCTCGAGGTGCCGAGCGTCGGCGGCCGCAAGTCGCGGGTCCTGAGCCGGCAGATCCTGTGCGAGATCATCCAGCCCCGCGTGGAGGAGATCTTCGCGATGGTGGCCGAGGAGCTGCAGCGCAGCGGCTTCGAGCGCGCGCTGCACGCCGGCATCGTGCTCACGGGCGGGGGCGCCATGCTGGAGGGGATCACCGAGATCGCCGAGGACGCGCTGGACTGCCCGGTGCGGCGGGGCTCCCCCGCCGACCTCGGGGGGCTCTGCGACTCGGTCTCCTCGCCGCAGTTCTCGACCGCCGTCGGCCTGGCGCTCTACGGCGCCCGGCAGCGCCGCGTCGTTCCGGCGCGCCCGCCGCACCCGTTCTTCATCGGCCGGATGACCGGCCTTTTCAAGGAGTGGTTCAACGAGCTCTTCTAGACCGAGGCCCAGGCGCAGGCACCGCCGACGCGCCATCACGCCAGAGGAGGACAGGCAGATGATTCTCATGGACCCGAAGGAACCCGCTCCATCGCTGCGGATCTCCTTCGACGAGACCAAGGCGATCGGCGCCAACATCAAGGTGATCGGAGTCGGGGGCGGCGGCAGCAACGCCGTCAACCGGATGATCAACGCCAACCTGCAGGGCGTCGAGTTCATGGTCGCGAACACAGACTCGCAGGCGCTCAAGAGCTCCCGGGCCCCGCTCAAGATCCAGATGGGGGCCAAGCTGACCAAGGGGCTGGGGGCCGGGAGCAATCCCGACGTCGGCCGCCAGGCGGCGCTGGAGGACTCCGAGAAGATCATCGAGGCGCTGCAGGGCGCCGACATGGTCTTCATCACCTCCGGCCTCGGCGGCGGTACCGGGACCGGCGCGGTCCCGATCATCGCCAGCCTGGCGTCGGAGCTGGGGGCGCTGGTCGTCGGGGTGGTCACCAAGCCGTTCGCCTTCGAGGGCAAGAAGCGCCGCGAGCAGGCCGAGGAGGGGCTCAAGGAGCTGCACAACAGCGTCGACACGGTGATCTGCATCCCCAACGAGAAGCTCCTCAACTCGGTCGACAAGGGCATGCCGCTCGGCGCCGCCTTCCTGTTCGCGGACGACGTGCTGCGGCAGGCCGTGCAGGGCATCTCCGACCTGATCACCATCCCGGGCGAGATCAACCTCGACTTCGCCGACGTGCGGACGATCATGAGCGGCATGGGGATGGCGCTCATGGGAACCGGCATCGCCTCGGGTCCGAGCCGCGCCATCGAGGCGGCCCAGCGGGCCATCTCCTCCCCGCTCCTGGAGGACGCCACCATCGACGGCGCGCGAGGCATCCTGATCAACATCACCGGCGGCCACGACATGACGCTCCACGAGGTGGCAGAGGCGTCGAGCCTGGTGCAGCGGACCGCCGACCCGGAGGCGAACATCATCTTCGGAACGGTGATCGACAAGGAGATGTCCGAGCAGATGAAGATCACCGTCATCGCCACCGGCTTCAACCACGACCGCGAGTCGAAGGCCGAGGCTCCAAAGCCGCCCGCCCGGGACGCGCGGGCCGAGGCCTCAGCGCCGCAGCGCCGCGACATCGACACGCCGGCGTTCCTGAGGCGCTCGCCGTCGCACCCCACGAGCCGGGCGGCGGCGGACGGCTCGACGACGCTGCACTATGCGGCGCTGCCGGACGACCTGGAGGTCCCGACCTTTCTGAGAAAACAGATGGACTGACGGCGGGTCACTCAGCCGCACGCCGGGAGCCCGGGGCGGTTCGCGCCGCGCGGGGGGCCGGCACGGGGGGCGAGCATGTCCGGCCATTACAAGATCCTGGTTGCCGACGACCGTGAGGACAACCTGGGGCTGCTGCGCGAGTGGCTCTCGGCGCAGGACTACCACGTGCGCTGCGCCCGGGACGGGCGGGAGGCGCTCGAGCTGGCCCGGCAGGATCCGCCCGACCTGATCCTGCTCGACAAGGTCATGCCGGAGGTGGACGGCCTGGACGTGGCGCGCCAGCTCAAGCAGGAGGATCGCTTCGCGACCGTCCCGATCATCGTCCTCACCGGCCGCGACGACACGCGCCGCCAGGCGATCTTCGACGACGGCGGGGCCGACGATCTGATCATGAAGCCGCTCGCCTTCGAGGAGGTCGACACCCACGTCCGCACCATGCTCAAGAAGCGCGAGGTGTTCCGCGCCCTGGAGAAGGCGAACGCCGAGCTCCGCCTGGCCAACGAGCGGATGGAGCGGCTCATCCAGCGCGACGAGAAGACGGAGCTGTACAACTACCGGCATTTCATGGACCGGCTCCTGGAGCAGTTCAAGCTGGTCTGCCGCTACGGCACCAACCTGACGCTGGTGATGTTCGATCTCGACCATTTCAAGGCGGTGAACGACCGCCACGGGCACGTGGCGGGAGATCACGTCCTGCGGCAGTTCGGCCAGATCATGCTGCGCACCGCGCGCGAGACCGACCTGGTGGCGCGCTATGGCGGGGAGGAGTTCAGCGTCCTCCTGCCTCACACCTCGGCGTCGCAGGGGCAGCGGCTCGCCGAGCGCGTGCGCAAGTCGACCGAGGGGCATTCGTTCGAGATACCGAACGGCGGCAGCCCGCTGCGGGTCACGGTCTCCGCGGGTGTCGCGACCGTGCCGATCAACGATGGCATCGTGGAGCCTCCCGATCTCATCGAGGCGGCCGACCTGGCCATGTACCGCGCCAAGGACGCCGGCCGCAACAGGACCCACGTCGACGAGCGCTCGCTGGCAGGACAGTTCTAGGAGATGGTGCCGCGGATCGCGGGGATCGGGCCCAAGGCGGCGCGGCTCGATCGCGGGCGTCTCATCGATCCTTGCAGGCAACGCGATCGGGCGGGGTGTTCTGGCAGCGGATCGATTCGGTCATCCCTGCGGCCAGGGTGCCGCAGGCGCTGGTGACCGCGCTCTCGATGCTGGCCTCCCGCGTGCCCGAGGCGGCGGTCCGGCAGACGGATTCACCCTGAAATGTCAGGCAGACTTCGCACTCGTGTCGGGGCGCCCGCACGCTCAGATAGACGACGACGGCGATGAACACAGTCAGGAAGACGAGCGTGGCCTTGGTCGTGCGGCTCATGATGGGACGTATGGTAACTTAGCCATGTGTCCTCGATCGAGGTGGAGGTCAAGATCCGGATACACGACCGTGCCGCCCTGGGCACGCGTCTCGAGGATCTGGGAGCCCGGTTGTTGCATCCTCGTGAGTTCGAAGACAACCTCCTGTACGATTTCCCGGATCGCCGCCTGACGGAGAGAGGATCGATCTTGCGGATCCGGATCCTGGACCGCGCCGCGATCCTCACCTTCAAGAGCCCTGGCGGCGTCAGCCTCGGCGCCAAGGTCCGACATGAGATCGAGTCGGTTCTTCCGGCATCCGAGGCCGACTCGCTGACGGCGATCATCCGCGCCATCGGTCTCGTGCCAGTCTTCCGCTACCAGAAGTACCGGACGACCTGGGAGGTCCCCGGTCTCCTGATCACGCTCGACGAAACACCGATCGGGGACTACATGGAGCTCGAAGGAGAGCAACCCTTGATCGTCTCGGTGGCGGCCCGGCTCGGTTATCAACCGGATGCCTTCATCACGTCCAGCTACCGCGAATTGCATCTGGCATCGCCTGCCAGCCAGCCAGAGTCCGCCGATCAGATGGTCTTCACGGCATGAGGCCCCGGCGCCCTCCTCTCACTCCTCGCTCGAGGCGCTATCTCGATGTTTCGGAAGCAATTTTTCGCACTCTGATCGACCGGCCTCGCCATGGCCTTTTTTTCCACAATCCTTGTTGGTCACGGCTTTCAAGCGATGTCGCCGCGCCGACTTATGGTGTAAAAGCATTATGAAAGCGATGCTTCTGGCGGCTGGTTTCGGCGAGCGGATGCGACCCTTGACCTATGGCCGTGCCAAGCCATCACTACCCTTGCTCAACAGACCTCTGGTCCTGACGACCCTCGGTTATCTGAAGCAGCATGGGGTGGATGAAGTCGTGATCAACCTGCACCATCAGCCCGAGTCGATCAGGGGCGTGGTCGGAGATGGCTCGCGGATCGGCCTCAAGGTCCACTATTCCGAGGAGCAGATCATCCTGGGCACGGCGGGAGGGCTGAAGAAGGCGGAATCCCACTTCCGAGGCGGATCGACCCTGATCATGAGCAATAGTGATTTCGTGACCGACTGCGATCTGGGTGCCGCCGTGGAAGCCCACAGGAAATCAGGAGCCAAGGCAACCCTCATCCTGACTCCGCATCGGCCGGGCACCGACTATGGAAGCGTGGAGCTCGATGGCGATGGCCGGATCCTCTCGATTGCTGGGCGCCCCCCGCTCCGGAGCCAGACGGGAACCGGGACGTCTGCCACGGCGACGGGTTCAGGCCATCCGAAGAGCGGCTATACCTTCATCGGCATCCATGTTATTGAACCTTCGGTTCTGGATCAGATACCGCCAAGCGTCAAGTTCGAGGTCAACCGTGATCTGTACCCTATGCTGATCCAGAGTGGAGCACTGGTCAAGGGTCATCTTTTCGATGGTTTCTGGCGTGAGCTCGGCACACCCCGTCTCTACCTCGATGGCTCGATGGCGATCCTGAGCGAGGACCGCGACCCCACGCTCAAGCCCCTCCGGCAAGGGGAAGGCCTCTACCTGGATCAGGTCCGCTTGCCCCAATCGACGACGACCGCCCCCCCGATCCTCATCGGACGCGGTACCTCCGTCGGCAGGGGCTGCTCCCTGCTCGGCGGGGTCGTGATCGGCCGGCAGTGCAGTATAGGGGCCGAGTGCGCACTCCGATCGACCATGCTCTGGGATGGTGCCCGCGTCGGCGACCGGTCCCACCTCACCGAGTGCATCCTCACCTCCGGCGTCTACGTGCCCCCCGGGACCAGCCTTTCCGGGCGGATCCTCTTCCGGGTCGAGGGCTATCAGGGAAAGAAGGACGGCCTGGAACGCGTCGGAAACTGCTGGGCCGCCCGGTTGCAGTGATGGGTCGGAAGCCCGCGCCCACTGGTACGGGCACCACGGAAGGCGGCCTTCCACCCGGAGCCTTGGATTTTGTCCGCGCCTCTCTCGGGGAGGGAGCGACGCTGGTGCGGCTCGCGGGGGACGCCTCAACGCGACAGTTCTACAGAGCCTCGGGCCCGAGCGGCACCGCCATCCTGATGGTTCAGGACACGCCCCTCGAGCCGGACTCCGGGCAGCACAGCAACCATCGCGTGCTCAC
>Ga0075418_10005483_pt1 | contig 14372 bp, 11 predicted proteins | sample SoiMetdeltSBSDD2_FD_81776 | JGI IMG/M metagenome (GOLD analysis project Ga0075418, IMG submission 81776) | Bulk soil microbial communities from a Populus tree surrounding site in Tennessee, USA - Soil MetaG P. deltoides SBSDD2 | ecosystem: Environmental > Terrestrial > Soil > Tree plantation...
ACTGGGAGCGGGAAAATTGCCCGGCCAATACAGAGCCTGCCAATCGTCGGGCAGCCCATCAAAATTTTCGTCCTCACCCCAGGTGGTCCCATTGGCAGGACCAGACAACAGAGAGCGCGAGCCGCCCTCCATCACGTAGGCGAGGCGGAAACTATGGGTGCTGCCGGCAACGAGGCCGCTCTGGGTCCACACGTTTGTAGTGACAACGCCGGCGGGAGGGTCCGGAGGCTGCGCGCCGTCCATGTAAATCTCGTAGGCCGCGATCGGAAACCCCGACAACGGAGTCCATGTTAACGAGAGACGGGAGGAACTCAAAGCAGAGACGAATGGGGGCGCCGGTTGCGGAATCTGTTCCGTGGCAGCGTACCGCTGGCCATACAAATTGAAACCGCTGCCAACGGGCGCCTGATATGAAGTCCAAACTGTCAATATCCGGTCCACAGAATCACTCACCACCACCGGGTGCATCTGATCACTCGCGGTCGTCGTCGAGTTCGTGAAATCCAAACCTTCAGGAGCCCCGCCCAAAAGAAACCGGCCAATGACACCCTGCGCGTTGCCGTCCTGGCCCAGGCTAGTCCACAGCGCGACCTGCACATCCCCCACCGACGCCACTCGCGGCGCAAACTGATCTCCGTAAGTGTAGCTGTTTAACCGGAACGGTGCCGTCAGCGGCGCGCGGTTTGCGTCGAACGAACGCGCATACACGTCCCAACCGTCAGGACGCTCGGAACGTTGGGACCAGGCGACCAAAAAGCCGCCACCGGCCAGCGGAGTCACGGCTGGGTTTGCGCAAACCACATTCCCTGTGTTAATGCGAAATTCGCCCGAAATCGGCTCGCCCGAATTGTCATAGATCCGCGCGTATATATTCACGTTGAGCACGATGTTATCGCCGATTATCGTTTCGCTTTCAGAGGCCCACAGCACGATGAAACCACCGCCCGCGAGAGCGGCAATCGCAGGCGAACGCTGGTTATTGAACGTAAACTGATTCACTTGTTGGGGCGATGTCACCATCTGGCCCGCTGGCCCAACGATCCTCATGAAGATTCCTCTGTAATCTCCATCCTGGTGCATGCTCTCCCACGCCACCGCGTAGTTATCGTTGGCAAGAGTCGCGATCACCGGTTTGGTTTGTGGCGAATTGGTGTAGAGGTTCACACGGATTTCGCTCGCGTTCGCAAACGTGCCGTTCGCGTTGAGCGCGCGAAACCAAATCTGGTCGTGACGAGTGCTGCCGCCTTGCCAGACAAAAGCCGCCGCCCCGCTGGGAAGCACCGCCACTTGCGGGTGCTGCTGGTTCCCGACCGTCTGCTGGTTCACTCGAAACGGCGCCAACACCGAGGGGGACAGGGTGCTGTCGAGGCGTCGGGCGCTGATCCCCAATCCGTTGCCATCACTGAACGCATCCTGCCACACGACGTAACCACCCGAGGCGTTCACGGCAACGGCAGGAAAAACCTGGTCGCCAGCAAGCGGGCCTGAAATCGGATATTCCGAGCCTAGTGGCTCGACTTGCGCCCAGGCCGCCTGGGTCAGCAGCGCCGCCGCAAGGCACAACACGACACCCCTGCGGTGAAGCAACACTTTCGGCATATACCTGCAATATGTAGCAGGCACACACGCCGATGTCCATTTATTCCTGTCCAGGGTTTGCATACCTAGAAACCAAATCGGTTAACGAGAAGCCGAATTCGCACTCGGGTTTGGCGCTGATTGTTTAGGGTTTGATCGGTGCTTGCGCCGGAAATGCTGTCTGCGCAAACGGCAGTTCCTCGTCCGAATGCACGCGGTTGCCCGCGGGATCGATGATCGTTGGCGTCACAAAAATCATCAGGTTGCGCTTGAGCGCCCGCGAGCTTTCGCTTCGAAAGAAGCGACCCGCAAAAGGAAGGTCGCCAAGCACCGGCACTTTGTCTTTCACGCGCGCGACATCCTCGGAGATCAGCCCGCCCAGGACAATGGTTTGACCGTCCCAAACAATCGCACTCGTCACCACCTGCCGAAGACTGAACCGCGGAAACGGTTGCACGGCGGTCAGCGCGCCACCGACACCTGTGCCGACCGACTGCGCTTGCGGCACGAACACCGACGCGGCCTCGGAATCGTAACCGAGGAATTCCTTGACCGTTGGAATGATGGTCATCTGGATGGTGTAGCCATCCGCCGAGACGTACGGGATCACGTCGAGGATCGGTCCAAATTCAAGCTGTTGAACGATGATCGCGATCGTCGTGCCGACGCCTTGGACGGGCGTGGTGCCAACCTGCGCCACGACGCTGTGCTGAAGCGCGAATCCCGCTGCTGCAACTGCAAGAAGTTTTCGGATATTCATAGTCATTGCCTTTCTGAGATTCAGGTTATGGTGTCGTGCCGCCCGTTGTTTGCTGGAGATCCAGATCCGTCGCGATGGTCTCGACGCGCACGACTTTGACCTGTGCCTGACGGCCGCTCATCGTGGTGACACGAGGAGCGGACAGGAGGTCTACACCGCGGCGCTGCTCCAGTGCGCGAATGACCAAACGGAACTGTGGATCGGTGAGAAGTCCGGTCAGCGTTGCCACAGCAGGGATCTGCGCTTCGTTGCCGCCGATAGCCGAACCCACCGTATTGCGTAAACCTGAAGTCAGCAGGCCGTCGTTTAAGCTTGGAGGAATCGCGTTGATGATTCCCGGACCGGGAAAAGCGCCGACGGGGTTTGCGGTCGAAGGCTGCCCTGCAAAACTAGGAGCGGTTCCGCCCTGGACTCCCGCGCGCTGGTTGAAAAGCAGCGTATTTCCCCAAAACCAATCAAAGCCCAGCGCCTTCGCATCTTCCTGGGTCACTTCGGCAAATTTCGCGTCGATGGTCACTTGCGGGGGTGCCATGTTCAGCATCTGCACCGCTTGCTCGATGACGTCGAGATCGGCCAGTGTGGCCCGTACCATCAACATACCAAGGCGGTCGTTGAAGAAAATTGCCTTCGGCGGTGCGAGGTCCACCCCCGCCGCCAAAAAGAACTGTCGCACGACGTCGATGTAGTCCCGTGTCGGGGTCTCCACCGTGAGGTTGCGCACGCCGGGATTTCCCCACTGTGGAAACGGCGGCACATATGGCCCGGCTCCGCCCTGCGCGGCTCCAGCGCCAGCACCGCCGCCGCCGCCCTGCCCACCGATAAACGGCGCCAGGAATGTGCCAAGGTACTGCGCGCCAATAGGCACCTGGCCCTGGCCCTGTCCGCCGCCACCTCCGCCACCTCCGCCCCGGCCACCACCACCACCACCACGACCTCCCCCGCCGCCGCCGCCCCCGCCGCCACCTTGATCGCTAACGCCGAAGTCAAAGCCCACGACGCCCTTCAAGCCCTGGACGAACGTATTCGGATCGATTTTGAACGTGCGCGTGTAAAGCGGCGGCGCCTCGGTCGCCTTCGGCGAAAATACTATCGCGTAATCTTCGACCGAGTACTTGATCGGCCGATCGGCTACCCTTTGAATCGCATCCAGCGCCTGCCCCAGGGTGAGGTCCGACAGCGGCGGCACGATACGAATCGTCGTCGATGCCAGATCGACCGGCTCGGCGACGGCGGCGCCGGTGGCGACCGGCAATCCAGTGGCCGGGTCGATCGGCGCCGGCGGTGCCGAGGGCGGATCAGCATTCGCGCTGACTATAATATTAATGCCGCGCCGTTCTGGATCGCGCCGGCGCGCCTCTTCCGAAAGGCTCTTCACCACCTCGCCCAGCGGCAATCCATCGTAGCTCAACGTATCCAGGCGAATCCGGTCGAGCTTGGAGTAAATCGCCTGCCGCCCTTTGCCCGTGTACACCACGTTGCTTCTGAGACTGGGGTTCGGCGTTTGCAGAAGGTCCCGCTTCACCGGCGAATTCCACGCCCGGTCCACTTCCAGCATCCGTTCCTTGGACCAGGCCTCGCGACTGACATTTTCCTGCTTATGCCGCTGCTCGCGAATGATATTGAGATAGGTGTAAGCCGCCGTGTTCGCCGGATCAATCTTGATAGCCTGGCCGAGTTGAGCTTCCGCTTCGTCCAGCTTGCCCGCTTCAAAAAGCAGCTTCCCATTTTGCACGTGGGTCGAAGCGCGCACTCGGTCCGCATGCGCCTCGGGCAGCCGCGCGATCGTATCCTGGCTCGGCATTAATCCCGCCATCGACGCGCGCTGGCGCGCATTCTGCGCCTTGAAGGCCAGCGCCGCCTCGTTCTTGGGGTCCTCCTTCAGCACCACGTTGGCGTGCAGGTCAGCTTGCTCAAATTCCCCCCGGCGCTGCGCTTGTTCGGCAAGGATCAGGTGCGTTTGCACCAACCCGCTCATCACCTGGCTGTATTCGGTCTCGACGCCTGTGCCAATTCGCTTGATCAACGCCATGCATTCGTCGTACAGGCGCGCGGCGGCATAAATGTCACCTTTCGTTTGCGCGGCCTGTGCGTCGGCCAGCTTTTGCCGAAGCTCGATCTTCGCCGCTTCGCGACGCAGACTCTCAGAGACGGCATCCTGAGCGGGCGTGACCGGTGCTTGCGCCCACGCCGGGACATGGCCTGCCATCAGTACGCAACAGAGCGTATATATATATGCTTTCATGGGTTGGTTTTAGGGTTACTGACATGGTCGATTCTGATTCGTGCTATTGTGTTGGCGGCGCGCTCGCTGCCGGAGGCGCGTTTGTTGATGGAGGCGCGTTCGCTGCCTCCTGTCGTGCGCCAATGGGCTTCGAGTACTTCTTATTGTTGCCGGCCTCAAAGGTAATTTCGTTCTGATTAATCCCGACAATTCTGTAATCCTCGCCGCCAAAACGCAAAGCCGCTCCAACTCGCTGCTTCGTAAAGGATTTGTTTTCGGGAGGATATCGGAGGTCCACTTCGTAGGCCTCAGGGCGGACAAACGGTTTTTCTTTTGCGATGGTGACCCGCTCCCCGCTCTCCTTTAATTCAAGCACCAGGCCCGAGGGATTCTCCGCCTCACCTTGAACTTCGCGCAAGATAAAGACTTTTAGATTCGTCGTGTTGAGCGTCGCAAACTGCGCAAAGCGCCGACCAGCTCCCACCGCCACTTCGTTCGTGACGTTGATCCAATAACCCGAACCCGCCGCGCGATCGAACGTAATGCTGAAGTTCAGCGGTGCGTGACGCGTAACCTCCAACAATTGCACTCCTTCAGCGCCCGTAATTTCCTTGATCAACTCACCATTGAGCCCTTTTTTCCATTTCACCGGGTTCATCACATTGTGAGGCAACCCAAGATCCAACGGAGGCGGACTCTTCGCCTTCGTCAGTACCGCCGTGTAATTCGTCAGATCCACCGGGCGCACGGGCTTCGCCGCCTTGCGCTCCACGCCGATGATGAACTCCTCAGTTTTCGCCTTTTCGTTTTGCGTTTCTCGATAGAGATAAAACACGGCCACGCCCAAAGCGACCAACGCAATGATGAGCACCACCTTCTCGTAGTGCTGCTTCAGCCCTTCGCCGTATTTCTTGATTGATTCCATCGCTAGACTTTCTTCGCCCCCGGCGTGGTTGGCGGCAGCGTGCGCATTGCGTCGATGACCATCGTAATCTTCAGCAACCTCTCGTTGAGCACCGTCTTAATGCCCTCTTGCGGCCGCGCGGGCACACCCGGTTGACGCGCGCCAGCGGCGCCAGCGGGCAATGGTCTTTGCAAAGCGGGGGCCGGCGCGGCAGGTACGACGGCAGTGGACGGCGGGACCACCGCAGGCGCAGCGCCCGGAGGAGCATTCGGATCAGCACCGGCTGGGGCAACTTCCACCTGCACAGCTTTCACCACCAAACCATTCGTCGATTTGTAAAATGACTCCAACGCCGCCGCCAACTCCGCTGTGAACGCGTACACCGTCACTTCATACGGATTGGAAGCCATGCCGACCGCCTGGTTGACCTGCGGCGTCATCTCATGATGGTCCACCTGGCTGACCGGCTCTTCGCTGTACAGCCGCGAGCGGCGCACCGATATCAACCGGTTGACCTTGGCCTCGAACAGAATGTCACAAATGGTGCGAATCTCCGCCAGTTGTTGCGGCAGCGCCGGAAACGCTTCCGCCGGAAACTGCAACTGCATCTTTTGGTGCGCAAATGTAAACGCGTATTGCTTGCTCGGCAGCGCCACACTCGTCTGGTCTGCTTTTCGTTGCAGGTCGAAGATCGTCTGGTCCAGCAACGACTTGAAGGCCTGGCCGGTCACCGGCTCAAACGGGATGGGTTGAAAGAACAGTTTGGCTTCCTCCGCTGCCGCCCGCGCTTTCTCGAACTCTTGCTTCGCTCGCGCAATGTTCGTGCGGTTGGGAGTTGGATCCTGGTTCACCAACCGCTTCAACGTCTCCTTGCTTTCCTCCAATTGGGCTTCGATCGCTCTGTTCTTCTGCTGGTTCGTCCAGAAATAGTAAACTCCGGCTCCCAGCAGCATCACCGCGAGCAACCCGCCCACCACTAAAAACAAATTTCGCTTGATCCAGGCCATATCACTGTGCGGTCTCGCGATTCAGTTTCACCATGAAATCCACGCTGATGGTCAGTGGGTCATTCTCGCTAATGTTCCCGAGTGTCACCCCGGTGGGATTGAAAAGGTTGGTTCGCGCCTTCAGCTCCGAATCAATCGCGTAAGCAATGCTCGCGTTGGCCGTCGGCTTGATCTGGCTCATGTTCACCGCCCGGCAGGTGAGTTGCAACGCATCGACGGCCATCATATTCGTCGACACAGGCTGGCGCGCCGCTTTTCGGCGACTCGCCCTTCCGCCCGATGCCGGCGCCGTGCTCGCTGCAGGCGAATTGCCGCTCGGCGCGCTCGCGGCCGCCAGGGAGGCATTCGTCGCCGATGCGATCGGCGTAAGCTTCTCAATCCACACACCCGTTTTGGCGTTCAACTCCTTCTCGGTCTTCTCTTCCACTGCGATCAGCGCCTCGCGCAATTGCGAAAGCAACGACGCCCAGTAAAAGCGCTCCTCCATCCACGCGCCGTACTGTTCCACATCGCCCTCCGCCGTGGTCAAATCGCGCATCACCTTGCTCAACGCCTGTTCGTCCCGTTTTAGCGGATCGACCTTGGCCTGCAACTCCTGCAGCGCTCTCGATTTTTCCGCCGCTACGCGCTGATAGAACCACCCAAATGCGCACACCACCAAAATCAGGCAAAACACCGCGGCTCCGAAATACGGCTTTTTCTGGTTGAGTTGTTGCCGCTGCAGGATGCTCTTGGGCATCAGGTTCAGTTCCACCGGGCAATGCGCCAGATTGCGCAGCCCAAGGCCAACCACTTCTCCAAACGAGTGCGCTACTTTCGCCAGCTCCTCGCGATTCGTGCTCGGATCCAAATCCACGTTGCGCAGCGGATTGAAATACTCCACGTCGCTCAAGTTCAGCTTCTCCGCGAAGAATTGCGCCGTGTAAGGCATGATCGCCGCGCCGCCCGACAGGAACAATCGCACCGGCGCCGTACCCCCCTGCTGCCCACGATAAAACTGAATGGTTTGGTTGACCTGGATGTGCAGCCGCGTCATGACCTGTCGCGCAATTTTCGAAATCGCCGCCTGGTGCGGGCTGTCCGGCTCCTCGTACGCTCCCCCCAAACTCACGAAACCCTGCTCGATCTTGATCGCCTCAGCTTCGCCGAACGCCAGCTTCGCTTCCTTGGCAAAATCCTGCGTGATCGAGTTCGCCCCGATGTTAATGCCGCGCGAGTAAACGCTCCCTTTATCGAAGAACAGCAGGTTGCTCGTCTTGGCCCCGATATCCAGGAGCATCGTGCAGCCCTCCAAGTCCGAATAATTGTACCGAAACGCGTTGCACAGCGCCGCGGGTGACACGTCCACCAGTTGCAACCGCAACCCGGCATTGTCCGCCACCCGGAAAAGCCCCTCCACAATTTCCGACTTGATGGCCACCAGCAAAACTTCCAATTCACCCGTCGCCGTCGCGCCCAAAATCTGGTAATCCCACACGACTTCCTCCAGCGGGAAGGGGACATTCTGCTGCGCTTCGTACTGGATGATTTGCGTGACTTTCGAAGTGTCAACCGGCGGTAACTTTACGAATTTCGAGAACGTGTGGAATCCCGGCGCGCAGACGTTGATGTTCCTCGAGGAGAACCGTTTTTCCGCAAGTAACTCCTGCAGGGCACGCAACATAGCGCTTTCCCGCGTGGCTTCCTGCACCCCTTCCTGCCCAAGCGATTTTGTGCCCCAATCCCGCATGAACAGGCCGCCCGCCTCACTGACCTCGAAATCCGCAACCTTGATTGTCGCGGCCCCAAAATCCACGGCCAAAAATGACTTTGTCTGTAACATTCTGATTTTGCGGCAGCACTAGGGTGTAGCAATCGCCTTGCTTGTTCCCGGGATACTGCGCGGAATGACGTGCTAACTACTAAACTTGGACCCGTCGGTCAAACGCAAAACGCTTTTCCCGCCCTCTTTTTCACGCTACGCCAACCTCCAAAAGTCCGCAAATTTTTGACAATGCTTTTCCTGCGACGTCACACTCTCGGTCGAAAATATGCAATCGTCCTTTCCAAACCTTCCGCCAGCGGCACCTTCGGTTCCCACCCCAGCCATTTCCGCGCGCGCGTGATGTCAGGCTGGCGCTGCTTCGGATCATCCTGCGGCAACGGCCTGTAAACGATCCGGCTTCCCGCTCCCGTCACCCGAATGATCTCCCGCGCAAACTCCAGCATCGTCATTTCGCGCGGATTGCCGATGTTCACCGGCTCCGAATGCTCGCTCATCATCAGCCGGTAAATCCCTTCGATAAGGTCGGAGCAATAACAAAAACTTCGAGTTTGGCTTCCATCCCCAAAGACCGTCAGCGGCTTGTTCTTCAACGCCTGGCTCACAAACGCTGGCACCACGCGCCCATCGTTCAACCGCATGCGCGGTCCGTACGTGTTGAAGATGCGCACGATCCGCGTCTCGACCTTGTGCTCGCGGAAATACGCCATCGTCATCGCTTCCGCGAAGCGCTTCGCCTCGTCGTAACACCCGCGCGGACCGATCGGGTTCACGTTGCCCCAGTAATCCTCGGTCTGCGGATGCACCAGCGGATCGCCGTAAATCTCCGAAGTCGATGCGAGCAAAAACCTCGCGCGTTTCTCCTTCGCGAGCCCGAGCGCTTTGTGCGTTCCCAGCGATCCCACCTTCAATGTCTGAATCGGCAACTCCAGATAATCGATCGGGCTCGCCGGCGACGCGAAGTGCCACACGTAATCCACCGCCTCGTGCAGAAAAATAAATTCCGTGACGTCCTGTTGAATGAATTTGAAATTCGGATTTCCCCCGAGGTGATCGATATTCGCGACACTCCCGGTCACAAAATTGTCGATCGCGATCACCCGGTGCCCGCGCTCGATCAACAAATCGACCAGATGCGACCCCAGGAATCCCGCCCCGCCCGTCACCACCGACGTCAGCCTCGGCTTTATTCCCTTTCCACGCCCGCTCTTCTTCGCCATGCGCGGCGTACATAACCAGCCCGCGCGATCCGTTCAACCTCCAATGAGTCTGCTCTAATATTCTGGCGATTACTTGAGCTTCTTCACGCTCACCTCCCGAAACCACACCACATCTCCGGGATCGTGATTCTGCAAACCGACGTAGCCCGCCTCCGGTCGTTTCGGCTCCCGTTTTGGTTCGTGCCATTGCTTGCGCGCCGCAAGCTTCGGACTCGCCGTGTCCAGCGTAGTGGTCCGCTCGCCATCGAGATCCACCAAAATCCGATTCCCCTCCAACGTGATGACCATCGTCTGCCACTCGCCAAACTTCTTCGGCGCAGCGGACGACGGCGCCAGCGAGTAAATCGCGCCCGTGCGATGAAACGGGTCCCCTCCCCCAGCGATCTGCACTTCATAACCCTGATGCACCGCAAACCATGCCCCCTCCTCGCGCTCGGCGGCCGCTTTCACTTTCTCCATCGATTCCTCGGATGGCTTGCCGCTGGCGTCACGATCGAACGCGGGCCCCGGCTTTCCGGCTCGATCAAGAATTCCGTCCGCGAGTCGCACATACACGCCCGAGTTCGCGCGCTCGTCTTTGGTCTTGAACACCACCCGAATCTGGCAATTCCCGAGCTTCTCCTTTTTATAAACCAACAAGCCAAGCCCCTTCGGATCACACTCCGTTTTCAGCGCGCCGTCTTCGATCACGAAACCACCATAACCGACGTGCACCCAATTCGGGTCCACCTTCCCATTAGTTATCAATGGCAACTTCCTCCATTCCCCTTCCGCGCCACGTATCACCGCGGAGCCGCACACAAACATCGTCACACCCAACACAATCGAGCGAATCACCAGATTACGTTTCATCCCTCCAGCCTGAAACTCCCGCCGCCCACAGTCAATTCTTAGAAATGAACCTTCTTACACAACTTTTCGCGCATGCTGACCTGACACTCCCGGTGCATAGATGGCACGTCCGTTCCAGCCCGCACGTGCCGTCTCATTTTGCATTTTTCACTTTAAATTTTTCATTTTCAATTTCCCCACTCCCACTACTTCCCCCCCGGCGCCATCATCTTCCGGTTCATCGCCAGCGCCGCTCGATTGTTCTCCAGCGCTTTGGTTCTGAACTCGTTGAACTTTTGGATCTCTTCCGGGCTCAGAAACCCACCCGCGCGCGTCGTCGCTCCCTGGAACACGCTTTCCATCAGCCTCAAATTCTTCTCCGCTTCCTCCGCCGACGCGATATTGCGGAAATTCAGGATCGGCAGCGTCTGGAAATCCTCCGGCAGTCCCGCTCCCGCCAGGGCCGCCTGTGTCTCTTGCTGCATCGCTTCGTACAATTGCTTCGCCTTCGCTTCCTTTGCCTCCTTGTCCCCCGTCATCTGCGGTTTGAATTGTTCCGACGTCAAGTAACTCGTCAGGTTCCGCGTGTATTCCTGGTACTGCGCGAACGCCTCCGGCCCAAGCATCGTTTTGACTTTCTCCAGCAACGCCGCTTCCTGCGCCGTGAACACACGGTCGATTTCCTCGCGCGATTTTCCCTCCTGCAACAACGCCCCCACGTGATCCACGTTCTCCATGATATCGTCAGCCAGCAAATCCACGAACTTCTCGCTCGTCTCCTTCGGCAGCTTGCTGCGATCGCTAAAAGTCTTGTAGATCATCCCCATGCCCATCTTTTGCTGATCCCGAATCAGCGTGCGCATCTGCGGGTCCGTGATCACTCCGCTCAGCGGGCTCGGCTTCGGCGCGTTCGCTTCCGTCTTCAAGCGGCCCACCTCCCCGCGCAGCTTTAACATTTCGCGCGACGGATCATTGCTCGTCGCTGGCGTCGGAGCGGCGCTACCCTGCGCCAGCTTCGCCAACCGCGCGTTCTCCGCCGACAACTGCTCCATTTGCGCCGCCTCGCTGCGCAACGCTTCGTTTTCCGCGCGCAACTTCCGATTGTGTTGAACTTGCATCGCGACCGGGATCGCGACTGCCACGACCACGGCCGCGGCTATGCCGATTTTTGCTTTAGCCATAATTTGTATGAGGGTTAATGCCGTTCCAGTTCCGGTGGCCGCGCTCGCGACCGCCGCCGTCGAAATACTCACTGCCAGTCCTGCCGGCGCCGCGCTCACCACGTTCGCCGTCAGCGCCGTCGTCAGCGCCGTCGCCGACAGCACCACGCCGCGCCGCGTCAGCAATCCGTGCAGCTTGTCCAGCGCGCGGGTCACCCGCTTGCGCGCCGCCTCCTCGTTGCTGCCCAACGCTTCGCCCACCGTCCGAAAATCCTTCTGCTCGAAAAACCGCAGCATAATTGCGTCGCGATCCTCCGAGCCGAGTTCGTTGATTGCTTCGTCCAGAACCGGCGCGATCAGCGCGAGATTCTCCTCCGAATGATCCTCCATTGAGTTCATCTCCACTGCCGACCTTTCACGAAGTTGACGACGCCGCTCGCGCCGCATGGTGTTATTGGCCACGAAACATGTGTGCCGATGCAGCCAGCCTCCGAGCCGCACTTCGGGTGAAAGCTTGCGCGCCATGCGCGCCAGATCCGCAAACACTCCCTGGGCGACATCCTGCGCCAAATGCGCGTCGCCATTCACCAACCGCAACGCCGCCGAATACACCAGATTCACGTAGCGCTCCACCACTTCCCGGAACGCCGCTTCCGAACCGCTCTTCACGTACTCAGCCAGCCACTGTTCGCCGTTGTTCATCCTTCTGCTATTAAAGACCCGCCTACGACCAAAACCGGACAAAAATCTTAAAGGGTAGGGTCGGCGCTCCGCGCGGACCGTTTCTCCTTCAGGCTGTAACCCCCAACGTAAGGAGGGGGCCCATCAAAACGCTCTTACGTCCTTTCCACCCGAAAAAAACCAATGTCCTCCCCTGCCCTTCCCGTTCGTCGTGTTGATGAAAGTGCGAACAACAACAAAACGAAAACCAATGAAAACAACGATTACTTCACTCTGTGCAACCGTCCTCCTGGCCACGGCCGCGTGGCTGAATGCAAACGAACCGGGAATCAAACCGAAACCCGCTTCACGCGAATTCGAGCGCATGAAATCCCTCGTCGGCGCCTGGCAGGGCAAGACCGACATGGGCCAGGGCCCGGTCGACCTGAACGTCGAATTCCGTCTGCTCGCCGGCGGCACCATTCTCGAAGAGCGTTGCTTTCCCGGCACGTCCAACGAGATGATCACCATGTACTTCGACCAGGGCGACAAACTCGCTCTCACCCATTACTGCATCATGGGCAACCGCCCCGGCATGCTCCTTAAATCCTCCGACGCGAAGTCCATCACCTTCGACTTCGACAAAACCTGCGGCATCAACCCGTCGAAAGAATCTCATATGCACGCCCTCACCATCCGCTTCGACGACACCGACACCATCACCACAAGCTGCAAAGCCATCATGGACGGCAAAGAACTCCCCGAACATCCCACCACCCTCAAGCGCGTGAAGTCCACCTAACCTTCACCGCCACCTCGCAGTCGCCAGCACTCGCCCGCCTCAGAACGGGCGAGTGCTTTCGTTCTTTGCCTCCTGGAAATCCGGCACCAACGCAAAGCGCGCTAGACGCACTGGCGTGCGGACACTTTTGCTTGCTACAGCCAACGACGGTTCAAGCCGATGATTACATCATTACGAACAAAAACCCTTCAAAGATTCCTTGACGGTTGAGTGGCCGCTTACCGCTCGCGCAGCTATGGCTCAACTTTTGCTGAATTGAGCCCTTGAGCTATGAGCAACTCGCGGATAGACATTTCGGGTAAGGGACCAATTCAATTTGAAGGCGCCACGTTGCCCGAAAGCGCGAAGCATTTCGACGCGGCCTCCTTCTGCTCGTCTCTTGCGGATGACATCTATGATTGGCTGCTGGATTTGCGGTATGCCTGGGGGCGTGAGCGGCGAGCAGCGAGCAGCCTCGTTCTGCGAGCATGCGACGAGATTGAGGCTCGCATCTATTCCGAGCGGGAAGTGTTGTTTGCTCATTTGCGCGATGTCTACCCGCAGAATGACCCGGCAGAAATATGTCAGGAGTGGTTGACAGCCATTCAACTAATGCGTGAGCGGGCTGAAACTCGGAGCACTTGCACGTGGACAGTACAGCCAGCGGACGGCGAGGTTGCTTACTGGGTCACCCAGACGATTGGGCTCATACGCGCGATGGAAAAAGGGTCTCGTGAGCCGACGGCGCTGCTACCGGGCTTCGTTGAATACATCCAAAGCGCGCCAGAGGAAGAGCAATTGCGTTTCATCATTGGGGTGACAGACAGTTTGAGCGGAGTTCGTGACTAATTGGTCGTCGCCGCAGGCGGCAGGATCAAGGGCACTCACTTACCGCTGCGGCGGAAGCTGATAAGTCACCTCACGTTGTTCGCCATTCTGATCCAACACCGATAGCTTGACCTGATCTCCGGGATCGAATTTGTGCGTGAACCACGCCAGAAATTCGCGCGCGATTACATTCGGGCTTTCGCCATTCACCGCGATGATAACGTGACCACTGCGCAAGCCGGCTTTATAGGCGGGGCTGGTCGTATCGCTCCCCATGTATGGATCAACGGCCATTTTGTCCGCCGGAATCTTGAACCGCTCGCGACGGGATTTCACCGGCATCGGGAAGAATCCCGGGCCTGGATTGGCGATGCCTTCCGCGAAGGACATTCGCCAATCGACTATCGTTTTGCGCCAGCCTTCAGCGACAGCCAGTTTGCCGGACATCACTTCCCCGCCGCGCGTCCACCAGACTTCCATCTCACCCGCACCCCGCGGACCGCGATGCAACACGCCGCGAAAATCCGTCTGGCTGAAGCAACGCCGCCCGCCCGCCGCGCCAAGCACATCGCCGGTTTTGAGGCCTGCCTTGTCCGCCGCACTGCCGGCCACCACGTTCGTGACGAGCAAGCCGTGGTCCCTGTCCAGCACGAGTCCGAC
>Ga0075418_10005487_pt1 | contig 14368 bp, 12 predicted proteins | sample SoiMetdeltSBSDD2_FD_81776 | JGI IMG/M metagenome (GOLD analysis project Ga0075418, IMG submission 81776) | Bulk soil microbial communities from a Populus tree surrounding site in Tennessee, USA - Soil MetaG P. deltoides SBSDD2 | ecosystem: Environmental > Terrestrial > Soil > Tree plantation...
CGCGATCTTCGCGGCGAGCGTGAGTGCAAGGTCGATGCCGGCGGAGACGCCGGCGCCGGTCACGATTCGCGCGGCAGTGACCACGCGTTGTTCGGTGGGTTGCGCGCCGTAGGAGGCAAGGTCGTCGTAGGCGCTCCAGTGGGTGGTGGCGGGCAACCCGTCGAGCAGGCCGGCGGCGCCGAGCAATAGGGCGCCGGTGCATACCGACGTTGTCCACGTGGTGTGAGGATGGGCCTGGCGGATCCAGTCGACGATCGGGTGCCCCTCTGCGGCGTACTTGCCCGCGACGGGACCGCCGGGCACAAGCAGCACATCCGGACGCGGCACATCAGCAAACGTCGCATCAACGCGCAGGTGCACGAGGTCGTTGTGGTCGTCGACCGCGCCCTTGTCCTCGGCGCAGATCACCATGTCCGCGCCGGGCAGATAGGTGAGTACTTCATAGGGGCCGATTGCGTCCAGCGCGGTGAATCCCTGGTAGAGGCCGATGGCGATGATCATGAGGTGGTCCCTTGTGCGTCGGCCTCGCATTCGCGCCAGAGCCTGAAGAACTCGATCCTAACTTTCGACGGTTGCCAGCAACGCCTGTTCGCGGTGATCGTCAGGGGCCGAAAGCTCGGTAGGATCCCCGCATGTCGTTAGAGCCCGGCCAGACGTTCGCCGGGTACGCGATTCTGCAGCGGCTGGGTTCGGGTGCGATGGGAGAGGTCTACCTAGCCGAGCACCCACGGTTGCCGCGCCTCGACGCGTTGAAAGTGCTGGCGCAGCAGGTGTCGGATGATCCGACGTATCGCGAACGCTTCAACCGCGAAGCCCAAAACGCCGCCACGCTGTCGCACCCGAACATCGTCGCCGTTTACGACCGCGGCGAGTACGAGGGCCAATTGTGGATATCGATGGCTTACATCGAGGGCACCGACGCTGGCCGCCTGCTGCAGGAGCGGTACCGCAAGGGCATGCCGCCCGACGAAGTTGTGCAGATCGTCGCCGCGGTCGCCGACGCGCTGGACTACGCCCATCAACGCCAGTTGCTTCACCGTGACGTCAAGCCGGCCAACATCCTTCTGGCCGAGTTGGATTCCGGTGGCTGGCGGGCGATGCTGGCCGATTTCGGCATCGCCCGGCGGGTCGACGACTCCACCTCATTGACCCAGACCAACATGGCGGTCGGCACGGTCGCCTACGCCGCCCCCGAGCAGCTGATGGGTCTGAAACTCGACGGCCGCGCCGACCAGTATTCGCTTGCAGCCACGGCTTTCGAACTGTTGACCGGGACGCACCTGTACCTGGATCGCAATCCCGCCGTCGTGATCAGTCAGCATGTTTCGGCGCCGCCACCCGAGATCGCGGACCGCAAGCCCGAGCTCTCCGGCCTGGGCCCGGTGCTCTCCAAAGCGCTCGCCAAGTCACCCGGCGACCGCTACGACACGTGCATGGACTTCGCCAATGCTCTTGCCCGGCATCTTGACGTAGCGATCGGTGGTGTTGGTGCCAATGACGCGACGTTGGACGCGGTGGCGCTTGCGCGCCTTCGCAGAGGAAACGAACCGAAGAGCCGGACGCGGTCGCTGGTGATTGCTTCCGCGATTGCCACGCTGCTGATCGCCGGGGCCGTCGCGGCAGTCTTCCTCACCGGGCGTCACCAAAACGAGGCCGTCCCTCAACCAAACCCGGCAGTGCCGGTGGTGCTTGTTGGTGCGGACTGCGGCGTGCTGGGGGCGGCCGGCGTCACCGAGACCGGCCAGAAGGCGTACTGCGCACGTCTGCCGTCGACCGGGGACATCATGTGGTCCTTGGTCTCCGGTGTGGTCCCGACGCCGACCGTCACCAACGGCCCAAACGATCCGGCCTACCCGGCGGGCATTGAACAGCAGGTCGACGTCTGTATCCAGCAGACCGGACAGACACGCGCCGAGTGCCGCGAGGACATCCGGCGGGGAAACCTCTCCGGGCCGGCGTAGGCGGTCTGGTTCGGTTGGAGGCCGGGCCCGTCATGCCACGCTTGTGGCGTCGCATGCCACCTCTGCGGCCGATCCCAACTGACCCCCTCCGCAGGCCAGCAGCGTATCCGGCGCGAGTGTCTCCTCCTGTCCCGGCCAGGTCGGCGGTCCCGGTGGGAACAGCGGGAAGATGCTGGCGCCGGTCACGCCGGTCAACGCCGCGACGATCTGCGCGGGGACGTTCGTCGCAACATACAAAAGGCTGCCGATCGGGCCTGGCAATGTGCCGTCGTTGTTGAGCGTCCACACGTAGTAGGGGATTGTGGCGAAGATCGTCCGCAGGCTCAGTGCCACGTTGGTGAAGAAGTCGGGAGGCTGGTTCGTGGCGATCATGTCCTGAAGCGCCTGGTGCAGTTCAGCCTGACCGAACGGACCTTCATCGCTTCCGCCGAGATCCGTCAGGGATACGCCGTCGAAGTACCCCGGTGGCACGGGTGCGCCGAAGAGAGTCAACACCGTTGGCGTGGTATCCACGATCTCGTAGTCCGGGTTCACGAACCCGTCTTGGAAGTCCGGGCCCCTCGCGATCACGAACGTGGCTGTCTCATCCGGTGTTTGGAAGCCGTGGCCGAAGCCCTGCTGCGGCTGATGACCGTGGTCGGTGACCACGATGATGGTCCATTCCTCTCCCGGGTGATCGTCCTCCCAGTCGTTGATCGCGGTCAAAATCTCGCCGAGGTTGTCGTCTACGTTCCGGATGGCAGCCGCGTACTCCGGCGAGGCTCCGCCAAACATGTGCCCGTTCTCGTCGACACCGACGAAGTAGGAGAACAGGAAGCTCGAGTCGCTTACGTCGGTGTTTACGATCGCGTCGACGGTCGCGTCGCCGACCTGGTCGTCGGTGAGATCCCATAACGTGTCGCCCTCGCGCTGCGGGACGTAGACGATTTCGTCGGCGGGGACCGAGCCGGCTCCGGAGATCGCGGAGATGACGTCCCAGTCGGCGATAGACGTGGTCTGGATGTCCGAATCGTGCTCCTCCAGTTGGTTGAACACCGTTGGGAACTTGTCGTACGTCCACGGGGTGAAAACGTTGTTGATCACGCCGGTCCGTTCGCCCCATACGCCGGTCAGGATGGCCGACCACGACGGGTTGGAGATGGTGGTATGTCCGACGATGCTCGACGCGGCAGTGGTGCCCTGATTCATCAGGGCGAAGAAGTTCTCGTTCTCCGGGTCGGCCAGGATCCGGCTCAGGTTCGTGCCGTCCACCCCGATGACCAGCACGTTCGGGGTGGGATCCGCAAGCAACGAATTCGGTGTCGGATCGATCTGAGAGACGGTCTGCTGCGCCGCCACGGGCGCCGTGCGGGGGAATAGGACCCGCTCGATCTCATTTCGCACCGCGGACAGCACACCCCACAGCAGTGATGCGAAGATCGGCTGCCCGGTACCCGGGCTCAAGAACGGCTGCAGTACCGCAGCCACCAGGTTCGTGACGAAACTGACCAAGGTGGGCGGCTGTTGCGGCACTACCGGTGCGGACTCCGTCGCGGCGGTCCTTGCCGAGAATGTCGTCGCGAACGTGGTGACCGTATGGGCCGAGGCATCCGCGGAGGAATCATCTGCGGAGGTGTCGGCTATCGCGTCCTTGTTCGACGTCTGCGACTGCGATCGGTTGGACTGTCCGACAGCCGCGGTGTCCGCCGACTTGACCTCCCCGGAGCCGTTCGACGGGAGAGCCGCGCGGAGGTTGTGTCCGCTCGGCGAGCCCTTGACCGTGACGTCATCGTCTCCCGATGCGCCGTCGGCGGACGGGTCCTCCTCGTCACCTGTTGCGGGCGGGGCTTCTTCTACCGCGCCGCCGGTCGGTTCCTCAGCAACGTCGACGTCGTCGGCGTCCTCGCCATCGTCGCCCGTGTCATCGTCGGCGTCGGTTCCCACCGAGGACCCAGCGGCTGAACCCGAAGGCGAATTCACATCCGAATCCGACGAGTCGGCGCCGTCCGACCCATCGGTCGACGCATCATTGCCCGCCGACTCCTTGGTCGTCGACGAGGACTTATTAGTTGTCGAAGAGGACTTACTTGTCGACGAAGAATCGCTGGTTGACGACGACGGGTCCGACGGGTCGGCATACGCGATGGCCGGTGTGCTCGCCATGGCCAACCCAACACCCAGGGTTACCGCTAGTGCTCCGACGCGACCGACGTACTTGGCGTAACCCATGAGCGAACCTCCCTGTGAATCTGCTGTGGCGAAAATTACGCCCTGGGCGCGGTCTGTTCGCCAGATTTGCGGATTCGGGCGGACCGGCCTTCGGGCTCCAACTTCGCTTGGATGCCCGAAGGCCATGAACCTCCGCCCGGCCGTCAGAAAAGGGGAAGCATCGGCAAGTCGAACCACAGATCAGGTCCGGGAGGCAACGGCTGCGGATTCAATCCGACGCGGCGGCCGCGATCTGGGCCTGGGGGTAGCGGCTGCGGATTCAGGCTGACGGTGTCCCCAAGATCTAACTGTGCGGGCGGCGGAGCATCCCACGGCATCGGAGGCAGCGGGGGATTGCCCCAATCGCGGACTACTGAATTGACCGTCGACGGACCGCGTGGATTGTCCGGAGCGACCGGCAAGAAGGGGTCGGGCGGGGACGGGACTGCTGCCGCGCTCCCGGACGCGCCGAGGCCGACGAGTGCGGCAGCGAGGCCCGTAAAGAGCAGTACGCCTATTCGGCGTGCGATCGTCTGGTTAACAGTGGCGGTCATGGTGTTCTCCTATCAGCGGTCGCCGCTCCGGTTGAGCGGCGCTCACTAGTGAGGGCCATCAATCACCGCTGCTGTCACACTTTTTCGAAGCTTCTTTGCGATTCTTTGCCGCGGCCAGAACTACCTAGGCGGCGGTATTAAGACCGGATCCTGTTCCGGCGTAACGGTTTCGGGTGCGATCAATCCGGAATCACCAAGGCCGGGCGGGGTTTGACCGTCGCCGAGCGACGGGGCAGGCGCAGGCGCCAAGGCCGTGGGCTGTGGTGCGGGCGCCGGTGGCAAGACGTCAGGAAGTGGCGGTTGCGGCGCCAGCCCGTTGGGTAGAGGTGGTGCTGCGGGCGGTGGCGCCAAGATGTTCGGCAGGAGTGGCGGTTGCGGTGCCAACACATTGGGGAGAGGTGGTGCCGCAGGGCCGGGCGGTGGCGGCAAGACGTTCGGCAACAGTGGCGGTTGCGGTGCCAACACATTGGGGAGAGGTGGTGCCGCAGGGCCGGGCGGCGGTGCTAGAACGTTGGGCTGCTGTGCGGGCAGCGGTTGGGGCGCAGTGCCTGTCCCTGGAACCGGTGGCGCCACCGGTCCCCGTGGCGGTTGGACCGCAGGCGCGCTGGGCCCGCGGATTGCCGTCTGTCCAGCCGGTGGTGGAGCGCTTGGCGGAGGCACGGTTGCGAGGGGGCCGACGGGTGCGGGGACAGTGGATGGTGGCACGGGTCCCGTCACACCGCTCGGGTTGACCGCCCTGTTCGGCAGGTACACCCAGGCAATAGTCAACACGAGTGCGGCGAGGGGTATACCAGCGAACAATCCGACCAGCAGTATCAGCCTGCGCGCCTGTCGCTCATCATCGTCGCCATCGGCATCCTCGCCTGCCTCGTGGCCGGCAGGCCGTGGCGAGTCATGAACAGTGGTGCGCCGAGGCGCGTCGTAGCGGGTGGGCGCGCGCTGTGTCAATGGTGCGGCGCTCGTCATGCCCGTACCTGAGCAGGTCAGCTGAATCTCATGCAGCGTGTGATCGCGCAGCCAGCTTGGAGCCGGAATGAATACTGGCGCGGCGCCCAGCAACGCGACAGGGCTGACCATCCGGCGACGTTCCTGTTCACACGAGTTGCACGACTCGATGTGACGGGCGATCCGTTTGCGCATCAGGATCGTGAACTGCCCATCCCAGCCCCGCAACATTGCGGCCAGCTCCGGGCATCGATCGGGAGTGGTTCGGGCACGGCGAGCGACTAGCAATGCGCCAAGGCATTTTTCGATCGTCTCGCGCAGCCGATAGACCATCGTGTTGGCGTTCGTTTGGCTGACGCCTAGGGCCTCGGCCAGTTCCGGACCGTCTAAACCATGGCGATAAGCCAATTCCAGCACCGAGCGGTCGCGGTCAGATAATCCGCCGGCGGCCTCGGCGATGAGGTTCGCAAGTTCTGAGCGCCCGGCCATCGTCTCCGGACCCGGATCGCCCGACACAACTTCAGGCAACTCATCGGACAGCTGTTCCCTGCGCCGGTTCCGAATTCGGCGCATCGCTTGATGGCGGGCGATCCCGTAGAGCCATGCCCGCAGCTTCTCCGGTTCCCGCAGATCCCCGAGACACTTGGCGGCAGTGACGAACGCGTCTTGTACGCAGTCGGCGGCTGCGTCGCGATCGGACAACATTCCGGCGCAGAAGTCGTGCAGCCGGTTGGCGTAGCGGTCATACATGACAGCGAATGCCTGCCGGTCGCCGGCGGCAGCAGCGCGGACGAGGTCGGCGTCGGTGCTGCGCGGGCCGACGATATCCCAGCTAGGTACTGCGGCGGTCATGAAACTGCTTCAATCCGGTATTTCGACACGGTAATCCCGATCCAGCAAACGCGTGAAGGCATTGAAGGTATTCAGGGAGTCATCTCGACGACCCCGACGGTCAAGCGGCTGGCAGGCCGGGCTCTCGCCCGGCCTTGCCCTGTGAAATCTCCCCTCTAGAGGCAGAAGGGAAGCCCGCACCTAGTGTTCGGGAGCTGAATGGGAGATTGACCTGCATCGCTCGACCCGCCCGGAAGCTCGAGTTGCCCTGAACCCGCTTGGTCCTTCGGCGTCGCCGGATCGAACGTGCCGCCACCACCGGACGCGGTGCCTCCGCCGGTCGTGCCGCCACCACCGGCCGTGCCGCCACCGCCGGCCGTACCGCCACCACCGGTCGTACCGCCCTGACCGGAGTTGCCGCCTTGGTCCGGGTTTTTCTTGCAGTACGGCAGATCCGGGATCGAGGTGCACTCGTCCTGCGGCGTCTTCTCGCCCGGCACCTGCTGATCCTGGTTGTTCTGCTCCTCGTTGCCCGGGGTCTGGGCGGGCAGCGGAATCGGAATGGGAATGCCCTCGATGCGGACTTGTGGCGGCGCGGCCGGTGCCGGCGGTGCCGGTGGCGGTGGCGGAGGCGCAGGCACATTGGCCGGCCTCGGCGCGGCTGGCTTGGCGGCCGGCGGCGCGGGCACTGCAGCGGGAGCCGGTCCGCGATTGGCCGGAGGAACGACCACTGTCGGCCCCGGACTCGGAACGACGATCGTGTTCGGAGCCGGCGGAATGACTGCGGGAGCGGGCGGAACGACAGGCGCGCCACTGGTTTCAGGGACGACATATACCGACGGGTCCGGGGCCGATTCGGAATTGCCGAATACGAAGGTGCCCAGCAAGGCACCGCCGCCGACTGCGGCCACCAGTGCCGCCACCATGGCGGCCTTGCGAAGTGATGCCGAATTTCCGGACGCGGCGACAGGCTCCGGCGCACCCATGGGATTCGGCCGATCCATCGGGCGGTACCCGTCATACCAGCCTGGCCTGGGCTGGGGAGGCATGTAGGGCCGGCCGTACTGATGGTCCGATTCTGACCACGCATAAGTGGTGGGTTCCTGGTAGTAGGTGCTTGTCATGTCGTCCTCCTGGTGGTTGCCGCCCATTTGGGCTGCTCTCATGGGGTAGGGCCACGACGTGACGGCTGTCGCACACTTTTTCCAGAATTTTTTGAAGAGTTTTGGCAGCGCACCCAAAGACAGACCGTGACCAGCGCGTCTGCGGGGTGACACACTGCATTCGTGGCTTGGGATTTCAGCACCGAACCGGAGTTCCAGGAAAAGCTCGACTGGGTCAAGCAGTTCTGTGAAGAGAAGGTCGAGCCGCTCGACCACGTGTTCCCGTACGCGGTGCGCTCGCCTGATCCCGCGGTAAAGGCCTATGTGCGCGAACTTCAGCAAGAGGTCAAGGATCAGGGCCTCTGGGCGATCTTCCTCGACAAGGACCTCGGCGGCCCGGGTTTCGGGCAGCTCAAGCTTGGTCTGCTAAACGAGATCATCGGACGCTACGCCGGGGCGCCGCACATGTTCGGTGCCTCCGCGCCGGACACGGGCAACATGGAGATGCTCGCGGCGTACGGGACCGACGAGCAGAAGGAGCGTTGGCTCACGCCGCTGCTCAACCAGGACATCTTCTCCGCCTATTCGATGACTGAGCCACAGGGCGGAAGCGACCCCAGTCTCTTTAGAACACACGCCGTCCGCGATGGTGACGAGTGGGTGATCAACGGCGAGAAGTGGTTCACCTCAGCCGGCCGGGTCGCCGACATCCTTTTTGTGATGTGCACCAACGGCATGTTCGTGGTGCCGCGCAAGACGCCGGGCGTGGAGATCATGCCCGAACCGCGCAACCACAATCACATCGTCTATCGAGATGTGCGGGTGCCGTTCGACCATCTTCTCGGCCCGGAGGACGGCGCGAAAGTGTTGGCGCAGAGACGTCTTGGCGGCGGACGCATCCACCACGCCATGCGCACGATCGCGCAATGCAACTTGGCGTTCGACATGATGTGCGAACGTGCGCTCAGCCGCGAATCGCACGGCAAGGTCATCGCCGAACACCAGATGGTGCAAGAAAAGGTCGCCGAGTCCTACGCGATGATCAAGATGCTGCGCCTGTTCGTCCTCGAGACGGCGTGGAAGATCGACAACACGTCGACCCAGGAGGCGCGCACCGAGATCGCCGCCGTCAAGTTCACGATGGCGAAGGTCTTGCGTGAGGTGTCGTTCAACGCGCTGCACATCCTTGGTTCCTTGGGCACCACCGACCTCACACCTATCCAGGCGATGTACGCCGGCGCTCCGACGATGGGTATCGCCGACGGTGTCGATGAGGTGCACAAGGCGACCGTCGCCCGTCGAGTGCTAAGGGACTACCAGCCACACGAGGGCAACTTCCCGACTGAGTTCATTCCCTACAAGCGCGAAGAAGCGCACAAGAAGATGCAACCCGTGCTCGCCGCCCGCCCTGAATTGGCCGCCGCGGCCGAGGCCTATCAGAAGTACTTCGCGCGTAGTCGCTAAGCACAGCCGCTAGCTGCGACCTAGCTTCTCTTTTACCCGCTCGACGAGGAAGCGGCCAGTAGAAATCGGCCGGAACGCGCGGGCGGCGTCGGTGAGTGCGTCGCGGGACTGAGCGCTCAGGTCGATATCGGCCGCGGCGACATTGAACTCGAGCTGCTCGACGCTGGAGGCGCCGGGGATCGCCACCACGTTCGGCAGGCTGATCAGCCACGCCAGCGCGACCTGCGCCGGCTTCGCGCCGACCTCCGTCGCCACGTCGCGCAGGGTCTGCAGCAGCGGCTCGACCCGGCGCAGATTCTCGGTGCCGAACAGCTGATTGGCCGCGCGCACCCCGCCGGGCCGGTTGTCGAGGCCGTACTTGCCGCCCAGTAATCCCTGTGCCAGTGGGCTGTAGGCGATCACGACGCGGTTTTCCCGCTCGGCAAACGGGACGAGATCCTCGAGCGGACCGGGGCGGGCGAGGGAGAATTGCACCTGGTTGCTGATGACCGGCCGACCGAGTGCAGCGTCAGCCTTCTTCCACCGCTCGAGCGAGTAATTCGAGACGCCGGCCGCGCCGATGTCGCCGGCGTCGAGCAGGCTGCGCATCCCCGGCATGATCACCGAGTCAGGGACCACCGGATTGGGCTGGTGGATCTGGTAGAGGGGTATGCGGTCCACCTGTAACCGCGCCGCGCTGGCGTGCGCACGCTGCTTGATCACCGGCGGGAACGGCGCGATCGGGAAGATCTTGCTAGCCAACGCAACCGAGGAACGCTTGTCGCCGAGTGCCTCGCCGAGGATGCGTTCACTCTTGCCCAGCGCGTATATCTCGGCCGTGTCGAACAGCGTCACCCCCAAAGCCAGCGCGCGCTGCACGATGTCACGGGCCACACCCTCGGCGTAGTTGTCCCCGTAGCCCCACTCGCGTGAGCCGAACTGCCAGGTGCCCACACCGATCCGACTGACCTGCCCGATTCCGTCGACGTCGAGATACTTCATGCACTCAACCTACCGGCGCCCAAATTCGAGTACTCGACTACGCATACCCATCTCGCCGAATGACGGGATGCTTTTGGTGTTGACCGCCACCGAAACGGGGAAGGCGATCTGCCCTGAGCACTGGCCGCGAGCGGCGATCGAGGGGGACGCCGCTCGCGGCCAATCATCGTCTTGTCGACGGTGAACGGCCGTCAACGAGAGATCGCCTGCACCAATTCCTCTGTGGTCACAACTGCCGTCGCATAGTTCGGGATGTTGATGTCAAGAGCGGCGTGCATCTCCTCGTCCGAGTAGTCCGCCGTCGCGTCCTTCACCATCGTGACCTCGTAGCCAAGCTCCGCGGCAAATCGAACGGTTGCTTCCACGCACGTGTGCGCGATGAGCCCGACGACGATGAGTTTGTGGATGCCGTGCTTCTTGAGTTGCAGATCGAGATCAGTGTTGGCGAATCCGCTGGAGCACCAATGTTCCTGGGCCACAACATCATTCGGTTGAGGCTCGAACCCGCTGCGCAGCTCGCCGCCCCACGTGCCGTATTCGAAGGTCTTGTGCGACCACGCCGCCCGCTGAATTGGCGCAATGTACTTCCACGTCTCGTAGTCGCCTGGACGGTACCGATGATGAAGCGCATAGAAGACTCGGACGCCCGCGCTTCGCGCGGCATTGAGGACGTCCAACATGTGAGTGATGCAGCCGTTGGCTTCCGCCACACCCTTCAACCGATCCCATACCTTGCCGCCCTCAGAAATGAAGTCGTTGTAGGGATCGATCACCAAGAGACCCGTGATGTCCTTCTCGTACGTCACGTCAGGCATGTCCGATACCGTACGGCGAAAGTGGTTGTCGCACGATGGTTTAGACGCGGACTACAGCCGGTGCATGACGAAATCAACAGCTTAGTCGACCATGCCGTTGTCCACGTACTGCCCATGCGCGGCGAGGTTGCCCCCGTCGATGGTGCAGACCGGGTCATCGGGAACGCACTGCTGGATGGTCTTCGTCGTGTACAGCGGGCCGATGGTGATCGGCGGCGCGTTAATGCCGTTCAGGAATCTGCTCGACGGCTCTCCGAAGAGCGCAACGGCCGCGACGTGGTTAGCGACATCCCACCACCTTCAAGGACCAATCGCTTAGCCAGTCTCAATACTATTGCGCGGCGTGAGGCAGCGCTCGTCGGGCGGATCTGTTCGTCCGAAAAGGGCTGACGGACCGGCCCTCCCGGCAAATAATGGTTCTACGCCGCGAGCGAACGGAGCCAGCATGAACGTCACCGTAGGCATTGCCGCAGCCACGATCGTCGCCAGCGCCGCGGTCGGCTTCGCGAGTCCCGCCTGGGCCGATGAATTCAGCGGCACGTTCATCCCGAACGGACCCGGGCTGAATTCCACGTGGACCGTGACGCCCTGCGGACCCGACTGCGCACGCATCGCAGACAGCTCCGGGTGGACGGCAGACGCCCATCCGTGGGCCGGACTCTGGAGATTCGTCGTCGACCTACCGGATGGGACGAAGTGCAACAACGATGGGGTGTTGCCCGGAACCGTGACGTTCAAGGTGGACGCTGCCCGGCAGGCTGGCACCTTCCTGACCACGAATCCCGCAACGGGTTGTCCGTGGGCACTCGCACCGGGCTACGCGCATCCGGTCTTCTTCACGTTGACCAGAATCTGACGCGCGATCTAGAAGCCGATCCCGACGCCGACGCCGCCCCAGCCCCAATCGTCGTCTGGATTTGGACAAGAGACGTCGACGTACACGGTGTCGAGTGTGTTCTCGCTCGGTGGCGAGTGGTTGGGGTTATGGATTGCGGTGACTTTGCATCGGTACAGGGGGACCGAGGGGATACCGCTCACCCAGTTGATCTGGACGTCGTATCCCTGGGCCTCTAGGTCTTCGATGGTGGCGCTGGCATCTTCGGCGCCCGCGAATGGCCACACCGGCTCTGCGCCTGCGACGGGTGCAGAGGCAAGGGAGATCGCCGAGGCGACAAGCCCCGCAGCGAACATTCCCCACCTTGGTCGCATCGCGTTCCTCCTGTGCTTCCAGCATGCTCCGAAGGCTGTAACAGTTCTTACGAACGAGCGATGAATGTGTTGAGTGCTGGACGGCGCTACGGCAACGTTCATGCACCGAAGCACCGCGGCAGCTGCTGGACCGGGCCCAGCGTTGGGGGAGATGGCCGCGCATGGCAGCAGTGGCGGAGGTAATCCGCCATGCTCCGTGAGGTAAGAGGAGTCGATGCACACATGGGTGCACCGCTTGAAATCTGCTCTAAGCGAAGCGTTGTCGCCGTTCTGGCGTCGGGAATCGTGATCTCCCTCACAGCGCTGACTGGAGGAGTTGCACCGGCGTTTGCCAAGCCGGGTGACGATCAGGTCGTTACCACGACGGTTCCGGTTCCGGAGCCGAAGGTTCAGGTTCCCGAAGAGGTGGAAGCCCCGCAGCAGCAGGCGCCGCCGAAGTCGCCGGTAACTCTGCCGCCGGCCCCAATCGTCGAGGCGCCACCGCAGACGCAGCAGGCGGTCGAACCCTCGAGTCCACCGGTCACACAGACCCAGACGCAGACGACGCCTGCGCCGGTCGTCACGGCGGTTACGCCTGCGTCACCGTCGACGGCAAGTCCGCCCGAGCCGAAGGTCGAGTCCCCGGCACCGCGCGTCGCCCCACCGGCCTCCGAGGCGCCGTCGGTGGCGTCAACCGCGGCGTCGCCGAGCTCCGCGACTCAAGCGCCGTCTAGTCCGTCCGCGTCCGCCTCCGTGAGTGCTTCCCAAACGGCCTCGGTCGGCTCGCTGCCGCTGTCGCCGGCGCTGGTCGCACCCAGCTCGGCGATGGACGATGTGCCGCCGCCGAACAGCGCCGCGTCGACACCGTCCAGCGGGTCGGCAACACCTGGAAGCGAGTCGAAGGTAAGTGAGCCGAAGGTAAGCGAGGCTCAGAGTTCCGCGGCCGTGACGACAACGAGCGCACCAACCGTCTCCGTCTCGCAGGCCGCGAAGGTCATCGAACAGTCTGAACCGCAGACCCTGCAGGCGCCCAAGGAGGATGTCGAGCTCGCCAGGAACGCCAAACCCATTGAGGTGAAACCGGATCCGGCGCCGAAGCAGGACGTTGACGTGATCTCGAGCTCGATCGGTCTCGACCTTGGCGTGAAGGGTCCGTTGGGTATCGATGCCAGCGCCAGCGCAAAGGCTGACGCTCGGCTGGCCAGCGACCGTGTCTTTGACCGCCCCATCCGCCAGTGGAGCCCGGACTGGGTGCAGTACGACGAGTTCTACCGGCCGATCCTCATCAACCCGTATCACGAGCGCGTGCGGATCGTGTACATCTACGACAACGCGCCGCGCATCGTGTGGATCCCGCCGCTGGCGCGGGCGGTTCTCGAGGTGGCGCAGTTCGCGGCGTACAGCTTCACCGCTCTCGTCGAAACCGCGGCCAACATCGTCAACGCGGCGGTCGCCACGGCCGTCAACGTGGCGGTCGGCACGTTCTTCGGCGGCGGGTATGTCCCGGCGATCGGGCTGCCGCTACCGCCGCCACCGCCTCCGGTGTTGCGCTACGACAACGTCCCTGTGCTGGTGCGCTACTCGCATGCCACATACGAGCCGTTCCGCGTGCGCCGCATCGTCGACGTCGGCGACGACACCCGCTTCGGTGAGCGGAAAGTGTTGCTCGACGGTGCCACTCCCGCATGGGGTGTGTGGACGCAGACGTCAACGGGCGAACGGCAATTCGAGGTGCACAGGACCCAGCAGTTCCCGGGCCTGGATGATCCGCAAGAGGCTCCGCTGCCGGGTGACTACCAGCTGAGGCTGGCCGCGGACGAGTCGCCGTCGGGCCCCTCCGCGCGAGACATCTTCCTGTATGTGGCCGCGGGGGTGACCGTGGCGCTGGGCTTCGGCGCCATCGGCCTCGCCCTGTTCCTCGGGCGTCGCCGGCCAGAGCACTAAGGGGAGAGTGCAAAAGAGGGGCACCCGGTTCGGGTGCCCCTCTTTGTATGTCGTTGTGTCAGCGGCTCTGCTGCACGGTGTTGTCCACCTGCGGCACGCTCACCTGGGGCTGGATGTCGTGGATCCAGTCGTGGTGGCTGATGTCGGCCTGGGCCGGGCCAGCCAGCCCAACGACCGCCGCGGCCAGACCGCTGGCGATGATGGTGGCAAATCCGAACTTCTTCATTATTCAGTCCTTCTCTTGTCTGTTCGAGCCGTGGCGCGAAACACGCGGTTCGGACGTTTCTGGTGCCTGCGGGGAGGTTTCCCCGGCCGGTCTAATGGCTTAAACAGCGAGGTCAGGGGTTTAATTCCGGTGGCAGTAATTGATCGGCGGTTGGCAGGAATCGACTGCC
>Ga0075418_10005488_pt1 | contig 14368 bp, 11 predicted proteins | sample SoiMetdeltSBSDD2_FD_81776 | JGI IMG/M metagenome (GOLD analysis project Ga0075418, IMG submission 81776) | Bulk soil microbial communities from a Populus tree surrounding site in Tennessee, USA - Soil MetaG P. deltoides SBSDD2 | ecosystem: Environmental > Terrestrial > Soil > Tree plantation...
ACACAACTTCAACCTCGAAAGCACGTTCGATGGTGGCGTTGTTGAGATTTCAATCGGGGGTGGGCCCTTCGCCGACATCATCACCGCGGGCGGCAGCTTTGTCGCCGGCACGCAAGCGTACAACTCGACGATAAGCGTCAACTTCGCGAGCCCGATTGCAGGCCGCCAGGCATATAGTGGAAGCTCAGCCGGCTTCGTCACGACGGGTATCAACTTACCTGCCGGGGCTGCCGGACAGAACGTTGTTATTCGATTCCGAATGGGAGCCGATAACAGCGTCTCCGCAGTGGGCTGGAGGGTTGACACTGTCACAATCACCGATGGCTTCGTTTGCGCGAACTGCAACGTTGTAGTTCCGTGCGCGGAGAACTTTGACTCGGTGACGCCGCCTGCGCTGCCAGCGAACTGGACGGCTACAACCGCTATAGACTGCGCCAACTCTAACCCGTGGGCGACAGTCAACACCACAAGCGACACTCCGACGAATTCAGCATTCGTCAACGATCCGAACTGTGTCTCTGACGAACGGCTCGATTCGAGGATGTTCCCGATCATCTCTGCGGCAGCAGTGTTGAGTTTCAGAAGAAACAACAACCTCGAAAGTGGATTCGACGGCGTCGTGCTTGAGATTTCCATCGGCGGCGGTGCTTTCACTGATATTATCGCCGCTGGAGGAACCTTCGGCGTCGGCGGGTACAACGGAACCATAAGCGTGAACTTTGGTTCGCCCATCGCCGGTCGTCAGGCGTGGACCGGCAACTCGGCAGGCTTCGTCACGACTACCGTCAACCTGCCCGCTTCAGCTAACGGCCAGAGCATTGTTTTGAGATGGCGTCGAGGGACTGACACAAGCGTAGGCAACACCGGATTCTTCCTCGACACCATTAGCATCACTGGCTCTAACTGCGGTGCCGCTCCCTGCGTCATCACATGCCCGGCGAACATCGCACGGTCGAACGATGCGAACCAGTGCGGCGCGGTCGTCAGCTACCCCGCTCCAACCACAACTGGAACTTGCGGAACGGTCACCTGCAGCCCGGCGTCCGGGTCCTTCTTCCCGAAGGGCACCACGACGGTCACCTGCACAGCGTCTGCTGGTGGGAGTTGCTCGTTTACTGTCACGGTCAACGACACTCAACCGCCGACGATCACTTGTCCGGCTAACGTCACTGTGTCCAACGATCCGAATCAATGCGGCGCGGTTGTCAACTATCCACCGCCCACCGTTTCCGATAATTGCCCGGGGGTTGGCGTGCCTGCGTGTGTACCGGCTTCAGGCTCGTTCTTCCCTGTCGGCACAACCACTGTGACCTGTACGGTGGCAGATGCGTCGGGCAACACCGCGACGTGCACTTTCACGGTTACGGTGAACGACACTCAGCCTCCGACAATCACCTGTCCGCCGAACATCACCGCGGTCACTGATCAGACGGTATGTCCGGAGCCGGGCACTACCCCGTGTCAAGTGGTGACATTCACAACGCCACCTGCTACCGACAACTGTCCGGGAGTCACCGTGGCGTGCGTACCTCCCTCAGGTACGTGCTTCAACCTGGGTGTGACGACTGTGACCTGCACGGCGACTGATGCATCCGGCAACACTGCGTCTTGCAGCTTCACCGTCACTACCTTCGACGTGGCGTTGCAGGATGAGTCGAATCCTTCAACGATACTCCTGTGGAACTCTGTGACGGGCCAGTACCGGTTCTGTTGCCAGGGGACCACATACACAGGCGTGGGCAAGGTGATCAGGCAAGGATGTGTGTTCACTCTTGAACACAATCCATTTGATAGACGAGTCCTTGGTCGCGTAGACAAGACGGTGTTCCGAGGGACAGCTAGTCTTCAGGCGCCTCCAGGAACAATCCGTTGCACGATCACCGACTTCAACACCAGGGTCAGCGTTAACATCACTCAATGCCAGTGACCCAATTAGCATAGAAGCGTTGAGTCCTTGATTCAGCGCAAGAAACTTAAGGGCCGGATGATTCTTCAAATCATCCGGCCCTTTCTTTATCTCGCGTCTTAAGCCAGAACCATCATTCGGCGTTTAGAATCGAGTCCGCGATTCGCGCGACTTGTACCATCTCTTTTGCGTCGTGCACCCGCACAATGTGCGCGCCTCTGGCGATTGCGATTGAAACCGATGCGGCTGTTCCCATAATCCTGTCGCCTTCGGGTCGCCCTGTCAGCCTGCCAATAAAGCTCTTGCGCGACGTCCCAATCATCAGCGGCAGATCGAATCCCGCGAATCTCTCGAGTCCGTTAAGTATCGATAGGTTTTGCTCAACCGTCTTTCCGAAACCTATCCCTGGATCGAGGACCAGCTGCTCGCGTTTGACACCTCGATCAAGCGCCAGTTTGATGGCTGTTTCAAAATCGGCGTTGATCTCCGCGAAAATATCCTCGCTCGGAGCCAATTTCTGCATTGTTGCAGGGTCGCCTCGCATATGCATCAGCACAAGGATTGCGCGTTCGCGAGCGGCCACATCCGCGATCACCGGATCGAACCGAAGCGAGCTGACATCGTTTATGATGCTCGCGCCTTCGATGACGGCGGCGGCCGCAACTTCGCTCTTGTAGGTGTCGATCGCGATAGGAGCGCGAATCCGTCCGGCCAGCCCTCTCAATACCGGCAGCACGCGTGACAGCTCCTCTTCGGTGGATAGCGGCGTGGCGCCGGGCCTTGTGGATTCACCTCCGATCTCCACGACGTCCGCCCCTTCGGCTTCCATCTCGAGCGCGCGCTCGATTGCACGGGCCGGCTCATAGTTCACACCACCATCAGAAAAGGAATCCGGAGTGACATTTAGTACCCCGACAACAATTGTCCGTGCGCCAAGATGCAGCTTGTCGCGGCCTTTAAGCTCAATAGCAAATTCCTTACGCATCGACTGAAGGCTAGCGGCTGACGCTTAGCGCGGCAAGTCTCGTGAATGCGGAATTGACTTTGGAGCACCTTCATATCAACATGCCGTTGCCTTGCCGGACCTCGGTTTTGTCGACGTTTCGAGCTTACGGCATACCGGCGAGTCGAACGCATGCAACCAACTACCAAACTCTATTTTCGTGATTCAAGCCTGCTGGAGTTTTCGGCAACTGTGATTGAAGCGACGGCGTCTGAACGGGGCGATCTTGTGGTGCTGGACCAAACAGCCTTCTACCCGACCGGCGGCGGCCAGCCTAACGATACTGGAACCCTCGAGCGCGGCTCCGTGGTCGATGTCTTCGAAGACAACACGGGAACGATCTTTCATCTAATCGAGCAACCCGGTGTAATCGAGCCCGGGCAGAAGGTGACCGGTCTGATCGATCGAGCGCGACGGCTGGATCACATGCAGCAACACAGCGGTCAGCACATCCTCTCCCAGGCGTTCGTCAAATCCTGTGGAGCTGAAACCCGGTCATTTCACCTCGGCACGCAAACCTCGACGATAGACATCGACCTGCAGTCACCAACCGCCGAGATAATGCGCGCCGCGGAAGACATCGCAAACGCAGTTGTGTTCGAAGACCGGCCGATGCGCGTACACGTTGTCAACGAAGAGCAAGCCTCACAGTTGCCGTTAAGAAAAGAGAGCGCGGTTCGAGGCGATATTCGGGTGATTGAAGTTGAGAACTTTGACTGGTCGCCGTGCGGCGGTACTCACGCGGTGCACACGGGACAGGTCGGGATGATCGCCATAAGATCGTATGAGCGCGCAAAGAAAATGACCCGAGTTGAGTTCGTGTGTGGCAACCGAGCGCTCGCGGACTATCGCCGCGCCAACACAACGGCGGTGGCGGTCGCAAGATTGTTCAGCGCCGAACGGGACTCGACGCCTGAGCTGGTAGCGAGAGCAATACAGGAAGCCAAGTCCACCAAGAAACGCATACGCGACTTGCTCGAGCGTGCAATGATCGCCGAGGCCGCCGAGATGCTGGAAGCATCTGCTGAGGACCGAGGCTTCAAGATCGTCCGGTCCGTATTTGAAGGCCGCGACATCGAAGAGGTGCAGATGCTGGCGGCGAAAATAGTCCAGCGCGAACCGTCGATAGCGTTGCTGGCGACAACTCAACCAGGGGCGGCGCGTCTGGTCTTCGCCAGGTCCAGCTCACTCGAACAGAACATGGGACAACTGTTACAAGAGGCATGCGAAACCCTCGGCGGCCGCGGCGGCGGGAAACCTGACATGGCCCAGGGCGGCGGACCTAACGTTCAAAGCGTTCAAGAGGCGATAAACAACGCCGTCGACAAGATCGTTGCAAGCACCTCAAAGTAATCCGCGCCGGCCTGCCACTCTCGTCCTCCCGTCAACACATCGATACTGCAGATCGCCTCCCCCTTGATTTTCGAACGCTCGTTCGATAAAATTCAGACGGTCGGGCGAGGCACAAAAACGGAGGAGCGATGAGCTTAACGACTACCACCATCACGCAGAAGTACCACGCGGCGATCGTCGATTGGCAGGAACGGAATTTCCCCGAGCTGGATATCCTGATGAAACACTGGGATGACTACTTCAAAGGGGTGGCCCCGTTTCAGTTGGTGGCCAAGGTCGGCGATCTGAAGAGCGAAATCGTGGAAGTCGGTCAATACGCCGGCAACCGGCGCTTCGAGCACGCCAAGGAGATGGTCGGCAACGCATTTTTCAGCGCTCGCGACATCGTACGTGCCCAATGTTCAACCGAGCTTGGCTCGATTCAACAGCACCGGCTCACGCTCGATCGGGCAGTCAGCGATAAAGGTAAGTTCGCGGTTCTTAGGATAATGGCGGAGGAGTTGCGCCATGCTTATCAGATGTTTTGGGTGCTCGATCAGGATCCCACGTGGAAAAAACCGGGGCTTGGAGACGTAGCCAAACAAACGATTGAGGAGTTGCTTTCGATGGAATTAGGGGGTCACGTCCTCGACGCCTTCAACATCGACTTCAACGATTTTCTTGACAACGTTACATACGCCACAGTGATCGATTTGGTTGGCAAGTATCAGCTCGAGATGCAGCAGGTCTTCAGCTATGCGCCGATGGCCCGCAGCATGGGTCCGATGCTTCAGGAAGAAGCGTTTCATTTAGGAAGCGGGCGAAAACTGCTAAAGGAGATCGGGCAAATGGCGGCTCGCGGCGAAGGCGAGTACGGCGTTTTGGATATTCAGCGCGCGTTGAACCTTTGGTATCCGCGCGGGTTGGAGATGTTTGGCAACGAGCATGGCGGCGAGACCGCGGTGACATTTGGCTTCAAGGACAAGACAAACGGCACTGCTCAATCCGAGTACATCGAAGAGGTGCGCGGGGTCGTAAGAAACGTAAACGTCGCGATGGTTCAGGAGCTGCTGCCTGGCCGTTCACGCGAAGAAGCTCACTTACTGATTGATGAGATCGAACGAAGCGGCGACATCAAAGACGGTATCAAGCCCGAGGACCTGCTATTGTTACCGGACACCAGGTTCTTCCGCAAACGAGGACCGGAGGAGTTCATCTTCGCATCCTATGATGTGAGGGGAGAATTATTGACCGAGCACGGAAAGCCGCTTTCGCCGGAGGGTTATCTCGGTTATCTCTCTACCGCCCTGCCCTCCCGGTTTATTGGAAGCCGGGAATACAACAAGTACGTCGACCAGATGCGGGAACACTACGCAGCAAAGAGCTAAGGGCAAAAGAGCTAAGGGCAAAGAGCTAAGGGCAAAGAGCTAAGGGCAAAGAGCTAAGGGCAAAGAGCTAAGGGCAAAGAGCGACGGGCTTAGCGCCTTAGCTCTTTGCCCTTAGCTCTTTGCTCTTTGCCCCTTACCCCTTTGCTCTTTGCCCGTTGCCCTGCTATTTTCAGGCTTTTGCATTGGGGGAAAATGACCGATTCGAAGGCCTTCTCAGCAATCTATTTAAGCATCGCTCTTAGCTATCTTGGCGTGGGGCTTGTTGCGCCGCTTATTCCAATTCTCCTGGCCGGGCATGGCGAGAACAGCCTCATAGTCGGGCTGATTGGCACGACGATGTTTTCTGCTTTTACGCTTGCCTCGTTTCCCGTGGGAGCGGCTACTGACCACATTGGGGCAAAACCGATTCTCATCGCCGGGCTGATAGTCTATGGGACGTCGATACTTCTGTTTGCGTTTATCAACGTGACCTGGCTGTTCTTCGCGGTACGGGCCGTCGAAGGTGTCGGCGCATCGGCGATCTCGGTAGCTACTGAAACAATGATCAACCGGCTGAGCAAGCCTGAAGAGCGCGCGCGGCGCATGAGTTACTATGCGCTGGCGGTCGGCATAGGATGGGCCGCCGGTCCGCTTGCCGGGGCGCTGCTCTACGGAATACGCGCAGAGGTCCCTTTCATCGGTTGCTTCGCGCTGAGCGTTCTGGCTGCTTTGTTGGCTGTCGCGTTGATTCAAAAGTCCCCAGCGGGAGAGCATCACGGTGAAGCGTTCTTAAGCGTACTCTCACCGAGAATCGTAGTGCCGATATCGGCGGGCGCTCTCTATGGGTATCTGATGTCTTCGTTAGTGACTCTGTTCCCGCTCTATCTAAAACGAGAGATAAATGTTCCCGACGCAGGGATGGCCGCAATCATTACCGCGGTGATAATTGGGACAATAGTAAGTCAGGTTCCGATCGGGCACGCGGCAGACCGGTTCGGCAAGCGAAAAACTCTTCTGGTGTGCACGGTATTACTGTCGGGTGTTTTCGCCCTGATGTCCCTTCATTCAGATTGGAGACTGTTTCTGGCGACCGGGGTATTTGCCGGCGCGTTGGCTGGAAGCCTCTATCCGATGGGACTGGCGCTGATTGGTCAGAACGTGAGAAAGGCGCGTCTGGGGGCGGCAACGTCCACCTTTTCTCTCGCTTTCGGGATCGGCAGTTTGGTTGGGCCATCGGCTTCCGGATTCGCGATGACCCAGTTCGACAATCCGAAATGGCTACTCTATATCCCTGCGCTTTTATCTGGTGCGTTTGCGGTTGTGATCGTCTTGCTTTACGGGAAAACCGTCGCACGCGCCGAAAAGGCTGTGGGGACCGCCGCCGGTTCGTAGTCCCTTTTTGCCACAGGTTAACTCTCTTAGTTTCTCGCAGGCGTAAGCAACTGTGGTTACGTTTGTGCTCAGGCTTACTTACGGAAACCATCACGGCATTGTAAGATCATCCTCCCGATGTGTGCAGATGTGCGCAGTAAACTCGGGATTGAACGCGGGTTAGTGTAAGGGTCCATCTAAAGAGCGCGCTTGGCAGGCGCGCAGGCTCAACAACAACGAAAAACACAGGACTCGGCTAACTCGCAACCGTGCCGCTGCCAAACTACCGCTAAAGATAAACGTGACGGCGGCTACAATTTACTTCTGTGTCCTGGGTGGAAAGCGAGAGATCAATTGGCAACCACATCCAAGAGAGGTACGAAAACAAAAAGAAAGAAACGCACGAAAGGACCCAGCGAGAAGATACGATCACTCGCTGCCATCAGTCTTGCGAACAAAGTTGGTTATCTGAAGCTATCCGATCTCGTGGGTCAAAACAGCAGATCGGCCGAGAATGCAATCGATAAGTTAGCCAGCCGCAACTTCAAGGCGGGCCAAGCAATCTATCCTTCCTCACAAAAAAGCCCGATGGCCTGTCTGGTCAGAAGCGGGCGAGTCAATATCGTTCGCACTGCCTCGACCGGCCGGGACCTTGATGTGAAGGCGGTTGAAGCCGGAACGATTTTCGGTGAGATGCCGTTGCTCGGACAGTCAATGCTCGGAGCTAAGGCTGTGGCCGCCGACGCAGCCAAGGTTACCTTCATAACGCCCGCGGACTTTGAGAAGATCGCTTCCTCGTCTCCGTCAGTGGCTCTCAATCTGGCGCGCCAGATCGGACCGCGGCTTGTTGACGCCGAGAGACGTCACGAACAGTCCGCTTTCCAGCCGGTGACTTCGAGAGTGGCCTCGCTGCTGCTCAAGTTGTCGGGAGGGGCCAAAGAGGTAAAGGGATTTACTCACCAGGAGATGGCCGACAAACTGGGGGTTTATCGAGAGACGGTGACCAACGGCATAGCCGAGCTGAAGGCTGATCAACTGATCAAGGTTGGACGCAAGCGGATTACGCTGATGGATGTAAACGCGCTTCGTAAGATGGAGACCATTTAGGGGCGTCGTTGCCTCGAGGCCGTACGGCGAGTAAGATTGCTGTTGCTGGAAATTCACGCCGGAGCCGGCCCGATGGATATTCTCTGGATCATCATACTATTGGGCTACGCCGTGTGCGTAGCCCAATCTATTTTTGCGCTGACTACCAAGCGGCCAGTGATGAGGAGAACAGCGCTAGCCACACTCGCGTTGGCGCTGGGAGCACATACCGCGTGGCTTTTGCTGCGCGGAGTGCGCACAGGCAGATTTCCACTGATCGGCACCCAGGAGATGACCGCATTTCTTGCGTGGGGGCTGGTCCTTTCGACCCTGATTGCATATCGCTGGTATCACGCAAATGCGCTCAAGGCGTTCATTTTCCCGATCGTCCTGGTGCTCGCAGCCATCGCCGCAATATCGCCGGACCCCGAGGGGCAGACTCGAGAGTTTAGCAACACTCTTCAGAGCATCTTGCTTCCGGCGCACGTTGGTTTGTTGCTACTCGCCTACTCCTCGTTCTTTGTTGCGTTTGGCGCGGGTGTGATGTACATCATTCAGGAACGTGAGTTGAGGCACAAGCGATTCGGCACGATCTTCTACAAACTCCCCTCGCTGGACACCTGTGACGCCATAAGCTCTCGTGCAATGGCGATCGGGTTTGTGTTGATGACGCTGGGAATCGTCGGCGGGCTGTGGTACTCGTATTCAAGATACCACGTTTACTGGCAGGCTGGGCCGCTCGAGATCTTCTCCGTGGTGACCTGGTTGCTCTATCTGGTCATCATCCAATCCAGAATAAACGCAGGTTGGGGCGGACGGGCAGCAGCTCTCGCTTCGATCCTCAGCTTCATAATCGTGATCTGTAGCCTGGTGGGAGTTCGCTATCTGGGACACGCGTTTTGAAATTAGTCAGTAGCAGTCCGTAGTCCGAATATAGGTCCTATAGGTCGTATATGTCCTATATTGGGACCACGGACTACGGACTAGTTCTCTATTCGTTTCCATGAACATCGTACTCGTAGGATTGAGTCACAAGACGGCGCCGCTGGCGATGCGCGAACGTCTGGCGTTTGGCGAATCGCAGCTCGTCGACGCGCTTTCAAGACTCGTCGATCAAAAGACAGTGGACGAAGGTTTGATCGTCTCAACCTGCAACAGGGTCGAACTCATCGCATCCACTCCTGCCGGAGCCGAGCGAGGTCTGGAATGCCTCGCCGATTTTCTACGAGACTTCCATCACCTCACGCCCGATGCTCTTAATGGTCACTTGTACAAACACGCCGATACAGGAGCAATCAAGCATTTGTTCCGGGTCGCCTCAAGCCTGGATTCGATGGTCGTCGGCGAATCGCAGATACTCGGGCAGGTCAAAGATGCGTATCAGCAAGCGATAAACGCCGGCACGATAGGCCGGGTCCTGAGCCAGTTGATGCATCGCGCGCTCTCGGTCGCAAAACGGATACGCACCGAGACCGGCGTTGCGCAGAACCCGGTTTCGGTCAGCTCGGTCTCGGTCGAGCTCGCTCGAAAAATATTTGGAGATCTTTCCGACAAGACTGTGCTGCTGGTCGGCGCCGGCGAAGTCGCTGAACTTGCGGCCCGAAGCCTGATCGAAGCCGGAACCAGCAAGCTAATCGTTACAAATCGAACCGCCGAGCGCGCTGAGGACATCGCATCCAAGTTTTCCGGCGGAGCGGTGAATTTCGAAGCCTTTTACGACGTCCTCCCCTCCGCCGACATTGTGATCTGCTCCACCGGCGCTCCTGACTACATCATTCGGCCGCCTGAAACAAAACGAGCACTCAAATCCCGCAAAAAGGGGCCGGTGTTGTTTATTGATATCTCGGTTCCGAGAAACATCGATCCCGGGCTCTCTGCGCTCGAAAACGCGTTTTTGTTCGACATCGACGATCTTGACTCCATCATCAGCACCAACCTTCGCGAACGCGAGAGTGAGGCCCGCCAGGCCGAGTCAATAATCGACGCGGAAGTGGAGCACTTTGTCGAGCATCTTCGTTCGCTCGATATCGGTCCCGCGGTAGTAGAGGTGAAGGAACTTCTATCACAAATAGTAATCAGCGAGTTCCGGCGAAACCGCAAACGGCTAGGTGTGTTGAGTCCGGAACAGGAGGCCGCAATCGAGGAGGTAGTGATTCCAGCGCTCGTTAATAAAATCTCGCATCCGATGATTGTCCACATCCGCAACGCCGCACGCGAAGGAAAGCCTACTCAGATGATGGACGAACTTCGAAAGATGATTCGGATCGATTAAACGGGATGGTTGCTATTGATTGAAAAGATCACAATCGGAACGCGTGGCAGTCAACTCGCCCTGTGGCAGACCAACTGGGTAAAAGCCGAGATAGAGAAGCGATATCCCGCCATCAAGGTCGATGTCGAGATTATTTCAACGAAAGGCGACCGGGTGCTTGACCAGTCGCTTCCCAAATTGGGTGAGCAAGGAAAAGGTCTGTTCACAAAGGAACTTGAAGACGCGCTTTTCGATCATCGCGTGAACCTCGCGGTTCACAGTCTCAAGGATCTGCCGACCGAGCTCCCGGCTGGACTACACATCGGCGCAATCTGCGAAAGAGAAGACGTCCGTGATGCGCTTGTGGCTGGCCGCGCGATCAGATCATTCGCTGCCTTGCCCCAACGTGCTCGGGTCGGCACGAGCAGCCTTCGCCGTCAGTCGCAGCTACTTGCAGCGCGGCCCGATTTGGTGATCGAGCCCGTTCGTGGCAACGTCGATACGCGATTGCGTAAGCTCGATGAGGAACAATACGACGCCCTCGTCCTTGCGGCCGCCGGTCTTCACCGCCTAGGACACTCGAACCGAATCACCGAGTACCTGGATGAAGATCTCATGCTTCCGGCGGTCGGTCAGGGCGCGCTTGCGATTGAGACACGCGAGAATGATACCGAGACAGCCGAGATAATTCGCTCACTCAATCACGAACCCACGAAGCTCGCCTGCAAGGCTGAGCGTGCATTCTTGAAAGGACTCGGAGGAGGGTGTCTGGTTCCGATCGCTGCTAATGCCAGGATCTTGGGGGGCGTGCTAAGTCTCAAGGGAATGGTCTCGCGCCCCGACGGTTCGGAAGCGATGCGCGAGCAGGAAACGGGTCCATCAAATGATGCAGAATCGATCGGGGCACGCCTCGCGGAGAAAATGCTCGCCGCTGGAGCGAGCAGGATTCTGTCTTAGTGCGCCGACCACCTTACCCAGGCTTTGCCTACGAGTGTTGACCCGAAGTGGGTGTGGCAGTAAAGTAGCGGATCGTTCGAGCAGGCCGGTTGTTTAATTTCGCCTCAACTGATTCACCGTCTGATTCCAATCACACAGGAGCGCTAGGTATGCGTCTCAATGACCGACGGGTTCTTATTGCTTTTATTGCCGCCATCCTTGTAGCGCCGACTTGCTTAAATTCAATCTCAGCTCAGCAGAAGCCGCCCACGAAGCCCAATTGCCCGATCACAGGAGTAAGCTGTCCTTCCGAGGTCTATGTGAAGGATAAGTTGACGTTCAAAGCAGAGGTGACCGCCGGCGACTTCAACGTGCAGCCGACATACAATTGGACGGTCTCGGCTGGCACGATCTCGTCGGGTCAAGGGACAAGCGCGATCGAGGTAAATACAAGTGGGATGGCTCCCCATTCAACGGTGACAGCGACAGTTGATGTGGGTGGGTTTGCCAGAGAATGCGGATACGGGTCTACCGCGGCCAGTTGCACCACCTCGGTGATGAAAAAAGCTGAAGCGCGAAAGCTGGACGAGTACGGCAGACTGACCGCAAAAGACGAAAGCCCGAGACTCGACAACTTCGTGATCGAGTTGAATTCTGACCCCACGGTGCGGGGTCATATCATCTCTTATAACCCCCGCAACGGAAAACCAGGCGATGCGCAGAAGGCGGCCGACAGGGTTAGAGATTACCTTGTTAAGAAGCGCGGAATCGATTCGAGCCGCGTTGTCACCGTAACTGGTGGCTCCCGCGAAGAGCCTACGGTTGAGCTGTGGATTGTGCCCGCCGGTGCGCAATTACCGAAGCCAACACCCGCGGTGAAGCCGAGTCCCAGGCCCCAAAGCCGAAGCCAGAGCTTGGGTTTCCAACGCTCGCGGCTCAAGTCGTCATCCGTGAGCCCTCTTTGATTTGCCTAAAAGATCTGCCAGCGCTTCCGCGAGCGTCGCATGACGGAACTTGTACCCTGATGCCAACGCTGTTTTGGGCAAAACTCTCTGGCTGCCAAACAGCACTTCGGACATCTCTCCGATCAACACTTTCATTGCCATCTGGGGCACCGGTAAGAACGCCGGACGGTGCAGCGCTCGCGCCAGCTCGCGAGTAAATTCGGCGTTGGTGACCGAATGCGGCGCGACGCCGTTAACCGGACCCTGTAACGACGCGGTCAGAATCGCGTGATGACAAATACCTGCTATGTCGTCGATGTGAATCCACGGGAACCATTGCTTTCCGTTGCCAAGAGGACCGCCTACCCCGAGTTTAAACGGCGCAATCATTTTCTTAAGCGCGCCGCCTTCCAGGCTCAACACGACGCCGGTGCGAACCTGAACGACGCGAATACCCAACTCGTTTACGCGTGCGGCCTCGCGCTCCCATTGTTCACAGAGTTCACTCATGAATCCGCGACCGGGCCCTGAACTTTCGTCGAGTTCCTCATCGCCGCGATCGCCGTAGAACCCCACAGCCGAACCGCTCACAAAGACCTCGGGCTTGCTATCAGCCGTACGCAGTCCCTCTACGATGTTCGTGGTGGTAATCACACGCGAGTCTCTGATCCGTCGCTTCTGCTCGTCAGTCCAACGTCGGGCATCAATAGGTTCGCCCGCAAGGTTGACGACTGCATCAACTCCAGCGAACGCCGCTCGAGGCACGGGACCCGATTGAGAATCCCACTGGTGAATCTCGGCGACGGCCAGACCATCAGGTCTGCTAACCGAGCGCGACACTGCGGCTACGGTGTGGCCTTGCGCGGCAAGGGATCGACATAGATGCCGGCCGATCAAACCGGTAGCCCCGTTTACTAGAACTTTCATGATTCCACCTCGTCCGGCGTAGCATAGACTTCAGTCTGTGTCGCTGTCCGGACACAGACTAAAGTCTATGGTACTTCACCACCAATGAGAACAAGCAGTTTTCTTTAAAGCTCCAGCGACAATTGGCAGGCTGTCAAGATAGTGCCCAGAAAGCCGGGTATTTGAAACATCATAGACGGCGGATATCTTGACACAATTGCGACAGCTCCGCATTATTGGTGCGACATGGCCAGCGACGATGCAGTGTCGGTCACACCAAAATACCTTATCGGAAGAGTAACAAAGTTAACAGGACTGTCGATCGATGTTGTCCGTGTATGGGAGCGACGTTACGGCGCCGTAAGACCGGCGCGAAGCGACGGAGGGACCCGGCTCTACTCTGATGCAGATATCCGACGCCTGCGCCGTTTGCGTCAGGCCGTTGACGGCGGACACAGCATCAGCCAGGCCGCACGACTGTCGGAAAGCGAGCTGGATGAGCTAATCGCCGACGCGCAACCGTCCATCGAGGCGCCAGACCCGTACCGTGCGGTGCGCGAGCGCTTCATCGAGGCGGTACGAATTCTGGATGTGGTTTCGGCAGATCAGGAACTTGCGCGCGCGGCGGCACTCTTCACTGCTCGCGAATTGGTCAAGCGAATCATCGCGCCAATCCTCGACGAGGTTCGCGAGCGCGGTGCTCAAAGGGAGTTTGGTATAGCTCACGAGCGTTTCGCGTCCGGGTTGGTCCGCAGCATGTTGGGTTCGCTCTTCAGGGTGTACCCCCACACTGAGAACGCGGATACGATGCTCTTCGCAACACCGGCCGGTGAGCGAGATGAGTTTGGAATTTTGCTCGCAGCGTTTCTTGCGACGTCCCACGGCTGGCGCGCCGTTTATTTGGGTACTGAAATCCCGACGGCCGAAATCGCGCTTGCGGTTCGAACGGTAAACGCTCGGGTTCTGGTGTTGAGTCTGGCTAAGGGAGGCATCGGTATCACGGAAGAATTAGCTGCAATCTCAAGACAGATACCCTTTTCTACACGAATCTGGATTGGTGGTGCCGGCGCCGCCGAGCTCGGAGAATTCATTGCTCGTTCAAACTGGATCCTGGTGCGCGATTTTGACGACCTCGACGAACGACTTGGCCGATAGCGGAGGAGGACGCGGTGGGGAGAGAGGGCGACGGGGGGAGGGGGAGAGGGGGCGAGGGGGCGACGGGTAGAATGGGGCGAGAGGGAGAATTGCAAATTGAGAATTGCAAAT
>Ga0075418_10005490_pt1 | contig 14366 bp, 15 predicted proteins | sample SoiMetdeltSBSDD2_FD_81776 | JGI IMG/M metagenome (GOLD analysis project Ga0075418, IMG submission 81776) | Bulk soil microbial communities from a Populus tree surrounding site in Tennessee, USA - Soil MetaG P. deltoides SBSDD2 | ecosystem: Environmental > Terrestrial > Soil > Tree plantation...
CACCGCCGGCCTGTCGCAGAAGATCTGGCAGAAGATTATGATCCTGCAGACCCTGGCGCCGGAAGCGGCGCCGGCGCAGCCAGCCGTCGTGCTGCGCCCATGCTAGCGTCCCTGGAGATTTCAGCATGACCGTTGCGACTGCCGATGCGATCCACGATGCCGTGGCGCTGACCCAGGAGCTTGTGCGCTGCAAGAGCGTGACCCCGGAGGAGGGCGGCGCGCTCAGCCTGCTGGAGAAGGTGCTGCAGCCCGCCGGTTTCTCCTGCCACCGGCTGACCATGACGGAGCCTGGCATTCCCGACGTGCAGAACCTGTATGCGCGCATCGGCACCGAGGCGCCGCACCTGTGCTTCGCCGGCCATACCGACGTGGTGCCGGTCGGCCAGGAGACGGCTTGGACGCGTCCCCCGTTCGGCGGGGTCGTCGAAGGCGGCATCCTGTACGGGCGAGGCGCCGCCGACATGAAGGGCGGCGTGGCCTGCTTTGTCGCCGCCGCACTCGACTACCTGAAGGCCAACGGCGGCTTGCAGCGCGGATCGCTGTCGTTCCTCATTACCGGCGACGAGGAGGCCATCGCCATCAACGGCACGCTCAAAGTGCTGGAGTGGATCAAGGCGCGCGGCGAGACGCTCGACGCGTGCGTGGTCGGTGAGTGCACGAGCACCGCTGCCGTCGGCGACGAAATCAAGATCGGTCGGCGAGGCTCGGTCACGGCCGAGCTGGTCGTGGAGGGCAAGCAGGGCCACGCGGCCTATCCGCAGTTCGCCGACAACCCGATCCCCAAGCTGGCGCGCATGCTCGACCGCCTGTCGTCGACGCCGCTCGATGCCGGCACGCCCAACTTCCAGCCGTCGAACCTGCAGGTGACCGTAATCTCGGTGCCGAACACCGCTTCCAATGTCATCCCGTCCGTGGCGCGAGCCATGATCAACGTGCGCTACAACAACCTGCACTCCCGCCCGAAAATCCAAGCCTGGATCAGCCAGCATTGCGAAAGCGTGGCGCGCGACATGGGCGCGCGTTATTCCATCAAGTTCTCGGGCAACGGCGACGTGTTCCTTACACAACCCGGTCCGCTGGTCGACACCATGAGTGAGGCGGTGACAGCCGTGACCGGGCGCAAGGCGGCGCTGACAACCAATGGCGGCACCTCCGACGCGCGCTTCATTTATGCCTATTGCCCGGTGATCGAGGTCGGTCTGCGCAACGCCACGGCGCATCAGGTGGACGAGCACGTGCCGGTCGGCGACCTCGAGACGCTGACGCGCATCTACCGGCGGTTTATCGAGCGGTACTTCGCGGGCGCTTAGACAGACCACACTGGTCCAGGATATTGCCGACGCGCAATTCGCCGATGCCAGCAACTCACATGGTGGCGCCGATCTGCCAGGGGACGAACTCGTTGTCGCCGTAGCCGAGCTGCTCGCTCTTGGTCTTCTCGCCCGAGGCGGTGCGCAGGACGCGATCGAAGATTTCCTGGCCCTTCTGCTCGATCGTCACACCGTCCAGGATGTCGCCGCAGTTGATGTCCATGTCATCCAGCATGCGCTTGTAGATGTCGTGGTTGGTGGCAAGCTTGATGGATGGCGTCGGCTTGCAGCCGTAGGCCGAGCCGCGACCGGTCGTGAAGCACAGCACGTTGCAGCCGCCGGCCACCTGGCCGGTCGCCGCGACGGGGTCGTAGCCCGGGGTATCCATGTACACGAAGCCCTTGGCGGTGACGGGCTCGGCGTAGTGATAGACGGCCTCGAGCGTGGTGGTGCCGCCCTTGGCGGCGGCGCCCAGCGACTTCTCCAAGATGGTGGTGAGCCCGCCCGCCTTGTTGCCGGGTGAGGGGTTGTTGTCCATCGAGCCGTCGTTCCTTGCGCAGTAATCCTCCCACCACTTGATGACGCCAACCAGCTTCTCGCCGACCTCCTTGCTGCGCGCGCGGCGCGTGAGCAGGTGCTCGGCGCCGTAGATCTCGGGCGTCTCGGACAGGACGGCGGTGCCGCCATGGCGCACCAGCAAATCGACGGCTGCCCCGAGTGCCGGGTTGGCGGTGATGCCGGAATAGCCGTCGGAGCCGCCGCACTGTAAGGCCAGCATCAGCTCGCTTGCCGGGATCGTCTCGCGGCGCGCCTGGTTGGCGAGCGGCAGCATCTCCTTGATGCGGGCCACGCCGGCCTCGATGGTCTTCTTGGTGCCGCCGGTGTCCTGGATGGTCATGGAGCGGAAGTTGTCGCCCTCGATCAGGCCGTATTTGTCCTTCAGCCGCGCGATTTGGAACACCTCGCAGCCGAGACCGACGACCAGGGCCGCCGACAGGTTGGGATGGCCGGCATAGCCCCACTGCGTGCGCTCCAGCGCCTCGTAGCCCTCGCCCTTGGCGGCGAGCCCGCAGCCGGTGCCGTGCACGAAGGAGACGACGCCGTCGACGTTGGGAAACTGCTCCAGGATGCCGGATCTGTTGACGGCCTCGGCCATGAAGCGGGCTGCCGAGGCCGAGCAGTTCACGCTGGTCAGGATGCCGATGTAGTTGCGTGTGCCGGCCTTGCCGTTGGCGCGGCGGAAACCTTCGAAGGTAGCGCGCGCCTCAGGCGGCAGCCGCTCCTCGTTGCGTGCACCCTCGGCGTAGGCGTAGTCGCGCTCGAAGGTGGCAAACGAGCAATTGTGGGTGTGCACATGGCTGCCGGGCGCGATGTCCTCGGTGGCGAAGCCGATGATCTGGCCGAACTTGAGGATGGGTTCACCCTTGGCGACCTTCTGCGCCGCCATCTTGTGGCCGCGCATCACGCGGGCCGTCGCCTTGACGCCCTGTAGCGTGACGCCCGGATCGACCGCGTCGATGGCGACGATGACGTTGTCGCGCGCATTGAGGCGCAGCGTGCGCGGTGCCTTCTTGTCCGGCTTGTCCTGCATGGCGTTTCCCCTGTTTGCCTCGAGGCGCTAGAACCTGTGGGTCGACGCACCAGCTTAGGGCACCGACCTGTACAACTGCAAACGGCGCAATACCGTCCCGCCCATTGCGCCCTACGCTATCCGGCACGATTGCTATACGCTCGCGGCAGAAACACCAATTTCAAGGGGAACGCCACGTGAACCTCTCCTCCATGCTGAAAGAGCGCGCTGCCGCCGGCAAGCCGGTCCGCATCGGCCAGGTCGGCGCCGGCAAGTTCGGCACCATGTTCCTGTCGCAGGTGCGCCTGACGACCGGCATGCACCTGCTGGGGCTCGCCGACCTGATGCCGCAGCGGGCCCGCGACCGCATGATGGAGGTGGGCTGGCCGAAGGAGCAGACCGAGGCCAAGTCGATGGCCGACGCGCTGAAGACCGGCAAAACCCATCTCACCGAAGATGCGATGGCGGTGATCACGCATCCCGACATCGAGGTGGTGATCGAGGCGACCGGCGATCCCGGCACCGGCATCAAGCTGTGCCAGGCGGCGATCGCGCACGGCAAGCACGTGGTGATGGTCAACGTCGAGGCCGATGCACTGGCGGGGCCGCTGCTGGCGCGGCGCGCGAAGGAGGCGGGTGTCGTCTATTCGCTGGCCTGGGGCGACCAGCCGGCGCTGATCTGCGAGCACGTCGATTGGGCGCGCACCTGCGGGTACAAGATCGTCGCGGCCGGCAAGGGCACGCGCTATCACCCGACCTATCACCAGTCGACGCCCGACTCGGTGTGGGACATCCTCGACACCTACCTGGTGATCAAGGACCGCAGCCACATCAACCCGAAGATGTTCAACTCGTTCGTCGACGGCACCAAGTCCGGCATCGAGATGACGGCGGTGTGCAACGCGACAGGCTTGGTACCGCAGACCAATGGTCTCGCCTTCCCGCCGTCTTCGCGCTTCGAGCTGGCCGACGTGTGCAAGCCCAAGAGCGAAGGCGGCACGCTGGAAAAGAAGGGCGTCACCGAGGTGGTGTCCTCGCTCGACCGGGATGGCAAGAACGTGCCGCACAACCTGGTGATGGGCACCTACGTGGTGATCGAGAGCGAAAGCCCGTACGCCGGCCAATGCGCGGTGGAGTACAACCTGCTGCCCGACAAGAGCGGCAAGTACTCGGCGCTGTACCGGCCGACCCACATGATCGGGCTCGAGCTCGGCCTTTCGGTGGCCTCGGCGGCGCTGAGGAAGGAGCCGACCGGCGCGCCGATCTGCTTCAATTCGGACGTGGCGGCGACCGCCAAGCGCGCGCTGCAGGCCGGCGAGGTGCTGGATGGCGAGGGCGGCTTCCTGGTGTGGGGCAAGCAGGTGCCGGCCGACGTCTCCCTCAAGCAGGGCTATCTGCCGCTGGGCCTGGCGCACAACGTCGCCCTCAAGCGCGACATTGCCGAGGGCGAGTGCGTGAAGTGGTCCGATGTTACGTACGACGCCGGTGCCGATGCGGTGCAGGCGCGGCGCGAGATGGAGGCGATGTTCGGGCGGCCCAACGTAACCTAGCCACTCCTCTCCGTCCTTACAGGGAGAGGGCCGCCGTGAATGGCAGCGGCACACTCCAGCGTCGAGCAAGCTCCTGCCCCTAACCCTATCCCCGCGAAAAAGGTGGGAAGAGAGGCAGAACCACAAGCCAGGGAGGAAGCCATGGCCGACACGGTCCAGCGGGTGGCGCTGGTCACAGGCGGTGCGTCGGGCATCGGCCTCGCGACCACGAAACTGTTGCTGAAATCGGGCTGGAAGGTTGCAATCGTCGATCGCGACCAGGCGACGCTGGAGCCGGCGCGCCAGGAGTTGGGCGCGGACAAGGGCGTGTTCCTGACGCCGCTCGATGTGACCGACGACGACGCGGCCGGACGGGTGGTGGCGCAGGTGGTCGAGGCACTCGGCGGCATCGACGGCGTGGTCAATTCGGCCGGCATCGCTGCCGATATCCACACCCTCGATACGCCGGTCGATCTGTTCCGCAAGATCCTGGACGTCAACGTGGTCGGCACCTTCATCATGGCGCGGGCGGCGGCCCGCGTCATGAAGGTCAGGGGCGGCGGGGCGATCGTCAACCTCGCCTCGGTGTCTGGTGTGCGCGGCAGCAAGGGGCGGAGCGCCTACGGCTCCTCGAAGGGCGCCGTGTGCGTGCTGACGCAGGTGATGGCCAACGACCTGGCGCGCTTTTGCATCCGCGTAAACGCGATCGCGCCGGGGCCGGTCGACACGCCGATGGTGCAGGCGCTGCACTCGCAGAAGGACCGGGCGCTGTGGGCCCGCTACTTGCCGATGCGGCGCTACGGCAAGCCGGAAGAAATCGCCAGCGTGATCGAGTTCCTGCTCGACGGCACTCGATCGGGCTACGTGACGGGCGAGATCGTGGCCGTCGACGGCGGCTTCAGCGGCGCCGGCGTCATTGCCGATGATTGAGACTTCGACCCGCAGCGAAGCGATGGTGTGCGGGCGGTGACATGCTCCCTCTCGCCGTCCTGACGGGGAGAGGGTCGAAGTGAGAGGCTTGCAACGACATCTGGAGAAGCGTCTGCCCCCACCCTGGTCCTCTCCCCATGCAAGTATGGGAAGAGGCAACAGAACAGTAGAAGACGGAGGACACCATGCCGACAGTTGCAGACAAGCGGCGCGAGTTCCGGCGGCTGCATGAGAGCGGATGTTTCGTGCTGCCCAATCCCTGGGACATCGGCACGACGCGCTATCTGCAATCGCTGGGGTTCAAGGCGCTGGCGACGACCAGCGCCGGCTATGCCTTCGCCCGGGCGCTGCCCGACGGCGGCGTTAAGCGCGACGATATGATCGCGCACATCGCCGAGTTGTCGGCAGCGGCCGACGTGCCGTGCAACGCCGACTTCGAGGGCGGCTATGCGGATGCGCCCGAGGGCGTTGCCGAAAGCGTGCGGTTGTGCTGCAGCACCGGCGTTTCGGGCTTGTCGATTGAGGACGCCACCGATGATCCGGCCAAGCCGCTCTACGATTTCGATCTGGCGCTGGCGCGCGTAAAGGCAGCGCGGGCAGCCATCGACAAGGCGGGCGGCGACGTCGTGTTCACGGCGCGCACCGAGGGCTTCATCCGCGGCCGGCCCGATCTCGACGAGACGATCCGGCGGCTCAAGGCGTTCTCCGAGGCCGGCGCGGACTGCCTCTATTCGCCTGGCATCACCACGCGCGAGCAGATCGGCGCGGTGATCAAGGCGGTGGCGCCGAAGCCGGTCAACATTCTGATCGGATGGCCGAGCGATCTCACCGTGAGCGACATTGCCGCGCTCGGCGCACGGCGTATCAGCATCGGCGGAGCGCTGGCACGGGCCGCCTGGGGCGGCCTCATGGGTGCGGCCAAGCTGATCGCGGAACAGGGCAGCTTCAAGGGCTTCGCCGGCACGCCGCCAGGCGCCGAGCTGAACAAGCTCTTCAAGGACGACATGGTGAAGCGCGGGTAGCGCCCTATCTATCGCCAGATCTCAGCGATCGGCCTTGCCCGGGGTGTGGGCCAGGTTGTGGGGAGGATGGCGGGCATCGCCGCGGCGGTTGCTCGGGCGTACGTACATGATCTTCGCCTCGGGACGGTCGGCCTTGACCTTGAGCGCGGCGATCAGCGCATCCTCGGCGTCGATCACGATATGATCGGCCTTCGTCTTCAGCTTGAGCCCGACGGTGAACCGCATCGGCTGTCCTCCTGAGACGGCATTCGCCCTCTCAGTTAGCACATTTTGCGGTGCGGGTGACGGGTATCAAAGCCGAACGGCCTGATACCCGCCTACGCGTCGAAGAAGACGGTTTCTTGCGGACCCTGCAGGTGGATGTCAAAGCGCCAGAGGCCGGCCTTGGTCGGGTCGGGCCTGGCCAACAGGGTGGCGCGGCGCTCGGCCGGCACCAGGGCCAGGATCGGGTCGGCGGCGTTGGCCGGATCGCCATCGAAGTAGATGCGGGTGAACAGCCGCTTCAGGAGACCGCGCGCGAACAGCCCGACATTGATGTGCGGGGCCTGCAGCTTGTCGCCTGGGCCCTTGGCCTGGCCCGGCTTGACGGTGGCGACGAAGAAGCCGCCGTCCTTGTCGGTCGCAACCCGGCCAAAGCCACGGAACGAGTTGGAGGCGAGCGGCCGACCGTCGGCTGGATGCGCATAGCGGCCCTGCGCGTCGGCCTGCCAGATCTCCAGCATGGCGTCCGGCATGACGGCGCCGGCGCCGTCCAGCACGCGACCCTCGATGCGGATGTGGGTGCCCGGCATGCCGGCATCGGCCAGCACGGGCGAGAACACCTCGCGCACGCCATACATGCCCGGCACCAGGCCGATGTGCAGATAGGGGCCGACCGTCTGGGAGGGTGTACGCCCGGCTCGCTTGTCAGTCATTGTCATTGTCCAGCGGCGTGGCGCCAGGTCCGCGCAGCACGATGTCCCAGATGTAGCCCAGCGCCCACTCAGGCTTGGTGGTGTCCATGTCGAAGCGCGAGACCATGCGCTCGCGCGCCTTGGCGTCGGTCACCGAATTGTAGATCGGGTCGAATGGAAACAGCGGGTCGCCGGGGAAATACATCTGCGTAACGAGCCGCGTCAGGAAGGATGGCCCGAGCAGCGAGAAGTGAATGTGCGCCGGCCGCCAGGCGTTGAGATGGTTGCCCCAGGGATAGGCGCCGGGCTTGATCGTGACGAACCGATAGACGCCGTTGGCATCGGTGACGCAGCGGCCTGCGCCGGTGAAGTTGGGATCGAGCGGAGCCGGGTGCTGGTCGACGGCGTGGATGTAGCGGCCGGCGGCGTTGCACTGCCAGATCTCGACCAGCGAGTTGGGCACCGGGCGGCCTGCTTCGTCGAGCAGGCGGCCAGTGACGATGATGCGCTCGCCGAGCGGCTCGCCTGCGTGCTGCTTCGTCAGGTCCGCCTCGTCGGGGCGAACGTCGGAGTGGCCGTACACCGGACCGGTGATCTCCGAGATGGTCTGCGGGATGGTGATCAGCGGCTGCTTGGGCGAGCGGACGGCCGTACTGCGATAGTCCGGATAGAGCAGCGGCGGATCGGCCGTGTCGCCTGCGCGTGAGTAGACGTCGTGCATGGGTGTTAGGCTCCTCCCCCGATCATGCCAGGAAACGGTTTGTTGCACCATCCATCAGCCTGCTCGGTGCGAGCGCTCGCGTCGTTGATGTCGGTCAATGACGTCAACCCTTGCCCTGGTGCGCCGCCTTGGTCCTGGCATGCAGGTCGCGCAGCACCTCGAGCTCCTGCCCGGTCGGAACCGCGCTCTCGCTGACCTGGCGGGCGAATTTGAGCGGCCAGCCGGTGGCCGCCGCGATCTCGTCACGGGTGACGCCCGGATGCAAGGCCGTGACGGTCAGCTCCCTCGTCTCAGCGTCGGGCTCCATCAGGCACAGGTCGGTAATGACGCGCGTCGGTCCCTTGGTCTTGACGCCGACCCGCTCGCGGCTGCCGGGGCCGGTGCCGTGACCGAGCGATGTGATGAAGTCGAGCTTGTCGACGAACGAGCGTTTGCCTTGCGCGATGGTAATGAAGATCTCGTGCGCCGAGGTGGCGATCTCCGGCGCACCGCCGCCGCCTGGCAAGCGCACCTTGGGCTTGGCATAGGCGCCGACCACCGTGGTGTTGAGATTGGCGAAGCGGTCGATCTGGGCGCCGCCCAGGAAACCGACAGTGATGCGGCCTCCCTGCAGCCAGTAGCGGAACATCTCCGGCACCGACACGGTGGTCAGCGCCGTCTCGCACAACTCGCCGTCGCCGATCGATAGCGGCAGCACGTTGGGCTTGGTGGCGATGGTGCCGCTCTCATAGATGAGCGTGATGTCCGGCGCATGCGTCAGGCGCGCCAGGTTGCAGGCGGCCGACGGAGCGCCGATGCCGACAAAGCACACGTCGCTGTTCTTCAGTGCGCGGGCGGCGACGATGGTCATCATTTCGGTTGGTGTGTAGGCGGCTGGCGCGGTCATGAGCAACCTCGTCACTTGAGCATACGCACGCCGTGCGGCGTTTCGATGTGGGCCGACAAGCGGACCGCGGAGCCACGCCGGATGGTCGGCTTATGGATCATGCCGATGGCGTCGAGCGCAGCTTGAACTGCGTCGGCATCGGGCGTCTCGATGACAAGCTCGCGCAGCGCCAAGCCGTAGTCGGGCATGGTGCGAGCAGGGTTGCCGCGCTCGCCCCAGTTCATCAGGTGGGGCAGCGCGCCGCCGAGCGGCAGCTCGCCGTCCGCGCGAACACCGAACGTCCAGGTGCGATCGCCGCGCGACAAGCGCATCGGCGCACCGAACAGGTCGCCGCGCGTGCCGATGGTCTGGGTGACGCCATTGCAGCGCGCGACATAGCAGCCAAGGCGACGGCCGTCGCGCCAGCGCTGCTCGAGCGCGGCCTGATCGTCGAGGCCGAACCAGCGACGATGTGCGGGGCGCGGGGCAGCGGGGTCGACCGCGATCACTTCCAGGAACACGTCATCGCCGAGGCGCAGCAGATGGTTGTGCGTGCCCATCTGCGGGTGCGCGCCGCCTTGCGCAGGCTCCACGCCCAGCACATCGTGCACATGGGCGATGCCGGCGGCGAGGCTCGGAGCAACGACGGCGATGTGATCAAGCTCGGTCATTTACGGGCGTAGCGGGCGAAGGCCTCGGGGCCCTGGTTGAAGACGTTGGCCTCCATCCACGCAGCAAAGCTTTCGCGATCGCGGGCGATGTCGTCCCAGGCCTCATAGAAGGCGTTGTCGCGCTTGTAGTAGCCCTGCGTATAGGAGGGATGCGCACCGCCCGGTACCACCGCGATGGCCGTCACCGTCCAGTGCGGCAGGATGCAGGCGTTGAACGAACGTGGGCCCAGGTCGTCGACGATCTCCTCGACCGTCACCAACGAGCGCTTTGACGACAGCACCGCCTCCTTCTGCACGCCGACGATGCCCTCAAGCAGCACGTTGCCGGACCGGTCGGCCTTTTGCGCATGGATGATGGCGCTGTCGAGCCGGATCGCCGGCACGGTGGCCAGGACCTCGCCGGTATAGGGACAGGTGACCGACGCGATGTTGGGATTGACGCGCGGCAGCTCGGCACCGCGATAGCCGCGGAACACCGCAAAGGGCAGGCCGGCCGCGCCCGCCTCATAGGCGTTGGCCATGGCGGCGTGGCTGTGCTCCTCGATCTCGAGCGGTCGCGGCCAGCCCTGCTCGTAGGCCTCACGGAAGCGATGCAGGGAGCCGACACCGGGATTGCCGCCCCACGAGAAGATCATCTTCTTGACGGCGCCGACGCCGATCAGCTGGTCATAGATCAGGTCGGGCGTCATGCGCACCAGCGTCAAATCCTTGCGGCGCTGGCGCACGGCCTCGTGGCCGGCGGCGTACGGGATGAGGTGCGTGAAGCCTTCGAAGGCGGCCGTGTCGCCGTTGCGGACGACCTCTTCGACGGCTGCGGAGAGCGGCAGGAACCTGGCCATGCGGTGGGCTTCCAAGCTGGCGAACCGAACGACCTTGTTATTGCCGAGAGCGGGGCAAATGCAAGATCGCAAACGGCCCAGATCGAACCTGGAGCCAAGCCGTTCTGATGGAAATCCCTCAATCAGCCTAGCGCCACGATCGAGGCGGCCGCTACATCGCCCGGGCCTGAGGTTTGACAGCCGATCGCGCCTGCGTCACAGCCAAAAACCGCTTGTTCTAATATCCGACAGATCGCCAAATCTTTTTGCGCACATCGCCCAATAATCTAAATCGCGTCGGGCGTTTCTGTGCGACCTCGCGTGGCTCAGTCATGCCGAAAGACTGCTTGTTCTAATGTTCGACAGATCGCCAAATTCTGTTGGATCCCTCGCACAAGAATCCGAACTTGGTTTTCAAGGCCCTAGGTCGACGTGTACGCGCACTCCGTCGGCAGGTCGCGCAGGCGCGGATGCCGGCGGTCCTTGTCGGACAGCAAGACTTCGCCGGCCGCGACTGGCCAGGCGATGCCGATGTCGGGATCGTCGAAGGCGATGCCCTTGTCACACTGCGGGGCGTAGAAGGCCGTGACCTTGTACAGAACCTCCGTGTCGGGTTCTAACGTGCAGAAGCCATGTGCAAAACCGGCCGGAACCCACATCTGCGACCGGTTCTCCGCTGACAACACGCACGCTGCGTGCTGGCCGTAGGTGGCCGAGCCGTGCCGGATGTCGACGGCAACGTCGAAGATGGCGCCGCGCAGCACGCGCACCAACTTGCCTTGCGCAAACGGCTGCGTCTGGAAGTGCAGACCGCGCAGCACGCCTCGGCTCCGCGATAGCGAATGATTGTCCTGCACGAAGTCCGCATCGATACCGACTTCCGACAGAGCACGGCGGCTGTAGGTTTCGGAAAGGAAGCCGCGCTCATCGCGAAAAATGGGCGGCGTGATCACTTTCACGTCAGATAAAGGCAGTGACCGCACTTCGATCATGCAGTGATCTCTTGGCTTGGAAGCGTTATCGCCAGCGATAAATCCGGATGCGCCAGTCTGAGACAGGGCGCACGCGCTGCCAATGTCATCGCCCAAGCCAGACGTCAACAGACCTTTGACAACGCTGTTTAGCGAAGCAAGATTATAAGCGCGGAGAGTGGTGGCTCTCCGTTATCGGGGAAAGCCATGTTGCAGAGCCCCATGTTCAGGTGCAATCCGCTGAGGACTGTGTCGGCAGTATTGGCAGCACACCGTGCGCGCGCACCTATCCGATCGGGGTCCTGTATCAAGGGCTCAATACAACAATCGCTGTCCGGGGAGGTTCCTGGCCTGATGCGGGCCAGGACACGTCAATGGAGCACTGAGCGTTATGCCTACAAATCATTTTTCGACCCACCCCTCTACCTGCAACTGCGCGATGCTCTCGCTGAGCGAGTGGCAGCAGGAGAGTGGAAGCCGGGCACGGCCATTCCGAATGAAGGCGACCTGGCGCGCGAGTTTGGCGTGAGCGCCGGCACGATGCGCAAGGCGCTCGATCTTCTGGAGGACGAACACCTCGTGACCCGCAGGCAAGGTCGCGGCACGTTTGTGAATGACCAGAACTCGGAAGAAATGGCGGTCCGCTTTTGTAACGTTCGCAAACCCGACGGCTGACGCATCGTGAGCCGGTTCAAGCATGTGAGCCTGTCGGAGGGAACGGCCAACGAACTTGAGTGCGCCAGGCTGCAGATTTCGGCCAAAGATCGCGTGTTCCGCGCCGAACGCATCCGTTTGGACCAAGACCGTCCGTTCATGGTGGAGACGCTCTCGATACCGGCCGCGCTGTTCCCGGACTTCGCCGTTTCCGAGGCCGCTCTGCCGCACATCACCGAACTGGCACAGCGGCACGGTATCCTGCTCGGCAAGGCCGAAGAGCGCGTTTCGGTCGAGATGGCCAGCGGCGACATCGCCAAGACGCTGGGCATCTCGGTCGGCGCGCCAGTGGCAGTGCTCGATCGCGTGGTGTTCACGCTGCACGATCGCCGTCCGGTCGAATGGCGAGTGGGCCGATGCCATCTCGCGGGCGGACACTACCTGGCCGAGATGAAATGAGCTGTCAGCCGCGCGTGCGTCGGAGCCATGGCCGCGTACCGACCGGGGGCTCGCTGACAACGGCCGGCTGATAGTGCAGGCGCACCTCGGCCAGACGTCCCTCCAGCAACGCGTGGCGGGTCGGGGCGTGAGTGACCTCGAACGTGTCGAAGCCGACCCGGCGCATGAGCGGGATCTGATCGGACAGCACGTTGCCGACGGCGCGTAGCTCGCCCTTAAAGCCATGCTTGTCGCGAATCAGCGTGGCCGTCGAGAAGGCACGGCCGTCGCTGAACTTCGGGAAATTCAAGGCGATCACGGAAAATTGTGCGAGGTCGCCGACGATGTCGTCGAGCGCCTCGCCGGGCTCCAGCTTCAGACCGACCGGTGTATTGCGTCCGGCCAGGCCGTCACGCTCGATTAGCCAGCGCTTCTTGGACAGGATGGCCGGCGACGCTTGTGGCAATGGATCGCCATCGGCCACCGTCACCCAGATGTCCTGCTGAAACACGCCGCCTTGCCAGATCGTGGCGTCCGCCGGGGCTTCGATGGTGGCGTCCCGAGCGCTGGGTCGGTCGGCGCCGGCTTGCTGGTCCAAGCCATCAAGCGGCGGCAGCATACAGCGCCTCCTTGAAAGGAGCAGATCCCAGACGCCCGTACGCGGACAGGAAGGCCTCCTGCGGGTCCTTGCGCAGCTTCAGGTAGGTATCGACCACCTTCTCAACCGCGTCGACGATGCCGGTGGGGCCGAAGCCCGGCCCGGTGATGGCGGCGAGCGCGGCATCCTCTGCGCCCGACCCGCCGAGCAGCAGCTGGTAGTGCTCCTCGCCGCGCTTTTCCACGCCCAGGATGCCGATGTGGCCGACGTGATGATGGCCGCAGGCGTTGATGCAGCCCGAGATCTTGATCTTGAGATCGCCGATCTGGTCCTGCCGGGTGGCCAGCCGCTCGGAGATGCGCTGCGCGATCGGAATCGAGCGCGCGTTGGCGAGCGCACAGTAGTCGAGGCCAGGGCAGGCGATGATGTCGGTGACGAGCCCGGCATTGGCCTCCGCCAAACCGATCGCGACCAGACCGTCATAGACGGCGCGCAGGTCGCCGAGGCACACATGCGGCAGCACCAAGTTCTGTTCGTGCGTGACGCGCACCTCGTCGAAGGAATAGCGCTGGGCGAGGTCGGCCACGGCATCCATTTGCGCCGCCGAGGCGTCGCCCGGGACTCCGCCGATCGGTTTCAGCGATATGGTGACGATGGCATAGCCGCGCTGCTTGTGGGCGTGCGTGTTGCGCACGATCCAGCGCTCAAAGGCGGCATCGGGCGCACCGGTCGGCGGCTTTGCAGAAGCTCCGGCCGGCGGTGCAACGAACGCGGGCGGCGCGAAATAGGCGTCGATGCGTTTGATCTCGTCCTCGGGAAGCTTGAGCGCACCGTCGCGGATGCGCTGCCATTCCTCTTCGACCTGCGCGGCAAACGCGTCGGCGCCGATCTCGTGCACCAGAATCTTGATGCGTGCCTTGTACTTGTTGTCCCGGCGGCCGTGCAGATTGTAGATGCGCAGGGTAGCCTCGAGATAGCTCAAAAGATCGGCTTCGGGCAGGTTATCGCGGATCTTCTTGGCAAGCAGCGGCGTGCGACCCTGACCGCCCCCGACCCACACGGCAAAGCCTAGTCCGCCGTCGGCGAGCCGCTTCAGGTGCAGGCCGATATCGTGCACCTGGATTGCCGCGCGATCACGCTCGGCAGCCGTCACGGCAACCTTGAACTTGCGCGGTAGGAAGCTGAACTCCGGGTGCAGCGACGACCACTGGCGGATGATCTCGGCATACGGGCGCGGATCGGCCACCTCCTCCGCGGTTGCGCCGGCGAAGTGGTCAGCGGTGACGTTGCGGATGCAGTTGCCGGAGGTCTGGATGGCGTGCATCTCGACCTCGGCCAGCTCGGCAAGGATATCGGGGATGTCGCCCAGCGCCGGC
>Ga0075418_10005492_pt1 | contig 14359 bp, 16 predicted proteins | sample SoiMetdeltSBSDD2_FD_81776 | JGI IMG/M metagenome (GOLD analysis project Ga0075418, IMG submission 81776) | Bulk soil microbial communities from a Populus tree surrounding site in Tennessee, USA - Soil MetaG P. deltoides SBSDD2 | ecosystem: Environmental > Terrestrial > Soil > Tree plantation...
CGTCTCCCGTCTCCCGTCTCCCGTCTCCCGTCTCCCGTCTCCCGTCTCCCGTCTCCCGCTTCCCGATGACTGATCTCGACCAGTACCTCACCGAGCACGATCGACGGATTCACGAAGAGCTGTTCGACCTGCTCCGGATCCCGAGCGTGAGTGCTCGGTCGGAGCACGCCGCCGACGTTCGTCGCACGGCGGAGTGGTTGCGCGACGCGCTCGCCAGGATCGGGTTCGAGGCGTCGATCCATCCCACGAGCGGTCATCCCATCGTCCTCGGCGAATGGCGCGGCGCGCCGGGCGCGCCGACCATCCTCGTCTACGGCCACTACGACGTGCAGCCCGCCGAGCCGCTCGAGTTGTGGGAGTCGCCGCCGTTCGAGCCGACGATTCGTGACGGCCGCATCTACGCGCGTGGGTCGGTGGACGACAAGGGGCAGCTCTTTCTGCACGTGAAGGCGCTCGAGGCGCATCTGGCGGTTCGCGGCAGGTTGCCGGTGAACGTCATCGTGCTCGCCGAGGGTGAGGAGGAAGTGGGGAGCGAGAACCTCGAGCGGTTCATCGAGGAGAACGCGAAGCGTCTCGCTTCGGACGCGGTCGTGATCTCGGACACGTCGATGTTCGGGCCGGGGCAGCCGTCGATTCTTTCGTCGCTGCGGGGGATCGCGTACTTCCAGATCGATGTCACGGGGCCGACCGTCGATCTGCATTCGGGGAGCTACGGCGGCGCCGTAGTGAATCCGGCGACGGCGCTGGCCCGCATCATTGCGACGTTCCATGACGAGCACGGGCGCATTGCGATCCCGGGCTTTTACGATGCCGTCCGTGATTGGGGCGATGACGCGCGCGGGGCGATTCGGCGTTTGCCGTTCGACGAGCCGGGCTTCCAGCACGAGACCGGCGCCCCCGCCCTCGGTGGCGAGCAAGGGTACTCGACGCTCGAACGCATCTGGACTCGCCCGACGTGTGAGGTGAATGGCCTGCTCAGCGGCTATACCGGTGAAGGCGCGAAGACGGTGCTGCCGTCCAAGGCGATGGCGAAGGTGAGCTGTCGCCTGGTGCCGGATCAGCAGCCGGAGGAGATCGGACGCCTCATGGAGGCGCACGTGAGGCGGGTGGCGCCGAAGGGCGTGACGGTGATGGTGGAGCACCTGCACGGCGGGCGGCCGTGGCGGGCGGAGCTGGTTGGCCCGGTGTTCGACGCCGCTCGTCGCGCGCTCACGGCGGCGTTCGGCCGCGCACCCGTGATCGTTGGGGAGGGTGGCTCGATCCCGGTGGTGGGCGACTTTCAGCGGATTCTCGGGACGCCGGTGCTTCTCATGGGGTTCGGGTTACCGGGCGAGAACGCGCACGCGCCTAACGAATGGATCAGCGACGAGAATTTCGTGAAGGGCGCCAAGGCCGTGGCGGCGTTCTGGGACGAGTTGGCGGCCAGGTAGTGATCGGACTTCGCCGCTGCGACCAACGGACGGGGAACGGCCCGTCCGAGGGTGGTGGGCGCCTAACGACTAATGTCGGTCCCAACCACGGGTTAGCGCCCGTGCGAATCGAAATTATCGATCATCCAGACGTCCGAGACGAAGTCAAACGCGACGCAGACGAAAGCACCTGGGCGCCGGGGACCGGCGGGCGCGCACTCGACCTCCCGAAACGGCGCGGTCAGTACGTGCTCGGGCGCGCGCCTGGCCCGAACGTCGAGACGGAACAGCGGTTGCCTCCAAGGGAGCTGCGCGTATACGTACCGCCCGTCCGCGGACCAGCCGTGAGGGAAGAGAAGACTGTCCGAGACGTGCGTCCACGACGAGTCCCGAAAGTGATACACCGAGACTCCCTGGTCCTTGCCGTGCCAGCGCAACAGGGCGAGGCTGGCGCCGTCGGGCGAGTACTGCGGGAAATAGTAGACGTACTGACGCGTGATCGACCACACGATGGCCTAAAGTGCCCCGTTCCCTCGGTTACCAGCGTCGAGGTGCTCATTGGCCCAGGGTCGCGGGCGCACGCTCACGCACCTAACGAGTGGTTCAGCGACGAGAATTTCGTGAAAGGACGAAGGCCGTGGCGGCGTTCTGGGACGAGCTGCCGGCCAATTCGGCCGCGTCGCGATCACGCTTTGAAACCCGGACGGGTCGCGATGCGGCTTGGCGAGGGCGTCTATAACGAGAACGAGGACTGTCCACGGCCAAGGACAGCGAGCCTCCTAAGCTCCTGCCCGCTTGCTATCATATCGCCTTGTAAATCAGTGACTTAGCGTGCTCAACGCCCCGCTGGCGCGTCGGCACCGGTCCTGCCTTTCTCTCGGGCGTGATTCCCCAACGCCTACAGATTCGCAAGAGAGAGGGAGGATAGATGAAACGCTTCGTCATTCGCACTTCCGTCGTCGGACTCGCGGCAAGCCTCGGCGCGCTGCCACTCGCTGCGCAGCAGGCCAAGCCGACCGTGTTCGACGTCTCGCCGTACGCCGGTTACATGATGTTCGGCAAGCTGTTCGAGGGCCCGATCGGCACGAGCATCTCCAGTGGCAACGGCCCCGTCTACGGCGCCCAGATGAGCCTAACGATGGCGAAGAACATCGCCGTCTACGGCAACGTCGGCTACTCCAGCTCCGACCTGAAGATCGGCCTTCCGATCATCGGCGGTCTCGACGTAGGATCGAGCAAGGCGCTGCTCTATGACGGCGGTGTGGAGCTCAAGGTGCCCATGCAGGCCGCGTCCATGGTGACGCCATTCGTGCAGGGCGGCGTCGGTGCCATTCGCTACGAGGTCGAGTCGGGATTCCTCAACACGAACGCGACCAACGTCGCGTACAACTTCGGTGGTGGCGTCGACGTGAAGCTCAGCCCGAATTTCGGGGTCCGGCTCATGGCGAAGGACTACCTGGGCAAGTTCGACTTCAAGGAAGCGACATCGTTCGACCTGAATGGCAAGACCACGAACAACGTTGCACTGACCCTCGGCGTGCACTTCGGGTTCTAGCGTTCTCGGTCCCTCGACGTGACCGCGCCGAACGGGCGCGGGTTAGGCAGGGTGACCAGAATCGGTGCGGCCCGTGACCGAACAGGTTGCGGGCCGCACGCACGAACCAACTACCTCAGATCGGAATTGTCCGAGGCACGACAATGCGATACTCGACCGCCGCGCTGCTCATCGCCGCGCTGGCTGCATGTTCCGGCAACAGCGCACCGGGAGTCACGACACCTTCGCAGAACACCCAGACAGTCTCGCGGCAGGAGCTCGGGCGCGCGTTCTCGATGAAGATCGGGGAATCGATCACCGTGGGCGAGCTTCGCCTAACGTTTAGGAGCGTGGAGGGCGATTCCCGGTGTCCCATCGACGCGGTATGCGTCTGGGCGGGGGACGGGGAGATCGCGCTCAAGATCGAGCAGGGGAACAAGGCCGCCGTGGCCGCGCTGCATACGACCCTGGAGCCGAAGAAGACCGAGTGGGACAGCTACACGATCGCACTCGTCGGCCTCACGCCCGCGCGGAAGGCGAACACCGATGTGAACTCCGCGGACTATCGGGCCGAGATCCTCGTGACGCGGTAACGGGCGCGCTTCGACGACGGCGTCGCAGTGCGCTGCAGGAAGGGCCGCCCCCAACGGGGCGGCCCTTTGTCATGGAAGCCATCGCTAACTGTGGTCCGCCCACGACGGCGACGACTCCAGAATTGGGGCGCGCATCCAGAACCCAACGCGTCGACCCGTCTCAATCGAAGTACGAGAACGCGGAGCTCGTCTCAAAGGTCTTGCCCGCGTCAGACCCGTTCAAGAAGGTGAGTGCTCCCGTCTTCGCTAGCGGCCGATTCCGCCCATCGTAGCTGTAGCTGAAGTCCACGGTGAAATTGACGCCGTCCCCGGTATGCGTCTGCCGCGCAGGGTTGCCTTTCTGCAGTTGCACTCCTGGCAGAAGCACCTTGTGGTCGAAGAACTCATCCTGGATCAGGGTGAAGCCGTCCACGTTGATCTTGTCGTCGTATTGCTCGAAGCGGTCGACGGTGGTCGTTTCGTCCTGCTGCCCCTCGATCGCCGGACGATGCTCGGTGAGCTCCCGCAGGTTGCCGTCGGCGTAGTACGACAATGACACCGTCTTGTCGATGATGAACCCGCCCTCGACGCGCCGATCGCGCTCGATTCCGGTGAGCTTCTGGCCGTCGTACGAGAAGACGAGCAGGGTAAACGTCACGCCGTTCGAATCGACATACCGGACTCCACTCACCCGACCCGCGTCGTCGTACGCGTAGACGAGTCTGGTCCCGGTCGCGAGCGTGATGTTTCTCATCTCGCTGATCCGGTCGTTGGCGTAGCGAACGTCGTAGGTAAAGAATTCCGACGCGAAGGAAAGAGTCGTGATTCTTCCCCCCGTGTCGTATTCGAAGTGGTAGTACGGCGACGGGAGCCTGGGAACCACGATTTCCTTCAGTAGCACCGCGGCTGGCGGCGGAGGAGGGGGCGGTGGCGATTGGGGCGGCGCGGTTGTTCCGGACTCGCCGTTGCAGGCCAACACGGCAGCGGTCAGGAAGAGCCGTGAATGTCGAAAACGCATGGGTGTAGACGGTAGTCGTCGGTACGGAGAGGGCGTGCTAATGCCCCGATCACTCGTCCAAGCGGACGGGCGGGTGCCCCCCGACGGAAACGTGGAAACCGACCCGCACCGGACACTGCCCCGGCGCACCAGCGGGCGCCGTTGCCTTCTCGACGACGCCCTTGGTTACCACCGTAAACGCGTCGGCGCCTAACGCCATCCCATCGCGGTCAACCTCCCTGAGCGTCCGCCGATCGCCGGCGCCGCCGGCCGGCGCGCGAGCACGCCAGTCAGAACGAGCGTAACGACGATCTGCACGGCGATGAGACTCACGACCACGACCGGCCGGCCCGCGAGGAGGCCTTCAGGTCCCGGAATCGAAGCCGAAAAAAGGGAAAGGTTCGCCAGGTTCCCGAGCACCACGAGCGCGAGCAAGCCACGACCGCCGCGATAGATCCACCAGCAGATCACGCCGTACACTATCTCCACGATGAACGCCGCCATAGGCGCGGCGTCGTAGAGCCCGAGCCCCAATCGAGGCGAAATTCTACCTGGCCAGAGGACGATGTCGTGTGCGTGCGTGAGCAGGTCGAGGAGGAGATGTGACGCGATCCCGAGGCCGACCGCACGCCCGAGTGCGCGCCGCCCCAGACCGAGCTCGATGATGACCCACGCGAGCACCGCCGCGCCGAGCGCGGTCGCTACGGAGTGTGAGTACGGCATCCACACGAGGTGGATGTCGGCGACGCTTCGCACGACGGGCTCCGTGGTCGTGCGCTCGAGCCCCAGGTAATTGAGCGCGACCCAGGCAAGCTCCATTGCCTGGACGGCGAGCAGCAGGGGCGCGATAGGCGCCGAGGGATAGCGTCGCTTGAGCAGCACCGCGGTGGCGGCGTGGTCGACGGCGAACATGAGATGTACCTCCGGTGGCGAGATGTCAGGCGAGTTAGCGAGTGCTAACTCAACAGTGAAAAAAAATCAGGTCCCGAGTTGGCGGAACAGGGTGACGAGTCTGTCGTGCCAGCGCCGAGCTGGTCCCGGCACGACACCGATCTGGATCATGCGGCCAAGCTCCGAGAGTGTGCCCTGCATGCTTGCCGCGGCGACGTCGGCGTCGACGTCACCGCGAGCTCCGCCTACGCGCGGCGCCGCCTCGACCAGCTTGCGGGCGAGCCCGATCATCGTCTTGCGACGCACCGACGCACTCGCGCGCGGCCAGAGCACGCGTGCGCTGTCGGCAAGAAACGCGAGCACCTCCGGCTCCGTGTCGAGCAGCTCCACCCACGCGCCGACGTACGCCTCGAGCTTGTCCTCGAAGCGTGCTCCGGAGGCCAGCGCGGTCGCGCAGCGCGTCCAGACCCGGGCGTGACATGTCTCGAAGAGGTAGAGCGCCAGCTCGTCCTTGCTCTCGAAGTGCTTGTAGAGCGCGGGATTCGTGTATCCGCTCTCGTCGGCGATGTCCCGAATGCTGGTCGATGCCAATCCACGCTCACCGAATAGCTTGAGTGCGGCTCGCAGGATCTCGCGCTTGGCGGGCGGGTCGCCTTCCTCGACGTAAAAGGGATCGCTTGCCATCATGGGCCGGAGGTTAGCGACCGCTAACTCAGCCGTCAAGTGGCGCTGTGGGATCCATGGCTGGGCCCCTCAGCCCCGCACTCCGCGACGAACCGCTTCGATCCGAACCTCAGGCCGGCTCGGCGCGGCGCTCCTGGTGAGTGAACGTCGCGTACCCCACGATGATTCCCAGGATCGCCCCCGGCGTCATGATCTGCCAGTAATACGCCGGCTGGCCTGCCGCGACCTGCAGAAGCGAAACGCCGAAGGCGAGCAGGAGACCTACTGCCAGCCCGAAGAGGATTGCGAGCGGAAGAGATCTCGACTTTCTGGCGAACCAGCCGATCAACAGTCCTGTGATCAGGCCCTTGATGGTCGAGCTGATCACGATTCCGCCGATGCCGGCTCGCACGTTCGGGTCATCACCCGCGGATACGAGAGCCGACAGGCCATCCGGAATTCCGAGAATGCCGCCGAGCAGCATGCCGAATACGGGCTTTTTCATGGTTCGATGCGAATCGTGGCGGGAAGTGACTGGGGAATCGGGAATCGGGCATGGACCGACTCGCCTTTTTCCATTCAACGTGGCGGTGCAGTCCTTTAACGACCGAATACGGCCAGGAACGTGACGCGCATGAGCAGGTACGCGAGCACCAGCAGAATAGGAGTGCTGTGGCGCACCGCCAGGCGCCGGGCACGTTCGAACACGTTCTCGTTGTGGGCGCTCACCCGGTCGCCCGCACGGAACGCGGCGACGTCTCGCGCGACAGCAGTCACGTCCGCATAGCGATCGCGCGGGTCCGGTGCCATGGCTCGGCGGATGATCGCGCGAAGGGGCCGCGAAACGTCTCCGACCGCATCGGGATGCGAAGGTTGCGGGTTGGCGCCGCACAGGTCGCGCAGAACCGCTCCGATCGCGTAGACGTCGGCTCGCCGATCGACCAGCGATGGATCCCCGGCGGCCTGCTCGGGCGCCATGTATCCCGGTGTCCCGAGCACCACACCATGGCCCGTCGACGGCGTCGTCGGGTCCGGCCTGCCGGTGACTCCCTCCGGACCTAACGACGACGAGGCATCACCCACGATCTTCGCGACACCCCAGTCCATTACGAGCACTTCGCCGAACGGACCGACCATCACGTTCTGCGGCTTGAGGTCGCGGTGAATGACGCCGTGCGCGTGCGCGAACGCGACGGCCTCACAGACTCGCTCGACGATTCGCAGCCGCTCCGCAAGCCCGGTCGGTGGGATCTGGTCGAGCGGAGCCCCGCGGACGAGCTTCATCGCATAGAACACACGGCCGTCGCTCAGCGTGCCTACGTCGTGGACCGGCACGATCCCCGGGTGCTCGAGCTGCGCCAGGGTACGGGCTTCGCGCACCATGCGGGCGGCGATGTCCGGCGCGCCCTCCGGAAGCCTAACGACTTTGAGCGCGACCTCGCGGCCCAGCTCACGATCCAGGGCGCGGTAGACCGTCCCCATCCCGCCCTGACCGACGCGACCCAAGATCTCGTATTTCGTGCCGCTGAGATCCGGCGCATCGGCGGCATCACGCAGCCGGCGGAGCGCCGCGTCCGACAAGGCACTCATGCGGGCTGGCTCACACGGGATCCACGCCAAGGAGGGCTCGAGCTTCGAGCCTGAACTCCTCCTCGGTTGCGCAGAGCGATCGCAGGCGCTCCAGCACCAGCCGGCGAAGCTCGCGCCGCGCGAACGCGAGGTAGTTCGTCACCTGCGTGACCGGGATCGCCAACTCGGTCGCGAGTTGCGCGTACGTCGGTCGGCCGTCGGCGTCGCCGTCCAGATCATAGCGTTGAAACACGGCAAAGTGCGTCCTCTTGCCCGCTGCCTCACAGGACGCGCGCAGCGCGGCGACGGCGTCGGTGAAGAGGCCGCGAACCCATTCCTGGCGAAAGAGAGCGTCCTCGTCACCGTTCGCGACGACCGCTCCGTTCCCGTCGTGCACCACGGGACGCATGGAGAGCTCGCTCTCCGCGGCGGCAAAATCGAGCGGCACGTACACGGCCTGGCCGCCGCGCTTGACCCGCCCTCGAGCCTTGATCTCGTTCGCCACGAAGCCGTCGAGGCAAACGCGAAGAAAGGTCCGAAAGCGCGCTCGCGCCGGGTCGAAGCGCCCGAGCGATCCGCGCTCGAACGCGCGCGAGAAGAACTCCTGCGTCAGATCGGCTGCGTCGTCACGGTCGCGACGCCACTTGATCCGCACGTATTTGTACACCGGCCGCCAGTACGCCGACACGAGTGCGTCGAAAGCGACGCGTCGGGTCTGGAGGTCCGGGCTGGCGATGCCAGCGACGACAGAGTGGCGCGTAGCGGGGAACGATCCCACGACAAGGAGCGACGGGAAAGGAAACAGGGGGATGCGGTGGTCAGCGACATCGTAGGGACCGAGGCGGCGAGGCGTCAATACGGCGAGCATGCCGCCGTCGTCGCGTCGCGTTGCTGCCGCAGGAGCCGTCGCTGGATCGTCGCGGCGAACGCGTCCGGCGAGAGGCGCGTCGCCGCTCGTGCCGCGCAGCCGGTGATCACCGCAAGCTCCCGGGTGAGAGACCGCGAAGATGCGTACCCGAGCAGTAGCGCGGCCTCCGCCACGCAGACCTTGCCACCGGTGAGCAGGTGGAAGGCCGCGTTCGCGCGGGCGCACGAGAGCACGATCCGCGCGGGGGAGAGCCCAGCGCGCGCGAGCCACCGATCCAGCGAACGCCGAGTGACTCGCGCCGCAGCCGCCAGGTCCGAAACGGATCGCAACAGCTCGGGGTGGTTGAACGCCGTCTGAATCGCGGTGGCGACAGGAAGCGGCAGGGTTTGCAGTGGAGCTCCGACGGCGCGTACGACGCGAGCGGATGCGCATTCGGCGACGGCGCGACGGATCGCCGCGGCGAGCGCGTCGGAGGAATCGTCGACTCCGCGAATCACGATCTCGGGCGAGCCCAAACGAACGAGCGCTTGCACGGCACGCATGGCGCCGGCGGTCACGGAGACGTAGCCGACGACCGGAATGGATCGCCAGACGTCCATCGCGCTGGCGAGCGCGCTCAGGCGCCCTGACGCCAGACGATCGCCGCCCGCACATGGGTCGACGATCGCGACGTCGCATCGCCGCTGCTGCACATCGGATACGAGCGCGCCCCACGTCGCGGCGTTGCCCACGCAATGCGGAGGCGGGAACGCGTGCCGGACGTGCGCGAGCGATTGCGGCGACAGGTAGCAGCGGATGATCACGCCTGCGCTGGGACTGGGCTCGCCCAACGATGCGCGGGGGCCTCGCGCCCGCCGCCATCAATTCATTGCGCGCGCAGTCGAAGGAATGCAGTCGAAGCGCTGCGATCCGCTACAGGAGCGGCACAGCCCTACCAACGCGAGTCCGACTCTCGTTCCTCGTCTTCCTCTTCGTCCTCGAGATCCCGGTCGGGCGTCCAATTCGCCGCGAAGTCGTGTGGCTCCTCGACCGTTTCCCCGGCGCCGTCCTCGGACTGCAGCGGGGCTTCGGCATCGAGAATTCGCCGAGCCTCGTCGGCGTCCTCTCGCCGCACGGCGAGGCGGACGGGATAGAGCAGCGCCATTGATGGGATCATTCCGCCGGCGGTATCGCGCATGACGGCGGACGGGATGTTATGTGCCTCGAGCACGAGGTGAGCCATGGTCGCCTCCACTTCGCTCGAGTACTTCCGAAGGACGATCACTGCGTCATCGCTCACGCGATTCCTCCCAGTCGTGGTCACGAACGTCGTCCAGGAAAAGCACCCCGAAAAGGACGATAATCACCGGGCATGCCACTCGCGATGCTGCGGTGGTGCTTCCGAAAGACACGAAGGGCCCGGCTCAGAGCAGCCCGGGCCCTTCGCGGGAGGCGTCGCGGTATCAGTTGCGCGGCGCGATCTGGCTGAGGTCTGCCTCGGGGCGGAGCTTGCGGTAGGCCTCGACTGCGTGCTGAAGCGCGAGGAGCGCGGAGGCTTCGAGCTCGTATTCGACTTCGAGCGACGTGAGCTTCGAGACGTCGTGCGCCTTGAACTCGCCCGAGGCGCGGTCGCTCAGCGAGTGACGACGCGCGTATTCGCGGCACGCGTGCCAGAGGCTGTTGGCCTTGTGCCACCAATCGTCGCGTCGCTCTCCGTTGACCGTCATGCAGGAGGACTCGTAGGCGGCTGCGGCCTTGGTGAGCTGGTCGTCGCTCGCCGCAACCAGTTGGAGTGCGCCGATCTGTTCGGTCTCGTCCGTCCCCATCTCGACCAGCCGCGCATAACGACGGTGTTGCCTGCAGCACTCGGCGGCAGACCGGAAGAGGACGTCGGCCTTGTCGCAGACTGTTGGGTGGGAGCCACTGGTTGCTGCGGGACTGGTGGGACGACTCTGCTTCGTCTTCGGCATCGGGGCGGTGCGCGAAAGAGACTCGGTGGGTGACCGGAGGGTGTGAGCGCGGCACGATCTCGACAGCCGCCCTCACATGATAATCAGACGACACACCCCCGCGCCCGGTCAATCAAGTATAGCTGGTAGCGGACTCTACGGTAAGACCTGTCATCCTCGGGATGACGACGCCCTACTTCAGCTGTTCGTTGTGCTTGTACACCAGGTCGTTGTAGGTCGCATAGCCGCCGCGTGCCACTTCCTGGGCAAAGGAATCGACGGTCTGGAGCAACTGGGTGCTGAAATAGCCTGGAACGCTCTGGGGGTGGGACCCGTAGAAGCCGCCGCCGAAATAGCTGCGGACGATTACGCTGCGCGCGTTGAACGGCAGCTTTCGGACGCTTGCGGCGAACGTGTCGAAGCTCCCCTCCCGCATGAGGTAGAACTCCACGTTCGAGACGTAGAGCACCGACAGCTTCTCACCGCGCTCGCCGAGCACGCGACCGATTTCCCGCAGCGCGTGAGGGCCGGCAAGGTTGCCGACGACCGGAATCACGAGATTCCGCGCCTGGAGCGACTTGAGGAACTGGAAGTCGTCCTCGCTCGCGAGGTAGTTGAGCTGCTTGCCGGTGAGATCGCGCTCGAGCAGCAACTTCCGAAGGTTCGGATAGTACTCGCGCGGGGCGCGGCCGAGGCTCGTGAACTTGAGATCGAGTCCGGAGTCGAAGAATGCCTGCTGAATGCGGCCGATGGTCTCGAGCTCTCCCGGCGTCACGCTAACGCCATAACGTCGGACCTTGGTCCGGACGACGGTCCGAGTCGTCTCGAACTGGTCCGGATCGGGGGTGCTCCGGTCGATGAAGTCGACGATCTCGGTGATCGTCCGGCGGTTCCATTTCGCTACATCGTTAGGCACCGCGCGGCCGGTCAGGAGCGCCAGGTACTCCACGCGGTTCCGCGCCATCTCGAACAGCGCCTTGAACATGAGGTGCTGGAGGAGATTGTCGCGACGGATGTCGATCATGAACCCGATGCGCGGCCGGACCTGCGCCATGTACGAGAAGTTCTGATCGGGTCCGACACCAACGTACGCGCCGCCGTTGACGCCGATCCGCCGCATGCCGCCGAGCACGTGGAGGTACGACGACTCGTTCGAGATGAGGTTGTCGGAGTCGAAGTACCCACCGGGCTCGGAGATTCGCGCCACGAGCGCGGCGAACGCCGAGTCGCTGAGGGCGGGCGCCGCGTCCTGCGCCGCGGAGTACGCGGGCGCTCTCTCGATACGGTGTGGAGGGAACGAGAGCGGAAGGAGCGAGAGCAGCGCGGCGCCAAGGAGCGACTTCGTCAGCATGGAGCGGGCAAGCGAGTGTGCAGCGTCGAATGTCGTCGAGCGTGTGCGACCGAGAACATCATGCCGGCTGCGCGACGGCACGCAGGTACGCGTCGAGGACGGTTCGGCCGAAGCACGTCAAGATGACGCGCTCGACGACCGGATCGCATTGCAGAAACGACCGAACCTCGCCGACCGCGATGGAGGCGGCTGCGTCGACCGGGTAGCCATAGACGCCGCAGCTGATCGCCGGGAACGCGATCGTCCGCACGCCATGCTGGGTCGCCAGACGGAGCGATTCGCGATAGGCGGACGCAAGCAGCTTGGGCTCGCCGTATGAACCTCCGCGCCACACGGGTCCGACCGCGTGAATGACCCAGCGCGCCGGCAGCCTGTACCCGCGGGTGATCTTCGCGGAGCCGGTTTCGCAGCCGCCGAGCGTCCTGCACTCCGCAAGCAGCTCGGGACCGGCGGCGCGATGGATGGCGCCATCGACGCCACCGCCACCGAGCAGCGAGGTGTTCGCCGCGTTGACGATCGCGTCCACGGCAAGCGTCGTGATATCGGCCTCGACGACCTCGATGCGGTTCATGCTGACCCGGTGGAATCGTTAGGTATCGGACGATCCGGTGGTCGACGACCGGTCGCCACGCTTCAGCAACAATAGCGCGAGCAGGATCGCGCCGCAGGTGACGCCGACGTCCGCGAGGTTGAACGTCCAGAACCGCCACCCGCCGACGCCGATGTCAATGAAGTCGACGACGCCGCGATAGGTGCCGCCCGGCGTCCGGAATCGATCCAGCACGTTGCCGATTGCGCCACCGGCAACGAGCGCAAGCGCGGCGGCCTGCATCCGGTCCTGGGAGGGTGTCGATCGATACACGCTGCCCAGCGCGACGAGCACGCCGATCGCGAGAAGGGTGAAGCCCAGACGCGAGTGCTGGCCGAGCGAAAAGGAGAACGCCGCATCCGGATTGTAGGCCAACGTCAGGCGAACCAGATCGCCGACGACAGGGTGCGGGACATGCTCCGGCACCAGATGCTCTTCGGCTAGCCGTTTGGTCGTGCAATCGGCGAAAACCAGAAGCAGCACGAGTGGCCAGAACGCCTTCGCCTTGTTGGTCAGCATGATACGACTCCGAATGCGGCAACCGGGCCCGCGACGCCGCGGGTGTCGAGCAAGGGCATGGTCCAGGAAAATAACGATGAAAGCGCCCGCTCATCGTCGTGAAAGTGCGGGGATTCGGTTCACTTCCAGGCGGGCCGACCCGTTCGCGCTCGCGCGGACGGGAATACCACCGGCTGTGGCCCGTACTGCCAGCACGTCGCCGGTCGCGATCTGCGTGACGAGCCGGGCGTTCTGGCCGAGCGACCGGTTCATACCCCGTTCCAGCCGCAGACGTGCCTGCTCGACGAGATCCGCGACTGGAAAGCGCGCCCGGTTGCGAAGCAGCGTCTGCACGTCTCCCCGGCGCATCCACTCGAGACCACGCACGAGAAGGTCGGCGCTGCTGACATCGTAGGCCAGGTCCGGCACGTACAGCTGCCGTGTCTGGGGATCGAACCGCGGGGTCCCGACGAGATAGACGATTCCGCTCGCGGCGCCACTGAAGCGAAGCGCGAGCGCGACCCGACCGCTTCCGATGCCGGAGAGGCGTGCGTCGCGGATCGTGATCCAGCGTGCGCCGTGACGAATTCGCTTGCCGACGACGTTTTTCGTCAGGACCGTGTTAGCGAGGTCGTAGCTGAGCTCTCCCTCTAGAAGGACGTGAAGCGCCTGCTCGTGCTTCGCCCTCTCGCGCTGAAGGCCCGGGAGTGAATCCGTACCGTCGGGCGGGCGGGGCCCGGTGACGACGCGCGGTTCGCCCGAAAGGCCAACATCGAGCGATATCATGCGCCCCGACCCGACAATGGGACCGAGGTGCACACCGCGCGGCTGGAGGAGCAGCCAGACACTGTCGGACAGCCGGATCGGGCGCTGCAGCAATCGCCACCACTTCTCGAAGTGTGATCGGACATCGACCGTTGCGACCTTCTCATCGAGAAGCGCGACGCGCTTCTCGAGCTCCGCCCTGGCCGCGTTCATGACGCGATCGGTGACGTCGACCTTGAAGATCGTCACCTTGCACTGGTCCCGCCGTTCGTCGCTGAACGGGGCAACACGCGTGACCTGGCTCTTGCCACGGAGCCGCCAGTCCGGCGTTATGCGGAGCGTGGTCGCGAGCTCGACGATGACACGAGGCCGGGTCCCGCTCATGCCGCACGATCCGGACACGTCGGCTCCGAGTGGCGCGCTGTACCACCCTTTCCCCTGGTACTCGAGGACGGTGCCAACGCGAACCGTGGTGCCCGCGAGCTTCACCTGGAAGGGCGCCCGCTCCGCTGCGAACGCCGCGCTCACGCGGCGGTTCGTGGCACTGCGCTTTCGTGCTTTGATGTCGCCGAGCTTGTGAGGGACGGAAGCCTCGAGGTTGGCGATGGCCGGGCCGAGGTCATACGTGATCGGCGCGTCGACCAGCGACGGAGGAAGAAGCGGAAGCGAGTCGCGGGCGCCATCGGGAACGGGCGCGGGGGCCGGTGCGTCGACCGAGCCGCCGA
>Ga0075418_10005493_pt1 | contig 14356 bp, 12 predicted proteins | sample SoiMetdeltSBSDD2_FD_81776 | JGI IMG/M metagenome (GOLD analysis project Ga0075418, IMG submission 81776) | Bulk soil microbial communities from a Populus tree surrounding site in Tennessee, USA - Soil MetaG P. deltoides SBSDD2 | ecosystem: Environmental > Terrestrial > Soil > Tree plantation...
CAGTACATGATTCGTGACCCGTTCGGCCGTGAGGTCAACACCGATCTCCTTCAGCGGACTCACTGTCCATAAACGACCTGTCAATACCCGCCGATCAGCTGAAACGAGGTTGAGCGAAGCTCAATTGGCCAGCCCTCTAATACCGCCGCGACCTGACATGTGGCTATCTTGGCCATCCAAACCCGTTTCGCGAAGCGACGATGCGTTGGCGCCACAGTGTCACCCGGCGTTGCGATATGAGACAATGCGGGCGGCATCCGAATAGTCACCCGGTCTCTTTGGGTACCCCACGCACTCGTAGCATCCTTGCTCAACTCATGATCGACCGTTGTTGCAGACGGTCGCCCGGGGCCGCGGCCGGAACCGTACAATCTGATCGGCGTGCTCGAAGCAAGATCGTGGGCCTCGAACTGCTGATCGCCGACAAGGCGTACGTCCGCGAATTCCTGATCTCCGTTGCCGGTATTGGGGCCGCCACCTGCTCGGCGTGGGTCACTGGGACTCGGTCCCCGGATTGGCCGAAGGCGTCCTATGAAGAGCATGGCGGTCAGGCCTGGATGATCCGTGGCGGCGGAAGGAGTTGCTCGGCCGGTTTGACGGTCAGCTGCTGTGCGCGCCGGTTATACGACGCCACGTTGCGGCAACGACTTTGGGCAGATTTGCCAGGCTTTCGACACCGGGCTTCGACCGTCGCCAGCCGCCAATGCTTGCGCTAGGTGACGGTCAACCTGGCCAGCCGGAGGCTTTCACGTCGCGTGCCTAACTGAGTGGGATTCATGTCCGCCCACGGCTTGGCGTTGGAGACATTGACGGCTACCCTAATCTCCGGCGATGTGACGATCAGGCTGCCAAGCATTGCCAACGGCGCCGGTGAAAACTCCACTACCAGGGCCGTTTGCACGACTACGAGTCGTGATGGGATGGTCATTGGCGGCTATCAGTCCATAAAGGGCTGTGACAGTGTGGCGGCTCTTTGGCGCTGGCACTGAATTTGGTCGTACGCCATGTTCGGTTGTGTCGAACATGTGTTCCCTAACTGTGGAGGCTCATGAAACTCGTGCGGATAGTGATTGTGGTGGCCGTCGTCGTCGCGACGGCCATCGGTGGCTCGGCGTCGGCGCTTGCCGCCGAACCGGGCCAGGTGCAAGGGCTCATGGTCATTGCTTCCGACGGGTTCGCCACCCTGGCGTGGCAACCGGTCAACGGCGCGACCGACTACCAGATCGAGCGGACACCGGTGGACGCGAACGCAACAGCGACCGGACCATCGGTGATCACCGGCCTGTGGCGGCCCAACCGCCAGGTTCACAACGAACTACCCACGTTCGCCGACGCGGGCTTCAACCCCGGTGACCGGTTCCGGTGGCGGGTGCGTGCCCGGATCAGCGGTGCGGCGCAACCGTTCTCGACACCGGTGCTCGCTACCACTCCACCACCGTGGGGTGATCCCGCAGTACCGGGCGAAAGCCTGCGCACGCAATGGGAAACCACCCAAGCGGCCCAGTTCACCAGCGACAGCAACGAGTTCGCGTACACGGGAGAAATCGACGCCCGAAGCCAAAGAGTCCGTGTCGTCCAAATAGGACGAACGGTCCTAGGCCGTCCCATCAACATGTTCGTCATCGGTTATCCGGCGCCGCCCGTGACCCCCGCGGCTGTGGCGGCGACGTCTCCGCTGGCGATCAACTGCAATGTGCACGGAAACGAGCCCAGCGACCGGGAAGGCTGCCTGATCTTGGCGCGAAAGCTGGCTTTCGGCAACGACCCCAGGACGATCGATCTGCTATCGCACACCACAGTGCTCATCGTCCCGTCGATCAACGGCGACGGCCGCGCGGCCAACACCCGGGGCAACTCCACCGGCCAGGACCTCAACCGCGACTACTCGCTCATCCGCCAACCCGAGACGTTCGCGTTCGTGAAGATGCTGCGCGACTACCGGCCGGTGGCCGCTTTCGACGGGCACGAGTTCGGCAACAGCAGCGCCGGCGACCTGCCGATGCTGCCGCCGCGGCACCAGAATGTAGCACAGTCCATTTTCGATCAGTCGCAAGACATGATTGTGCGGCACATGTACCAGCGGGGTGCCCTGGCCGGGTGGTGGCCGTGCCCGTACGGCTGCGCCAATGGCGGTAGCGTGGGCCTAAGCGAGGAGACGATCCTGCGAAACACGTTGGGGCTCAAGAACGTCACCAACTCGTTGCTGGAGCTGCGTTCAGCGGGCGGTACGACCCGTCCCAACGAGAGCAGCGTGGCGAACAACAGGCGGCGCAAGACTTACTCGTCGCTGTGGACGTTCAACGAGTTCCTGGACTACCACAGGGCGAACCTGGCCTCGATTGTGTCGTCCCGTAAGGCAGCCGTCGCCTTCCAGGTGAGCAACACCGGCCGGATAGTGTTCCGGGGCTCGCGCCCCATCCCGGCGTTCCCGGCGCCGCACCCGGGCGAGAGCCCACCGCCCGTCGACGCCCCGGCACCCAGTGCCATCCTCAACCAGCCGCCTTGCGCCTACAAGCTGACCGAGCAGCAGTATCACGGCGCGCGCAGTGACGGTTTGACGGCCGCGGAGCGCATCGACGCCCATGGTTGGAAGGTGATAAGAGTGGCCGACGGGTACATCATCCCGCTGGCCCAGCCGGAGCGAGGGTTGATACCTCTCCTGCTCGACGCCCAGGCTGCCGAAGAACTCGTTGGCGCGCAACGCCTGCTGCCGACATTGACCGGCAGCCTCAACGGGCCCCTCGACGTGGCGGCGGGATCTGTTGCCTGCCTTGCCGGGGCGACGGTTCAAGGACCGGTTACGGTAGGGCCGGGAGGTGTCCTGATCGCGACGGGAACCACGTTCTCCAATTCGGTGACCGCCACCGGTGCTGCCGGCGTGTTCCTGGGCGGCGACACCATAAGCGGTACGGTCAGCGTCACGGGGACCACGGGAGCTGTCGTCATCGCGGCGACCGAGATTACCCTGGAGGTCGTGGTGTCGGACAACAACACCAGCGGCGGGACGACGCTGCTCGCCGGCAACGTGATGCATGGTCCGTTGCGCTGCGATGCAAACTCGCCGGCGCCGGTTAACATCGAGATACCGAATGCTGTTGCCGGTCCTCGATCCGGGCAGTGCACCGCGCTCTAACCCCCTCGAAGGCCGCGGTCACCGGTTTGCTAGCCGGTGACCGCGGCGATTTACTGCATGTCTCGGCAGGCCAACCCAGGGCCAGCGGCATCCGTTTCCGGCCCATCCGCCACGGGACGTACCACCCCCCAATGACGACCTTGACGTCCACGAGGTAACCCTTAGATTCGGTCTCGTGTTCGTAGCCGTCAAGGTATTCGGGGAAGATCAGCTGGTATGAAGCCATGGCGCTAGCAGCTTGCGGCGCCAGGTAGGCGGTGGCCGCGTTAATTGCAGGTGTGGACGTGGATTACGATATTCGTATTGACCGATATGTGTTTACGGGGATGAACGCTGGCGCGGCAGGTGTCCGCCAAAGGTTTTCTTCTGACACACGGTAAGCGCTGCGATAAGGACCCTGTTTGAGACGCGACATTCGGAAGATTTCGTTGGGCCCCAGGTTGTCTCAAGGCAAGCTACCGCCAAACGGACTACCACCGCCAGCAGAGCCTCGTATGGGGCGGTGAGATCCTGCTCGTCGGTGGAACAACGGGCACCGACCGTCAACACGTGATATCCCATACCTCCAGCGCTCTGCCGGCAGACGATCAGCGCCCGGACACCACCGCGTGCAACGCCGTCCCCGCGAAGAACACCACCACTACGAGCAAAACGGCTCCCGCCCGGATCCACCCAAGGTGACGCACCGGCAGAGGCGCGGCCAGTACCGCCGTGGCGGCGTAACTGACCAGCACCAAGGCGACCGCGGCCACAATCACCGGCACCGTCCACTGCGACGCGAATCCCACGCTGGCAAATATCAGCACCCACGCGACCACGGGAGCGGCGATGGCCATCGCCCACGGCCGCCGCAGTCGGGCAATCCAGCCGCCAATCCACCCCGCGGCCAGGATGACCACCGGGGTGGCGTAGAGGAACATCACGTACCGCCCGAGGTTGCCGAACTCCTCCGGCCGGTCCGGCAGCTGGCTTGGCACCATCAGGAACAGCCCGGCCAGGATCACTGTCACCAGACCCACCACGGCACCGCGTAACGCCACCGACCACACCACGGCCTGGTCGCCGCCGCCGTCCCCATCCTTCGACATACCCGCCAGTATCAATACCTGCCAGCGACGCGTCCACCTCGCCTCGGGTCGCAACGTGATGGGCTGCACACCGCGACACCACAGGACATGATGGGGTCCCCCAAGTAGTGATCTCGAAGGCCCAACGAACGGGAGGATTGTCCTGTTGTCGCCGGTTATCGAGGTTCCATATCCCTCTGTGCAGGTAGCCGGCGTCCGATGAGGACCCCACGATTGAGAAAATCATGATCTCGATCGCCAAGGCGGAGATCTTCCCTTGAATGCCTCCGTCGGCGATCCCTCAACGGGCAGCGGTCCGCGGCGGCCACCGTCTGCTTCGGATAGATCTTTATTGGTCTCGCCAGATAGACCAACGTGCGGAGTGCGGCATGAGAGAGCGTCCGAGCGCGGTAGCCCCGCGCCAGGCGCGGCGAACGGGTCTGGGATTGAGGCGGCAGCAGTTCGTACTGCTCGGGGATGGGGGCCGTCGTGATGGGGCGCTCGAATATTGGAGCGCGGTAGGTGCGGCGGCTGGGCCTGAAGTGCATCTGAGGTGGCGCAGCACGGCACAGATGACGGTAGAGATTGTCGATGTGCTCGACCCGCCGTCGCTGGTGACTGCCGCGGTCCTGGACGGCTACCGGGTCCGGCCATGCGTCCTGCACCCGGAGCAGGTTGTCGAGTACCCGTGCGTGAACGAGCTGCCCCGCGACCTCGGGCGGATGATCGAAGAATGGGACGCCGGCCGGCCCGACGGTGAACCCACCTACGTCCAGGTGTCGCAGGCCGGCGGCTGGAAGGTCGGCGGCTATGCACACTGGGATGGCGACTATGTTGCCCACAACTGTCCACAGTGTACGCAGCCGATGCCGCTGTTGCTTACCGTGGACCCGGCCGAACCACGCTTCAACATTTGGGAGCCGGTCGAGGAACGTGATCGGCCCCAGCCGGACTACTTGGAGCCGACCGGCGTCGGCGTGCGGGTACGTCTCTTCGCGTGTGATCACTGCTCGGGCACGCCGTTCGGGATCCAGTTGCAGGCCGGCGAGGACTACACGGGGATCGCCGCTTCTCTCGATCTTTGAGGCTGGAAGTTCATTCGTCACCGGCTATCAAGTCCAGATCAACTTACCCGCAAATTGTTCCATTGCCACATCAAGTTGAGGCACTATCGGACAGCGTCGCCTCAGAGTCCGTCAGGGTCGCCGCGTTCCGCTTAGCATGTCCGCCGACGCATGTGTGGTCGTCCGGCCGCCGTTGTCGGGTCTGCAGCAGCTCGGCGTAGTTTCGTCGAGGTCATTGCGTTCGCGCAGCGGTCCGGGCAACTCCCGCGGCGTCTCCTATCGCCGCTGCCGCATGGTGGCCTAGCTCGTCGGCGTGGTGAGCGACTCGACCGGTCGTGGGGCCGATTTCGGGTGGTCAGAGTATATTTTCTGGTCCCTCATCCGGGTCTGTTGGGATTGTGGTGGCGGTTGCGGTGGCGATCGCCGGGTCGAGCAACTTTGCTGGCAGGTTGTCCTGCTCGCCGTTCCAGCGGACCCAGTCGGGCAGGAGTGTCTTGGCGCCGATGGTGACCGGGTCGTCTGGGATCCAGTCGTTGATGAGGGTGCGGATGTACCTGATGCGTGCTGGGGCGACGACGCGTTCCGTGCCGGGCAAAGTGCCTTCCAGCCATTGGTAAGCCAGGGCGGCGGTGGCGTCGGGGTCAGGTGGGTGGCCGTGCCGCTGGGTGTGCCAGGTGGTGAACGCCTCTATCGCGGGTTCGGCCTGGACATCCTGGTAGAGGCTGCGCCAGGCCGGCAGCGGTGTCCGTCGTTTCCGCAGGGTTTGGGCGAGCTCATGCAAGCGGCGGCAGGCCCGGAACCAGTTGTCCATCACCGGGCGTGGTTCGTCGCCACGCAGTGTCTCTTTGCCTTCGTTCCAGTAGAGCAGGGCGTGCAGGGTCTGCGGCGCGTGGACCGGCCGCGGCGCGGCACCGTCGGCGTCTTGTCCGACCGACGCCCGCCACGCGGTGGCCGCCTGCTCCAGGTCGTCGAAGGTGCCGGCACCGGCAAGCTTAGTGAATCCGCAGGCGTCGATGTCGAAGAGGAACACCGACGGGTCAACCCCACCCGGGTAAGTGAAACCAGCGATGATCGCGATCCGGCCACCGTATCGGTCGTGCATCTGCCACAGCTGCCCGGTTGCGGTGATTTTCGCCAGCAGGTGCAGCCACCGTGGCTGCGCAGCGGCCTGATCACGCGGCAGCGACCTGGTGAGCCGGCCCAGGCGAGCGTGCGCGGTGCCGGCAAGTGTGGGTGAACCGAGCGCGGTCATGGCGTGCAGCAGCCACAAGCATGGCTGCCAGACGTCAGGATCACCATTGGCGACCGCGTCAAGGCCGCGGGCCACTGCAGCGTCGGCGATTTCGGTGAACCACCAGTCGAACCACAACCCGGACTCATGCAGCTCCAACCGTCGATATTGTTCGGCGCCAAGCAGCTGGGCAGTCGCGTCCTCCAGCTCGCGCGGGCTCGAAGCGGTCATGAGCACACTGGCCCCGTCCAGCAGGGCAGCCAGCGACTCGTCGAACCATCCCGGCCGCTGCCGGGGCCCGCCGAACACATCGCCAAACGCCGCGAACACCGACTGCGGCCGGTCCAATGGGGACGGTGCGACCCTGGGCTGCGCGGTGGTCGCATACCTGCCGCGTTGCTTGCCCTGCTTACCTTTACCGGTCTTTCGACCACGGGAAACCGGAGACATCCGCCTGATGGTAGACCCCTTACAAGACCCGGCCTCCACCGGGCTGGGTCGTGAGACCAGTAACGACGACGGTGTTCGCATTGATAGCGACAGGTGTCCAGGCGAGCGCGGCGACGGTGGTGTCCGAAACGACCTGGGGCGGCCAGGGCTCGGACATCACGAAAGGGGTCGCGGTCGCACCGGACGGCGGGGCATACCTGGCCGGTTCCACGCAGAGCTTTGATCCTTCCGGCCAGCCGATCGTGTTCTGGTCAAGGTCGCGGCGGACGCCTCGCTGAGCTGGCAGCGGACCTGGAACGGGTCCGAGCAGTTCGGGCGCCGTCGCCGCCGATGGTTCGGTCTACGTGACCGGGGGCTCGAACAGCGGATATTGAAAGGCGTCGTGAAAGCACGAAAGCCGCTGACCGTTCCGGTGGGGTACCGTCGCCGCACAGGCTGCGTGCGGCGGCGGTAGCCGAGCCACCGGACCGGGGTCGTCTGTTCAGAGTTTGCCGAGCCAGGTGAGCGCGGTCTCGGCTTTGCCGTTGAGGGCGGCGACCACCTTGCGGAAGTCAGTCCCGTAGAGCTCGTCGTCGTTCTTCAGCATCCGCTCGATGGCGCGGTTCGCCTCGGCCTTCTGGTTCTTCTTGTCGGTGTCGGCCTTGTGCAGCAGGAACAGGTACGAGACGTAGTTGCAGAAGCCCTCGATGATCGCCTTGTGGCCGCACCCCAGTTCGTTGGTGAGGGCATGAGTGAACTCGTGCGCCATCGTTTGCTGGAACGAGATCGGACGCATGTAGAACAGCACCCGGATCTGGTGCCAGGGCGGGACGTTGTCGACGCCCGAAGTGGTGACGCAGTGCCCGAGTTCCCGCTCCTTGTCGTCCATATCGAAGGTGCGGTCGCGTTCGATCGACCACCTCAGCCGGTTGCCGTAGTTCGGGTAGGACTTCCCGCATGTTTTCACCCATGCGGTCATCCACGCCACCACCTCGTCGTAGGCTTCCTGAGCGCTCTCGGTGTCTGTCAGAGGATCGACCGCGCATACCGAGCAGCGCCAGCCGACGATAACGCTCGGCTTGTTGGCCTCGTGGATAAATAGCCCGCCCGGCAGTGACTCGTCTTTTCCACTCAGGCCCTTGTACGCGGCCGGATTGCCACACGCGCGGCACTTCATGGTGATCTTGACCTCGCACTTGGCGCAGAGGCAGACGGCGTGGTCGGCGTAGCTACTGTACTGCTCGACGTTCTTCTTGGCGACGCGCACCAACTTCCGGCACAGCGCGCACCGGGTTTGGGGCGTCAGCTTGTCACACTTGTCGCACAATGCATTGGTGTCCGACGAACCGAACGTCCAGTGCTGGAGGATGCCCTTGCCGCTCACCGACACGACCTTGGTGCAGTGCGCACACGTCACCCGAGGCAGCTGGTCGCAGCCTTCGCACAGCGCCATGTCCTCAGGGAAGCCGAACGGCTGGAAATTGGCGATGACCTTCCTGCCCACCTGGACGACCTTGGCGCAAAGCTTGCATTCGGTCTGAGACAACAAATGGCAGGGCTCGCACAGAACGATGTTCGGCTTTGGACCAACGTTCCAGTAATTCGTCAGGTGGTCTCGGCGATCTCAACGATTACACCGCAGCAGCGACAGACTGTACGGGGAAAGTCGCTCTCGTTCGCGTGCTTATCACACAGTTCGATGCCGTCGACTTTCCACCGGGTCGGGGCATTGCAGATCCTGCACGTGGGTTCTCTCCTTCGCGCTCGGTAATGAACCGGTGACATTGAGGAGAGAACGGCGCACGGGTCCAACGGACGTCGCATCGCCGACAGTCCGGCTCCGTCAGCCGCAGAGCAGACCCGCCGGCAACGGGCCAACCCCCGTGTCATCAAACGGAAAATGTCCAACTGGCCAGTCAAGAAGCCGGACACCGCAACCCCGCCAAGCCACCCGACCCGACAGTCACCATCGTCGCGGCCACCAAACCCGCACCCGTCAAACTCGACCTCTACACGATCACTTAAATGAGCGGTATTGCGACTAGCCGGGTCTTCGCTCGCGTGATCACTTTCTCGTTGCGGGTTCCTTCCGAGACGGGGTCAGTGCGGTCCGACGGGACCGTTGGCTGAGGCGTCGGTAGGGATGTCGGATGATCCCGCTCGAGCGATCCGCACAATCGCCGCAGGATGGGCAGGCATGGGTTGCGGCGGCCCACCGAGCGACTAGATTCATGCACAGATGTCGATTGGAGATCTGTCATGCTCAAGGTCATCGGTGCGGGCATGCCGCGCACGGGTACCACCTCGATGAAGGCCGCGCTGGAACGGCTCGGGTTCGGGCCGTGCTACCACATGTTCGAAATCTTCATCCATCCCGAGTTCGCCGAGCGTTGGCTGCCGCTGGCCACACAACCGCAGGTCGAATGGGACCAGCTGTTGGAAGGCTACCAGTCCACACAGGACTGGCCGGCCTCCCGCTTTTGGCGCGAGCTGTCCGACGCCTATCCCGAGGCCAAGGTCGTACTCACCGTGCGCGACCCGCACCGGTGGTATCCGAGCCTGCGCACGCTATTGCAACGCGGAGCCGCGATGGCCGAGCACAGCGCGAGCATGCCCGACTCCCCCAGCGCCGGTATGCCACCGGCCATCGACCGGATGCGCCCGTTGCTCACCAAGATCGGCCAACATTACTTCGGGCCCGATTTCGCCGTCGGCAAAGACCTCGACGACCAAGACGCTGCCGTGGCAGCGTTCCAGCGTCACACCGCGACCGTGTGCCAGAGTCTGCCCGCCGACCGCCTGCTCGTATTCGACGTGCGCCAGGGCTGGGGTCCGCTGTGCACGTTCCTCGGCGTGCCTGCGCCTGACGAACCGTTTCCCCACCTCAATGACTCCGACTGGATGGGCAAAGCGTTCGAACACCTGCACACTACCGGCCGGATGCCCACCCCGTTCCAGCCATAAGGCGTCAACGTTTCTGCAACGCAGTGCCTTTGTACGGTCGTCGTTGTCTGTCTGGGGTCAGGTCGCAGGCGTCCGGATAGCAGGGGGCTCATGGAGAATAGGGATCTCACGTCCACATTGGCTTCACGATCGAGGGATTGGCTCGTATGCGGACCCCTCATTGAGACAACGGTTCAACGTCGCGATTCCGCGTCCAGTTCGGATAGTCGGGAGAGCCGTTTGAGCGACAGTCTCGCCCGTAAACCAGCTTGCGTCGCGGGGAAGCTGCCGCGGCTCGACCAGATGCTCCACTGGAATCAGATCCTCGCAGTGAGGTCTGTGCCAGTACGCGCCCGGTCATGGTGTACGCCAAGCCCTCCCAGGAGGACCATCATCTGGCCCGGATCCGTTCCACATTGGGTATCAGCAAGCAGTCTGCCTCGGAACGGTTTCGGGCGAGGAGCGAGGAGGTGAGCGAGGGTTGGCATGACCTGGGCCGTTGCGCGCCCGCGGCCCGTCTGCTATCGACGTATGCAAACGGATCCAATAATGATCCGCCAGCCGGGCGCGCTCCACCCCGACGCGCTCCACGCCCGACCCGGAGGGCCGCATGCCAATTCCACAGTGGACAGTACCGCATCGCCGAGGCCGTACGGTCGCGGCCGCATTGCTCACCGCCACGATCGTCGCCGCATTGACCGCACCAGGTGCCAGCGGCGCACCGGCGCAACCACAGCTCAGCAACGCGTCTCAGGCAGGCTTCGGCCCGGATGGCCACGCCGCCCGGGACAAGGACAACCGCACCGGCGTCGCCGCGCCCAGCGCTTCCCAGCTCACCGCCGCCAGACGGTACGGCACGCTGCACTGGAACTCCCTCGGTACCCCGGATTCGGTGGGGCTTGCGACCTCGGCGGGCGACCGTGGCGCGGGCCGCAGCCAGGCGTTGGCCGCCGACGCGGTCGCCACCGCACGGCAGTACCTCATCGACAACCAGGACCTGTTCGGCCTGGATGCCGCAGCGGTCGGCTCGATGGATCAGGTCCTGACCCAGCACATCGGCTCGGGCTGGGTCGTTCAGCTGCAGCAGCGATTCGGCGACCTGCCCGCCGGGCGTGATGGCCTGGCCAGCCTGCTCATCTCGGCCGACGGTTTAGTCGTACATGTCAGCTCCAGCCTTGCCCGCGACACCAGCGCTCCGGCACCGGCCACTCTCAGCGCGCAGGACGCGTTCACCGTGGCGCTGGCCGACGCGGGCCTGTCCACCGATCAGCTCGCCGGAAGCGATGTACGCCTGGTGGCGGTACCGACGCCGACAGCGGGGAACCGGACGGCGTACGAAGTGACCATCATCGGCAAGGACACCGAAGACCCGATCGCCTACGCCACCTACATCGACGGGATCACCGGCGGTGTGCTGGTACGCGAGGATCTGGTCGACTTCGACTCGGACAACCCGAAATGGGCGGTCTTCCCGGCCACCCCGCCGCAGGGCACCGTGACCAGCGACCCGCGCGTGGTGTGGTGCCTGACCGCAGCGCCGGGCTGCGTACGCCAGGTCAACGACCCCAACAGCGGCAAGGCGTGGGATGTCGACCTGACCACCGGAGCATCCACGTTCACCACCTCTGGCAACTCCGCGCACGACTTCCTGCTTCTGGGCGGCGGAAGCCCGCCGACGGACGCGACCCCCAGCCCGGAACGCAACTACACCTATCCGTTCACCGACCAGTGGCACGCGGCCAAGTGCGACCCGGCCACCTTCACCTCGGCCCAGCGCAACGACGCCGACGCCGCGATCGCCAACCTGTTCGCCATGCACAACCGGATGCACGACTGGTCCTACCTGCTCGGCTTTACCGAGGCGGCGTGGAACATGCAGGTGGTCAACCTCAGCGGTCAGGGGCTCGGCGGCGACGCGGAGCAGGGCCGGGTACAGGCCGGCGCCCTCACCGGCAGCCGCAACAACGCCAACCAGGGCACCGGCCGCGACGGATTGCCGCCGACGACGAATATGTTCCTCTGGCAACCTGTAGCCGGGGCGGCCTATCCGCCCTGTGTGGACGGTGATTACGACATGACCGTCATCGGCCACGAGTACACCCACGCGATCACCAACCGCATGATCGCCGGTCCGAACACCGGCATCGGCGGCCAGCAGGGCGGCTCGATGGGCGAGGCGTGGGGTGACCTGAACGCCGCGGAGTACTTGTACGAGAACGGTTATCGGGCACCGGGCGACACGCCGTTCGTCACCGGCGCATACGTCACCGGCAACAACGCCGTAGGCATCCGCGACTACGACGGCAGCAAGAGCCCGCTGAACTACTCGGATATCGGCTTCGACCTGACCGGGCCCGAAGTGCACGCCGACGGCGAGATCTGGGTGGCCACCAACCTGCGCATCCGCGATCAGTTCGTGCGCAGGTACGGCCATGGCACGCCCAAGCTGCAGCTTGACTGCGCCAACGGGAAAGTCCCGGCCGATCAGTGCCCGGGCAACCGGCGCTGGATACAGCTGGTGTACGACTCGTTCCTGCTGCAGGCCAGCAGTCCGGTGAGCATGCTGAACATGCGCGACAACATGCTCGCCGCGGACATGGTCCGGTTCGGCGGGGCCAACCAGGACATCCTGTGGAAGGCGTTCGCCGAGTCGGGCATGGGCCGCGATGCCGCCACCAACGGTGCCAGCGACACCGACCCGACGCCGAGCTTCGCCTCGCCGCTGGCGGACAACGCCACGGTGGTGCTCAGCACGGTGGGCCAGTCGGCCGGCAGGATCGTGCGGCTTTACGTGGGTGATTACGAGGCGCGCGCCGTACCGATCGCCGACACCGATCCGGCGACCCCGGTCCCGGACACCTTCGACATCGTGCCGAACGAGGATCTGCACTTCACCGCGGTGGGTTCGGGCTTGGGTACCACGAAGTTCCACCGGGCCTTCCCAGCGGGCCAGACCAAGCAGATGAGGCTGGACCTGCCGAGCAACCTCGCGGCGTCCGCCAACGGCGCCACGGTCAGCGGGGACGGGGTCAACCTGGGCAAGCTGGTCGACGAGACGGAGGCGACCGACTGGGCGTCGCTTTCCGGCGTGGCGGGCAAGCAGGTCACCGTCGACCTGGCCGGTGACACGCCACAGCTGGTCACCCGGGTCAACGTCAGCGCGCTGCTGCGCCCGGCCATCGCCGGTGACGTGGACCCGGGCGGTCAGAACAGGTTCACCGCACTGGAATCGTTCAAGATCCTCACCTGCGATGCCGCGGTGGCCGACTGCTCTACCGACGCCGGGTACCAGGTGGCCTACACCAGCCAGCCGGATGCCTTCCCGGGTGGCGCGTTCCGGCCGACCGCGGGGCAGCTGAACCTGCGCTCGTTCGCCATCACGCCCAGCCTGGCCACCCACGTGCGTCTGGTCGTGACGAACAGCCAGTGCACCGGCAATCCGCTCTACGCCGGCGAGCAGGACAATGACCCGAGGGCGGCGACCGACTGCGCCACGGCAAGCCAATTCAGGTCGCAGGTACGCGTCGCGGAACTGCAGGTCTACAGCTCATGAGCCCCATGCCGGGCCCGGCGGTGACACTTCGGGCCCGGTACCCACTATGGACAGGCAGCCATACGGCCCGGCGCGCGGCGCAATGTCACTCCTCATACATTTGGACCTCACGATCTTCTATATTGGAGATCGTGACCCTCCGGTGAGCGAGATCTGTGGCGAGTGCGCCATTCTCGGCGGGGAGAACGACCCGGCGAAGTCGTCCGGACACGGCAGTGCGATCGACTCCACTATCCGGGAACTGCTTGCCGCGGCCTTGGCGACCCAGACGGAATCGCCCGCGGCCCAACCCCCAGCCTCGACCAAGGACAGACACCGCGGCCAGTTCGAACAGGCCCTCATCAACCTCCAAACAGGCCCTGGACATCTACATTAGATTCTTGGACCCCGATCACACCAAGAGTCGCCTACGCGTTAACCAAACTCGGCATACTGCAACGGCAACACGGCCAATTCGAGCAGGCCGACATCAACTTGCAACGGGCCCTGGACATCACCACTCGCATCTATGGCACAGACAACCAAAAGGCCGCCGACGCGTTGATCGAACTGGATCAACTGCAGCAATGGAACGACGGAACCTAGCCGGTTTCCCTGCCCAGCTAGCTTTTATACGGCAACGAACCGCTGTGGACTGGGACCTGCACGCGGCGTTCTCCAAAACGGCATCGGTATCCCATCGTCTGCTGACGGTTCGGCGGTCATTGCTTGGCGTAGTCTGCCGCTCCTTGCCAGTCGATGAGGACACATGCCTGGTCGCCGACGATCCACGCGTCGTGTCCGGGCGGACAAACCATGTAGTCGCCCGGACCGAATTCGGCCTGCTGCCCATCGTCCATCGCCACGACCATCCCACGGCCGTTTTAAGATCGTGGATCATGTCGTGGCCGGGTGACCCTCTGATGATCCATGGTGGGATCGGTTTGTTGGGCAGCG
>Ga0075418_10005494_pt1 | contig 14355 bp, 14 predicted proteins | sample SoiMetdeltSBSDD2_FD_81776 | JGI IMG/M metagenome (GOLD analysis project Ga0075418, IMG submission 81776) | Bulk soil microbial communities from a Populus tree surrounding site in Tennessee, USA - Soil MetaG P. deltoides SBSDD2 | ecosystem: Environmental > Terrestrial > Soil > Tree plantation...
ATGGCCGATCTGGGTGAGACAACACGCGAACGCGCGGGCGCTGCGCCGACGAGCGCAGCAGCTCGGCCCGAGCGGGATCGTCGTGTTGATGGATCTCGTTGACAAGCAAGAGCACCTCGAAATCCTCATAGGTCGTTCGAGACAATACCGAGTCGAGGCAAGGTCCGAGCAATGACGGATTGCCGGTCGTCGGAACGAGGATGCTGACGCGCGGAGGAGGGACGGGCAGCTCGTATTCGACTTGGTATTGCTCGAGCGGAGCGCGCCCTACGGTCGCGCGCAGACCGCGTTTTTCCAGGTGCTCCTCGATGGCCCGCCGTCCGGCCTGCCAGGCGTCGGGCTTCACGCCACGTTTCGCGGCGGTCGACGACTCGATGGCGCGCCAGTGGTACAAAATTCGCGGGATGTGACGTATTCGCTCCGGCGACGTCTCCAGCGCGCAGCGCAGGACCAGGTCGTGATCCTGGCTTCCCTCGAAGCCGACTCGAAACCCGCCCACCTTCTCGATCAGCTTTTTTCGGAATACGCCGAGATGGCAGAATGCATTTTGCGACAGCATCAGGGCCGGGTTCCAATCCGACTTGAAATAGGGTTCGAAGCGTTTTCCCTCTTCATCAACCTTGTCTTCGTCGGAATAGATCAGGTCGACATCGGGATATGCAACGATTTCCTTGGCCACCCAATAGAGCGCGTGCTCTGCCAGCACGTCGTCTGAATCCAACAATGCAACGAACTCTCCGGATGCAAGCGAGAGCGCGTCGTTCGAGTTGGCAGAGATGTTGCCATTGTGTTCGCGCAGAAAGACGCGAATTCTGGGATCGTGTCGCGCGAAATCCAATAGCGACGCTTGCACGCCCTCGAGCGTGGAAGCGTCATCGGAAATGCAAAGCTCCCAATTGGAGTAGAGCTGAATTTGCACCGAGCGAATGGCGGTGCGCAGCCACCGCGGATCGGTGTTGTAGACAGGCAGGACGACCGATATCAGCGGCTTCGTCGGCCATCGGGCCATGTCGGCGCGGATCCGTCGGCGGCCGGTTTCCGTGAGGGTGTCGTATTTCGATATCCATCGATCGTAGGTTGGCGGGAACATCAGCTCGCGCAGAGCCGCGACCGATCTCCTCGCAAACGTCCTGGGACTTTCGTCGTGGAGGACACGGAGGGCCCGTAACAGGAGATCTTTCCCGCGGTGGACTGACGTTACCATAAGCGGTTTAGGACCTTGAACCGAGCGACTGGTGCGACCTGCATCAGAACGGGCGCCCGGCGAAAAACCTATTCGAAAGGATGGACGATGTCCTTCCGGTAGCAGGACCAAAATCCGGCGAGCAATGAATGATTGTACTTATTCAGATTCACACTTTGTAATTGATGAGCAGCGATTGTTCATGTATATGGGCGGCATCCACTGACCGCCGGCCGGCCGGACAAGGAGGAGGTCGATCATGCGCAAGAACGTGCTGCTCGTCGTGGTAGCGTTATCCACCGCCGCGCTGAATGCGGATCTGGCGTGGGCACAGGCCACCCGAACCTGGGTGTCCGGTGTCGGCGACGACGCCAATCCGTGCAGCCGGACGGCGCCGTGCAAGACCTTTGCGGGTGCGATCTCCAAGACCGCTGCCTCTGGCGAGATCAATTGTCTCGATCCCGGTGGCTTTGGTGCAGTGACGATCACCAAGTCGATCACCATTCTTTGTGACCATACGCTAGGCAGCGTTCTGGCGGCATTCACCAACGGCATCAACATCAATGGGTCAGGTATCGTTGTAAACTTGAGTGGGCTCGACATCGAAGGAGCAGGAAGCGGGTTGATTGGGATTAACTTCATCAGCGGATCGGCCCTCAACATCTCGAACACCAAGATCAGAGGTTTCAACTCAGGGAGTGGCTTTGGAGTCTTGTTTGCACCGAACACAGCGGCCACGCTAACCATGCAGGACTCCCTCATCTACAACAACGGCGCCGGAACGACTGGTGCGGGCATCCAGATGAGGCCGGCTGTGGGCGGAAGTATCAATGCTGCGCTGACTCGCGTGCTCGCGCACAAGAACGTTGTCGGCATACGTGCCGAAAGCTTGGTCGGCGGAGGAGCTGTCAAGGTGACCATCAAGGACAGCGTCGCTTCCAGTAGCGTGTCCAACGGCATGGCCGCAATCGGCCCGGCCGGGGGAGGACTGGTCAGCGTTATGATCGAAAGCAGCGCGGCGTCGAACAACGGTAGCAATGGCATCAGATCGGAAGGTGGAAATACCGTCGTCCTGCTCAGCAATGTCAACGTGGCGGGCAATGCCACCGGACTGTCCGGCACAAATATCCTGTCGTTCGGCAATAATCACGTGGCCGGCAATAACACCGATGGGGCGCCGACAGGTCCGCTCACTCCGAAGTGAGCCGAAGTTGTGGCGCAGTGCCGGCTTGACGACAACGCCGTCTCGCTCCGACTCGCGCGGTCATGCCACACGCCCCGCCATTTCCGTTCCTGACTGGCACGCGAATGCCACTACGTCCGACAGCGAAGCCCGGCAGCGCGATCAATACTCGCAGGCGCGAAGCAGGGATGTTACGTCTCCTGCTCTGTGCGGCAGAAACAGACTAGCTTCCTGTACAAGCAGCTATTGTTCTCATGTCGGCTTCAGCGCTGGCGCGATCCCCGTAGGCCCCATCACCAACCACAACACGGTCATCCCCTGTAGTGGGCGGCTGCTCTGAAATCGTGCACCGATTGGTTCTGGGGTCTTGAACAATGTAGAACTGGGCGCACAAGGCGGGCGTTGAGAGTGTGACGATTCCCAGATAGAGCAACAACCGCTTGACCAGCATGGGCCTCTCCCGGGTAAGCGTGATATCCTCGCGTGTACAATAGACCGTTTTGCGGGTCATGGGTTGTAAAAGTGATCCCTCGCCCTCCAATCGGCTTCATCGAACTGTGCCTTTCCAGTTCGGCCGCCCCCTGCCATCCCGCGCCGGAGTAGGTACATAAGATCTAAACACGACGGCTCCCGCAGCGCCAGTTCACCAGCCAATGAGGAAACTGGCAAAAGCGCCGGCCTTTCCGGCCGCGCCGACGAGGTAATCGAACAAGTAATCAATGTCCGCTATTTCCCTGTAGGAAGGTAGCACGTTCCGGTTTGTGTGCCTCGCGGCCATTCCGAACAGGGACCTCGATCGGCAAGACCGCCACGGTGCGCAACCGGGCGGCGCCGCCCATGATAAGGCCGCCACCATGCCTAACTCGCGGAGGTGATCTTCCTGCGAACCTCGGTTGCCGAGATGTTTTCGATCGAAAGATCGAGGTCGATGCGTTCGATCGCATAGCCGACATCGCGCCCGTAGAAAACGGTCGTGATATTGGGCAGTGGAACCACGACGAAACGGCCTTCGAATTCGCGCAGTCCGTGCTCGATCCTCGCGCGCACATGCTCGAAGCCGAACGGGTTCTTGTCGTCTATGCCCTGCGTGTTGCGCACCGCAATGCAGGCCTGGCCGACGCGCCTCAGTCCTTCGATGATCAAGGCACGATGTCCGTCGTGAAACGGCTGATAGCGGCCGATGAAAAGCGCGGTCGGCTTCTTCGCATCGAAGATCGGGCGCAGTTGCGTCATCGCCTGCTCCGCCCAGTATTCCGGCGATCCTTTCGCCGTCACCCGCAGATCGAAGCGCTCGGGCGGGACGAACATCCGGTTGGTGTCCTCGAACGCGCCCGACTGGATGCGGTCGACCCAGATCACGAAGGCTTTGCCCCCGCTCATGAAGGCTTCGCGGGTGGCGGGTGTGGGACAGATGAAGTCTGCGATCGCAAAGCATCCAACCTTGACCACTTGGTCACATAGCCAGCCCATGCGGCGCGCGTGCTCGAGGCGGTCGGCTTCGGAGAAGCCGAGATCTCGGTTGATGTTGGCGCGAACGTCGTCTGCGTTGAAGTGCACAGCATTGAGGCGCGGAGCGAGGTGTTTAGCCAGCGTTGTCTTGCCGGCGCCCGGCAAGCCCATGATCAAAATCTTTTTCTGCACGTCGACGCAACCTCGGTGGCTATTATCTTAGTCAAATATGTAGGCCACTTCGATCGGCTCGGTCAACAAAGGCGCGGAGGCGTTTGGAGCATTGACCTAGCCGGCTTCCTGATGTTCAGCCCATTGGATCGGCGTAAACACAGGGTGTCGCGAGGACGATCCGCCGCGCCCGCTCAACGTCTACGGCCAAATTAACGCAGGCGGGACCGGGGTGCGGCAGTTACTGCCAATCTCGTCCGCAGTGATCCTAACCACCGAGGAGCATCAATTGACACTGACCTCGCGGGCTCGCATCCGGCACGTCGGGCACGTGATTCGGCTGCCGGCCGGGTGCTGGCGCCCTGTGCGGGCAATGGCCGCTAGCTACGGGCGAGCGTCGTTGCCGAGGTCGATCCCCAGCCCGCGCCAGTTCGACGGGGGGTCGACATGCAGGGCGTCCTTCATCCAGACGCTGTCGTTATGAAATCACGTCGTCACCGATCAGGGCGAATGCCGCAGGACGCTACGTCCGCCAGATAAAATATACGTGCTCGACCCCGTAATGGGACCGGGTCGGAATATTTTGAATAAGCTTCCAATTCACGCCATCGAAATGCCGCTCGATGTCCTCGCGTCTGAAAGACAAGTCAGGAACGTCGATGGCCACCGCGCTGGGTCGAGCACCTTCTTCCACTCGTAATTGTGCTCGAGGAGGTGCTATCGGCGGGCTCCAGTCGCGTGCTGTCACGTCGGTCTGGGATGGGTGAGACATCCGACCGTTGTAAGCGATCTCTTTGGTTTCAGCGACGAACGGCGTGAAGAGAATTAGGCAAAACTTCTTTTGAAATGACTGCAAGGCCGCGTCGAGCACCTTCTCCCACTCGTAATTGTGCTCGAGGACGTGCCTCATCATGATCCCGGCGGCGGTCGAGCGATAGGTGCAGAGATCGACGATCTTGTCAGCGAAAGGCGTCTTGCTGCCGTCCAGCCCGACGTATTGCGGGCTGATGCAGAATGTGCGAAACCCGCCGCCGCCGCAGCCCCAATCCTCGACCTCGTCGACATCGGCAAGAAACGCGGCCGCCATGAGATAGGTGACGGCGTCAGCATAGGGCCTGGGAGTCGCAACTGATAGGTTGCGATAGCAGGCGTCCCACTTGCCGACATTGCTGGTAAGGGGTTTGTTTTCGAGCATGCGCGCTTCCCAGGCAATGACTCCAATGTTGCTAAAATCTAGAGGCACTGGCGTTGGCAAGCAACATCATCATCGTTCTTGATGGTCGGGAACGTCGGGCAGCCTGAAGGCGGCGCGTCGACGTTCGCGCCTTAGCATCTAGCGCCACAAACTCAATTTCAATCTCATCCGGGACATGACGCGGTCGCGGCCATCAGCCGCGAGCCCCACATTTTGGGGGTGAAGCCAGCGGTTCCAGCTCGCACGGTTCCCGCGTTCATCGCTTACGCCAAATTTCATCCAGGCAAGATCAGCATGGCGTCGGGCGGCATCGGAACGGTGGGCCATCTGTCCGGCGAATTGTTCAGGATGATGACCGGCGTCAACCTGGTTCACGTGCCGTATCGCAGGCTGGCGCCGGCGCTCACCAACCTGCTCGGCGGACAGGTGCAGGTGACGTTCGCTTCCACCGCCCCGTCAATCGAACACGTCAGGGCCGGCAACCTGCGCGCGCTGGCGGTGACGACTCGTTCGGAGATGCTGTCCGAGGTCCCGACGGTCGCGGAATTTGCACCCGGCTACGAAGCGAGCACCTGGTCCGGCGTCGGCGCGCCGAAGGGCACGCTGGCCGAGATCATCGAGAAGCTCAACAAGGAGATCAACGTTGCGCTCGCCGACCACAAGATCAAGGCGCGGCTCGCCGATCTGGCTAGCGCACAGGTGGGCGGCGGGGACGCAAACGCAACATGGCGCAAAGATAGACGAGGCAATGCCGGACTCGAGCCGTTTAAGGTCTGATACCTCGACGTCTGCCCGTCGGCGCAGTCCCGTTGGCGCATCCACTCAATGCCCTTGAACGCGGTGGCTTTAGGGGCCGACGTAGCCGTGCACGACGTGGGTGGCGGCTTCACCTCGCCGCAATAGTCTCAGCGGCTATTCGCTCGAATTCTGGCGACGCTTGGAAGTAATCTTGGAGCCCCAATTTCATGCAAGACCGGCAAAGTGTTTTCTCTCTTCGCAATTCCTGTAATTCCTTCAAAGGCAATTCTAGAAAATTCGCTATGACGTTGACGCTCTCCATCGACGAGCCAGAACAAAGCATAACATTGCCCTTTACGTCCAGCACGACGTTATCCTCAAGCAAATAGCATGTGCTTGCTTGTGGCTCTCGCGAGGTGATCTCCAAGGCGCGGTCGAGCGGCAGAGCGAGGCGCGAAATGATTTCTTGATCCTGCGGAGTTGCGCGACCCTCAAAAAATTCAATGATCTTTTCGACAACAGTCAAGTACGCGAGTTGGGTGCGAAATTCAAACCCTAGCGATCTTGCAAATCTCTCCATAGGGGCAATTTCATCGTGGTTGTAACGGTAGCGATGGTAAACGACTTCAATTTTTGTCTTGGCACTCGCTTCTGCATGGGCTTTGGCCAGTCGTTCCATGTTGCGCTTCACGACTTCGATATTGCCCCCTTTATGACCAATTTCGTACATTGCTTGAGTAAAGCCGGATAGCGAAATGCGTAAGAGGTCTGGGTTTTCGGCGAGCAATCGTTCGGGATCACGTAGCACATTGAGATTTGAGCTGAGCATGCAAAACAAGTTGCGAACCTTAACCTCGCGGACAAGGTCCGGTAGATTGGGGTGCAACAGTGGCTCGGTCCAGTTGAAAAACGCGACCGTTTGGACGTGGCACTCTGATCGCGCTTTATCGAGAATCTTCGCCAGTAGCTCAGGAGCCATCAATCCGCGCGGCCACGCTTTGATATTCCCGTATTTGCTTCCAACAAGGCAACTTGGGCACCGCAGATTGCAATGTGAGAAGACATCGATATGAAAGTGATATCCTTTGCGATAAGGACGTCCCTCGAAAAATCCTTGATTAAGATAATGCTCAGTCCCATCCACTTTGGCTGCGACCAGATCAGGATGTAGAGAAACGTAAAGCGATGGATCAAAATCCGGCGGGAGACGTGCTTTTTTCTTCATTTGGCGCCACTCTTAGGTCATGTCTGACTCACAGTTTATCATCGCTGGTAACTATTTGCACTCTTCGTCGGTCGCACTTCGTGCATTCGACGCGGAGGAGGTCGAGCTTGCCTTCGATGTCGAGGCGCTCGAACGATTAGCGGTCAGCATTGGGCAGGCCGAAGCTGCGAAGCCAACGCTGGAACTCGAGATTTCAGCCGACGCTGCTCGCCCGCGCCGACTGGCACTTAGCGGACATCGGCTCTAACGGCGCGGGGGCGTGGGGCATCCGCGTCAGCCAGCGGGGCTGCTGTTGGCCGGTTGCACGCCAAGGTGGCCCCGCTCGGCACTTCACGACAGAAACTGGCGCGTTCGACTGCGGCTAATCAGCAACAGTCGCGGCCTACGGCATGTTATTGGGCATCCTGCGAGGCTAGCGACTGCCCGTCCGTCGACAGCCGCCCGATCGAGCGGTTAGATCCCTCGGGGGGCGTCCAGATGATACGCCAACCCGCGGCGCGAATCTTGATGCAAAAATTGACATCGTTGTAGCAATCGCAAATCGCTCATCGAAACTTAATTGCGCGAGGAAGACACCGCGTCGGGACAGCCGGTGTGGACCACACGTTATCCCGCGGTCACGCAGGACACTTCCTGTTCAAGAGCTCGGCTGAAGTACCCGCCAAGACCGGCGCGCGCCGTGAAAGGCGTGGCCCGCAACCCCGCCTAGCCCAAGGACGCCGGCATGCTGGATGGTGTAGCTGGGGTAATACATCATCGACCGACAGCCCCCACGCCGGAAGCACGGCGCGCGCCACCGGTCGCTCGAGCCAGGCGGCGGTGATGACCTCGGCGTCGTAGTTGAGAAGACACAACACCTCGCCGGAGGCTTCGCCCCCAGTGCCCAGAAATAATTGAATGGCCGATCCGGGTAAAACAACACGCGAACGTGCGCCCGTTCCACCGACGAGCGCAGGAGCTCAAATGTTTGAAATCTGCGATCTATAGTCTGGAATACCCGCATGCGCCAGACTTACAAAACGGCGCTGTTTCAGTGCAATCCCACGCAGCCGGGGATCAAATCGCAGCCATCGCTTCCTCCGCGGAGGGCCGATGACGCCGGTTCGGGTCGAGTTGGCATTCCATTCTTCACGGAGTCGGCCTTCCTGCACAACTTTCAACAGGCGCCGCAAATGCCAACCGATGCTGGGGAACGATTCCACCTCCTCCAATCGTGCTGCAGCAGATATGCGTGCTTCAAGGTCGTTTGCGGCAGGAATCGGTGCATGCAGCACTTCTATTCCAGTGACGCGTCCCAAGACACCATTGGTGCCATCGGCAGAGTGGTCGCCACGGTGTATTGTGAGAGAAGGCGAGGTGCGGAGGATTAGTTTGGGCGGATAGAACATTTGGACGAATGCGATTTCTCCTTCCTGGACTAAGCGTTGGGCGTCCGACATTCCACCCACCGGATTGCTTGAAAAAATCATTGTCTCGATCGCACGGGGGTGATTTCTCCTAACCCATCGCCATTGAACAAAATTGCGGACGTCCAAGACAAATCCGGCACTTTTTGTCGAGGAACACAAAGTTCTGATGCTGCTTGAGCCAAACCAATAGAATTCGTCTGCATCGTTGGGCACCACCCAGTCGATGCCTTTCCGATGGGCCTCGAGCGCAAGTTCGGTTAGCACTGAAGATGGATTCCATGGCCCAGAGGCGTCCGTCCAACGAACACGTCCGTCCAGCTTCGCGAGGCGCTGCAGGATTTTCTGGGTCGCGTCGGTCGATCCATTGTCGGCGACCACGAGATGATCGACACCAATTGTGTTGAGCAAGTGCCCTACCGTGGTGGCCAAAATGGCCTCTTCGTTTCGTACCATCATAATTGCGGCGATGGCAGTCATCGATGGCGACCCCTTGTCAGCGGCACTCGATTAAATCGACCTCGTTGCGCGGTGATTAGGAAGTTCGATTCATTAACGAGTTTGTGAAGCTCCTGACTTCTGCCACCAGATACCCGTCCAATCCACATAGCGTATCGGCGCACGCGCGTCGATGTCCGTATTGCTCGCGAAATCCGTCACCGCCCGCTTGCAGGCATTGAGACCGTAATCATGATGATCGCGAGTGCGCCTGGCGAAACCTTAGCAGAGTGGCATTGAGCGCAACGATTGTCGACTCGGACATGTCGCCATCGAGCCGGATCAAGGTGAACGGAGCTACACGTACTTGGAAGTGTCTTGGGAATGGCCCTTAACGAAGACACCACGCGCCACGTTGGGAGACATGGAAAGGCGTGATACCTTACGCACATGGTAGAGGGACCGGGCTGTACCGTCATCGTGATCAGCTACGACCGGCCGCGCGCGCTCGAGTCGCTGCTGCGCGGACTGAGCGCGCAACGCCTCGACAACGTCGCGATGGAGTTGATCGTCTGCAACAACGCCGAAGACGTCCAGCTGTCGTTATCGCAAGACACCGCGACGGGGCGTCTCATGCGGTTGTTGCCCGACGTCAAGATCGTGAATTCCAGCCATAACTGGCTGTGCCGCGTCCGCTATCCCATGGCGACGCTAGCCAGGTACGACACCATCATCTTCATCGACGACGACGTGGTGATCAATGACGATCAATTCGTGAAGTACATGTACGACGCGTTTGCCACCGTGCGGCCAATTGACATACTTTCTTGCTGGACGGCCCTCTGGACGGAATGGAACAATGATCATCTGAAGAAAGTCCGTATGAACTGGACCCATGCCGCGCCCGATGTGATGATCGAGTGTGACTACGCCGGACCAGGATTGTGCATCTTCGATCGGCGCATCCTTATCGATGGGGGTGTGCTTCGGCTGCCTCGCGAATTCCACCGCTCCGATTCTGCCTGGTTCCCGTGGCTGACCGCGATGAGGCTGGGGACCCGCAAGTATTATCTTCCGTCATACGGACGTGTCGAGTTTCACCCCGAGGGTCAGCGCCATGCGCTCATGAATGCGACGGGGTTTCGCGAGGAAATGTACGCACAGTACAAGGCCATCTGGAAGCAGGGATATGTGCCGGTTCTCGAACGGAAGGCTTCTGACCCAGATTTCGATGATTCGCTGGAAGCCCGCGCCGCCCGCACGCTGCCGATCGAAACCGACTCCTGGTAGGAACGACCGACGCCCTCCGTTACGGCTGTGATGTCGGCGTGAGAACCACTTCGCGTGCGGCCACGGCGCGGAGACGCTGGACGAGCACCGCCTGTGTGAGGCGCAGACAGTACCGACTCGAGACCAGCACCCCACCCGTGCTGGTTACGTCGATAACCGTGAACTCGTTTCTCCCCGTGCGAATGACGTCAAGCTCTCCGTAGTGCAGGGCGAAGTTCTGTGTAAGCTGTTTCATCACCCGGTATCGGGCATTCCACGCCTCCTCGTCCTCGTCGTAGGCGCAATCCACAGCCTGCCCGCGCCAGTCCCAGCCGAAGGAACCGAGCAGGCGCCAATCCTCCTCGAGACGTCGCATGTCGCGCAGCAGATATCGGAAACTGGTGGCGGCCTTCACGAAAAAATCGTCGGACAACCGACACTCGACCGTAAGGTCATCGAATGCGATCAACCAGCGTTCCAGCCGGTACACGCCGCCACCTGCCCGCGTGTAGTCCTCGTAAAACGGCTCACGCACGAACGCGCGCTGATCGGCTTCCGGCGTCTTCCTCTGCCAGGCGTCGAACGCCTCCTGGCTCCTGCACAGGAACACCGTGTCCCTGCTGTTGAAGTTGCGGTCCAGCTTTATGATGCACGGCACCGCGTCGCACGAGGACGCAGAGACCCCGGACTTGGCGTGGAGGGTGGTCTTTCGAATGCAGGTCACCGGGTTCAAGAGCCGACCGTGCGGCTCCAGCGCGCGATGGGCGAGCGTCTCGAAGAATCGGTCCGTGACACGCGCCCCGCTATTCAGGACGATATGCGATAAGGCCACATCGTAGCGGTTCGAGAACACGGTCTGGTCCAACAGGTCGGCGTCGTAGTCCAACTCACGATAGGGAAGATGCAGTGTGTCGATGGCCAGCGGTGGGGGCTCGCCACGTGCGGCGGCGCCATCCAGCAGGTTTTTCAGGAGTTCCCGCAACGCCAACTGCGCCGGCAGGCCGCCCACTTCCAACTCATGCCGCTGCGGGATCTCGGGGCCCGGGCAACTGGACACGATCAGCACGCGAGGCGGATTGGGATGGCGCATGACCATGACGTCGCTCATAGACCCGTCGGTGCGTGCCGGTCGCACCATAACTGAAAGCACAGCACCGTGAAGACCATGTGGGCGGTCTGAAAGCTCGGCTCGCGGTCGAAGTATTCCAGCAGCTCGTGCACGACTCGCACATCGAAGACGCCCGTCCGCCGAACCGCGCCGGGGGACAGCGTGTCGAACAGCACCTCGCGCAGCTCGTTCCGCAGCCAGGAGTCCAGGGGGATCGTGAAGCCGTGCTTGGGTCGCGACACGATCTCGGCAGGGAGATAACGGCGCGCAACCGCGCGCAGCAGCCATTTTCCGGTGCCGCCCGAATATCGCTGGCGCAAGGGAAGTGACGTCGCCATCTCGACGATGCGGTAGTCCAGAAACGGCGCGCGCCCCTCGATGCCGCACGCCATGGTTCCCCGATCGAGCTTCGCGGTCATCTCGTCATGGAGCATCGTGTCGATGTCGTGGAGCTGACGCCGGAGGATGCGATCACCTGCATGCGGCGGGATCCTGGCCCGAAGCCACGGGATCGTGTCCTCGTCAGGGAGTGTCGCCCGCCACGAAGGCGCATACAGCGCGTGCTTCTCGATGTCGTTCAACATGCACCGGCGGTGCATGACCTGAGCGTCGCGGCCATCGGCGTCGGACATCAGCACGCCGCCCGCGCGCAGCGCAAAGATCGCTGATGGCGTCAGGGCGCGCCATCTCACCCATTGTCCCGCCGCCATGGCACGCTCCGTGCGCAGGCGAGAAAACGAGGCGCTAGAGAACCGGTTCCATTGCGCATCGATGTCGACGTGCTGGTGAAGATAACCGGCAAAGATTTCGTCGGCCCCATCCCCCGACAGAAGAGCCGTCGTGGCCCAGGATCGAGCCGCTCGTGCGACCAGATAGACGCCGAGCACGGACGAGACGGCGAACGGCTCCGCGTGCGCTGTGCTCATGGCCGAAAAGTCATGAAAGTCGGCGGCCGTCATGTCTATCTGCACGTGTTTGGTGCCCAGCATCGACGCCACCTGTCGGGCCCAGGTGGACTCGTCCACCCGTGGTTCCGACGGCGTCGAGATGTTGTAGGTCGTCAGGGGCTGCCCGCCCTGTCGCATGGCCATCGCAACGACCAGACTGGAATCGATACCACCGCTCAGGAAACTTCCCACGGACACGTCGCCGAGGAGACGCAGCCGCACCGAGTCCTGGATCAGCACGTCGAGGCGTTCGGTGGCTTCGTCAGCGTCAGCCGCAGCTGGCGCGACAGGAAGTCGCCAGTAGCGATTCTCGAGCACTTGTGTGGCGCTCACCGTCAAGTTGCGCGCGGGCTGAAGCTTAAACGTCTTCTTGTAGATCGTGTAGGGCGCCGGAACCTGCATGAGCGACAGAAAGTGGTGCACGGCCCTGGGCTCCACACCATCGTCGAGCGCGCCGAATGGGAAAAGCGCGCTGGTCTCCGAGGCAAACAGCGCGCGGCCGTCATCGACTCGGTAGACCAGTGGCTTGATGCCGATGCGGTCTCGCGACGCCAGCAAGATGCGGGCCCGAATGTCCCACAAGACGAAGGCCCACATGCCGTTGAAGTGGGTGACGCAATCCAGGCCCCAGCAAGCATAGGCCTGAAGGATGACCTCGGTGTCCGATCGGCCGCGACAGGGATAACCGAGACTGACGAGTTCCGCACGAAGGTCCTGAAAGTTGTAGATCATCCCGTTGAACGTGATCCACAGGCGTCCGTCGCTCGTCGTCATCGGCTGATGACCGAGCGGCGATGTGTCGACGATGGCGAGCCGGCGGTGCCCGAGCGCCAGATCGAAGTCGCCACGGACGTCCTCGAGAGTCGGAAGTCTATCGTCGAGGGTATCGCGACCCCGGCAACGGCGGGCAAGACCGGCGCGTGTATCGATCAACACATACCCCTCATCGTCGGGACCACGCCGTGCGAGCGACGCCACGGCCCGACTGAGGGCCAGCCGATCAACAGGGCTCCCGTCACGGTTCCAGACGGCGACGATTCCGCACATAAAGCGTTACCTGCCCGATGACCGATCCGCCACCACGAACGACGTCGGGAGGCACGGAAAGGCCTTATACCTTACGCGGATGGTAGAGGGACCGGGCTGTACCGTCATCTTATCAGCTAGCCGCCCGCGCTCGAATCCGCGCGCAACCGAGCAATGGCGTGGGCGAGGCCTAGTCGGCATCGCCGGCATCGACTGCTCGTTGACGAGGGAATTCCTTGGCATGTCAACTCGGTCCGCAGGTGCCTTGCATTCGCACTGCACCGGACGATGCTAAGTCGCTAACGCGGCGATGGCCAACGGAGACCGCTGAGCCCCCTTGATTCGAGTCAGGCGCGTGTGGATAAGGTGGCATTGATGAGAAAAATCGTCGCAACTTACCCCGCTCGGCCGACGCCCTCAAGGAACGAGGCAACGTCGATTTTGCGATCCTGTCTGTCCCCCGAGAGTTTTTGGCCGCCAGAACATCTAGGCCCGCAAGATTCTTGGCTGGAACACGCCCCTTTCGCCTTTTGGCTCATCGCGGCGCTACGCCCCCGTGTGCTCGTCGAATTGGGGACACATGGCGGGTTCTCGTACTTCGCATTCTGTCAGGCGGTGCAACGACTCCAAACTGAGACAAAGTGCTATGCGGTGGACACCTGGAAGGGCGACGAACATGCCGGCTTTTACGGGGAGGAGGTCTATCAGCAGCTCCGCAGCATTCATGATCGTCACTACTCCGCGTTCTCGACCCTAATTCGGTCGACGTTCGACGAGGCACTCCCTCATTTCAATGATGGAAGCATCGACGTGCTGCATATCGACGGCCGTCACTTCTACGAGGATGTTCGACACGATTTTGCGACATGGCGACCGAAGCTGTCGGATCACAGTGTCGTTCTCTTTCATGACATCAACGTGCGCCGGGGCGGATTTGAAGTTTTCAAGCTTTGGGACGAACTATGCCGTGAGCATCCGTGTTTCGAATTTCTTCATGGTCATGGTCTTGGCGTTCTG
>Ga0075418_10005495_pt1 | contig 14352 bp, 12 predicted proteins | sample SoiMetdeltSBSDD2_FD_81776 | JGI IMG/M metagenome (GOLD analysis project Ga0075418, IMG submission 81776) | Bulk soil microbial communities from a Populus tree surrounding site in Tennessee, USA - Soil MetaG P. deltoides SBSDD2 | ecosystem: Environmental > Terrestrial > Soil > Tree plantation...
CAGGCAGTCCATTTCGCCAGGCACTAACAACGGGTAGCCAGCCTAAACCCGTCGAGCTGCACCGCCAGCGGTGGCCAGCCAATGCGGTTGCAGGTCCTCCCAAAAAAAGGGCACGCTCAGACCCGAGCGCCACGTCTTGTCGAACATACGCTGGCGGCTCGTGCGTGATGGCCGAATGGTCCGCAGCTCCCACTGGCGGGCGGCCCGCCAAGGGGCACACAGATCGTGCACCGGCCGGCCAAGAGGAGGTCAGAGAGCAGAATTCAGGCGGCGGAAGAGAAGGATTAAAATTAGGAAAGTGAGTACGATGTGGAGTAAGAGAAAGAGTAGGAAAGTCGGGACTCGTTTTCTTTCTCTTTCTCTTGCTCTTAATCCTGCTCTTGGTCTTACTCTTACTCCTACTCCTTCCCTTTCTCTTCGGGACAGCGCTAAGCACACCTGCGGCTATTGATTCAATCGTTCTCAGCATCGCTAGCCGGGGACACGGAGGCAGGTTTGCCTCCGGCTAAGAACCCTGTCCACTAGTGCAGCACCGGGCAGACGTCGAACCACTGCCGCCCCTGCTCCTGCATCCAGCGGTCACACGACGGATTTCCCCACTCCCCTTTGGGGTAGGTTTCCAGCGGCGGCGCCGCGGGGGAACGCCAGGCGGCCAGGATCGGATCGATGATCCCCCAGGCCAGCTCCACCTCGTCGCTGCGGGCAAACAGGCTGGCGTCGCCGTTGAGCGCGTCCAAGAGCAGCCGCTGGTAGGCGTCGGGCAGGCTGCCGGTGAACTCGCGGGCGAAACGGAAGTCGAGATCGGTCAGCCGCAGCTGCATGCCGGCGTCGGGGACTTTGGTCTGGAAATGGATTTGAATCCCTTCGGCCGGCTGGATCTGGATCACCAGCCGGTTGGCATCCATGTGCCCGCGGGGGCCGCCGGTGAACACCATGCTCGGCGGCTCGCGAAACTGGATCACGATCTGCGTCGTGCGGCAGCTCATGGCTTTGCCGCTGCGCAGATAGAAGGGGACGCAGCTCCAGCGCCAGTTGTCGATCTCCAGCTTCAGCGCGGCAAACGTCGCCGTCTGACTGGTTGGCGAAACGCCTTCCGACTGGCGATACCCTTCGTACTGGCCGCGGACGGTGTTTTTGGCGAAGTCAGCGCCGGAGAGCGGCTTGACGGCACGGAGCACTTTGACCTTCTCGTCGCGAACCATGTCGGCATGGAAGCGGACGGGCGCTTCCATGGCCGTGACCATCATGAGCTGGAGCAGGTGGTTCTGGAACATGTCGCGGAGCACGCCGCTGGCGTCGTAGTAGTCGCCGCGGCGGCCAACGTCCACCTCCTCGGCCACGGTGATCTGCACGTGGTCGATGTAGTTGCGGTTCCAGATCGGCTCGAAGATCGTGTTGGCGAACCGCAGCACGAGAATGTTCTGCACCGTTTCCTTGCCGAGGTAGTGGTCGATGCGGTAGACCTGCTGTTCCGAGAAGACCTCGTGGATCGCCTGGTTGAGCGCGCGGGCCGAAGGCAAATCGACGCCGAACGGCTTTTCGATCACGATCCGCCGCACGCCGCGCTCCTGGCTGGCCATGCCGGCGGCCCCGAGCTGCTGGATGGCCGACGTGTACAGCGATGGCGCGGTCGCCAGGTAGTAAAGCCGCGTCGCGGACGCCCCTTGCTCCAGCTCCTCGAGCGTGCGCGACAGTGCCGCGAAGTCGTCCGGCTTATCGATGTTCCCCGGCTGGTAGAAGACGCCCGCGGCAAACTTTTCCCACGCGGCGGGGACGAATGCCGCGGCGACGTACTTTTGCGTGGAGGCGGCCAGCTCGCGCCGCCAGTCGTCGTGGGAGTAAGGCGTGCGGGAGACGCCGATGATCCGCGTTTGCGGTGGCAGCCGGCCTTTCTGAAAGAGGAGGTACAGCGCCGGGATCAGCTTGCGGCTGGTGAGATCGCCGGAAGCCCCGAAGATGACAATCGTGTGCGGCATGAGCTATGGTGCAAGCGAGGCGCGAGTCGTGCGCGGCCGGGCGACCGATGGTTGCCCGCCAAGGCGACATTGTAACGGAATTCGGGCGAGCACGGCCGCGAGAACGGGCCGGAGAGAAACCTGGCGGCGGCGAGCGACTTACTTCGCGCTCACCGTGATCGAGAAGGTGAACACGTTGTTATCTTCGGACCCTTCCAGCCACTCGTGCTCGGGATCCGCGTACAACTTGATGATGTAAGTCCCCTCGCGGTCGGGCCGCCAATGCTTGGAGAACGAATCCAGGTCGTTGTCGTTGACCAGCTTCCCTTTGGATTCGTCGGCGGAGACAAACGTGCCGACCCAAATGGGCGTGGTGAGATCGGACTCGTGATAGACGTCCCCTTCCACGTACCAGGGCAACGCGCCGTCCCCGGAGTTCGTCAATTCAAAGCGGATGTCAACTTTCTGCCCGACCTTGAACTCGCGATGGCCGTTGTCGTGCGTTGCGTTCACGATGCCGAAGTCCGGCATGAACGTCTGGAGCTGCAGGAAGAAGCGGTCAGTGGTGGCGACCTCATCGCCGACGTAGTGGACGAGTGCGATGGACAGTCGATTGTGGAGCGGATCGATCGTCCAGCCGCCGGACAGGCCGGCGTGAACCTCGTCAATGGCCGCCTCGTCCACGGTCAGGCCGGGGCTGAACCGTCCCTGCGTGTAGTCAAATTCGCCCAGTCCTCCCGCGCCGTCGCCGCTGCGGAGATAACCTTCCATTTGCAGCATGCCGCCGGTGCTGACCAGGTCGTCGGTCACGTCGATCAGCGCGCCGACAATCGCCAGTTCCTGGCCCGGAGCGACGGCGATCTTCGCTTCGCTGTCGTGGATCCAGGTGACTTCGCCGCCGATGCTGACGGCCACTGCCGTCAGGTCTGCGGAGAGCGCCAGACGCGGCTCGAGCTGCTCGCAGGCAGGGCGAAATGTCCGTGCGCGTGGCATGGCGGTGGGATGGGTTCGGCGGGACGATCTTGGCGGGAACCGCGCCCGGTTCGCTCGACAGCTTTCCCATCCCCTCGGCAAGCGCTTCCCCCCGGAAGCACACACCGGCCAGGCGGCCCACGCCCGGCAATGGAACCCTAGGTCACAAACGGCCGCTCGTCAAATCGGCGATTTTTCCGCTGCCTGACGCATACTCACCAGTGCCACGTCGCATCGCGAACGTGGGACGGCACGAAGTTGTCCTGAAAGCTGCGGCGCGTGATCAGCTCTTCAGTAATTGCCACGGCCGACGCCGCCTTGATGAACAGGGCGTAGAACGGCATCAGCGGCAGCACGAGGCAATACTTCAGATCGCGCCAGCGGTCGAGCGAATAGTACAGGACGACGCAGGCCTGTGCCGTTTCGATGGCGAGGTAGGCGACGTACTGCGTCAAGAGAATGTAGTGCAGTTCACTCCACCGCTGCCAGGCGAGATACGGCGCGAAGATCAAGCAGCTGTACATCAAAACGATGCTGAACAGCCAGCGGTCGAGGAGCAGCACCAGGTTCGTCAGGGAAAACGTTGCCGACAGAGGATCGCCCAAGTCCACGTGCTTGCGGCACTCGAAGGTAACGACAGCCCATTCCCAGCGGCGGCGCTGCCGGAACAGCCAAGAGAAGTTCGTGGGAGTATTCGTGTAGCACTGGGCGTACGGGGTGAAGGCGATGCGAAAGCCCTGCTTGCGCAACCGCAGCACGAGGTCCCCATCCTCGCCCGGGCCGACGTCCCACCCGCCGAGGCGCGCGAGGGATGATCGCCGAAAGGCGCCGAAAGCCCCAGAGACGATCCCGAGAATGCCGAGCCAGGCGGCCGTGCGGCGGCCGACGAAGATGTTGCGGAGGTATTCGAGCGCCTGCAGTCGGGTGCAGAGGTTCGTGAAACCGTTGCGGGGGATGATCGTGCCGGAGACACCGGCGACGCGCTCGTCCGCCAGCGGCTGTACGATCTCCCAGATGGCGCATGGCGCCAGATGCGAGTCGGTGTCCACGCAGATGATCACGTCCGCCTGGGTGAACGGGAGTGCGAAGTTCAAGGCGGATGATTTGCCACCCCGGTGCGGCTTGCGGAGCACCAGGACGTTCTCGTGCGTGGCGGCGAACTCCTCGGCGACCTGGGCCATGCCGTCGCTGGAGCCATCGTCCACGACGATGATTTCCAGCCGGGGATAGGTTCCCCAGACCGAGAGCAGCGTTTGTCCGATGGAATCGGCTTCATTCAGGCCGGCCAGCACCACGCACACGCTGGGGCAATATTCGTATTCCTTGGCCGCGTCGGACGGATAGCCGCACAGGTCACGCGCGAAGTCCCACACCCACAGCGCCAGCGTGGCTCCGATGTACCGCACGCCGTCCAGCAGCATCAGCGGCAGGATCAGCAGCGCCACATCCTTAGGATGCTGGGAGGAAAGCCATTGGATCCAGCCGGCGAACATGGTATCCCACGATCTCCTTTTCCATGGCCCGGTGCGCCGGAAACCGCACGCGGCATTTCAGGCACTGGGCGATGCTTTCCAGCTCCGTGCCACCCCACTGGCAGTCGAGGCAGCGAAACGGACCGTCCAAGAACTCAAAATCGGTTCCGATGACCAGGTTCTTGGTGCGGCACTTGGGACACCGCAGGGCTCCATCGACTTCAAAGTCCGGGGCGAAGCCAATGTGGGCGCAGGCGAAATGATGGATCAGCCGCTGGCTGGCGATGCGCGCCGACCCGCAGTGGGGACAACCCTTGCGGAATGTAAGCAGCGCCTGGCACTGAAAGCAGAGTTGCACCCAATCGACGACGACCGGCCGCACGACGCCGAGCAGTCCCCAGCGCGAAAGGGCGTCGTCGCTCAGGTTTGTGGCAAACGTCAGCGACTTGGGGCACAGCGACGGCGTCAACCGCTCGGGGCGCAACAGCTCGTGGTCGGGGCCGTAAAACTGGATCCCCACGCGGTAGCCAATGGCGGTCGGAGCGGCGTGGCGGACGCGGGCCGAGCAGTAGCTCATGTCTCCATCGTGCGTTTCGACGCCGACGACCACGGTCTTGGTCCCCGGCAGGAACTGCTTCGTCTCGAGTCCCATGCCGCCCGCGCTCAGATCGACGGAGAGTCCCTCGACGACGTGATCGGTGTCTGGACCGCCGTCCGCCAACACGGGAATGAGAATGACCGGGACTGTGAGCAGGTATCGCGGGTGGCGACGCTGCTCGCACTCGGTGGGAGACAGTTCCAGTGGTGAATCGGTCAAAGACTGTGTCCGCTCGGCCGCGGCTGACGTCGCACCCCGCGGCAACGGCTGCGGGGCCTCGTCAGGTCTTCGTGGTGTAGTTGGACGGGATGGATTCATTGGCGGCGCAAGTAACAATCCGGGGCGGTGCAATTGCCATCAGCCTCCCAGCAGCGACCAGGAGCGCGGGAGTCGAACCACGCCTCCCAGTCGCAAGGCCGAATCCGACGCCAAGGGCCGCAGATAAACAGGCAGCAGAATCTCGTTGGGGTTGTAGTAGCGGACCAGCGCCGGAGGAGGCATTTCGAGCCGGTCGGCAATCCGCTCGACAGTGCACATGACTTGGCGGCCGCCCGCATCGGTGACGACGTTCAGCGGCTGACCCAGCCGGAGCGCGGCCGCCTTGGCATGCGGCAAATAGACCACGATTTGCAGCGAGTCGTCCTCCAGCAATTCCAGCACCGGCCGGGCTGCCTCAACCCGCTCGCCCGTAAATCGCAGCCGGCGAATCACGCGGCCGGCCACCGGGCTGCGCACGCGGCCGGTAGCCATCTTCTCCCGCAGCCGGCTCATCTGTCCCTCGATCACTTCGATCCGGATCAGCTTCGGCTTCAGGCCGTCCTCCTCGTCGAGCTGTTCGTTGGCCAGCGTGACGCGCTGCTTCAGCTCAGCGAGCGCCGAACGCAGTTTTTCGATCTTGGCCCGTTGCCCTTGCTCTTGCAGGCGCGCTGTCTCCGCTTCCTCCTGGCTGATTGCCGACCGGCGGTACAGTTCAGCGTTGCGGTCGCGCTTGGCCACCAGATCGGCCAGCCGCGACTGCTCCTGAAGCAGCGTGCCATAGACCTCGTAGTATTCAGCCTGGGCCTTGTGCTTCAGGTCGCCGCGCAACTGGGCTGCCAGGCGCAATTCGGCCGACCGCGCGTGCAGTTCGGCCTGAGCCATCCGCAACTCGTCCTCGGCGCTGGCCAGCTCTGCTTGATCGGCGGCGCTCTCCACGGTTAGCAGGACGTCCCCTGGCGAGACGCGCTCCCCCTCGCGGGCGTCGAGCGATCGCACCAGCCCGTCCCAAGGCGCTGAAATCTGGATCACGCGGCCTTCCACAATGCCGTAACCTTCGTACCGCAAGAACAGGTTCCAGATGGCCAGCGTCAAAAAGCCCAACAGCGTGATGAGGATCGCCGCAACGAAGTACCGGCCCTTGGACCGTTTGGGCAAGGGTGTAGGACGGGCGGGTGCGGGCGCCGCCGAGGCCCACGCGCTGCGGCTCGTAGTTGGTCCAGCCGAAGGAGCGGATGCTGCGGTCGGAGCTGGTCGCGGCTGTTCGCGCACGAAAATTCCCGGCATGGCGACGCCGAAGCCGCCAGCCACAGGCGACTGCGGATTGGCAGCGGCCGGGCTTTCCCTCAACGGTTGATTCTCAATGCTGACGGGCATAGTGGATCCGCCCGGTCACACACATGGCACCGGGTGCGCAAGCTGGCGATCCAAACCCCAAGATCGCTACGACACCCTAGCACAGCAGAGCGCACTTTCCACCGCGAACGTGCCGGATCGCGGGCAACCGGAAAGGAAAGGTCGACAGCTGTGGCCCCAGCTTGACCAGAGGGCGCTACTTCCCGCGCAATCGGCACAAGCGTTAGTTGCAGCCGCGGCCAATCAGAACCGCATGGCGGTGAAACCGCCGTCCACGTAATAGTCAGCGCCAGTGATGAAACTTCCCGCTTTGCGAGAGACGAGCAGGAGTGCCGCTCCGACCAGTTCGTGCGGCTCGCCAAAGCGCTTCATCGGCGTCTGAGCCATGATGCTCGTCACCCGCTCCTGGTCGAGGATCTTGCGGTTTTGCTCGGCTGGGAAGAAGCCTGGGCACAGGACGTTGATGCGGATGTTTTTGGGAGCGTACTCGCGAGCCAGATTCTTGGTCAGGTTCACCACAGCCGCCTTCGATGCGGAATAAGCAAACACCCTGGACAAAGGCAAGTGAGCAGTGACGCTGCCAATGTTGAGGATCGCTCCGCCGGTCTCTTGCCGAGCCATCACCGGCGCGAAGATCTGGCAGGCCAGATGCGTCCCGGTCAGGTTGGCGTTGATCACGCGGTGCCAGTCCTCCTCGCTGATTTGCTCGTAGGGGGTCGCTGAATTGACACCGGCGCAGTTGACCAGAATATCCACGCGGCCCAATTGCCGGAGTGCGTCGTCGCAGAGTCGCTGGATCGACGCCCGCTGCGCAGCGTCCACGGGCATGAAGTAGGCTTCGCCGCCGGCCGCCCGAATGTGCAGCTCCCGCTCTTGGCCGCGCTCTTTGCTCCGGCCGGCGACAACCACCGCCGCACCGGCCGCGGCCAGGCCGTCACACAGCGCGCCGCCCAGCACCCCCGTGCCGCCGATGACGACCGCGACCTGGCCATCGAGGCCGAAAAGATCCTGGAGATATGCGGCACTCATCGGGTCCCTCGTGGAGGCAGGCGTCCCGCCTGCCTGGAATCGGGCTCGTGTTGCGGCAGGCGGGACGCCTGCCCCACGTTACTGCGGCTGCCGACGCAGCTTCAGCCACTCGCTGTGAAATTTCTGCTCCGCCGGCTGGTCGATTCGCTGGTACGTGTGCGCCCCGAAGTAATCCCGCTGCGCTTGCAGCAGATTGGCCGGCAGTCGCTCGCGGCGGAGACTGTCGTAGTAGGACAGGGCATTGCTGAACTCAATCACCGGCAATCCGGTCTGCGTCGCGGTTACGATGACCTCACGCCACGCCCTTTGGGCCTTGGCAGTCGCCTGGGTGAAGTAGGGATCGAGCAGAAGGTTTTCCAGATTCGGCTGCCGGTCGAAGGCTTCCTTGATCCGCTCCAGGAACGCTGCGCGGATGATGCATCCGCCGCGCCACAGCAGGGCAATATCGCCATACTTCAGCGGCCAATTGTGCTCCTTCGCCGCCGCCTGGAGCTGAACGAACCCCTGGGCATAGCTGCAAATCTTGGAGGCATAAAGCGCCTGCCGCACCGATTCGATGAACGACTTCCTGTCTCCGATCTTGATGCCGCTGCCGGCGACCGTCGGCCCCTGGAGGACCTTCGATGCACTAACCCGCGCTGGCTTCATCGCGGAAATGGCGCGCGCGAAGACCGCTTCCGTCACCATGGTGCTGGGAACGCCGAGGTCGAGGGCCAGTTGGCTCATCCACTTGCCCGTCCCCTTGGCCCCGGCCACATCGAGGATCTTATCCACCAGAAAACCGTCGCCGCCTCGGTCGTCCCGCACGCTGAAAATGTCGCGCGTGATCTCGATGAGATAGCTTTCTAATTCCCCGTGGTTCCAGGCATCGAATGTTTCGTAGAGTTCGTCGTTGGATAGCCCCGCCGCCTCCTTGAGCATCAGGTACGCCTCGCAGATGAGCTGCATGTCGCCGTACTCGATGCCGTTGTGGACCATTTTCACGTAGTGCCCCGCCCCGCGCGGCCCGACCCAGTCGCAGCAGGGGATGTCATTGTTCGGGCCTACCTTGGCGGCAATCGCCTGGAAGATCGGTTTCACCAGCGGCCAGGCCTTTTCACTTCCTCCGGGCATCAGGCTCGGGCCTTTGAGCGCCCCTTCCTCGCCGCCAGAGACGCCGGTGCCGATGAACAGCAGGCCCTTGCTCTCGAGATAGGTTGTGCGGCGCTCGGTATTGGTGTAGTGCTCGTTGCCGCCGTCGATGAGCACGTCGCCTGGTGAGAGCAGCGGGATGAGCTGGTCGATCAGCTCGTCCACGGGCGGACCCGCTTTGACCATCATCATGATCTTTCGCGGCGTTTGGACCGCCTTCACCAGTTCGTCAAGCGAATGGCAACCGATGAACTCCTTCCCCTTCGCTCGGCCGGCCAGCAGGTCGTCCACTTTGGATGTGGTGCGATTAAAAACCGCGACAGCGTACCCGCGGCTTTCGATATTCAGGGCGAGATTCTCGCCCATCACGGCAAGGCCGATGAGGCCGAAATCGGCGGACATGGTCAAGACTTTGTGCCGGAGTTCAGTTCTGGTAAATGGTGCGGCCGGGCGCACTGCTGCCGACGACCTCGGCAGCCATGCGCGGATTGCAGTCGATGGCGTTCGACCGAAAAAGCAGGCAGCGACCAATCTTAAGCGTCTATTTCTTTTTGCGGCCGGCCTTCTTTTTCTTGGCCTTGGACTTGCCCTTTGCGGCGGCCCGGGCCGTGGCCCGTTTGGATCCAGCCGATTTGCCTTTCTTGCCGGCCTTTTTCTTGGGCTTGCTGCGTTTGGCAGCCGCTGCCTTAGCCGGCCGAGCCGCTTTTTTGGCCGCCCGCTTCTTGCGGACAGGTTTGGGAAGGGCGATCGGCGCGGCGGAGGGGCTGGACATCGGCGGCGAGGGAGGCCAGGCGCCGGCCGCTTCGAGCGGAGACTGACCGGCGGGTTCGCTGATGTCGTTGCCGTTGTCCGTAATCGGCTGGTCGTCGTCAAAGGAGTCGATGGACGGGTCGTTCGTCATTGGTGAATCACCTTCCAAAAATGCCCGTCCGGCGGCTGGGCTCTTCCCAGCTTGCCGCGACGGAAACGAGTTAAGTTCTACTTCCGATACCCGGAAGAAAATTCGCTATCCACCTCATCGCTGAATCCGCGCTGAGCCCCCTTTGGCCAGCGCCTGCACCTGTTCGAGCGTGGCCATCGTTGTGTCGCCGGGAAACGTCGTCAACAGCGCGCCGTGCGCCCAACCGAGCTGAATCGCATCTTCCGGCGAGCAGCCCGACAGGAGCCCGTAAAAGAACCCAGCCGCAAAGCCGTCGCCGCCACCGACGCGATCGTGAACATCCAGGTCGCAAGTCAGTGCCGAATACGTCTTGCCGTTGATCCAGGCAACGGCGCTCCAGCAGTGGCGATTGGTCGTGAACACCTCGCGAAGCGTTGTGGCCACGACCTTGATGCTCGGCATTGCCTTGGCCACCTGGTCCATCATGCCAATAAAGGCGCTGGAATCGATCTTGCTTTTGGCTTCGACGTCAGGACCCCTCAGTCCCAGCCCCTTTTGCAGGTCCTCCTCATTTCCGACGAGCACATCGACATGTGAGCAGATTCTCCGTAGCGTCTCCTGCGCTTTGTCGAGGCCGCCGGAAACCTGCCACAATTTGGCGCGGAAGTTCAGATCAAACGAGATGACGGCTCCGGCCGCCTTGGCCGCCTGCATTGCTTCCACGATCAACTCCGGCGTCGTCGGCGACAGTGCCGCGAAAATGCCGCCGCTATGGAACCAGCGCAGACCGCCAGCAGTGATGGCCTTCCAATCGAAGTCACCCGGCTTGAGCTGCGCGGCTGCTTCGTTGCAGCGGTTGTAAAACACGACCGGCGCCCGTACTCCGAGGCCCCGGTCGCTGTACACCGTCGCCATGTTAGGACCGGTGACGCCATCGTGTCGGAAATGTTTGTAAAAGGACCTGACCCCCATCGCCCGCACGCGCTCGGCAATCAGATCGCCAATCGGATAATCGACTATGGCAGTGGCGACGGCTGCCTTGAGTCGGAAGCAATCCGCCAGGTTGGCCGCTACGTTGAACTCGCCACCGCTGACGTGGATCTGGCACTCGTGCGCTTTGCGGAAGGGGATGATGCCGGGATCCAGCCGATGGACAATGGCCCCCAGCGACAGGAAATCGAGTTCCCCCTGGGGACGGATAGTCAGGCCAGTGGCGGACATGGCGATGAAAGTTCAGACGAGAAAAACCGGATTCTAGCGACGGTGCTGCGCGGCAGCAATCAGCCGCAGGTAGGACAGGTTTCCAACCTGTCCAAGATCAACTCGCATACGACAGGTTGAAAACCTGTCCTACGTCGGGAGTTGGCGAGCCGCCCTTTCATGACCATAATGAACGGTCCTCCCTGCCTGTTCCCACTGGCCCGCCTGGAGTGCCGTCCCCTTGCTCAAGTCGTGTAAGCAGTGTGCCTGGCTGGCCGCCGCAGCGCTGGTTGTATTGCGCCTGGCCATCGGCATTCACTTCTTTCAGGAAGGGACCGGCAAATTAGGCGATTCCAAGCCGTTTTCGGCCGGTTTTTTCAATAACTCCAAGGGGCCCTTTGCGCCGCTGCTCAAGGGAATGGTTTGGGACCCCGACGGCAGGCTGCGGCTGGGACTGCCAGAGCAGAATGACCCATCGTTTGCCGGTTACGCCTTCAAACCCGATCCCAACCCGACGCTCAGCCACTGGGAGGGCTATCGCGATCGGGTGGTGAGCCACTACGGTTTTGACAAGAGCCAGACCAACGAGGCTGAGCGGATCACCAAGTCGGTTGCCAGTCGCTATCAGGGACACCTGCGAAAAAACAACGACGAGATCGAGGAGTATTACCACCAGCTCATCCGCCGCGATGAGTACGCGGGACGGCCGGAACGGAACCTTGATTCACTCAAGACACATGACGCGCGCCACCAGGGAGAGTGGATGAAACTTCGCGGTCCGCTGCTGGCCTCGATCGATCGAATGTGGAACGACCTCGAACGGCAACTTAACCAAATCGCCACGGACAAGCAGCGAAAAGCCAAAGGCTGGCTCCCCATCGGCCGCGTTGGCGGGCAAGTCGTCGGTGCGGACACGGTGGACAAGATCATTCCTTATTTCGATTTGGCGATCGGAGTTTGCCTGATCATCGGGCTGCTCACTCGCACGGCGGCAATTCTGGGCGGGCTGTTCCTGCTGTTCGTCTGCGCGTCGCAGTGTCCGGGATATCCCGGTTCAGCGCCCATTTATTACCAGGCGATTGAGATGCTGGCGCTGTTCGCGCTGGCGGCCAACGGCGCAGGCAAATGGGCCAGCGTGGACGCCATGTTCGGCTGCTGCCGAGCATGGTGCTGCCCAGCGAGCGCGGGACAACCGTCCGGGTTGTCCAAGAGTGAGTGAAGGAGAAATCGATGCACTTGACCGAAGAAGAAAAAGCGGTAGGCAAAGAAAACTATCACGCCGCGATGGAGGCGTTTGACAAGTCCGAGCGCGCGGCCGAGGTTCCGGCCGGCGCGGATGGCAAGGAAAACCGCCGCAACTTTCTCAAGACCCTCGTCGGTGCGGGCATCGTCTCCGGTGCTGGCCTGGGCGCATCGTATTTTCGCTACAGCGCCGTCGGCCAGCCGCTGCGTATTGCCGTCATCGGTTCCGGCGACGAAGGAAATGTCCTGATCGGCGCGATGAATCCCAATTATGTCGATCTGGTCGCGATCTGTGAAATCCGCCCGTACAACGTCCACCGTTCGTTCCACGGCGACTGGGAAAGCGAAACGGCTCTTGCAGCGCGGCCCGGCATAATCAGCGTATTTGGATATGCCAACGAAGACGCCGCCAAAGCAAAGGTCAAGGTTTACCAGGACTACAAGGAGTGTCTCAAAGATCCCAATGTCGAGGCGGTGATCATCGCGCTACCGCTCTTTCTGCATGCCCAGGTCGCCGTCGAGGCCATGCAGCAAGGCAAGCATGTCCTGACTGAAAAGCTGATGGCCCATAACGTCGCCCAGTGCAAAGTCATGGCCCGAGTTGGCGAGAAGCTGGACAAATACCTCGCCGTCGGCCACCAGCGGCATTACAGCGTGCTGTACGACAATGCCGTCAATCTCATGCAGTGGGGCCTGCTCGGTGAATTGCACCACGTCCGCGCCCAGTGGCACCGTGGCAATCTCCCCGGCGGCGATAGTTGGCAAAAGCCGCTGCCAATCCTGGTGGACGCAATGGAGAAAGGAGAGTTCAAGAAAGTCAATTTCGTCAAAAAGGAATACGAGGAGCTTCAGGAACAGCTCAAAAAGGCGCGGGATGCCGATGACATCAGCAAGCTCGAGCGCAAGGTTGCCCAGTGGGCCGCCTGGCTCGAGGATGAGAAAGTGAATGCCGAGAACCATGGCTATAAGACCTTCCACTTCAGCGACGGCAAGACGCGCAGCGCCCTGGAGGAGCTTGTCCGCTGGCGGCTGTTCCAGCGGACCGGCGGCGGCCTGATGGCCGAACTCGGCAGCCATCAGCTCGATGCGGCGAGCATTTTCTGCTCGGCCTTGCGACAAGACGGCAAGAAGGCCCATCCGCTCACGGTGCACGCCGTCGGCGGCCGGCACACATTCCCCTACGACCGGGATGCCGAGGACCACGTCTACTGCATGTTTGAGTTCCCGGGCCCCGGTTATGAGCCGGACTTCAAGGTCGGTTACTATGATCCGGAGATGAACTACCCGCCGCGCGACAAGGGGATCCCCTCATACGACGAGGATCCGACCCGCAAGATTGTGGTGACTTACTCCTCAATCAACGGCAACGGATTCGGCGGCTATGGCGAGGTCGTGATGGGTACCCGCGGAACGATCGTGCTGGAGCGGGAGCAGGAGGTGATGCTCTACAAGAGCGGTAACGACGCCACCAGCACGAAGGTCGGCGTCAAGGACGACAAGGAGGGGCCGACGCTCGACACGCAGGCCAGCGGCAAAGGACCCGCGCTGGCCAAGGCGGCCGAAAATCAGGGACCGGTCAGCCGCGGCTATCGCGAGGAGATCGAGCACTTCGCCTGGTGCGTCCGCAATAGCGCCCCCAAAGAGGCACTGCGTTGCCGACCCGAAGTTGCGCTGGGAGATGCCGTAATCGCGCTAACAACGAATGTGGCGATCAAGAAGGCCGATAAGGGGGAGGGTGGCTTCGTGAAGTTCGACGAGAACTGGTACAACATTCACGACGACGCCACACCGGACGGCAGCTCGATCAGCGACGAGAACGAGAAGCTCAAGGCGGGGTTGGCGTAAGCCCGGTCGGTGTCAGCGAGCGATCAAGTGATGGACCATTCCGACAAACTGAAACAGACGCTTGCCGAACTGCACGCCGAGCTTTCTAGCGCTGGCAGAGTGGATCCGGCCACGCGGCAAGCTCTCCAGGAGGCCCTTGCCGACATTCAAGCGGCGCTCGCGGCGGCAGAGATCACGCCGGCCGAGGAACGCTCCTCCACTTCAGAACGGATCACCGACCGATTACAAACGGCCGCGGCAAAATTTGAGGCGACGCATCCGACGCTGGCGGGGACCTTGGAGCGGCTAATTGATCTCATGGGCGCGGCCGGAATCTGACCGCTGTAGCGCCTGACCTCGGATTGGCTCGGCCCACCGACGCTCATTTCGTGGAACTCTCATCGACCCGCCGGCCAATTTCCAGATGGTAGCCTGCAC
>Ga0075418_10005499_pt1 | contig 14349 bp, 12 predicted proteins | sample SoiMetdeltSBSDD2_FD_81776 | JGI IMG/M metagenome (GOLD analysis project Ga0075418, IMG submission 81776) | Bulk soil microbial communities from a Populus tree surrounding site in Tennessee, USA - Soil MetaG P. deltoides SBSDD2 | ecosystem: Environmental > Terrestrial > Soil > Tree plantation...
CCGCGGCGCAAGCAGGAGTGTGGGATCGAGGTTGCCCTGGATTCCTCGATTCGGGCCAATGATCGACCACGCTTCATCGAGCGGCAGGCGCCAGTCCACGCCAATGACGTCGCCACCTGCATCAGCCAGGTCCGCCAGGATTGCGGTAGTGCCGACGCCGAAGTGCACGACCGGAACCCCGAGCTTTCCGATGTCAGTGAGAATGCGCGATGTGTGGGGGTGCGCGAACTCGCGGTAATCGTCACGCCCGAGCGCGCCGGCCCACGAGTCGAATATCTGTAGCGCTTGCACGCCCGCTTCGACCTGCGCGGTCAAATAATCGGCCATCATTCGGGCGAACCGTTCGCAGAGCCGGTGCCAGGCCGCGGGCTGCGCGTACATGAACGCTTTCGTTCGTGCGTACGTCGTTGACGGCCCTCCTTCAATCGCGTACGCGGCGAGGGTGAACGGGGCGCCGCCGAACCCAATCAGCGGCACGCGATCGACGAGCTCGCGGCGGAGCAACTTGATTGTCTCGAGCACGTACGACAACGCGGCGCGTGGTTCGAACGATCGCAGACGATCGACATCGCCGGCACAGCGAATGGGGTGTGCGATCGACGGTCCTTCACCCTTGATGAAATCGAAGTCCAGTCCCATCGGCGTGAACGGAATCAAGAGATCGGAAAAGAGAATGGCTGCGTCGACCTCGATGACGTCGACCGGCTGAAGTGTGACCGCGACGGCGAGTTCAGGCGTTCGACAGATTTCGAGGAGCGAATATCGCTGGCGAAGGGCGCGATAGTCGGCCATGTACCGGCCGGCCTGGCGCATGAACCAGACAGGAGTGACATCTACTGGTTCGCGGCGGCAGGCTTTGAGAAAGCGATCGTTCACGCCGAGATGAGGGTCTTGGCCAGCGCGATCAGATCTTCGAGCCAGAGCGGCTTGAACCGGATGGAGGCGCCGAGCGATTTGAGTTCGTGCTGCACCGACTCGGCGAGAAAGTAATCACCCGTGACGATGGCGACCGGAACCTCGACCAGATGGGGCCTCGAGCGAACCAGTCGCAGAAACTGCAACCCATTGGTGATCGGCATGCGCATGTCGAGGATGATCGCGTGCGGATGGACCTTGTCCGCCAATTCGAGGCCCGCTTCGGCGGACAGCGCGGTCTCGACGCCGAACCCTTCCAGCTTCAGCATCCGGGCGAACGTATCGGCGACCGATCGGTCGTCGTCGACGATCAGGATCGTCCGGGTTGTCTGGTCGGCGACGCTTGCGGCCGAGGCAATCACCGCATCATTCTGAAGGGAAAAGACATGGCCCGTCAAGGTCGAGCCGCATTTAAGACGGTTTCGCTATACAATTTCTGAAAAGACACGTTATAATTCGCGGTTCTTTTTCCCGACCCTTCCAATTTTTCTCCCTCGTGGAGGTCACGTGAGCCCGATACTGGTTCGCCCTGTTCGCGAGCAGCTGGAGCACGACCGCGTCATTCGACTGCTGCAGGTTCGACTCAAGCGTCGTCATGACGTGACCACGAACATCGGCGAAGACCAGACGGTGCCAGTGAGAATTGGGCAGGTACAGATTTTTCCGGACCTCGTACTCACATCGACGGATCGCGGACACAAGTTGATGGGTACGGTTGAGGTCGAAACGGCCGAGTCGGTCAATCACCTCGAGGCAATGGCGCAGTGGGCGCATCTCGGACGCGCGCGCGCTCCGTTTCATCTCTACGTTCCCGCGGGATCGGTCGATATCGCCCGGCGCCTTGCCGCCGAGAATCAGGTGAACGTCGCGGAGATCTGGAGCTACCACACCATCGGCGATCAAACCCGATTCACGATGGTGCACCGTGCCGCGCCGGCCGCCGAACCACCGCGTCGCACGCAGGCGCAAAAAGCGCCGCGCGCCGCCAGCCGTTCACGCGCCGCCACACCACGGCGAGCCAAACCGGCGCCGCGGAAATCTGCGCCTTCCCGTTCGAAAACATCGGCTCGGAAAACCGCCACTCGAACTCAGAAGAGGAAGTAGTTCTGCCGCATCTGAGGTTTACGCGCGACAAACGCGGGTACGAGAACACCTTTGTCGTGCATACGCACGGCTCCGGGGGCCGACGTCGCGGGAAACCGCGATCGCGCATCCTCTACTGGTTTCGAACGCCGCCCGGCGTCCGCATCGGGCGATCGGCGCTCGACGAAGACGCGATTCGCCTGATCGAGCAACACAACCCAGACGTTGATTTCGACTGGACGCGCATCCTGAAAGGGCAGGACGGTACCCGGGGTCAGACCCCCGAAACTGGGGGTCAGACCCCTCCCTTTGGCGAGCCGAGAGGGTCGGCGTATCCGGACCAGCGGCGTCGTCGGATCCAGGACAGCCAGCCTCGCAGGGATCCGGAGGAAACCGCGGCGCCAGAGGTCGCCGCAGTGGTGGAAACGGTCGACGGCAGCGAATCCGTTCCTTTGATTGACGCGCCGCCTGTGGAACAGATCGACGAACGTATCGATGCCATCGAGCCCGCCGACGTTGCGGTCGTTGAAGAATTTCTGGTCGAACCGCGCGTCGCCCCGCCACCTCCACGGCCACAAGCCGGCGATGCGCTCAGTGCAGTCGAGGCGCGGCTTGGTTCGGAAGGATTGTCGCGATTGAGGGCACGGCACTCAGAGGTCCTGGCGCGGATTTCAGAAACGGTTACGGATGCGGTCCGTCAGGAAGAGCTGAAAACCACCGCGGAGCGTCTAAACCCAGACACCTGGGTTACGGAGGCGGAAGTACAAGCGGGCCTCGAGGACTACGAATCTGTTTTCGAGTCCCTGCGATCGGTCGTAGGACGGCGGAGGAGGAGGGGACGACGGTCGCCGGATCGGCGCCGCGATCGCAGTTCTGAAGGCTCGCCGTCCGACTCATCAGTCGATCAGCAAGACCAACATGGGTTGGACGATCCGGGTCCGCCCGAGGAACAGTAGCTTTATAATCACACCATGCGAGCAATTGATTTTCAGCGGGCGCTGAAAGTGTCTGCCGCCACAGCGCTTCTGGCTGTCGGCGGGGCCCTTCAGGCGCAAAACGCACCGCCCACTCCACCGCAGCCGGCGGCGGCGCAGCAGCCGACGCCAGACAAGCCAGTGATCGCCCCTCCTGTCCCGCAGGGCGGCGTGATCCGGCGCAGTGTCGACCTCGTGTCGACGGACGTCATCGTCCGGGACAACAGACAACAATTCATCGCCGATCTCAAGCAGAGCGATTTCGAGGTATATGAGGACGGCGTCAAGCAGGAACTCGTGTCGTTCATCCTGACCCACGGCGGTCGGGTCTACAATTCCACGCCCGCGCCCGCGGCGCCCGTGATGGAAGGCATCATCCTTCCGCCAAGCCGGCCGACCAACGACGCAGCGGGACGAATCTGGCTGATCTTCGTCGACGATCTGCATCTCGATTTTCCGAACACCGGGCGGATCAAGGATCTGTTCAAGAAGATCTCGAACGAGCTCGTGCACGAAGGGGACATGTTCGGGATCGTCTCGACTGGTCCGTCGTCGCTGGCGATCGATCTCACCTACGACCGCAAGAGACTCACTGAAGCGATCGACAAGATTTCCGGCGCGGGACTGAAGCCGAACGAGATTCTCGAAGCCCCGGTCGGCGCAGAAGGTCCGTCGGAGGTACGCTATCGCGCGCACGTCGCGTTCGACACCGCCTACAACATCATGAAGACGCTCGAGTCGGTCCATAACCGGCGCAAGGCGTTCGTGTATGTCAGCAACGGTTACGACTTCGATCCCTTTGCTGAAACGCGGAAGAAGCAGGCCGAGGACAAGTGGAAGGAAATGAATCCGAACTCGGGAAGCAGCGACGACGGCTCCGGCAGCAGCAGTGACGCGAACGACACGAATCCGTTCCTCCAAAAGGGAAACCAGTTCAGCTTCGCCGATCTCGCCAACGAGCTGAGCGAGTTGACGCGCGAGGCCAACCGCGCGAACACCACGATCTACACGATCGACCCGCGCGGGCTGGTCGGCATGCCGGACCTCGATCAGAAGGTCGACATGATGGATTTTCAGAATTATCTGAGGACGTCACAGGACAGCCTGCGCGTTCTTGCCGAGCAGACCGGCGGCTTCGCCACGATCAACCAGAACGACTTCATGAAGGCGCTGAAGCGGATCGATGCGGAGACGAGCGACTACTACGTGCTCGGCTACTACTCGTCCAATCCCGATCCCACGCAGCGCAAGCGCAAGGTCGAAATCAAGGTGGTGAACCGGCCGAACGTGGAGATGCGCTACCGCACGGAGTACACGCTCAGGCCGACGAAGGCACCAGCGGCGAAGAAGAAGTAGCCGATGCTGGTCTCGGGAATGTAGTTCAACTCAAGGCCGATTTCGCAGGTACTTGTCCAGGAACGCCAGCAGTTTCTGCCACGAGTCTTCGTTGGCTCGGGCCTGACCTTCCGGCGTGCCGCCGAACAGGTTGGGGCGCTTCGACACAGGATGAATGCGCAGCTGTCGGACATCCGCGGTCGGCACGAACGGTCTCGTGATCTGGTGGCCAGCATTCTCGTACGAATAGTGCTCCACCGGATACTTGAAGTGGTGTGCCTCGAGCCGCTCGACGACACGGGCGGCGAAGATGTCTGATGGCCACACTTGATCATCCTTTCCCGAGAACATCAGCACGGGTCCCTCAATCTGCTCGACTGGAATCTCGGCGCGCGCGACCGCAACGGTGTCCTTGAGCCGCTTCAGGAAGCGATCCCTTCCGGACAGTGCCAGATCCGCGACCGTGAAGTGCCCCCCCACGCTCGGCAGCGGCTTGCCATTGAGTGTCCACGCCGGCGCCACGGAGTCGTCGCTCAGTCCGGGCCACACCACATTGCTCGGCACGTTCGCCACGACGACCCGAAACGCGGACGGAAATGTCGCAGCCAGCACGAGCGCCAGCTCCCCGCCGCGCGACCCCCCCAGGACACCAATGCGAGTCGCATCAACGGACGGCTGCGATTTTAGCCACTCGACGGCCGTCATGAAGTATTCGAGCGGGATGTTCTGCAGCAGCGGGGGCAGCCCCTCCGCATTGAAAAATGCGAGCGCGAGAACTACATAGCCGCGCGACGCGAGCCCTCCCGCGTGGGCGCCGGGTCCGGGAATGCCCCCCTCCGATCCGGAGAGCACGATCATCGCGGGATGCGGTCCAGCACCGGGCGGATAGTAGGCCGTGCCCACGAGACCGCGTGCCCGCACCGGTACGAGCTGAACGTTCTCGGCGACTGCGCGGCGCACGATCGTCTGCGTCGCAATCACGCGCCCGTCCGCCTCGGCGCTGAACGTCCATGGCTGGACGGGCGCGCCCGCCGGTGGCCGTTCACCTGTTGCCGACCAGATCAGCTTCATCGGATCGGCGACCTCCACACGACCGTGGTCATCGCTGCGGTATGTATCGCTCGAATGCCACACGTTACGATTGCCGACGACCCGAATGGTGATCTCCTGTCCGGGTTTCAAGCCGTCAAGCGTGACGCGGAAGCGCTCGTCCCGGAGAACCGTGTCGGGTGTGATAGTGAACTGGGCGGCTTGCCGGCTCCACTCTAGAGATGAAATCAGGGATAGTACCAACACACTGGCGGTACAGCAGGCATAGCTTCTGACGTGATTCATGTGCAGTCTTCCCCCGGATGCAACAGTCTGGATGCAGCGTTCAGATTAGGCAAGGGAGAGTCGGCCAATGCGAAAGGGCCGGCTCGCAGAAGCGAGCCGGCCCTTTGTTTTGCTGGAAGCTGGAAACTGGCAGCTGCCTACCAGAGGAACTTGAATCCGATCTGCATGTCGCGCGGGCCGAAGAGCGTGTTGCTTGCGGTCGTCGGCACGGCAAATCCGGGATCGGACGTCAGATTCACGACCGCCTTGTTGGCCGCCGTATCGAACGACGAACTGATGGCCCGGTATTTCGTCGTCCCGAACCCGGTGTAGTTAATTGTGTTGAAGATGTTGAACGCTTCCCACAGCGCCTCGATCTGACGCGTGCCCCCAAGGTTGAAGCGCTTGGACACTCGCATATCGATCGTTTTGCGGCCGGTCTGCCGGAACCCGTTGCGCGTGTCCCACGGGGCGCGATTCGAGGCGCCACTGCCGTTGACCGTCGTTGCGCTGAGCGGTGTCGCGGCGGTCATCGCCCCGCTATTGATTGAGATGGTTGGATTCAACGGGAGACCGCTCTCGAACGTTCCAGTGCCACCAACCTGGAACCCCCACAAGAAGTCGGGAGCATAGTGCACGCTCACAACGCCGCGGTGACGACGATCGAAGGATGCGGGTCCCTTTTCGGCGTCGTTGTTGAAGGGATCGACCATCGTCGCGAAGCCCGAAATGAACGTCGTCGAGTTCTGGCCAGTATCCTCCGACTTCGATAGCGTGTAGTTGGCGTTGAACAACAGCCCCTTATTGAAGCGCTTGTTTACCTGCAGCACCAGCGCGTTGTAGGTCGAGTCGACAATGTCCGCGACTTCGATCGCGTTGTTGAGGTTCGCGTCGGGCCGGCTGCCGCGGTAGAACGGGAACACGCCCTTGCTCTGGTTGTCGACGATGAATTCGACCTGAGAGTTCGGCGGATTGAGATTCGTATCAACGAAGGTCGGAAGGTGAGAACCGCTGCTATAGAGATACGACGCTGACACCGTGATATCGGTCCCGATCGCCCGATCGACTGTCAACTCGGCCATGTTGATCTGCGGCCGTTCGAGCGAGGGCGACAGATACTGGATCGATGGTCGGGCGGCACCGGTTGGGGGAGCCGTGAACACGTTGGGGTACTGAGGTGCTCCGGCGGTTGTTATTGGGTTGGTAAAGCTGTAGGTCGCGAACGTCACGGCGTTGTTGGTCAGCGCGCTCGAGATCACGCTATTGCTGGAACGACCGTAGTAAAGGCCCCATCCACCCCGAACGACGGTCGTGTGCGCACCCATGATGTCGTATGTAAATCCGGCGCGCGGGCCGAAGTTGTTCTTGTCCTGGGGGAACCTAACTGTTGCGGGATACGCCGGGTTACCGGTGAACTTGACGCCGTTCGTCTCGGTCTCGGTCGGCTGCGGAAACTTCTGGTACTCCCAACGAACACCCAGGTTCAACGTCAGCTGATTGCTGAGGCGCCAGTTGTCTTGCAGAAACCAGTTGTAGTCAGTCGTCTGAAATTGGACGTCGCCGGCAAACCCCGCGCCGCGCAAATCGAACTGCTGGTTATAACTGGTGTAGTGCCGCAGGTCCGCGGACGTGCCGGCAATGAGCGGTGTGCAACCGGTCGCGAGTGTCTCGGGGAGACAGTCAGACGCGATGTTGTTGATGTTGCCGTACGCGTAGATTCCCGCTCCCTGGAAGAGATTGATCAGGCTCTCTTTCACGTAGTTGATGTCGAACCCGGTTTTGAAGCTGTGTGCACCGTGATACAAGGTGACGCTGTCGATGAACTGATACCGTCGCTCGTCGGGATACTTCGGGCGGGGAAGGAAATTCGGGATTCCGACGTCGATACCGCCAGTGACCGTCGTTCCCGGACCGGTCGGCGTGTTCGGCTCTTGCGCCTCGAAGTCGCGGCCGATCTGCACGCGCGCCTCGTTCAGCCATCGGTCTGACACCACCGAGTTCAGCGAGAACAGTCCGAAATCAGTTTTGACGACGTCCTTTCCATTGGCGGAAGGGGAGACAGAAATAACCGGCTGTGTCTGAACGCCGTTCGGCGAGTCCCACCGGTGCATGTTGTATTGCGCGGTGAACGTGTGTTTGTTATTGGCGGTGTAGTCCACCTTGCCGAGCACGATATCGTTGTTTCCTTCGCGCGGATTGAAGACGCTCAGGCCGTTGTAGAACGCGATCGTCGATGCGCATCCAGGCGCCGTGCACGCGCCAGTGATAAACGTCGACTGGCTCGGCCGAACGAAATACGGGAAGTTGCGACGTTGCCCGTCGTAGTTGAAGAAGTAGAAAACCTTGTTCGACTGAATCGGTCCACCGGCTCCGATGCCGAACTGTTGACGCCGCTCGTCGGGACGATCGACGCCCGCCGGAAAGAACGGGTCTTTTGCCGTGAACTTGTCGTCACGGAGGAAGTAGAACGCCTCGCCGCGGAACGCGTTCGTTCCGGACTTGGTGACCGCGTTGACCGTGCCACCCGCAGCGCGACCGAACTCGGCCGAGAAGTTGCTCACGCCAACCTGGAACTCTTTGATCGCCGCCTGGCTGATCGAATACGACGTGCGGGTGCGCCCGCGCGCTTCCGAGAAAAAGGCCTGATTGTTGTCGGCGCCGTCCACCGTGTTGTTGTTGTAAAGACCGGAAATACCGCGGTAGCTGACGAGGCCGAAGTTGCCGTCATTGGTGACGCCGGGGCCCAGGAGCACGAAGTTCTCCCATCGGCGGCCGTTGATTGGCAGGTTCTGGATTGCGGTTTCGCCAACAACGTTGCTGACGTCGGTGCGCCGGGTGTCGATGAGTGGTGATTCAGCGGTCACGGTGACCGTCTCGGTGACGCCCGCGGCCCGCATTCTTATGTCGGCGGCCAGGGTCTGGCCGACGGGAACCTGCAGATTTCCGAACGTGGCGCTCTGGAACCCGCCGAGCGTTGCGGTGACTTCATATACCCCGGGCTGCAACGCGTTGGCGCGATAACGGCCCGCATCGTCCGTCACCAACTCGCGGGTGACGTTCGTTCCCATGTTCTTCACGACTACCGTTACGCCCGGCAGTACTGCGCCGGTCGTATCGGTCACCACTCCTTCAATATTGCCGGTCGCCGCGGTCTGCGCGAACGCGACACCGGACAGGGAGACGACCGCGAAGACCGCTGCGGTCAACAACCGAAACACCTTGTTCATCGATACTCCTTGAGACGTACGAACCATAGTGCGCGAGGAAAGGAAAACACGCCAAATCACAGGAAAACTGGAATGAAAGGACGCCGAATAGCGTAACACAGGCTGCGCGCCTCGAGGGCTCGCGATCAGGGCTTTCGTAACGGCTTGGTAAACTCCTGATCCACCCGCGAGTCGCCCGTCTGCGCCTCGAATCGCGCGAGCTCCTCGGCAGGCATGCCATAGGTGTGCGTGTCGTCGGGAAAAGCCGACGATCTGACATCAGCCGCATACCGCTGCAGCGCATCGAGGATCGTCTGGTTCAGGTCGGCGTATCGCTTCACAAAACGCGGCACATGACCGCGCGTGAGGCCAAGCAGGTCGTGCCAGACGAGTACCTGACCATCGCACGACGAGCCTGCGCCGATCCCGATCGTCGGGATCTTCAGCGCATCGGTGATCCGCGCCGCAACCGGCGCGGGGATCGCTTCGAGCACGACGGCAAAGCAGCCGGCACGTTCGAGCGCGCGCGCTTCATCGAGTATTCGCCGCGCCTCTGCCGCGGTGCGGCCGCGCGCCTTGTAACTGCCGGCGAGGCTCGCCGACTGCGGCGTCAACCCGACATGCCCCATGACCGGGATGCCGGCGTCGAGAATCGCGCTGATCCGCGTGAGCGTGCGGCCTGCGCCTTCGAGCTTGACGGCGTCCGCCCCGGCATCTTTCACGAATCGAATTGCGTTTCTCAGCGCTTCGTCCTCGCCCAGTTGGTACGCGCCAAACGGCATGTCGGCGACGACAAACGCTCTGCGCACGCCGCGCGTCACCGCGCGGGTCAGCAACAGCATCTCCTCCATCGTCACCGGTAGCGTCGATTGGTGACCGAGGATCGTCGTCGCGGCGGAATCGCCGACGAGGATGATGTCGAGACCGGCGATGTCGGCCAGCGCGGCACTCGCCGCGTCGTAGGCCGTGACCATGGCGATGCGTTTGCGCTGGCGCGCCAGGTCCGTCAGGTCCACCAGGGTCAAACGTGGGGTCTCGCTCATAGAGACGATCTTCTCACGGGTGCCGGCAATCCCGCACGTTCGGGATGGTTGAGCGGGACATTGTCGATGAGCCGTGTCGCTCCGGCGCGCGCCGCGATGACCAATGTCGGTTCGCCGGCAAAGACAGCCACATCGACATAATCGACCTCCAATCCTTCCAGCTCGTCGCGCGCTGCCGCCGCAGGATCTGCGCCTGCCACGTGGGCGGTGAGGCCGGCGGCCAACGCACGCGGGATCGCAAGCGCCCGAAGCCGATCAGCGGCTGACAGCCGCACATTGCGCGACGAGAGCGCCAGGCCATCAGCTTCACGCACGGTTGGAACGACACTGATCTTCAGATCGAGCCGGAGATCGCGAACCATCTGACGAATGACGGCAACCTGCTGAGCATCCTTCTGGCCGAAGAATGCCACGTCTGGCTCAACGATGTTGAACAGCTTGAGGCAGACGGTGGCAACGCTGTTGAAGTGGCCGGGGCGGAAAACCCCCTCGAAGCCAAGCGCGGCCCCCTGCACGACGAGCGATGTCGCGTCGCCGCTTGGATACATTTCTTCGACCGTCGGGACGAAGATCGCGTCGACACCGGCGCCGCGCGCGAGTGCAGCATCGCGTGTTTCCTGACGCGGATATGCGGCGAGATCCGCCGGGTCGTTGAATTGGCCAGGGTTGACGAAGATGGAGGCGACCACCTGGCTGCAGGCGCGCCGTGCCGCGCGGAAGAGCGCGACATGCCCGTCGTGTAACGCGCCCATCGTGGGGACGATCGCCAGCGAACCGCTTTTTGCGCGCAGGTGCTCGCGCACTTCCGCGACGGAGCGCAGAACCTTCACGGTCGCTCGACCCGATCCGTTCCGTGTAGGGCCGGGGTCTTCAGACCCCCGCCAAGCGCATCTGCAAGAGCGCGATAAAGAGGCTCGAGATCCGGCGCGTGCTGACGGAGCGCGGCGATATGGGCCTCAACCGTGTTCCAATCACCGCGCGCGATCGGCCCAGTCAATTCGAAGCCGTTGTCGAACACGCGCTGCATCAATGGCAGCAGGGCTTCCGGTGGCGCGCCTGAGAGTTCGAACATGCGAACGGCTGCGCGATGGAGTGCGACGAGGTAGTTCGATGCCATCGCCGCCCCAGCATGATAGAGAGCGCGGAACTCCTCACGAATGTGAAAGGGGAGCAGGTTCAGTTCGCGTGCGAGCCAGATTCCTCGCGCAACAGCTTCCTCGTCCTCACCCGTAATCGCCGCCCAAGCTCCGTCGAGCTGTTCGGGTCCGCGACCGAGCACGACCGTCTGCAAGGGATGAAGTCCGAAGCGCCTGACGTGCGGCGCCAGAGCGGCAAGCGAGGTGGCGCCGCTTGTGTGCGCGATCCAAGGACCCGGTGCAATCGACTGCGCCACCTCGGCGATTGCAGCGTCGGGCACACACAACAGGACGAGCTCGCCACCACTCTCGACGAGCTGATGACCGCGTTCGACCAACCGCGCCGTGACCGCAGTACCCACGCGTCCGCTGCCGATGATGCGGATTGATTTGAACATTGGGCCGCTTCGATCATTCTACAGATTCGCGGCACGCATCACGGCCACGCTGCATGCCTCCTAAGCGTCTCCCGTTTCTCTCGTTTCTCCTGTTCCACTGTCGGCGGAGCGTAACGCGCGGCGGGTTCGATCCACGGCTTCCTCCAGGTAATGCTCATCCATCTCGATCCCGATGAAATCCACGCCGAGCTGCGCCGCCGCGACGGCCGTACTCCCGAGGCCGAGAAACGGATCCATCGTGGTTCGCAACCGCGAAATGCCGTGGAGCTTGAAGCAGAACTCCGGCACGCGTGGAGGGAAGGTCGCCGGATGCGGTCGATCCTTGTCGCGGCTTTGAATGGTGTCGTAAGGAATGAACCACGTGTTCCCGCGGCATCTGCGGTTGTGGCCGCCGGTCTGCCAGCGGGCGATGTTTGATGTGTCCTGGTACTTCACGCCAATGGCGCGGCGATCGAGCGGCGTGCGGCCGTGCGGCGTGAAATGGAAAATGAATTCGTGGCAATCGTTGACGAAGCGCGAACTGTTGATCGGTTTGTAGTGGCCTACCGCGATGTCGCGATCGAGATCGGTGGCAACACCCGCCGCGTCACGATCGATCGCAATCGACTTGATCCAATGGATGGTGTTCTGAAGTTCGAGGTGCGGACGTGCCGCCTGCGCGACGTCCATGGCCGTCCATGGATCGGTTGGCTTTGCGCCGACATTCAGAAACAGTGAACCGTCGGGTTCCAGAACACGCTGTACAGCCCGAATCCACGCTGCCGTCCACTCCAGATAGTGCTCGCGGGGCAACGAGTCGTGGTAGCTGCGATAGCGGACGCCAAGATTGTAAGGAGGGGAGGTGACAACCGCCGACACCGATCCGGCTGGAACACTCGAGAGGACGTCGAGACAGTCTCCGAGATAGAACCGAAGCGTGCCGCGACGAGCTTTAATGATGGTGTGGGGTCTTGGAAGCTGGCCTGGCTTCCGTGCGTGCAGCATCGGGCGTTCAGTGTAGCGCGCCCGATGTGGTTTCGGCACACGTGGTGTGCCGCCTTCGAACAGCTATGACGCTTTTGCGGTGAGCGTGTGAATGGCCGCGCGCGCCGGCGCGAGCGTGTGATTGCGACGATGTGACTGCTGCGTGCAGTGCGCGCCTTTCTCCTCGACGTACGTGATCTCGCGGTTCGTCGCGACTTCCCGATACCGGCCTGTCACGCAGCCGCAGCCTAGCGTCGTGAACCCCAGAAGACGGACTAGACTCATCATGCTGACCCCCAACCGACGCTGAGCAATTCCTGTACCGCAGAGTTGCGCGTCGGCTTGCAATTCTGATCGGTGCATGTGGTTGTCGCTACTAACGCATTTGCGCCCGTTTTCGTATAACTGTCGTCGGCGGCGCGAATTGACTCGCGGACGACGGTCCCACGACCGGTGTCAAAAACAGTCACCCCTTTGAATCACTGCGCCCAACATATTGGATTTCACACGGTGTTTCTTTCGACGCTCCGTCTGCTTTTCTCACTAGCGCGCGGGGCCCCACCCCCGCGCGCTCTCGCTCGGCGACTTCGCGCCTCGCTCGGGCCGCAGGCGCTTTCGCGGGTCTCTCTCCGAGCATTACGATAGCGAACATGGTTCGTCTCGCTATGCTCGTCGTCGTCGTTTTCACTCTCTTCGACGCCTCTGCGAGAACTCGCGTTCCCGTGCAGAGCCCTCCTGCGGATGTCGGAAGTCAGCTGCTGCGCGAGCCGCCGGTGAAGACCGCGCTCGATCGACTCAAGAGCACGGAGCCGCAACTGCTCGACGAGCAGATTCGACTTTGCGAGATACCGGCTCCGCCGTTCAAGGAAGGCCGCAGGGCAGAGGCGCTCCGTCAGTCGTTCCAGTCGCTGGGGCTGAAGAACGTCCGCATCGATCGTGCGGGCAACGTTCTGGCGGAGCGCGCCGGCACCGCGGCCGGGCCGCACCTCGTCTTCAGCGCCCATCTCGATACCGTTTTTGGCGAGGATGTCGCGATCCGGATGACTCGCGCCGGGTCCATCCTCAAAGGTCCCGGGATCAGCGACGATTGTCGCGGTCTCGCGGTACTTCTTGGGGTTGTTCGGGCGCTCGAAGAAGCCCAGATCCAGACACCCGGCCCGATTACATTTGTGGGTACGGTCGGGGAGGAAGGCCTTGGAGATCTCCGCGGGGTCAAGGAACTCTTCAACGGTGAGCTGAAAGGTCGAATCGATCGATTCGTCTCCGTCGACGGTGCCGGGTTGGGAATCACACACATCGGTGTGGGCAGCCTGCGATATCGAGTGACGTTCAAGGGAGCCGGCGGTCACAGTTACGGTGATTTCGGCCTGGCGAATCCGGTCCATGCCCTCGGCCGCGCCATGGCGCGGATTGCGGATCTTGAAGTGCCCACGCTTCCGAAAACCACGTTCAACGTCGGTCGTGTCGGCGGAGGCACGTCTGTCAACGCGATCTCCTCTGAAGCGTGGATGGAAGTCGACCTGCGGTCGAGCGACCGGCCTGCTCTGGCGACGCTCGACGCGTCAGTCCAGAAAGCCCTGGATGCTGCGCTGAAGGAGGAGAACGATCGCTGGGAGAATCGCGGTCGACTGACGGTGTCGAAAACGACCGTCGGCAACCGCCCCGCGGGCCGCGTCAGCGCCGATGCGCCGATCGTTCAAGCGGCCGTGTCCGTGACCCGCGCGCTCGGATTACCCGTGTCGCTAGACGAAGGATCGACTGATTCCAATCTCGCTATGAGCCTCGGCATTCCCGCAATCACCATCGATGGCGGCGGAAAGGCCACAGGGACGCATTCGACTGACGAGACCTTTGACTCGACGAATTCGTGGCAAGGGACACAGCGCGCCTTCCTGCTGGCGCTTGCGCTCGCAAGGTGATTTCACAGCCGGGATCCGGTGTCCGGGATGTGTGGTCCGGACCCAACTGCCAACGTCTCGCGA
>Ga0075418_10005500_pt1 | contig 14349 bp, 11 predicted proteins | sample SoiMetdeltSBSDD2_FD_81776 | JGI IMG/M metagenome (GOLD analysis project Ga0075418, IMG submission 81776) | Bulk soil microbial communities from a Populus tree surrounding site in Tennessee, USA - Soil MetaG P. deltoides SBSDD2 | ecosystem: Environmental > Terrestrial > Soil > Tree plantation...
TGGTCCGAAGAGCTCGGCAGCTACGCACTCGCGCTCGATGGGAGCAAGCGCCGCTGCGAGGTGCGCGCATCCAACGCCGGCCAGTGCCTGTTCACGGGAATTGCGAGCCGTGAGCGCGCGTCGCGCGTCGCGACGGAACTCCTCGACGCAGCCTCTTTCTCGGGATGGGGCGTGCGGACGCTGGCCACAACCGAGGCGCGTTACAACCCGATGTCGTACCACAACGGCTCCGTCTGGCCGCACGACAACTCCCTGATCGCCGCCGGCTTCGCGCGCTACGGCCTCAAGTCGGAGGCGCTCCGGCTGATGACCGGACTTTTCGATGCGAGCCTCTTCTTCGACCTGCACCGGCTGCCAGAGCTCTTCTGCGGCTTCGCACGAAGGGCCGGCGAGAGTCCGACGCAATACCCCGTCTCCTGCTCGCCGCAAGCCTGGGCTTCGGGCTCCGCGCTCCTGCTGCTCCAGTCCTGCCTGAACCTGCGGGTGCTGGGCACGGAAGGACGGGTCGTCTTCATGAAGCCGGTGCTGCCGGAGTACCTGCAGGCGGTCTCGATCCGCGGGCTCAAGGTCCGCGACGCGGTACTGGACCTCGTGATCCTCCGCCACGGGAACGACACCGCCATCGACGTGCCGCGCAAGGAAGGCGATGTCGAGGTGTTGACCGTCGAGTAAGCTCTCACCGTGATCGAAGCTGCTCCCCCGCGCGGCCGGCTCGCGACGGCGCTCGCGATCGTCTACATCGTCTGGGGCTCCAGCTTCGTCGCGACCAAGGTGATGGTGACGGACGAGCCGCCGCTCGTTGCGGCAGGATTCCGATTCACGCTCGCCGGCCTCCTTCTGACCGTATTTTCGTGGTGGCGCTATGGCCGGCCGAACCTGGGCAGCACGGAGCTCCAGCACATCCTCGTGATGGCTTTTCTCGCCGTGCTCTTCAGCAACGCCTGCCACGTGCTCGCGATGCAGCATGTGCAGTCGAATACGGCGGCATTCCTGAACGCGACGCCCGCTCTCTGGATTGCCTGGCTCGGCACAGTCGGGCCGAGGGGCCGGCCGCTCACCGGCACGCAACAGGCCGGCATCCTCGTCGGTCTCGCCGGCGTCCTGATGATCCTTGCGCCCCGCGGCGGTTTCCACGCGGCCGGAATCGGCTGGCAGCTCCTGATCCTGCTCGGCTGCCTGTCCTGGTCGGTCGGAACCTACTACCACCGCAATGCCGAAGCCGTGAACCCGCCGCTCATGTTCGTCGCGCTGCAGATGCTCGCGGGCGGACTGGGACTTCTGCTCATTGCGCCGCTGACAGGCGAGCCATTGTCGTTTCAATGGACGCCGCGCGCCCTCGCGGCGTTCCTGTTCCTCGTCCTTGCGAGCTCCTGCCTCGCATATTCCGCCTACGCGTGGCTCACCGTGCATGCGACGCCGGTCGTCGTAGGCACCTACGGTTATGTCTGCCCGGCCGTAGCAGCAGTGCTCGGCTGGGCGGTTCTCGGCGAGAAGCTCTCGTGGATACAGCTGGCCGGCATGGCCGTGATCCTGGCGGGTATCGCGCTCGTCACGGGATACTGGCGTCCGCTGCCGCCGCGCCAGCCGGCGGAGTCCGGAGTGAGCGGATGAGGAAGCTGCTGCTGCCGCTCGCCATCGTTGCGGCCGTCTTCCTCTATCAAAGGTGGGAGGCCACGCCATCCCGGACAGAGTTCCAGGAAACCGGCGCGGCCGTGTCGACGGCAGAAGCCGATGCCATCGCCGAAGCATTCGAGGGTCAGCAAAGCGGCGTCGAGGTCAGCGGCACTGGCACCGTGTCACGGATCCTTGGCGACGACGTCGAGGGCGACCGCCATCAGCGATTCATCCTCGCGCTCGACTCCGGGCATACGCTCCTGATCGCGCACAATATCGACGTGGCGCCGCGCATCGACTCGCTGGCCGTCGGCGACGAGGTCGCGTTCCACGGCGTGTACGAGTGGAATGACCGGGGCGGCGTCGTGCACTGGACGCATCACGACCCGCAGGGGCAGCATGAGGCAGGCTGGATCAGGCACCGAGGGCAGGCCTACCAGTAGGGGGAAATCGAGGATGGGCAACAAGGGCGACCCGCGTGATCCGGCGCGGCGCGAAATGCTCCGCCAGTCGCTCACGCTCGCGGGGGCCGCAGCCCTCGGCGGCCTTGGCAGCGCCGCGGCCGACGAGCCGGTTGCCGGCTCGCATTCAGACCCGCACCCGTCGCTCGGCCGCGCGCTTCGCCGCATCGCCTTCGGCTGCTGCGCCGACCAGTCGAAACCGCAGCCGGTCTGGGAGTCGGTGCTCGCACGGCAGAACGACCTCTTCATCTTCCTCGGCGACAACATTTACGGCGACTCGCGCGACATGGCGGTGCTCCGGGCGAAATACGGCGAACTCGCGGCGATCCCGGGATTCGCAAAGCTTCGCCAGACCACCCCCGTCGTCGCGGTCTGGGACGACCACGACTTCGGCGAAAACGACGCGGGCGGCGAGTACCCGCAGAAAGAGGCCTCACGCCGCCTCTTCCTCGATTTCTGGAGCGAGCCCGCGAATTCGCCCCGCCGCGGGCGGGACGGCGTCTACGCGTCCTATGTGTTCGGCCCGCCGGGGCAGCGCGTGCAGGTGATCCTGCCGGACATGCGCTACAACCGCACGGCGCTCGTGTCGCTCGACCTGGGCGGCGCCGACTACCAGGCCTGGGCCCGGAAACGCGTTGCCGCAGGGCTCGAGCTGCCCGGGCCCTACGTCCGCAATCCCGACCGCCGCGCAACGATGTTGGGCGAGCGCCAGTGGGAGTGGCTCGAGCGTCAGCTCGAGGTGCCAGCGGAGCTTCGCGTCTTCGGCTCCAGCTTGCAGGTCCTCGCGGACTTCACCGGATGGGAGTCCTGGGCGAATTTCGCGCGCGACCGCGACCGCCTCTTCGACGTGATCCGCCGCAAGCGCGCGAACGGCATCCTGTTCCTCTCCGGGGACATCCATTACGCGGAGCTGTCGAAGCTCGACGGGAACGTGCCTTACACGCTCTGGGACCTGACCTCGAGCGGCCTCACCGAGGAATGGAAGGTGCCGACGCCGAACGCCAACCGTGCGAGCGAGGTCGTCGCGGACGCGAACTTCGGCTTCGTCGACATCGACTGGCAGGGCACGGACACGAAGCTGAAGCTCGGCATCGTCGATGCGAGAGGCACGCCGCGGCTCGCCTTCGACCTCGCGCTCGCGGACCTTACGGTGCGCTGACGCCCGATGCCTCCGGTAGCTCCGATCCAGGCCGTACTCTTTGACCTCGACGGGACACTCGTCGACAGCGAAATCCATACGGACACCGCCATTCGCGTCGTCGCGGAGCGCCACGGCGTCGCCGGTTTCTCCCTGGATCACACGGAGACGCGCGGTCGCACCTGGCAGCACGTCGCCGACGTGATGCGCGCGCGCACCGGCATCGCCGTGGATCCGGCCGCGCTCGCAGGCGAGTTGCTGGTCTATTGGACAGATATCGCAGCGGACGTGAGTCCCGTCCCCGGCTCGCCCGATGCGATCCGCGAGGCCGCGCGGAACCTCAAGCTCGCGGTCGTTTCCTCGAGCCCGAAGTCCGTGATCGACGCCTTCCTCGGCAAGCTCGGCGTCGCGGAATGCATCGCGCCCGCCGCGCGGATCGGCGGCGATACGGTCAAGCGCTCGAAGCCCGACCCGGAGGGCTTCCTGAAAGGCGCGCGCGCGCTTGGCGCGAAGCCGTCAGCGAGCCTCGTCTTCGAGGACAGCCACGCGGGTCTCCTCGCCGCGCGCGCCGCCGGCATGCGCTCGATGTTCATCACCTGCTGCGCCGCCGACATCCCGGGCAACACGCCGCTCGCGACGGCAACCTGCACGGACTACCGGAGCCTGCCGCCGCGATTCTGGGCGCGCATCGCGGACGGCAGCCTCGACCTCGCCGGGAAGTCCTTCGCGTGAACACACCGGTCGGCGCGCGACTGCGCAGCTACCGGCTGCAGCTCTTCGTCGCGACCTGGCTCTCGTACTGCGGCTTCTACCTCGTCCGCAAGGTCTACGCCGTCGTCAAGCACCCGCTCAAGGAGCACTTCGGGCTCGATGACATCCAGGTCGCCTACCCGTGGACGATCTACCTCGTCACCTACATGCTCGGGCAGTTCCTCGCCGCCTGGCTGGGGCGGCGCATGGAGAGCCGCCGTATTCTCGCGATCGGCATGTGCGTCGCGGCTGGCTGCAACCTCGTCCTCGGCTTCCTCGTGGACGCGCATGTCGCGAGCGCCTTCCTCTGGATGTGCGTGACGATGGGCATCCACGGCCTCGCACAGGCGACCGGCTGGCCTCACAACGTCGCACTGTTCGCGAACTGGACGCGCAAGGCGGAGCGCGGGACGCTGTTCGGGATCTGGGGCACCTGCTACCAGTTCGGCGCGATTTTCGGCAAGGGCCTCGCCGGCTTCATGCTCGGCTGGCTCGGCCTCGCGTGGTCGTTCTACGGATCGAGCTTCGTGCTGCTCGCCTTCACCGTTTTCTTCGTGCTGCGTGCGCGCGAGCGGCCGGAGTCGGTCGGGCTCTCGCTACCCGACGAGGCGGAGCCGGCACCGGCTGCGGCGACCGCATCGGCAGGCGCGGCGGAGCGACCCGCGGCGATGCCGCGCGCCTTCCTCGCTTCAATCGTCGCGATGGGGCTCATCTACTTCGGCTTCAAGTTCCTGCGCTACGCGCTCGACAGCTGGTCCGCCCTGATCCTCGGCGAGCACTTCGGCATGTCGACCTCGGTCGCAGCGTACTTTTCGACAGCCTTCGACTGGGTCGGCTTCCTCGGCGTCGTCGTCGCCGGCTACTGGTCCGACCGCACCGCCGGTGCGCGGCGCACGCCGGTCATCTTCTGGATGACGACGGGCTGCCTCGTCTTCACCGTCGCGATGTGGCTCGTGGGGCTTTCGTCGCCCGTCCTGTTCGTCGCGCTGCTCGGGCTCATCGGGTTCACGGCGATGGGGCCGGATTCCCTTCTCTCCGGCGCGTGCGCGATGGACGTCGGCAGCCGCCGCCAGGCAGCGCTCGCGGCCGGCGTAATCAACGGTTTCGGGTCGATCGGGCCGATCCTCCAGGAGCCGGCCATCGGCTGGCTCAAGCAAACGAAGGGACTCGATGCCGTCTTCGAGCTGCTCGTCGTGATCGTGTTCCTGACGACGATCGCGACCGGGCTGCTTGCGCGATTCGAGCTCAAGCGCGGCGTCTAGCGCGTGGAGTACGAAAGCTCGCGGTCGAGCGCGGCGACGAGCCCGCGGTTGCCGAAGAGCGCGTCGATCTTCCCCGGCACGTTCGAGCGCACGAGCACTGCCCTGCCGCCCGCGGCCTCGATGAGCGCCTCGGTTGGGCGGATGTCCCAGGGATTCAGCGCCGGGTCGATCATGGCGCCGACCTGGCCCCCGATCACGAGGCTGTGGCCGAAGCAGTCGGTGTAGCCGCGAACGTACCCGTGGCGCGCCGTCAGGCGCCTGAAATCCTCTTCACGGCCCGCGGCCGTGAATTGTGCGACGTCGCCTACGGCAATGATCGTATCTTCGAGCGCGACGGACTCGGGTAGCTGCACCGGTTCGCCGTTTCGCGTCGTGCCGATGCCGCGCGCACCCGCCAGCGTGACGTCGAGGATCGGCAGGTGGATGACGCCGAGGATGGCGCGACCCTCGACGGTATCTTCCAGGGCGATCATCGATCCGAAGAGCGGGATGCCGCGCACGAACGCACGCGTGCCGTCGATCGGGTCCACGGTCCAGCGATGGCGCGTGCCGCTGCCGGAGAGGCCCTCTTCCTCGCCCAGGATGTCGAGCGTGCTGCCGGGCGCTGCGAGCAGGCGCTCGCGGATCATCGCTTCGGCTTCCTTGTCGGCGAGCGTCACTGGCGATCCGTCTTCCTTCTGCACAAGGCCCAGGCGAGCGCTGCCGAAGTAATGCCGGATCACGCCGGCTGCCGCCAGCGCCGCCTCGACGGCGACTCGCAAGAGCTCGCGTAGCTGCGCTTCGGTCATGGGCGGTCCAGTCGCTGTGCTAGTCTCCCGCAGCATAAGCAAATGAACCGGCCCCGGCATCTGCTCGCCATCGACCAGGGCACGACCTCGACGCGCTGCATCGTGTTCGACGGCGAGGGCCGCACGGTCGCGCTCGCGCGGCGCGAGCTCCTGCAACACTACCCGGCGGCCGGCTGGGTCGAGCACGATGCTGAGGACATCTGGCGCGACACGCTCCTGACGGCGCGCGAGGCCATCGAGCAGTCCGGCGTCGGCGCAAAGGGCATCGCGGCCATCGGCATCACAAATCAGCGCGAGACGGCCGTCGTCTGGGAACGCAGCACGGGCCGGCCGATCCATCGCGCGATCGTCTGGCAGGACCGCCGCACGGCGGACCGCTGTGCGCGACTCAAGGGCGACGGCGCGGAGCTGCTCGTCCGCGAGCGCACGGGCCTCCTGCTCGACCCCTATTTCTCCGGCACGAAGATCGCCTGGCTGCTCGACGAGATTCCGGGCGCACGCGAGCGCGCCGGGCGCGGGGAGCTCGCATTCGGCACCATCGACTGCTTCCTGCTCTGGCGCCTCACCGGCGGGCGCGTGCACGCGACCGACGTGACGAACGCCTCGCGCACGATGCTCTTCGACATCCAACGCGGCGAGTGGGATGAGGAGCTGCTTCGCCTGCTCGACGTGCCGCGCGCGTTGCTGCCCGAGGTGCGCGACAGCAGCACTGACTACGGCGCGACGAACGCGGACCTGCTGGGACGCGCGATCCCGATCGGCGGCATCGCCGGCGACCAGCAAGCGGCGCTCGTCGGCCAGGCCTGCTTCGAGCCCGGCATGGCGAAGTCGACATACGGGACGGGCTGCTTCCTCCTGCTCAACACCGGTGAGATACCCGTGCGCTCCCGGAACCAGATGCTGACGACTCCGGCCTACCGGATCGGCGGCCGCACGACCTACGCAATGGAAGGATCGATCTTCGTCGCGGGTGCCGCGATCAAGTGGCTACGCGATGGGCTTCGCGTGATCCGCGACGCCGGCGATACCGCGGCGCTGGCAGCGCAGGTCCCGGACAGCCACGGCGTCTATCTCGTGCCCGCCTTCGTCGGACTCGGCGCGCCGCACTGGCAGCCCGACGCGCGCGGCCTCATCTGCGGTCTCACCCTCGATGCGACGGAGGCGCACCTCGCGCGAGCGGCACTCGAATCAGTGGCCTACCAGACGCTCGACCTCACCGCCGCAATGGCGGCCGACGGGACGAAGCGCGCCGCCGCGATCCGCGTCGACGGTGGCATGGCCGCGAACGACTGGTTCTGCCAGTTCCTCGCCGACGTGGTCGATGCGCGCGTGGAACGCCCCGCCCAGATCGAGACGACGGCCTTGGGCGCGGCCTACCTCGCCGGCCTCGCGTCGGGCGTCTGGCCCGACCTCGAGGCCGTCGCATCGACCTGGGCGCGCGGCGCCGAGTTTCGGCCCGCGATGGCGACGGAACGGCGCGAGTCCCTGCTCGCGGGGTGGAAGGTATCCTTGCGGCGCGCGCTCGCGAGCTGAACCGGTTCAGGCCGCGTCGCGGGTCGTGCTCGACGCCTGGTGGTGCAGCGTCAGCGACACGAAGAAGATCGTCAGCACGCAGCAGGCGACCATCGTGATGAACACGCCGTTCCAGTCCCAGTGGTCGGCGATCCAGCCGACGCCGGTGCCCGCGATCGCAGAGCCGAAGACGTAGCCGAAGAGGCCCGTAAGCCCGGCGGCCGTGCCGGCCGCCTTCTTTGGCACGAGGTCGAGCGAGTGCAGCCCGATCATCATGATCGGGCCGTAGATCAGGAAGCCGATCGCGAACAGCGAGGCGTAGTCGACCCACAGCGGGCCGTGCAGGTTGAGCCAGTAGACCACGACGGCCACGAGGGTGAGCGCCATGAAGATCATCGTCATCGGCGCGCGCCGGGCCTTGAACCAGCGGTCGGACAGCCAGCCGCAGACGATCGTCCCCGGTATCGCCGCAAACTCGTACAGCGCCCAGCCCGTGCTCGACTCGTCGAATGAAAATCCCTTGGCCGTCTGCAGGTAGGTCGGGATCCAGTTCACGACGCCGTAGCGCACGAAGTAGGCGAATGCGTTCGCGACCGCGATCGCCCAGAGCAGCCGGTTCGGCAGCACGTACCCGAAGAAGATCTCGCGCGCCGGAAGGGTCGCCTCGTCCGCCTCGCTGTAGCCCGGCGGATAGTCGTTCCGCCAGCGCTCGACGGGCGGCAGGCCGCGCGACTGCGGCGTGTCTTCCAGCAGGAAATGAACGCCGATCGCGATGGACGCGGCGATGAGCGCATTGAAGTAGAACTTCGCGCCCCAGTCGTGAAACAGCATCACGCCGAGCAGCGCAAAATTCGCCACCAGCGCGCCGCCGATGTTGTGCGCCGTGTTCCACGTGGACACGATGAGACCGCGCTCCTTGACGCTGAACCAATGGACCATGGTCTTGCCGCAGGGCGGCCAGCCCATGCCCTGCACCCAGCCGTTGATCGCCATGATCGCGACGATCGAGGCGAGCGAGGCATAAAAGACGTCGAAGAATCCGAAGCCCGCCATCAGCGCGCTCGACAGCAGGAGCCCGAGCGGCAGAAAGTACTTCGGGTTGCTGCGATCCGAGACGGATCCCATCAGGAACTTGGAGATGCCGTAGGTGATGGAGAGCGCGGTCAGCGCCGTGCCGAGACCCGCCTTGCTGTATTCGGGATGCTCGGCGAGCAGGTCCGGGATGGCGAGCGCGAGGTTGTTGCGGACGAGATAGTAACCGGCGTAGCCGACGAAGATTCCGGCGAATACGCGCCGGCGCAGGCGCCGGTACTCGCCGTCGACGCGATCAGCCGGCAGCTCCGCAGCGAAGGCGGCCGGCTTCAGGAAGCCGATCATTTCACGGGCGTCGGCGCGGGCACGGCCATGCCCTTCGACTCGAGCAACGCACGCAGGCGATCGGGCCGGTCGCTGATCAGGCCGTCGACGCCCGCGCCAATCGCGAGCGCCATGTCCTTCGGATCGTTCACCGTCCAGGGAATCACCGAAATTCCGAGCGAATGCGCCTCGATGACGAGCGCGGGCGTGACATCGCGCGCGTGCGGCGACCAGACGGCGGCGCCGAGCTCCTTGACGAGCTGCGGCACCGAGCCATTGTGGTCGTCCACGTCGAGGTCGCCGAGCCAGGGCGACTTGCCGGGCTTGCCGGCCTCGATCGTGTCCTCGTCCGGCTGCTGGTCGGTCAGCGCGACGAGCGCGATTTCCGGAGCGAGCTCGCGCAGGAGCCGGAGCGTGCGCCAGTCGAACGACTGGATCGTGGTGCGCGAGGCCATGCCGGCGCCGCGGATCACGTCGACGAGCGCGCGCGCGAACGCGAGCGGCGACATGGTCTCCACCGGATGCAGGGGGTCAAGCTTCGTCTCCACGTTGAAGCGGACAGCCGCGTTACCGGCCTGCTGCGCGAGCGCGAAGACGTCGGCAAGGCGCGGGATGCGCTCACCGTCCACGGCCTGCTGGTCGGGAAAGCCGGCCGCGTAGTCGCTGCCCGGCCGCAGACGGCCGACGTCGTACTGCCGGAGCTCGTCGTAGGTGAGGTCGACGATCGCCGGGCCGGGCTTGGCGAGAAACTGTCCGTCCGGCCCGCGCGTGATGTCGGGATTGAGCAAGCTGTCGTGGCTCACGACGACGACGCCGTCCTTCGTGACGCCGCAGTCGAGCTCCAGCGTCGTGACGCCGAGCCCGAGCGCGTACCGGAAGGCCGCCAGCGTGTTTTCGGGCCGCAGTCCGCGCGCGCCACGATGTCCCTGCAGGTCGAACGCCGGCATGGACTTGGCTTCCGCTCCAAAGGATGCGGTGGGGCATGCGGCGGCGAGCGCCAGCGCGCAGGCCGGCAGGATTCGGATCAAGCGCTTCATGTCTCCGCTGCTCCTTCGTTACGGCCCGCGAGGGCCGCGATGATCTCCGCCTCGCCGCAGACGCCGAGCAGGCGGCCCGCCTCCGCGAGCACCACCGGATGACCAGTTCGCCGGCGCAGTTGAATGAGCGCCTGCAACGTGATGGTCGCCGGCGCAACGATGACGCAATGCTCGCCTTGGGCGCAGCCCTCGTCCTCACCGACTGCGCGCAGCGGATGCGGCTCCCCGTCGAGGCGAAGCTCCGAAGGCGCGTCGCCCGCGTCGAGGCTGAGGCGATAGCGCCTCGCCACGTCAAGGAAGAAGGCGCCGTCCGCGCGGTCCATGCGCGCGCGGGTGCGCATCACCATCTCGCCGGTCAGGACCTTGAGCGGGTTCATGCGCCGCACAAACTCCGCCACGTAGTCGTCCGCCGGCCGCAGCACGATGTCCTGGGCCGTGCCGGTCTGCACGATCCGCCCGTGCCGCATGATGGAGATGCGGTCGCCCAGCCGGAGCGCCTCGTCGAGGTCGTGGCTGACGAACAGGATCGTCTTCTTGACGCGCGCCTGCAGCGCCAGCAGCTCATCCTGGAGCTTGTCGCGGATCAGCGGGTCCAGCGCCGAGAAGGGCTCGTCCATCAGGAGGATATCGGCGTTCGTCGCGAAGGCACGCGCCAGGCCGACGCGCTGCTGCATGCCGCCCGACAGTTCGGCAACGCTGCGGTCCGCCCAGCTCGAGAGGCCGACGAGCTCCAGCTGGCGCGCAACCACTTGCTTCCGGGCCTCAGACGTCTCGCCACGCAGCTCGAGGCCGAGCCCCACGTTCTCCGCGACGGTCCGCCAGGGCAGCAGGCCGAACTGCTGGAACACCATCGCGATACGTTCGCGCCTGAGTCGGCGGAGCTCAGCCGCACTGCAGCGACCGACATCGATCTGGCCATTCCCATCCGCAACAAGCACCTGGCCGCGCGTCACCGGGTTCAGGCCGTTCGCCGCCCGCATGAGCGTCGACTTGCCGGACCCGGAGAGGCCCATCATCACGCAGATCTCGCCCGGCTCGATCGCGAGGCTCGCGCCCGCGACCCCGACGATCACGCCGCAGGACTCGGAGATCTCGTCGCGGCTTGCGCCGCCGTCCAGGCGGGCGATCGCGTCCGCGAGCGTGCGCTCGCCGCGCCGCCCGCGGTCCCGGGGAAACAGGATGTCGACGTCCCGGAACTCGATCGCGTTCATTCGTTCGGGCCCGGGCCGGGCCGGCTGATGCGGTCGAGGACGATCGCGAGCAGCACGATCGCGATGCCTGCCTCGAAGCCGATGTCGATCTGCACGCTGTTGAGAGCGCGCACGACGGGCACTCCGAGCCCCCCCGCGCCGACGAGTGCCGCGATTACGACCATCGACAGCGACAGCATGATGCATTGCGTGATTCCGGCGAGGATCGTCGGCCGCGCGCTCGGCAGCTCGATCTTCCAGAGCCGCTGCATCGGCGTCGCGCCGAAGGCGTCGCCCGCCTCGAGGAGCGTCTTCGGCACGCTCGAGATGCCGAGGTGCGTCAGCCGGATCGGCGCCGGAATGGCGAAGATCGCGGTCGAGATGAGGCCGGGCACGACGCCGAGGCCGAACAGCACGAGCGTCGGGATGAGGTAGACGAACGTCGGCAGCGTCTGCATCAGGTCAAGCACCGGCCGGAGCGCCGAGTAAAGGCGCGGCCGGTGCGCGGCGGCGATGCCGATCGGCACACCGATCAGCGCCGAGAAGAGCGCAGACACGAAGACGAGCGACAGCGTCTCGAGCGTCGCCGCCCAGTAGCCCTGGTTCATGATGAAGACGAGGGCCAGGATCACGAACACGACGAGCGGAATCGAGCGGTGCAGACCGTATGCGAGGGCGCCAAGCGCGAGGATCAGCACGAGCCCCGGGATCGCGGCGAGCGCCGCGTTCACGGCGTCGACGGAACCCTGGATCACGGTCGAGACGGCGGCGAAGAATCCCTTTCCGTGGCCCTTGATGAAGTCGATCGCGGTCTCGAATGCGCGGCCGAGCGGAATCTTGTGCGTCGTGACCCAGCCCTCGAATCCGGCGGCGCGCTTCGCGGGAGCGGCGGTCGGCGCGTCGAAAGAGAGCGGCGCTGGCTTGCCGTCGAACGTCGTCACGCCGTCGAACCAGGCCCTGAGCGAGTCCGGATTCTTCCGCAGCCACTCCTCGGCCGAGACCTCGGGCTCGAGCTTGCGCTCGAGGATGCCGCCCATGATCTCGCTCTCGGCGCGCAGCGTGAACTTGAGGTTGCGCACCAGCCGGCCGACGTTCGGGCATTCCTGCAGGTAGCCGGCACGCACGTTGGTGTAGACCGTCGCGCCGCCGTAATTGGGACCGAAGCTGGAGTCGCCGCCGGTGAGGTAGCGCATGTCGAAGCGCGTGTTCATCGGGTGCGGCTCCCAGCCGAAGAACACGATGGGCCGCTTCGCGGCGACCGCGCGCTCGACCTGCGAAAGCATCCCCTGCTCGCTCGACTCGATGAGCTTGAAGTCGCCGAGCCCATGCTCGTTCTTCCTGATCATCGTCAACACGAGGCGGTTGCCGTCGTTGCCCGGCTCGATGCCGTAGATCCGGTGGTCGAGCTCGGGCCCGTAGCGCTTGATGTCCGAGAAATCGCGGAGCCCCGCTTCGTAGAGATACGCGGGAACGGCGAGCGTGTACTTCGCGCCATCGAGGTTGGCGCCCACCACCTGCACCGACCCGTCTTCCTGGTACGGCTTCAGGTCCGCCGCCTGTGCCGGCATCCAGTTGCCGAGGAACACGTCGATATCCCGGTTCTTGAGCGAGGCGTAGGTGACCGGTACCGAGAGCACCGTGACGGTCGGCTGGTATCCCAGCATCCGCACGAGCCGGCTCACGAGGCCCGTGGTCGCCGTGACGTCGGTCCAGCCAATATCCGAGAAGCGCACGACGCGGCAGGAGGCCGGGTCCGTATCCGCGCGCGCCGCGAACGCCAGCGCCGCCAGCAGCAACCCTCCAGCGGCGGTGATACATTCTCTTCGCACGCCGTTCCCCACGAAACCCGCGCTAGTCTCGCAGAACTCCCCATGTCTGACGAACTCCTCATCACGACGAACCCGGCCACGGGCGAAAAGCTCGCGGAACTGCCTGTCGCCGGGCCCGCCGAGGTCGAGGTCGCGGTCGCGGCAGCCCGTGCGGCGCAGCCCGTGTGGGGTGCACTGCCCGGGGCCGAGCGCGCGCGCATCCTGCGTCGTGCGGCGGAGCTACTCCGCGCGCGGAACGACGTCCTCGCAGAACTGGAAACCCGCGACACGGGCAAGCCCATCCAGGAGACGCGCGTCGTCGACGTGATCTCCGGCGCTGAATGTCTCGAGTATTTTGCGGCCCTCGCGCAAAGCGCGGCCGGCGAGCACATCGATCTCGGCCCTGCGGCCTTCGGCTACACGCGCCGCGAGCCGATCGGAATCACGGCGGGAATCGGCGCCTGGAATTACCCGATCCAGATCGCCTGCTGGAAGTCCGCGCCCGCGCTCGCCTTCGGCAACGCGATGATCTTCAAGCCGGCGAGCCTGACACCCCTTACGGCCGTCGAGCTCGGGAAAATCTACCTCGAGGCGGGCCTCCCGCCCGGCCTGTTCCAGGTCGTGCACGGCCATTCCCCGACCGGCCGCGCGCTCTCGCGCCACCCGCTGATCCGCAAAGTCTCGCTCACGGGCTCCGTCGGCACCGGCAAGGCGGTGATGAGCGACGCCTCGAGCGCTGTCAAGGCGGTGACGCTCGAGCTCGGCGGCAAGTCGCCGATCATCGTCTTCGACGACGCGAAGCTCGACCAGGCCGTCTCAGGTGCCCTGCTCGGCAACTTCTATTCCGCAGGCGAGGTCTGCTCGAACGGCACCCGCGTCTTCGTGCACAAGCAAGCGAAAGCCGAGTTCATGAAGAAGCTCGCCGCGCGAGTCGGCGCGATGAAAATTGGCGATCCGATGGACCCGGCGACGCAGGTCGGTTCCCTCATCTCGCGCGAGCACATGGAGATGGTGCTCGGCTATATCGCGCGCGGGCGCGAGGAAGGCGCACGCATCCTCGTCGGCGGCAACCGCCGCACGGAGCGCGCACTCGCGAAAGGCGCCTTCGTCGAGCCCACCGTGTTCGACGGCTGCCGCGACGACATGACGATCGTCCGCGAGGAGATCTTCGGGCCAGTCATGGCCGTGCTCGACTTCGAGGACGAGGACGAAGTCGTCGCGCGCGCGAACGATACGGAGTTCGGCCTGTCGGCCGGCGTCTTCACCAACGACCTCAACCGCGCGCACCGCGTGATCGCGAAGCTCGAGGCCGGCACCTGCTGGATCAACCACTACAACGTGACGCCGATCGAGCTGCCATTCGGCGGCGTGAAGCTCTCGGGCCTCGGGCGCGAGAACGGGCGCGCCGCGATGGAGCACTACACGCAGCTGAA
>Ga0075418_10005502_pt1 | contig 14346 bp, 12 predicted proteins | sample SoiMetdeltSBSDD2_FD_81776 | JGI IMG/M metagenome (GOLD analysis project Ga0075418, IMG submission 81776) | Bulk soil microbial communities from a Populus tree surrounding site in Tennessee, USA - Soil MetaG P. deltoides SBSDD2 | ecosystem: Environmental > Terrestrial > Soil > Tree plantation...
CAACGGTGTGACAATGCTGGAGTCTTCGGCTAATTCGATCTATCACTCCGCCCAGTTCCAGTTGTCGCGCCGTTTTGGGGCTGGATACTCCTTCCAGGCCGCTTATACAATCTCCAAGTCAATCGACGACGGATCCGATCCACTAAATGTCTTGGTCAATGAAAGTGTTCTCCAGCAAAATCCGTTCGACAACCTGAACAACCGGGCTGTGTCGCAATTCGACATCCCGCAAAGACTGGTGATCAGCCATCTCTACGAGCCTCAGTTCACGAGTGGAATTTCCAATGCGGTTTTGCGGACAATCCTGCACGGCTGGCAATTCGGCGGGTATTTCCAGATTCAGTCAGGCCAGCCGACTACTATTTTTTCAGGTACCCGCGCAAATATCGCCGATCCTGGCTTGCTGGGCGTGGGAACGATAGCCAACATCAATGGCAGCAGCACGAGTTTGATTCGAGCGAATGTTTCCGGGCCGGTTAACCTGAATTTTGTTCCAAATCCTGGACTCGGTGCTGCTAACCTGGACCTTCGAACGGCTTCAAATCTGAGCCAACCTCTCGTGGGCCATTTTGGCAATATGGGTCGCAACACTCTGCGAGTCAACCGGCTTGCCGAGTTTAACTGGACGTTTGGAAAGACCTTCAAAATCACCGAGAGAGTCAGCACTCAATTCCAGGCTCAAATCTATAATGTGTTCAACAACACAACGTTCAGCCGTCAGGGTGTTGTCCTGTCTGCACCTTCAACCTTCGGGTACTACACAGATACGGACACAAACACGCGTAACATGACGATGGTATTGCGGGTCATCTGGTAAGAACTGCCTGCTACCAGTCTAGATCTTGATTTGCCAAGCAGGGGGACGCGAGGTCTCTTCGAATCGGCCCTCCAAGAGTGGCACCAAATATGTTATTCGTGAACACAGCGGGTTCCTTGAGTCCCGCCACGCGTTCGTCATTGGTCAAGGCATTCAGGGCGTTCGATCTGATCAGCCAGCGTCCAGTGCCATGAATCTGATTGGTGCCTGACTTCGTGATGAGGTTCAACATCCCGCCGCCGGCGCGGCCTGAATTCCGGCTCGCGCTACGCCTGGCCGGAATGACGAGATGCTTCGTTTCTCCCAGTACTGTGTTGAGTCTCACCGAAATTTTTCGCTGATCGCCGGCCCGGCATAGCCCGTCATCTCCAAGTAGCCTCGGCCCCGCACGGGCCGGCCCGCACGCGTTCCTTGCACCTCCACCGCGCCCTCCCAATAGGTGACACCTGTGGATCGCTCAGTTCGCAGCTCCTGGTTCTCGACCTCCGTGCCCAGGCGCAATCGCATGTCCTGTCTTGGGACTTCCAACTCCCAAGTGACAGGGTAGCTTGCTCCGCTCTCTTTCGACTGCCAAGTCTTTCCCGGCTTCAGAGCGAAGTCGCCTGTTCCTAGGGGAATGCTCTCCCCGTTGGCTCCAATCCAGGTTCCGCTGGAGTGTCGATCCAAAGAGCCATCCGAGCGCCGCAACTGAAACAACATAAGATCCGAACCATCGTTAAGCTGGAGCGAGAACCAGTCCCAACCTGTTTGCTCTTCCTCCAGAAAGCTGGTCCCAAATTCATGGTCCATCCAACTCTCGCCTTCGACAGCAAAGGTTGCGCCGTTCAGCGATAATGTGCCCCGTGTCGGCATACGGGTTAGTGAGTAATAGTGCGAAGCGTTCCCGTCCGCGCTTCCTTTTTGGCTGATGCCCCGGTCACCATGGATGACTGGGCGTTTTCCTTCCGAAAGCACGAGCGTCAGTTTCATATCGCGATCCGAGGCCTTGAGCTGATGCTTCCCATCCACGTCGATTCGCGCTTCCCAATCCTGATTCCAGACGTGATAGCGGCTGGCATCCGCACCCGCCCACCCGGCGCCCGCGCGGTTCATTCGCTCCGCAAAGCGATACTGTTTGCCGCTGACGTCAGTGATAGCGAAGTGCGTCATGAACAGGTCCCGCACCGCCCAACGCGAGGGACTTTTCGGCTGTGACTCCACGCCAATACGAAAGAAGGTAAGCTGGTAGCCAAATCGCTTTCCGTCGTTGCTGGCAACATTGCCGGTGTAATACCACCACTCAATCTTGTAGTCAGGATGGCTGGCATGGTCACGGGGAAATTCGAAGACAAATCCCGGCAAAGCCTGCTTCCAGGCACCGTCCGCCCAGAGCACCCCGGCCAGGATCAACCCAGCCGCCACCGTAGCACCAAGAAAACGCATTGGTTTTCGAGGTTCGGGGTTCGGGATTCGTGGTTTGGCTTCGCGGAGCACAAATCCCGTGTCACGAACCCCGTTTCTTCGTTTCACTCGCCATTCCACTTTCCCTCACTCCTCGGTTAGCGCCTCCACTGCATGCATTCTGGCTGCCCGCCGGGCTGGGTACAAACCGGCCAGACCGGCCGCGACGAGCACGAGAAGGGACGACTGCAGCAAGAATCCCACGGGCAAATGAAATTGTATGGTCCACCCAAAACTTTGAACGTTGATCACGTAGATCAATACCAGGGACAGCACCAGTCCCACACCCAAGCCAATCGTCTGACTCACCCCGCCGAGTACTAATGCCTCTGCCACAACGATCCGGCGAACCTGGCCCTGATCGGCGCCCACCATGCGCAGAATGGCAAGTTCTCGTGCACGCTCAAGAATGAGCGTCAAGAGCGCACTCGCAATCCCGAGTATGGCCACAAAGATGGCAATCAATTCGAGGGCATAGGTAATGGAGAAGGTGCTGTCGAATATACGCAGCACCTCAGCACGCAAGGCACTGTTCGTATAGATAAAAACGCGATAACGGCCTTCCAGCGCGTTGAGGATTTCTGCCCGAACGGCATCGCCCGAGGCACCCGGGCGCAGGTAGATCGTCAGGCTCGTTGGTGCCATGGGCCCAAAGTAATTGGCATGCGTCTTTTGATCCATGACGATGACGCCGCGATCATTCGAATAGTCATAGTAAACAGCGACAACACGAAAGATCTTGGGCCCCTCCGGCATCGCGAGAGTCACTTGTCCACCGGCGCGAACGGAATGTTTCAGAGAAAAACTCTCCGACACCACTACGGCATCCTCGCCAATGGCATTGCGCAAAACTTCCGGGTGGCTGGAGGGCTCTTTGATCAGCAGCTTGCCATGCTCGAGTAGAACGCTGAAGTCACCGGCGCCCAGGGTGACCAAGCTGTCGCCATACGGCAGCGTAAAGTTCCTGAAACGGTCAACGGCCATCACCTGGGGATGCCGCCGCACCGCTTCTTCTACTTCCGACGAAACCGTCGCTTCCACAGCAACGTTGGAGCGTGTCGCTGGACGCAGATAGAGATCGGCGCGCAGTGTTTGCTCCACCCAATAAATCACTGTCTCCCGGAAACTTCCGATCATAATGGCAATGGCTGCCAGCATCGACAAGCTCACTGCCAATGCCGCCACTGAAATGGAAATGCGAGGTATGGAGCCCGCCAGATTGGCCACGGCTAGCCGCCATTCAATGGCCGTATTCGGGAATCGATGCCACAAACGGGCAACCATCTTCTCGCCAATCCAACGCGCAGCATGCAGTACGCCCGGGCACAGAAACGCTGCTCCAAGGACTATGGCGAGTGCAGCCGCATATCCAAACACTGGAAGGTTTCCCACAGGTTTCATGCTGGAAAGAATGCCAGCCAATGCAAACAGGCATAACGGCAACCATAACGAGCCCCAGCGAAACGGCGGCGCTGTTTCCGGGCGTCCGGCGCCACGCATGGCCATCACAGGCGGAACGCGCGAAGCCTCCAGGGCAGGCATGACTGCCGCGAGCAAAGCCAGTGGGAGTGCAGTCCCGCAGGCCAGCAGCCAGTGTCCGCTATCCAGCGGAGGGGCTTGGGCTGCGGTGGCCACATAGAGCGTCTTCACCGTCGTTGCCGTCAAACGCAACGCACCAAGAGCCATCAGGCGTGCTACTGGCAGTCCAACAAGAACCCCGGCTATCGCCAACGCCGCTGCCTCGGCCAGGAACAGCCCGACAATCGTTCTTCGCGCCACGCCCAGCGCGCGCAGGATTCCAATCTCTTCCCGCCGCGCGATCACAGAAACAGAAATCGTGTTGTAAATCAGGAAGAGACCCACCAAAAGGGCAATGTACGACAAAGCGGTCAGGTTGAAATGAAACGCCCGCAGCATTTTCTCGATTTGCTCTCCCCGGCGTGCCGGTCTCTGGGCTTGCAATCCCGGAGGCAGTCGTTGCTGGATCTCGACGCGAACAGGATCCAGACGGGTTCCGTCGGATGGAAATGGAAGCAGTTCGAGTCGATCGATCCGTCCGAGCCGGTTCAACGCAACTTGCGCGGCTGCAATATCCATGAGCACCAGATTGCCATCCATTGCCCGTGCGGGTCCTTCGTTGCGCAGCAATCCGCGAATGACGAAGTTCTGCGCGCGATCGCCGAGCGTCAGACCGATCTGGCTGCCTGTTACGAGGCCAAATCTCTGGGCAAACTTCTCGGTGAGAATGATGGAGGCTGGGTCAATCAGCAGGTCGAGAAATTCCCGAGTGCTGGGCTCGCGCTGTTGTCTCTCAAACTCCAGCAAACGATAGTCACGAAACGAACGATCTGAAAGAATGTCGATTCCCAACACACGCAATGACTCATTGCCAGATGTGCTGGTTTGGTACGCTGCTTCTCCCTCCAGCACCGGGCTCACCTGCCCATATCCGGCCAGCCACTCCAATCCCTGTAACCGAGTCTCTTCAAATCCTGGACCTGAGCTCACAATCTCCAACGCAGCTTTTCCTGAAAGTGTTTCAATCGCAGTTTCAAAACCACGCAGCGAACCGGCGTTCGCCATCTGCACCGACACAACCACGGCTACACCCAGGGTGATCCCCAGCACTGCGACCACAGCACGCACCCATTCATTGGCGAAGTGCCGGAGGATGAACTGTCGGACCAGGAACATAAGGAGGGGAAAGCGATGGGTGAAACGTGATTCACTGCTCACGTTTTCACGTTTGACGGGTAACGTCCAGGGCGGCGTGCGGTGAGTGGTGAAGTGACTCTGCCTATGTATGCCGAGTTCCCCTAAACCAGCATCACCTCGACGCCGCGTGCACGAAGGGCGCGCAGCACATCGGGTGGGGCTTTGGTATCGGTAATAACGCGATGCACGTTCTCGACCCGGCTGATCACGGATAAGCTGCGCTGGCCTAACTTGCTCGAGTCGGCAACCACGGTCACCTGCCGGGAGACGCGTATCATAAGAGCGTTGAGCTTTGCCTCAAAAACATCGGGCGTTGAGAGTCCGAGATCCGGATCAAGTCCATCCACTCCCAGGAAAACCTGATCCGCGTTCAGGTCGCTAAGAATTTGCTCGGCATGAGGGCCTACGAGTGAATAAGACATTTGTCGCAGCATACCCCCCAGCATGATGACCGAAACGAAGGATTGATTGGCGAGTTCCATCGCAATGTTCAGTGCATTGGTAATCACCGTAAGCGAAGCCAGCTTCGAATGCTTGATCTGCCGGGCAATCTCGGCCGTCGTCGTTCCTGAATCCAGGATGATTTTCTGGTCGGAGCGAATGAGTCGGGCTGCGGCCTGGGCAATGCGGACTTTGGCACCGTGATGCAAAATCTCCTTTACCTGAAGGGGATAGTCCTGAAGTGGATTCAATCGTTTCACGGCGCCGCCGTGTGAGCGCACCAACCCTCCCTGCTCGTCCAGAGAATCCAGATCACCGCGAATCGTCACCGCGGAAATGCTGAACGCCTCCACGAGGTCGCTGACTGTGACCCGCTCCTGGGAGTTCACCATATCAAGAATTTTCCGCCGCCTCTCTTCGATCAAGAGTTTGGGTTGCTTGGGAATCTTGCCGCTGACGGCTTTGATCAGGTTAGCCACGCGCTCAGGTTCCTTTGCACAAAGACATCGTCGGTCAGATGAGGGTAGCTCTGGCAAACCCGGTCGATTTCCTCCATCTGACCGGGCGACAGATCCTCATGTGGGTCGAGGCACCAGCGTCCTTCAAGCAGTCCCTGGCGGCGTAGAATCTCATGTAAACCGGCGATACAGCCGGAAAACGCGTGACGCACGTCGAACAGAGCCGCATTGGCATCCGTGAGTTGGTTCGAAAGGGCCAACAACTCCAATGCTTTTCCCGGAGCCTGATTCCGACACTGCCGTACAGCTTCAAGCATTTCCACAGCCCGCTGCGTCCATACAGCCCACTGCCCAAGGAGTCCGCCGGAAAAGCGCATGGGCGGCGAAGAGAGATCCGGTCCCACGGGAAAGTCGGCCAGCAGGTCCATCAGGATGTTGTCGTCGTTACCCGTGTAAAGAGCCAGTTCCTGATGTCGCCCACTGGCCGCCAAGGCTCGCACTACATCCAGCGTGTGGTACCGGTTGAATGGTGCAATCTTGACGGCGACGACGTTTTCAATCTCCAGAAAGCCCCGCCAAAATTCATATTCCAATAACCGGCCCCCCACCGCTGGTTGCAGGTAGAAACCAACGACCGGAATCGCCTCTGAGATCCGTCGGCAATGCTCCAGAATGTCAGCATTCGAAGCGGAACGGAGCGCCGAAAGGCTTAACAAGCCAGCATCGTAACCTAGCTCGCGCGCCAGAACCGCCTCACGTGCAGCCTGATCCGTGGGACCGCAAATGCCGGCGACCTTAAGAACCTTTCGTCCCGTCTTCTGTTCGTTCCCGCGCACCGCGTCCGCCGCCAGTCGCAGGACCGGTTCAAGCAACCCAGTCTTAGGATCGTGAATGGCAAACTGCGTGGTGTGCACTCCTACCGCCACGCCGCCGGCGCCCGCGTCACAGTAATAGCGAGTCAGTGCCGTCTGCCGCCGTTCATCCAGTTTACGATTGGCGTTTAAGGCTAATGGATGGGCAGGAATGACACAGCCCATCAAGAACAGTTTGCGAATGGTTTGAGTATCTGACATGAATTCAGTTCACTTCTTCATTGAACAAAGCACTTAAGGGTCTCAAGAGTCTTCAGTTAAGCCCGCAGCATGACCCACTGGTATGATTCCTCGTCCCTGGCAGCTCCTCAAGGGCGAGACCGCTTTTCATGTGTCTCCGACTGTCGCTCTGCAGGTCCTCAGAATTTTCCATCCGCGACTTCGTACTTCGTGGGTTTTCCCAGATAGCTCCCATCGTGCTCCACCCAGTCGGCCACCCACTCCAGCAACTGGCTCGCAGGCACTTCAGGATCACCTAGCAACAAGCGGCTCGAAGTCGAATCACTCAACAAAGCCCGCGGGCCTTCAGTTCCCGCCAGTTCAGCTTCCTGGCCCCACCGCGCCGCAAAGTACTGAGCCACTTCTCTGACGGACAGCTTTTCGCGACCGGTGACGTTGAGAGCGCGCGGCGGTGACTGGCATAGCTCCAGACTTCGTAATGCCATCGAATTGGCGTCTCCCTGCCAGATCACATTCGCGTAACCTACCGACAGATCGATGGGCTTTCCCTGACGGACCTTCCATGCGATGTCCACTAGTACGCCGTAACGAAGATCCACGGCGTAGTTGAGACGAAACATCAGGCAAGGGATTCCCAGCTCTCGGGAACAGTACTCCATCACGCGCTCTCGCCCGAGACACGACTGTGCATATTCACCTACCGGCCCGAGAGGATCGGTTTCGACCGACCCCGAGCTGCTCGATTCGACCAGTGGATACACGTTGCCTGTCGAAAAGACCACGATGCGCGCGTCGCGAAAATGCAACCCTAGATTCGCGGGGACTATGGTGTTACTCGCCCATGTGAGATCCGATCGGTCGCCGGTGCCGAACTTGCGTCCCGCCATAAACAGGACGTTATCGCAAACAGGCAGCTTCTCAACCTGCTGGCGATCCAGAAAATCGCAGGGCAGCGTTTCGATTCTCTGACTTTCGAGAAGCTCGCGTGCCGCTTTCTCGGAAAATCGCGACACGGCAATCACCCGGTGCCCAACACCGGCAGTGTCGATGGCACGGCGGGCACGCAATGCCAGCGATGGTCCCATTTTGCCACCTGCCCCAAGGACCATTACGTCGCCCTTGAGCCGGCGCGCCCACTCAATGTCGGCCGCGTTCGGACGCGACAGCAATTCTTCCAGTTGCTCTTCTGTTGCAATGGATTTGATCGCTGCAATCGACATCGGATTCTCTAGAAAGCTCCCTAAGAGTGCGATTGGCGTAAGAGCCTGGCGCCACCGGGCGGCCCAACGCTAAAGGCGGTTATACGTACAAGGCTGGTTTCCGTCAAGAGCGAAAAAGAAAGAAATCAAAACATAAACGCAAGTCCCCTTTCCTCGATTCGAACGTGCACACGACTGGTTCCGACGGAGCGCCGCCCCTAGCCGCACTATCCATTCTAATGTTGTGCTGATTGTTGTCTGACTACCTCTCTTGCTGGCATGGCACCTTTCCGCTATCGTTAAGAAGTTCTCGATCGTGAGTCACCGTCCCACATGACCGCCGAGCAAAGACAGCAACTAGACGAGCAAGGCTACGTCGTCCTACCAGGTCTCATGGACACCGACTTCCTAACTACGGCCCGGCGACGTGTGGATGAACTCTATGAGCAAGAAGGTGAAGCCTCAGGCTCCGAGTTTAAGCAGGAGCCTCAAAGTAAGCGCCTGGCGAATGTGGTGAACAAGGGCGAGGTCTTTTTGAGGGTAATCAATACTCCTGAAGTCCTTGAGTGTATGGGGCACGTTCTGGGTCCCAAGTTCAAGCTGAGCAGCTTGAACGTCCGTTCGGCCGATCCGCACTCCGACTGGGTGCAGCCCCTCCACATCGATGGGGGTGGCTTGCCGGATGAGAAGGGATTCTACGTCTGCAATTCGATTTGGATTTTGGATGATTTTACGACGCAAAACGGCGCCACGCGACTAATTCCGGGCAGTCATCGGTGGCACCAGAAGCCAACCGATGTCCTAGCCGACCTGACGACTCCTCATCCGCAGGAGATTCTGGTGACGGGAAAAGCAGGAACCGTAGTGGTGATGAATTCTCATCTCTGGCATGGAGGCACGGCCAATCGCACTGCCAGGCCGCGCAGGGCGATTCACGCCTACTACACGCGCAGTGACAAACCACAGCAGCTTTATCAGAAGAAATATCTTGATCAAGACTTGCAAAGCCGTTTGTCGCCTCAACTGCGCAACCTCCTTGCTCTCGACGACCCGGAGAATGATGAGATCAGTTCCAGAATTACTGGACTCAGTGGATTCCTGAAATAGAAATAATCCTGGGTGCGCGGACGCCCTTGGTTCTGCAAATCATGTTCGCGCTGAGTGCGGGCGAGGCGCCCGTGCTCCCCAGGTTGAGGTGCTCTATGAAATCACAATCGCAGATCGTCATCCTGTTGGCCGCCATCTTTTCCTTCGTGCCCGGCTCAACTCATGCCGGCGGCTTGAAACTAGAGCTCACAGATTTCGGTGGCTCTGGGCAAGCTAAGAACCCTCAAGGCTGGCAGACTTGGTCTCCTCGAGCTGAACTTCAACCTCGCTGCTATGTGGACTCCGCAGAGTTCCGGTCGCAACCCAATGCGCTGGCAATCTCCGGGAACGGCAATCCCGCTGAGTATGGCGGGTGGAACTATGTCGCTTCGTCGATTCAGCCTGGACACCACTATCGTTTGACGGCTCACTACCGCACCAAAGCCGTCAGCCACGAACAACTTCGAGTTGTAGCTCGTCTGGACTGGCAGGACGCCAGCCAAAAGCGCGTAGGATATCCGGACTACGCCTATCTCAACCAACCCACCGGCGACTGGAAGGAGTTCACGCTCGAGGCACCAGCGCCGGAAGGGGCAACTGCGGTGCGCATTGAACTGACTTTGGGCTGGTCGCCGCATGGAACCGTCTGGTGGGACGATGTGGTTTTGGAAGAGATCGCGGTACCTCGCCCCAGACCAGTGCGCATTGGCAGCGTGTCACTTAGACCACGGCAAACTGGAGGGAAGGAAGGCAGTCTCAACGCCTTCCTGAAGGCGCTGGACGAAGTCGCGATGGGCAAGCCCGACATAGTTTGTCTCGGCGAAGGCATCACCTTGATTGGACACAACGCCGACTACTCGTCGCTGGCGGAGCCGGTTCCCGGACCCAGCACGGAACGGTTAGGAGCTAAGGCCCGCGAACATCACATGTACGTCGTCGCCGGAGTGTACGAGCGCGAGGGTAACGTCTTGTACAACACCGCTGTGTTGATCGATCGCCAGGGCAAGGTTGCTGGAAAATATCGAAAGGTCTATTTGCCGCGGGAAGAAATTGAAGGGGGCCTGACACCGGGCAACAGTTATCCAGTGTTCGAGACGGATTTCGGTCGAATCGGCATGATGATTTGCTGGGATTCCCAGTATGCAGACCCGGCTCGAGCCCTAGCGGCCAAAGGCGCCGAGATCATTTTTCTTCCGATTTGGGGTGGGTATAGCACCCTAATGCAAGCCAGGGCTTTGGAGAACCACGTCTATCTGGTAACCGCCGGCTATGACTGTGAAACAGCAGTCTACAATCCTTTGGGTGAAGCGCTGCATAGCACCAGGGAATCCGGAGTTTTCAAGACGGTAGCCGTCGATCTCAATCACCGGTTCATTGAGCCTTGGCTCGGCGATATGCGAGGGCGATTTCACAAGGAGCTTCGCTTGGATGTACCAGTGATTGAAGAGACGAGTCTCCGGCGGTGACCCTTACATCACCATGCCCGTTTTGCCAGCATCGTAGAGGCGCCGGTCGACTCGTGTCAGGCTGCGCTCCATCTTGGAGGTAAGCAGCGGCCAATGACGGATGGTGAGAAAGGCATCATTCAAAGCCCAAAGGTCCTCCTCGGCCGTCATCCAGTTCATCGAGTCGAAACGCGAAAGATCGAGCGGTTGTGAATAGCGTCGCAGCGTCTTCTCGCCTTTGAGGTTGTAGTAATGCTCGAAGTAGGACAGGGCCAGTTCGCGAATTGTTCGATATACCGGTTCGCGAAAACGAAGCCCTGCGTAATTCGATTTGCCAATCGCACCCCAACCGCCGTTTTGTTTGAACACTGCCAGAATGTGATCGTCATCTTTTGTCGGGTCAGCCTCGAGGTCAACGACGAGAGGTGGATGTCCATTGACCCGCAAAGCAGCGACAGCAAGTAACCCCCCTTCAAAACAATGACCTGTCATGTCACGCAAAACTCGGCGTGGCGAACGACAAGTCTCGCCGTCTTTCTCTTTGTTGTAAGAAATATCTTCATCGACATAGCGCTGAATCTTTTCGGGCGTGTTCAAGCGCTTGAGAATAGACGACTCCTGCCGCGTCAGTGTGTACATAGGAGAAGTGAGCCTCAGATTGATTTTGGGTATCCGCCCTGATTCTGCGCAAAGAGGCACCCAAGTTAGCAGGCATTCTCCCAGACCGCGGATGCGCCCGCAACCGGCCCTTTGCTTTGCGAGGTCGCGGGATCCGAACGACGACGATTCGTCAAAGACAAGATCTGGTTCCTCTCGACAGTCTTTGCGAGATTGAGGTATCAACCGGCAAAAAGAAAATTCCAGAGGTTCTTGGCCTGTCCGCTTCCCTAGATGCACGAGCAAGCTATGGATCGACCGTTTAGTACTGCGGAAATTGAAAATCGCTGTAGCGCTTCAATGGGGAACCGTTCACTTCGTGATGAGGGTGTGAGGACGAGACAGCTGTCTCAATCGATTCGATTTGGGCCTCCAGGGGAACAGCCAATTCAAGCTTCACCCTGATCGGTCCATACAATTCGCCCGCGCACTTTTCACACGGAATCAGTTGATAGTGAATGTTCGACATATTGCCTCCGTCCAGGTCACATATCGAGCAGGACCAGCGAGGACTTTAGCCGGAGAATGTCGAACTCGTTTTGAAAGTGTAGTTTACTGGTCAAGGATCGCAAATTCAGAACTCTGGGCACTCAACGCTGGAGGTTTGCCCTCAGAAATGTTAGTTGGCAACGAGGGGCGGCTCTTCGGCCTGGAACAATACAATGCGCAGGTCGATCGTCGTCGCAAGGAATTCCAGAAGGTCTACTTGCTGCCATTCACTCTGAGTCCAATCGGATATTAACCTATGGCGATTCATGGACTTGACTTGAGAGCCATCGAAGGACTGACCAGCAACAGGTTTTTTGCAGTCGCTCATGAATCTCTACCTCCTATTACCTGTTGCGAAAAACCTGCGCAAAAAGGCTCAGGGGTCCTGAATACATTTCCAAAGGGTTCCCTTATGCACACGCCATCCTGATTCTTCTTCATCCCCCAAAAGCTCTAGGCTCATCGCGACCTACAAACAAGATTCCGTCGGCGTCCCTTGTAAGACTTCACGCGATGGCAACTCGACGTGTTCTGCTACAATCCCACGCTTGAAAAATAAACGGTTGATCCTGAGGAGGGATTCCATCATGAAATGGTCATCGCGGTCTCTTGGGATATTTTTGTTTGTGGCTCTCTGCCCTTCCCTCCTGGCCCAGTCCAAACCGAACGCCTTGACACCCAAGGAAGTGGAGGAAGGCTGGGTCCTATTGTGGGACGGCGAAACGACCTTCGGTTGGGAATCCTTTGGAAAGGCAGAGTGGAAGGTTCAGGATGGCGTGCTGTCGGCCTCCTCAGGCGACAGCGGCTGGCTTGCCAGTAACACACCGTTTGCCGACTTCGTCTTGATGGCAGACTTTCGCACCGGTGCCGATGGCAACAGCGGGATTTTTCTCCGATCCAGCAAGGAGGGCCAACCCCACCAGACGGGCTATGAATTGCAAATCTTCGATGCCCACAAAGAGTACACAACCGGCAGCCTGGTGAATCATCTCAAGGCGAAGAAGTTCAAGACCACTCCAAACCAATGGCACAGCTACGAAGTGCTTGCCGAGGGCGGAATGTTTGTCGTCAAGCTCGACGGGAAAACGCTGCTCAAGGGCAAAGACACGACTCACGCCGTCGGTCACATCGGATTGCAGTACAACAAGGACAAGAAGATAGAATTTCGCAATCTGAAATTGAAACCCCTCGGTCTGCGGCCCATCTTTAACGGTAAGGACCTGAGCGGGTGGCAAAAGGTGAATAGTCCCGACTTGAGCCGAGGCACTCCCGAGTGGACCGTGCGCCAACAGATGATCCACGTGGAGCGCGGACCCGGACAGTTGGAAACCACCAACACCTACCAGGATTTCATCCTTCAGCTCGACGTTCGCACTCATCCGCGCGACGGTAATCACCATCCGAATAGCGGTGTTTTCTTCCGCGGCGACAAGAATGGTTATTGGACCGGCTATGAGTCCCAGATCCGAAATGAGTTCAAGGGACAGGATCGGACCCAGCCTGTCGATTTTGGAACCGGTGGCGTTTACCACTACCAGCCGGCGCGGCGCGTAATTCCCAATGACGGTGAGTTCTTCACCAAGACGATTGTGGCTCAGGGTCGTCACATTTCCATCTATGTAAATGGCATTCAAGTGAGCGACTACACCGACACACGCCCTGAAGGCACCAACGCCCGCAAGGAAACGCGCTTGGCCACAGGGACGCTCAGTCTACAAGCGCACGATCCAACGACGAATCTGGATTTTAAGAATCTGAGTATTACAGAGCTGCCTAAACGGTAGGCCCACTCTCCATCTCCGCTTATGCGCTTCTCAAGGGGGATAGAGAGAATGCCGCCCCGTTACTTCCTTCAGAGCATGAGAACACTTCTTTCTCTTCTTCTTGTCAGTCAACTCATTAGTGCTCCACTGGCACAGTCTCCACCGGTAATTGGCGCTTCGGCACGTGCCCAACAGATGCAGCAAGCGCTGCAAGAACGAACAAGATCGCCGATCAAGAATCTCGACATCGACCTCATTATGCTAGGGGCAGATTTCGCCGGGACTGCTCCCAACGAAGTGAGTTGGGCCGGCGACAATTCGAAACTCTGGTTCCGCTGGAAACGACCCGGAGAGAAAGAGCCTGGGATATTTGAAGTCGCGCGAACGGCAGGCACACCCCGCAGACTGACCAAAGATGAGGAAGCCGGAGCACCACCGTATGCGGCAGTGCGCGACCGGTCGGGACGATGGGCCGTTTATAGCTTTGAGGGTGATGTTCACCTGCTTGACACGCATTCCGGAAAATTCCGAAAGGTTACTCAGACTGCGGAGGCTGAAACCGAACCAAGCTTCGCGCACGATGAGACAAAGATCTCGTTCCGGCGCGGCGATAATCTGTTTCTGATCCCACGCGAAGGGGAGCCCCTGATCCAGCAGCTCACCGACATCCGCTCAGGTAAAGATCCCGAGGCTGAGAAGGAAAAGAAAGAAAAAGAGGGCCAGCGCAAGTATCTCAAGGACCAACAGGAAGAGTTGTTCGCGGTTCTTCAAGCCAAGGCGAAGA
>Ga0075418_10005504_pt1 | contig 14345 bp, 12 predicted proteins | sample SoiMetdeltSBSDD2_FD_81776 | JGI IMG/M metagenome (GOLD analysis project Ga0075418, IMG submission 81776) | Bulk soil microbial communities from a Populus tree surrounding site in Tennessee, USA - Soil MetaG P. deltoides SBSDD2 | ecosystem: Environmental > Terrestrial > Soil > Tree plantation...
CACCGCCGACGTCAGGGAGTCAGCCGGAGGCCGCAACGCTTGCCGCGGCCGAGTTGTGCGGGGTCGATCGACTGTTCGCGGTGGGCGGCGCTGGCGCAATCGCGGCCATGGCGTACGGTACCGCCAGCATCCCGCGCGTCGACCGCATTGTCGGCCCGGGAAACGCCTACGTGGCGCAGGCCAAGCTGCTGGTGTCGAACGTCGTTGGCATCGACTCCCCCGCGGGGCCGAGCGAGTTGCTGATCGTCGCGGACGATTCGGCCGATCCCGCTCGTCTCGCCGCCGAGATGCTGGCTCAGGCCGAGCACGATCCGGAGGCCGTCGTTGCCCTGGTCGCGACGGATGAAACGTTAGGCAGCAAGGTAACCGACGCCATCGAGAAGTTCCTGCCAGTACAAGGACGCCGCGCCATCATTGAGCGGGCACTCGCCGAGCACGGCGCGATACTCACGGTGGCTTCCCTCCGCGACGCGGTCACGTTCGCGGGGCTGTTCGCGCCAGAACACCTGCTGCTCGCAACGCGCGACGCCGATGCGCTGCTCGACGATATTCGCTCCGCGGGTACTGTGTTCGTCGGCGAAACGAGCTCGGTGACGTTCGGTGACTACATCACCGGAGCGAACCACGTGCTTCCGACAGGTGGCCTTGCCCGCTCCTACTCCGGCCTGAGCACGACGGACTTCGTACGCTGGACGACGTACCAGCGCGTGGACCGCGACGCTGCCGCGCGACTCGCCCAGGACGTCGCCGTGTTCGCCGAAGCCGAACATCTGCCGGCGCACGCTGCCGCTGCACGAGCCTGGAGGCACTCGGCATGACGACGCCAGCATCACCGTCCCGACCGAGTGAGTCGCTCCGGCTCGGACGCGCTGCCATCCGCGACATCGTGCCCTACGCGAGCGAACGAACGCCGTGTGCAGCTGACTTGAGCGACAACACCAACCTGTTCGGGGCTCCGCCGGCTGCGCTGCGTGAGCTCACGACCTCCGGGCGCGATGAGATCACACGCTATCCCGGCCTGCACGCGCGACGCCTCCGCGAGGCGCTGGCTGATTATGCGGGTGTCGAACCAGATCAGGTGGTTACCGGTTGTGGGTCCGACGACGTGATTGATTCCGCGGTGCGCGCCTTCGCGGAACCGGGAGAACGTCTCGCGTATTCCGACCCCACGTTCACCATGATTCCGGTGTTCGCCAGGGTGAACGGCGTCGTGCCCACACCGGTCCGTTTTGCTTCGTCCGGCGATATTGACCCAGATGCGCTGCTCGCGACTGAGGCGCGCATCATCTACATCTGCTCGCCGAACAACCCGACGGGGAGCGTCGCCACGCGCCGATCCGTCGACCGGGTGATCGAGCGTGCGCCAGGTATCGTCATCATTGATGAGGCGTACGGCGAGTTCACCGACGGCGGCCGCGTGAGCGAGGCCCCAACGCATCACGGGGTCCTGGTCACGCGAACGCTCTCGAAGGCATTCGGGATGGCAGGATTTCGCATCGGTTACGGGACGGGTGCGGCGCCGCTGATTCACGAGATCGAGAAGGTGCGCGGGCCATACAAGGAAAATGCGCCAGCCGAACGCGCCGCGGCGTGTGCGCTCCGGGAGGACGTGGCTTGGATGCGCGAACTGGCAACACAGGCGGTTCAGAACCGCGAACGATTCGCCGACGCGCTGCGAGCGAATGGACTCCATCCGCTTCGGTCGGCGGCGAACTTCCTCCTGGTTCCGATTCAGGACGCCGCGATGGTCGCACGACACATGCGGGAACGTGGTATCGCGGTTCGTCCGTATCCTGGTTTGCCGGGCATCGGAGATGCGCTCCGCGTAACGATCGGGCCGTGGTCCATGATGGAGCTCGCGTTGGACGCGCTCCTCTCGGCACGTGCCACCGCCGTGGCGACCAGGCCGGTGCGATGAAGGTCAGCATTTTTGACTACGGTGCAGGGAACATCCACTCCCTCACGAAGGCGATCGTCGCGTTCGGCGCGACGGTGGTGATCGAACCGGATCCCGCGCTTGCGATCGAGACCGACGTGCTGGTGCTCCCGGGTGTCGGCGCGTTCGGGCTGGCCGCAGCGCGTTTGGCGCCGGGACGGGACGCGATGCACGCCGCCCTGCGTGGCGGGCTCCCCTGTCTCGGCATCTGCCTCGGCATGCAGTTGCTGTTCGATGGTAGTGACGAAGGCGCGCCTAACGCACGAGGCCTCGAGATCCTGCCCGGACGGGTCACACGACTTCGGGCAAAGCATGTCCCACAGATCGGATGGAACGCCATCGACTGTGCGGATGACGAATTGTTCGCGCGGGCCCCACTTTCCTACGCGTATTACGCGAACAGTTACGTGTGCCGACCGCCCGATGACTCGGTCGTTCGCGCCTGGAGCACGCACGAGGGTGACCGGTTTCCCGCCGTCGTGCGCGCGGGTCGCACCGTCGGGGTACAGTTCCATCCCGAGAAGAGCTCCGGACCTGGCTTGCGCTTCCTGCACGCCTTCCTCGACACCGCGGCCGCATGATCGCCATACCTGCGGTGGACCTGCGCGATGGGGCCTGCGTTCAGCTCGTCGGCGGGGACTACGCCGCCGAGCGCGTTCGTCTGGCGGACCCGGTCTCAGTCGCTCGCGAATGGGTACGCTACGGGTTCCGCCGGCTCCATGTCGTCGACCTCGACGCCGCGACAGGCCGTGGATCGAACGGCGATATCGTGACTGAGCTGCTCCGCGAGGTACCGGTCGACGTCCAGGTCGGTGGAGGAATTCGCACCACGGCCGCGATCGAAGAGCTGGTCGCCGGTGGCGCGCGTGCCGTTGTTCTCGGTACCAGGGCATTCGAGGACACTGATTGGCTCGGGCGCGTCGCGAACGCGTACCCTAACGAGATTCTCGTCGCGGCCGATGTGCGGGATCGGCGTGTCGTCACGCACGGCTGGACGCGAACGTTGCCACGAGAGATCATCGACGTCACGGAAGACTTGAGCACGCTGCCACTCGCTGGCCTGCTCGTTACCGCTGTCCATCGTGAGGGGCGAATGCAGGGCGCCGACCTGTTTCTCATGGAAGACGTGGTTGAAGCAGCGAATTTCCCCGTGTACGCGTCCGGCGGCATTGCATCCATCGCGGACCTCCGCGCCCTCGCCGACCGCGGAGTGGCCGCGGCGGTGGTCGGCATGGCGCTCTACACCGGCGCCATCGACCCATGGCAGGCTGCCGAGGAGTTCGCTGAATGAGTGTCGTCGAACGGCAAACGTCCGAGACGCGTATTCGCCTCGAGATCACGAACGGTGACGGGCGATCGAGTGTCTCTACTGGGCTCCGCTTTCTCGATCACATGATGGTGACGCTCGCGAAATATTCGCGCCTCGACCTGTCGCTTCAGGCATCCGGCGATCTGAAGCATCACCTTATCGAGGACGTGGGGATCGCGTTCGGCGCCGCCATTGCTGACCATACGCCCGCGACGTGTGCGCGCTACGGGCACCGCACAATCCCGATGGATGATGCGCTCGTGGAGGTGGCCATCGACCTCGGAGGGCGACCCTGGTACCGCGGGCCGGTTCCCAGCTCCCTCTACGACCATTGGTTTCGGTCGTTCGCGGACCACGCGCATGCCACGCTTCACGTGCGCGTGCTTCGCGGCACCGATCGGCATCACGTCGTCGAAGCAGCCTTCAAGGCGCTCGGCCTCGCTCTTCACGACGCGCTTATCGACTCCGGAACAGTCTTCAGCACAAAGGGAAGTGTCCGATGGTGATGCGCCGACTCGTCGTCTGCCTCGACGTGAAGGGCGATCGCGTTGTGAAAGGCGTCCAGTTCGAGTCCTTGCGCGATGTCGGTAATCCGGTAGCGCTCGCCGAGCGCTACGAAGCGGATGGCGCGGATGAGGTCGTGTATCTCGACATCTCGGCGAGTGCGGAAGAGCGCTCGACGCTGCTCGACCTCGCACGGCAGACCGCTGAACGTCTATTCATCCCCCTAACGATCGGAGGGGGGATTCGCTCGGCCAACGACGTCGCGCGTGCGCTGCGCGCTGGAGCCGACAAAGTCGGGGTGAATACCGCCGCCGTCGAGTCACCAGAGATCCTGACGGAATGCGCGATGCGCTTTGGCTCGCAATGTGTCGTCGCGAGCATCGATGCCAAGCGCCGCGACCAGGGCTGGCTCGTGTACACACGAGGTGGCAAAACTCCGACCTCGCTCGATGCCGTGGCATGGGCGCGGGAGTGCGTGCGACGTGGCGCCGGCGAGCTTCTCGTCACGAGCATCGACCGCGACGGCGCACGCACTGGTTACGATCTGGAGCTGACTGCGGCCATCGCAGACGCTGTCGATGTGCCCGTAGTCGCGAGCGGTGGTGCGGGTTCCGCACACGACGTTTGCGACGCACTGTTGCTCGGCCATGCGGACGCCGCGTTGGTCGCCGGCATCCTGCACGAGGGAATGACGACAGTACAGGGCATCAAGGCGGAGATGGCTCGTCACGGCATACCGGTGCGGGCTGCATGACTAGTATTCGAAACGAGACGCTGCTGCAGGCCGTTTCCGAAGTGGCTCGACTGACGGGCCGAGTCGCGCTCGGGCACTTTCGCACACGACTCGACATCGAGACCAAACGCGATGGCAGTCCGGTAACGATCGCCGATCGCGCCGCCGAGGAGACCGCGCGCGCATGGATCACCGCACGGTTCCCGCACGACGCGATACTCGGCGAGGAATTCGGCTCGAAGGGTGATCCGGCGGCGCGGTGCTGGTTCATCGACCCGATCGATGGGACGAAGACCTTCGTTCGTGGTGTTCCGCTCTGGGGCACGTTGATTGGCATCGTCAGCGGGGAGACCGTGCTCGCGGGAGCGGTGTACTGTCCCGCCGTCGACGAGATCGTGGTCGCCGCCCTGGGTGAGGGCTGCTGGTGGAACGATGCGCGGTGTCACGTGTCGGAGCAGACCGAGCTTGCCCGCTCGACTCTGCTCTCCACCGATGTCCGGTTCGTGGGACAGCCGGAACGCGCTGCCCGGTGGTCGGCACTCGCGAACGAAGCGGCGGTCGTGCGGACGTGGGGCGATTGCTACGGTTATCTCATGGTCGCGACCGGACGAGCCGAGTTGATGGTGGACAATCTCATGTCGCCATGGGACTCGGCCGCGCTCATCCCCGTGGTGCGTGAAGCGGGCGGTGAGTTCAGCGATTGGGACGGTCGGATTACGCCATTCGGAAGCGGTGCGATGGCGTCCAACAACGCGATGGCTACCCTGCTTCGTGCAAGGCTGGGCGTCCCCTGGCATCCGACGGAATCGGGCAACCGACGCGGTAGCGAAGGTGGAGTGAGCCTAACGTGAAGACACTCGATCTCGCTGCGTTGGACTTCGCGAAGGGAGGAGGACTGGTCTCCGTCGTCGTTCAGGACGCAACATCGGGAGCGGTGCTCATGACCGCGTTCGCCGATCGCGAAGCGCTCGAGCGGACCATCGAGACCGGGGAGATGCATTTTCAGTCGCGCTCGCGCGGCCTCTGGCACAAGGGCGCTACCAGCGGCAACACACAGCGTGTCGTCTCGCTCGAGGCGGACTGTGACGTCGACGCAGTGCTCGCGCGCGTCATGCCAGCCGGGCCCGCGTGTCATACCGGAAGGACGTCGTGCTTCGGCGCCGCGGCACTTCGTGCCGACGCGATCGCGGAGCTCGACGCGACGATTGCGGAGCGCCTAACGCCGTCGACACCGACACCTGACGCCGGAGAGCGACGCAGCTACACCCAGCGGCTCGGCGCCGACCGCAATCTTCGGCTCAAGAAGCTCGGCGAGGAGTACGCCGAGTTCGTCGTGGCATGCGCGGATGGCGATCGCGCCCGCGCAATCGAGGAGGCGGCCGACGTGGTGTACCACACCCTGGTCGCCCTCCGGTCCGTCGGAGCGTCACTCGATGACGTGCGGCGGGCGCTTGCAGACCGCCGTCGCGACTGAGGCGCGGAAACGCGAAGACCGTCAGAACCCTTTCAACGTGCGAGCCGAAAGACGAAGCGAGTCGCCAACGTACGCGAACCGCACGTCGCGCATGTACTGACGCGCCACGCGCTGAACATCCTCAGGACTCACCTCCCGCAGCTCGTCCACGAACAGGTCAGCTACTCGGAAGTCACCACGGTATAGTTGTGCCCGCGCGAGGAAGTTGGCCTGCTCGGCGTTCGTTTCGTTGTTGAGGAAGTACTCCGTGATGAACTGCTGCACCAGACGCTCGAGCGCCTCGCGGTCGATCGTACCCTGCTGCAACGCGTTGATCTGCTGACGCATGAGCGTCAGCGTCGTGTCAGGCGAAACGGTCGTGACGTACAGGCCGCCTGACGCGATCGCCCGTTCGACGAACGGGGCATCGACCGCATACGTGAGATTCCGGCGCGAACGGATCTCGGCGAACAGTTGGCCCGACAGGACGGCGGCGGCGACCCGCAATGCCTGATAGTCCTTACTGCCTGCCGGCGGGCCGAGGTAATAGCCAAGGAGGTAGTTCGTGGGCAGCGATCGTGACTCGATCGCGAACCCGGCGCTTCTCACCGGCAGTGTGTCCGGGAGCGTCCACCGGTAACTCCCAGCCGGGAGCTTGGCCAGCGAACGCATGATGACTTTCTCGACTTGCGACCGAGGGATGTTCCCCACGACGACCACAAGCATGCGCGACTTCACGATCTGGTCGTCGCGGTATCGGCGGAGCGCAGGTACCGTCAAGCGGGCCAGGGATCGTTCGGTGCCTAACGTGCTGCGCGCGTACGGATGCCCGGAGAACGCGAAGCTGTCGGCGATGAACGAAACCAGAGCGTCCGGGTTGTCGCCTCGCTGGCGCACTGCGGCGAGCAGCTGCTCGCGAACCAGCTTTACTTGCCCGGAGTCGAGCGTCGGGTGCATGAGTCGACTCGCGAGCACCGACCAGGTAGAGTCGAACCCTTCTCGTGTCGCGCGAAGGCCGAACATCGTCCAATCGGTCTCGGGGTCGACCACGATGGTGCTTCCGAGACGCGAGAGCATGGTGCGGACTTTCTCACCGGCGTACTCGCGCGTACCACGGTCCGACGACTCGAGGAGCAACGGCTCGATCCCGGCATTTTCATCGTTGATCTGTCGAACGCCACCGAGCAGGTACACGTTCGCGGCGACGACATCGTTTGCTGGCGTCAGGCGGTGTATGATGCGCACGCCGCCAACTTCGTACGTTGTCGTCAGGCTGTCGTGCAGCGACGCCTTGGTGCGCGATGTCCGCGGCATCGCGCTCCCTGACACCTGCGCCTGCGCGCTACCGTCAGCTGCCAGGACGCACAGCGCGCCGAGGGCCAGCCCGCCTCGCCGCCAGGCCCTGACCACGGTTCCACTCACTGTGCCACGCTCCTCGGCAGTAGGTCCGCAGTCGTGAGCGCGATCGACTGACGTGCGTCGGCAGGTATTACCACGCCGGTTACACGCGGTTTGCCAACGATGTATTTCGCGGCGTAGCTCCGAAGGTCCGCAAGGCTTCGCTTCGCCATGTTGTCCACGTACCCCATGTAGTACTCCAGGTCGGCGACGCTCCACCAGAATCCGATCGTCTGGCTGAAGCTGGACGCTCGCTCTCGACCGAACGCCGAGCTCACGGCGCGTTGCGCCTTCACCGCCTCGAGCTCTTCCTTCGAGAAGTATCCCGGCTCGGCGAATCGCTGAATCTCGGCGTCGAGCGCCGCGAGTGCGCTCTTCAACTTGTCAGGCGTCGTCTGACCGCTGATGGTGATTGGACCAACGTGGTCGAGCGTGTAGTAGTTGACACCTATCGACTGCCAGAGGCCCGTGTCCACGAGCTTTTTCTGAAGCGTGGAGTTCGGTTGGTTGAGTACGTCGGAAAACACGTCGGCGGCATAGGTGGCGTTAGGGTCCCTGCGCACGCTCGGCCCCTGCCATTGGAGCTGCACGGTCACGGCACCGACAGGCTGTTCGATGATCAACGCCTCACTCTTCTGCAACGGCGGGATCGGCGGGATCGGGTCGGCGACGAATGGGTCTGCACCCTGCGCCCAATCTCCGTATGTCTTCTCGGCAAGCCCGAACACGCTGTCGGGCGAGACGTCGCCGGTGACGATCAGCACGGAGTTGTTAGGCACGTAGTACTTCCGCTGGATCTCCCGCATCTTGGCCGGCGTGACGGTGAGGATTACGTCGCGATCGCCGATCACGTTCTTTCGACTCCACTGGCCCGGGTAGAGCTGTTTGCCCATCGCCGCCTGCAGTCGGAAGAACGGATTCGACTCGTTGCGGTCGTATTCCCCGATCACGACCTGGCGTTCACGCTCGATCTCTTCCTTGAGGAAGAGCGGACGTCGCAACGCGTCGGCTAGTGCTTGCATCCCGCCCGCGAGACTATCGGCCGGGAGCGTCATGTAGTAGGCGACGCGCTCTTCGTCCGTACGCCCGTTGAACACGGCCCCAAGCTCTGCGGCTCGATCGATGAATTGGTCTGGCTCAGGGAGGTGCTCGTTCGCCTTGAAGAACATGTGCTCGTACATGTGCGCGAGCCCGGCATATTCGGGCGTCTGCGTGAATGAGCCATTCTTCACATCGATCTCGACAGTCGCGAGCGGAACGCCATGGTTCTCGACCACGATGACTTCCAGACCGTTCGAGAGCACGCGCCGCTTGATGATCTTGTCCAGCTCGGCTCGTTGCCCGTAAGCCGGTGCGGCCGTCAGTGCCACGGTGGCTATCAGCGCCACATAAAGCCACGCGACGCTCAGTCTGATCGCTGGGCGGTTGAATCGGGGGATTGGGCTATCCTCTCTGGGGGCGGCGCATTTGCGAAAACGCGCGGCGGAACAGTTCGTCATGGCTGGCGACTCGAGCATGCCAGGATTTCTTTCCACATTAATGCCTCTCACTAATTTGGCCGGGCCGATGGTGGAACTCGGCAATCGGCTCGACGCGGCGCGACTCAAGCGGAATGAGCCACTCGCGCCATACACCACGTTTCGGATCGGAGGTCCGGCGGACCTGTTCTACGATGCCATATCCGCCGACGATCTCGCAAACGCTGTCATGGCCGCGCGTCGAAGTGGTATGCCCTACTTCGTCCTCGGGCTGGGAGCGAACATCCTCATTGGCGATCGAGGATTTCGAGGCCTCGTGATACGAAATGCCGCCCGCCATATGCAGTTCGCCGAGGACGGCCGCGTGTGGTGCGAGAGTGGCGTGATTGTCCGCGACCTCATCGCGGAATCGGTGCGACGCGGCTGGTCGGGACTGGAACACTACGTCGGAATTCCGAGCACCGTTGGCGGCGCGGTCTGGCAGAATCTCCATTTTCTGTCGCCGGCCCCCGACCGCGAGCGAACCATGTTCATCGACGAGGTGTTCGAGTCCGCCGAGCTGCTCGACGAGCATGGCATCCGGCACTCCGTCGACCGCCAGTTTATGCGATTTGGCTACGACACCAGCGTCCTTCATGAAGGTCGCGAGATTGCGCTGTCCGTGACGTTTCGACTGTCCGCCGGCGACGTAGGAACGATGCATCGGATCATGCAGGAGAACTTGAGTTGGCGTGGCGCGCGTCACCCGTGGCTGGACATTCACCCCAGCGCCGGGTCGATCTTCAAGAAGATCGAAGGCGTCGGTGCAGGACGATTGATCGACCAGTGCGGACTCAAGGGTTTCCGCGTCGGCGACGCCCAGATCTCGCACATCCACGCCAATATCATGGTGAATCTCGGTCACGCGACGGCCAGCGACGTCCGCGCGCTGATCGCGCACGCACAGGAATGCGTCCGGGAGCGCTTCGGTCAGCGCCTCGAGCCGGAGATAGGGTTCATCGGCGAGTTTTGATCGAGCCAGCTCAGAGCACCTGCGCGAACCCTACGACAAACCGCCACGACTCGTGATGGTCCGTCGCGCGCGCGACGCCGATGCTCAGCGCGCCGCCCAGAAAACGCAGACGAAAATCGATTGACGACTTGAACCCATCGGTGGGCCGTGAGACGGGGGTGCCGGGCATGCTCCCTGCCGTTCCAAGAACCGAGTCGGCAACCGTCCCGAGTCGCAGAACCGCCGACCGCGCGGCGTCGTTCGTCGCGGCGGCCCATCCGCCTTGCGCGCCGAACGAAAGGGTCGGCCCTACGCTGGGCAACACGAATCGTCCGAGTCGTAACGGGGCACGCCAAAGCGGGAGCGGATACATGACGAGACCGCGAATCACCGCAGCCTGGTTGCCGGCGAACTCTTTGTACCCGTAGCCCGGCAAATTCTGATTCTCGCCCAGCTCGAACAGCTGTTGCGGCGGAATTGCGTCGCCGACTACCACGCCTGCATCGGCACGCGCCGCGTAGATGAACGGGCCGAACATTCGTCGCGCAATGAGTCGAAGCTCAGCGCGTCGCCACGCGAGGTCCCCGGCCGCCGCTTCTGCCTGAAGCAGCACGCCTACACCTGGGCGCACGAACGCCGCGTTGACGTCGGGGTGAAACTCCAGCTTGAGGCTCGCCACGCGATAGTTTCCTTCATCGACCCCTCGATTGAAGCGGAATCCCGAGTCGCCCGGGGCAACCGGGCCTCGTTCTCGTTGGGCGGGCGCGTACCGATCGGAGGCCAGCCCGCCCTCGACTCGAATGCGAACATCTCGTCGCCGGCCGAGATACCGCGTTAGGCCAGCCATTGCGCTTCGCCGATCCACATAGTCGTAGTCGTCAACCGAGAACAGAGCTCCGAGCGTCGAGCCGCTGTCGAACGGCTCGCGAAAATCGTTCGTGACGTCGAGCGATCGCCCTGCTCGTACGGACGGCCACCACACTCCTTTCTGCCGTTCGACCCACACCCGGCCGCGCACTCTCTGTTCCGCCCAGGCCCATCCGACATTTGCGCGCGCGACCAGCCCGGGCGATGCATCACGGAGCTTGATTTCACCCGCAACGCCGGTATATGCGCCTTCGATCCGGTTGTAGTGGAAAGCGTCCGCCGGCTCCTGGTACCGCAGCCGTACAATGGGCGGCCCCGTGGGCCGCCACGAATCGGGCGCGACATCGACGAAGTCGTCGGCGCGAGCCCCACCGGTCGATTCTCCAATGTCGCGGGACCAATCCCTGTAGCCGTCGATGCTGTCCTGCGGCGCGAACGTGAGCCGATGTTTCGTGAGCCGAAGCGAGTCGGCTGCCGCGTCTGCCGACTCGGCTGACGTAACCTGCCCGGCGTCGACGTGCCGTGCGCGCGAAGTGTCACCTAACGATGCCTCGATCGGCGTCGTCAGACCCGGGTTTACCGTCATCGCACGGAACCGGGAAATGACGCGAAACACCGCGCGCTGATCGCCGAGCAGCACAATCGCGGCCTGCGCTTCGAGCCGCTGATACGTCGGGAGCCAGAACCGTTGGTCGAACTCTCCGTTTTCGAGCTCGACGTACGCAATAGCCTCTACCTGTGAGGTGACCAGCCGGGAGCGGCGCTTTGGCTTGGGATCGATGGTCTCGAAGTACCCGCGCATCCGAACGATCTGCGCGCGCTGCTCGTCGAGCTCGATGTCACCTCGGAACGTGGCCGTCCGTCGCGTTAGGTTCCTGGCCTGCGGCTCGACGTGAACACGCACGATCGGGATCTGGCGTCCGCCGGGCCGGATCGTCACGACGGTGTCGCCCCCGGAAAAGCGATAGACCTGCTCGCGGTCGCTGGCGAACGGATGGACGGCAACGACCGCGTCAGCGCGCCGTCGGCGACTTGGACTGTTGCGCCGCGTCGAGTCCTGCAGCCCGAACAGCAGCGTTATGCGGTTCCCGTACAGGATTGGTACCGCCCACGCCTGCCGGAATAGGCCGACTGCCGACACGGTCACCCCAACCGATTGCGACCGGTAGCCGACGACGCGCTGCTCGAACTGACCCGAGCGAGCCCACCGAACCGTCGTTGCCGCCTGTTCCACGGTGAAGGTCTGCTCGATCCCGTCCGGCTGCCGAGCGATGAAGGCCATCTCGCTCTCGACCCGCGCCTCGTAGCCCACTAGGCCTTCGGGAACTCGGCGATTCGACACTGATGCCCGCGCGACGAGTTGCCTGAGAGCGGCCGTCGAGTAGACCGAATCAATCGGCGCCGGAGCGGCACCCTGCATCAGTACGATGAGTAGCAACCCGACCATCGGATGCCTGACCTACTTTGTCGGCTCCGCCTGCCGGTTCGTCGGATGATCCGCCTGACGTTCCTCACGCCGGGTCACGACCACTGACGCGACGACGCCCGTGGCCAGGATGAGCGCGACGATTCCGAGAAGGTAGAAGTTAAAGCTCGGACCGATCGCATCCTTCAACCATTCCGCGGCGAGCATTTTCAACCCCACCAGACCAAGTATCGCGGCGAGCGAAACTTTGAGGTAGCGGAATTTCGAGATCGCACCCGACAGTGCGAAGTACAATGAGCGCAGCCCGAGGATCGCGAAGACATTGCTGGTGAAAACGATGAACGGATCGGTGGTGATCGCGAAGATCGCCGGGATGGAGTCGACCGCGAAGATGAGGTCCGTGGTTTCCACCAGTACGAGAGAAACAGCAAGCGGTGTCAGCATCCACCGGCCAGCTTCGCGGACAAGAAACCGAGACTCCCGATAGTCCTGACACACAGGGAAGACGCGGCGGACAAGCCGCATCACGAGCGCTTCGTCGGGGTCGGCTGCTTCGTCCGACTTCGACCACAGCATCTTCAGCGCCGTGTACACTAGGAACACGCCGAAGACATACAGCACCCAGTGATACCGCGACACGAGCTGCGCGCCAAGACCGATCATCGTCCCGCGCATTGCCAGCGCGCCGAGTATTCCCCAGAACAGCACCCGGTGCTGATACTTCGCCGGCACCTGTAGGTGCTCGAAGATCATTGCGATCACGAACACGTTGTCGGCGCTGAGCGACACCTCGATGATGTACCCGGTGAAGAATTTCACCGCGGCCAGCCGACCGTCGTTCACGACACCGTCGACCCGATCGACGTGCTGACCGAGCCCAAGCCAATGGTTCTGATAGGCGAAATACACGAACACGTCGAACAGCGTTGCGAGCGCGAGCACACCGACGGTGAAGGTCAGCGCTTCCTTCACCGAAACGACGTGAGCCTTGCGGTTCAGAACGCCCAGGTCGAGCGCCAGCACGAGCAGGATGAGGAGGAGAAACCCTCCCCAGATCCAGATCACCGAGTCGATCGGCCACCTCCTAGTGTGGTCTTCACTGGCGCCGGGTCGCCGCTATCGTTGAGTCCGGCCCGCGGTGCTTCCTGCATTCGAGAGCGATTCGGCACGTTCGGTCGCGGTTGTCCAACGCTCGATCGCGCGTTCCAGCTCAGCCTTCGCGCGATCGAGCTCACCGCCAAGACGGGTTGCAGATGCCGCACCGCCGGTTTTCATGTACAGCTCCGGGTCGGAAAGCGTCCGCGTCAACTCGGAAATCGTGTGCTCGAGCCGAGCGACTTCTTCCTCCGCAACTTCGGCGTCGCGTTGCGCCTTGCGTATCGCGTCGCGCTGATCACGCGAGCTCGTGTCTCGGCGTGTGACGGTCTGGCGCTCGCGCATGCGATGGATCGCTGACTCCTCGGCCGCCTTGACTTGGGCCGCATGCGCGCGCTCGGCGCTGATGACCTCCCATTCGGCGAAGCTGCCGTCGAACGCGGAGATGTGCCGATCGTGAAGCACCCACACGCGATTGGCGAGCGCTCGGAGCAGCGCGCGGTCGTGACTCACGATCATCACGGTGCCATCGTAGCGCTCGATCGCATCCTCCAGCGCTTCGATCGACTCGACGTCCAGGTGGTTTGTCGGCTCATCGAGAATGAGCAAGTTCGCGCGGGCGAGCATCATCATTGCCAACGCAACTCTCGCCCGCTCTCCGCCCGACAGGGAATCCGCGCGTCGTTGGACCTCGTCGCCGGAAAATCCAAAACGGCCGAGGTGGCCCTGAATCTGCCCGCGCTCCCAGGCCGGCCGCAGATCCGCTATCACGTCATACAACGTGCGATCGGTCGGCACCTGAGCCAGGTCCTGGCGATAGTAGGCAACTCTGATCGAGCCGCCAAGTCGCACTCTTCCATCGGCGGGCGTGAGCTCGCCGAGCAAAGTGCGAAGGAGCGTCGACTTCCCAGCCCCGTTAGGCCCAATCAACCCGAGGCGGTCACCACGGTGGACCTGACCCGTGAACTGCTCGATTAGCGTACGGTTCCCGATTTCAATTCGCGCATTTTCCGCCGCCGCTACGAGATCCCCGCCACGCTCGGCGATGTCGAAGTGAATCGCCATCGTGCCCCCGCCCGACTCGTCAGGCGGGGGACTCAGCCGAGGAAGTCGTTCCAGTCGCTTGCGTCGCCCTTTGGCCTGCTTGCTGTTCTG
>Ga0075418_10005505_pt1 | contig 14345 bp, 12 predicted proteins | sample SoiMetdeltSBSDD2_FD_81776 | JGI IMG/M metagenome (GOLD analysis project Ga0075418, IMG submission 81776) | Bulk soil microbial communities from a Populus tree surrounding site in Tennessee, USA - Soil MetaG P. deltoides SBSDD2 | ecosystem: Environmental > Terrestrial > Soil > Tree plantation...
AAATTCTTCCATTGATTTTCACCGGTGATAAAAATGGTTGCTTCAGCCAATTTTGGATCGACGCCTTTTCCTTTCAGGTAATAATTAAAGAATGGTATCTCAATATTGTTTTGATACCATAAAGCGGTTGCAGCACCAAAACGGATATTGCCAAGAAAAGAACCATCTCTTGATCCCCATTGACCATGACTCCATGGGCCCATGACAATTTTATTACTGATGCCCGGATTTTGTTTTTCTATTGCTTTGTATAAATTCCATGCACCATAGCAATCTTCCGCATCAAACAAACCGCCAACTGTAAGCATCGCAGGTTTTATATTATACATGGCCCTTCTTGCATCCCTTGCTTTCCACCAATCATCATAATTTGGGTGCTTATACATCTCATGCCAGAACTTTATGCTATCGCCGATCATATTGGCAAGATTTTTTAATGTGCCTGCCTGCAAATAAAATTGATAGTTATCTCTTATCTTAAAATCAAATCCTGATGGGCCAACTGATACAGGCTTAGGCCTTGGTTTACCGAACCCGGAATAAAAACTAAAACCATCCATTTGAAAAAATGCGCCATTATGATGAAAATCATCTCCTAAAAACCATTCAGTGACCGGCGCTTGGGGACTCACTGCTTTTATTGCCGGATGACCCGCAGCAGCCACCATGGTAGCATAAAAACCAGGATATGAAATCCCAAATGCACCAACGTTGCCATTGTTGTTTGGTAAATTTTTTACCAGCCAGTCAATCGCATCATATGTATCGCTTGCTTCATCAATATCATTATTGTTTTTTTTGTCTTTTATAAATGGGCGTACATCTACAAACTCACCTTCGCTCATAAACCTGCCTCTGACATCCTGTAAAACGATGATATAATTTTCACGACAATAATATTTCCAGTGGCTGCCTGTCAGGCGGCCTGAGAAATCAGCGCCATAAGGGGCACATGAGTAGGGAGTTCGAACCATTAACATCGGATGCTTTTCACTTTTATCTTTTGGTTCATAGACGGCCGTAAAAAGTTTTATGCCATCTCTCATCTGGATATAGATCTCTCTTTTAGTATAGTTTTCGCGAATCCAGGCGCTGTCCTGGTCGGTTTGTGCCGTTATAAATAAGAAAGAAAATAAAAACGAAATAAGAAACAGTTTGCGTAGCATGATGATTTAGATTTGGAGAACTAATGTACTTATAATCTCTTTTCACCAACCAAAATATTTTATGATCGACAATAAAGCGGTTATTGAAAGATTTTATTCTGCTTTTCAAAAGCTTGACTATAAAACCATGCAGGACTGTTATAGTGATGATATCATTTTTAGTGACCCTGTTTTTCTTACACTTCAGGGAGTTGAAGTAAAATGCATGTGGGAAATGCTTTGTAAAAATGCTAAAGATTTTTCTTTGAGTTTTTCTGATATTGAATTAGTAGATGAAGAATATGCAACTTGTAAATGGGTGGCTCAATACACATTTTCAAAAACAGGTAATAAGGTGACCAATAACATAAAAGCATTTATGCGTATAAAAGATGGAAAGATCATTGAGCATAGTGACGCATTCAGATTTAGCACATGGATTGGCCAGGCACTTGGATGGAAAGGAGTGTGGTTTGGCTGGACAGGCTTTATGAAAAGAGCTGTACAAAAGAATGCGAGAAAGAGCTTGATAAGATTTATTGAATCAAAAGAACAGGCAATTGGCAATCGACAATAGGCAATTGAGCCTTCTAATTTTGCCCATTGCCCATTGTCTATTGATCCTTATTCTTCCAGCACTCCAAACTTCCCGGCATTCACATCATTCACCGCTTGTTCAATTTCTTCCCAGGTATTCATTACAAAAGGACCGTAGGCAACGATTGGTTCATTGATCGGCTCGCCTGATAAAACCAGTATTATTGAGTCTTCAGTTGCCTCGATCATAAATTCTTCGCCATCATTTTTCAGTAACACAAAATGATCCGCGTGTGCATTTATCCCATTCACTTTTATATTCCCTTCTATTATCAGCAAGCCAGTATTGTATTCTTTTGGAAAACTTAAGGTAAGCTGCGCATCTTTTTTTATTCTCGCATTAAAAAGATGTATGGGAGTAAAAGTTGATGCACGACCCTTCACACCATTATATTCACCAGCTATGATCTCTACCTGTCCTTTTTCACCGGGTAAATCGAATTTGCTCATCATTGCATTTGTTATCTCCTGGTATTTGGGTTTTGTCTTTTTATCTTTTGCAGGAAGATTAACCCACAATTGAACCATTTGAAACATGCCACCTTTCCGGCTGAATTCTTTTTCATGATATTCTTTATGCAATAACCCTGAACCGGCAGTCATCCATTGAACATCACCTTCGCCAATGATGCCACTGTTCCCCGCACTATCATGATGGGCAACTTTGCCATGGTAGGCAATCGTCACTGTTTCAAAACCCGCGTGAGGATGAACACCGACACCACGGGGTTCATTCTTTGGACTAAACTCGATCTTTGAACCATAGTCAAGCATAAAGAATGGACTCATCCTTGTTTTCCCGATCTGTTTCGTACCCGGAAAAAAATTATGTACTCTAAATCCATCACCAACCATATGTGGAGGTGGTGGGGCTATAATGGCTTCAACTGATCTTTGTGTATTCATAATTTACTCTCCAAAATTGGAATTTGAAATTTGTTATTTGGAATTTAACAACGGAATTTCCATTAATAATAATTCCGCATCGCTGTCTGCATTAATTTTTAATTCACCTGTTTCCGAGATAGCCAGACCATCTCTTTTTTCTAATTTTTCCCCATTGATAGAAACCGAGCCGTCGATAACAAACGCATAGACTCCGTTATTACTATTTTTTAATTTATACGTTGTGGTAAAATCTTTATCCAGCTTACCCAGGCTAAACCACGCATCCTGGTGAATTTGCACACCACCATCATTGGTTCCGATAGGTGAAACAACAGTCAATAATTTGTTATGCTTGTCAGCGTCAGTAAAATTTTTCTGATCATAACGAGGCTCAACATTTTTTGTATTTGGAAAAATCCATATCTGGAAAAACTTTACGGGCTTATTCTGATTTTTATTTTTTTCCGAATGCTGAATCCCGGTGCCGGCACTCATTACCTGCACATCACCTTGCCTGATCACACTTACATTTCCCATGCTATCCTTATGTTCAAGGTCACCGCTTGTTGGAATTGAAATGATCTCCATATTATCATGCGGATGACCGCCAAATCCCATTCCACCAGCAACGGTATCATCATTTAAAACCCGCAACGCACCAAAATGAACCCGCTCAGGATCATAATAACCTGCGAAACTAAAGCTGTGATAACTGTCGAGCCAGCCATGATTCGCATGACCTCTTGAATTTGCTTTATGAAGAACTGTTTTCATAAACCTCAAACCCCTCAAGGGCTTTTAAGAAAGTTAATAATGTTGATTAGTAATTCTGTAGTTGAAATGTGCGACGCAACGGCATTTGAATAGGATTACAAAGGCTGGCTTCATCACATCTCCACTCATTTTAAAGAACTCTTCTATTGAATATATGTTGTCGCCCACTAAGTCATCCGCCTGAGGCGGAGGACAGGGGGTTTATGCCGCCACATTTCCTGTCACAAGATTTTCTGCAAGCCATAAGAACTCCGAAATAAAATTGTGTACACTTTTTTCAAAATTAGCATCGGTCAGATTTCCTGCTTCATCAAACTTCTTATCAACGGCCGGAACGATCAACAAATACGGAGATGCAATTCCAAACAAAGACGGAATTAATTGAAGCAATTGTTGTGAAGCCCTTATACCGCCAAATGCACCCGGAGACGCTGTAACTATTCCAAACGGTTTATGATGTTGTTTTGGAAAATGGTCAAGCAAATTTTTCATTGCAGGTGAGTAGCTGCCGTTATATTCCGGGGTAGCCAGAATAAAAGCATTCGCATTAAAGATCCTTTCAGCCAGTGGTTTGAATTCATCCGGAGTCTTATCTACGGAAACAAAAACAGATTGAACTGCGGGAAGGTCCCAATCTTTCATATCGATGATCCCAACCTCGTGATCGGTATTATCATCAAGCCATTTCTTAAGATTCAATGCCACCCTTCTGGTTACACTGTTTACTCTTGGGCTACCTGATATTATTTCTATTCGCATAATGTATTCTCCTTTTCAATATTCGTTCCGTTTATTTTAATCTGTTGTTTTGACAAAGTTCCGGCTTATTGACAGATATGCCATTGATATATGTTAAACAATATTGCCTTGAAATTATTCTACATGAAATTTTGCCAAATAGATTAAATTGGTCTTTTCAAACCCTTAACAATGATCAATCGAAGAAAGTTTATTCATGCCTCAGTATTTACCTCTTTCGCAACATTGGTTAGCAAAAAAATGATCGCAAATCCAACGGAAGTCGTAATAGGTAAACCAATCGTTATTTCCACATGGGATGCGGGCTTAGAAGCAAACAAAGCAGCCTGGGAGGTACTACGAAATAAGGGCAAAGCGATAGACGCTGTAGAAAAAGGTGTAATGGTTACAGAGGCCTCTCAAAACTGCTGTGTTGGTCTTAATGCTAATCCTGACAGGGACGGTTTCGTTACACTTGATGCCTGCATAATGGATGATAAATTTAATTGCGGAAGTGTAGCTTGCCTGGAAAGGATAAGGCATCCTATTTCTGTGGCAAGAAGAATAATGGAAAAAACGCCGCATGTAATGCTGGTGGGGGCAGGCGCACAACAGTTTGCCGTAGCAGAAGGGTTTCCTTTGGAAAAACAAGAGCTTTCACCAAAAGCAAAAGAAGCCTATGAAGAATGGTTGAAAAAATCTGAATATAAACCTCCGGCAATTAATATTGAGAACAAACAGGGTCATGGTCCATTCGCTCCAACTAAACTGGAGAATGGTGAATGGAATCATGACACAATCGGAATGGTGGCAATGGATGCTTTTGGAAATTTGAGCGGCAGTTGTACCACAAGCGGTGCAGGTTTTAAAATGCGAGGCAGGGTAGGAGATTCACCGATCATTGGCGCAGGACTTTTTATAGATAATGAAGTTGGCGCCTGCACGGCAACTGGACAAGGTGAAGACGTGATACGAGTTGCGGGCTCGCATTCCGTTGTTGAATTAATGAGACAAGGTTTATCTCCCGAAGCGGCTTGTAAAAAAGTAATTGAACGTATCGTAAAGATCAAAAAGGAAAAAGCAAAAAATATACAGGTTGCTTTTCTTGCTGTAAATAAAAAAGGCCAAGTTGGCTCATTCGCTATTCATCCTGGATTTGAATATGCTATTAGGACCAATGCGATGGAGAAGATGGTGAAGTCTAAGAGCTGGTTTTGATCGTCAATTGTCAATGGTGAATCGTGAATAGTTAACTATTATTGTAAATTCAAAATTGACCATTGACCATTCACCATTCACGAATGAAATACATCATCGAAATAGCTACATCCGATTTTCTTACTACAAAGTCCGCAGTTGAAGGCGGTGCTGATCGCATTGAGCTTTGTGCTAATCTTGCCGAAGGCGGCACGACGGCTTCCTATGCTCATATAAAAAAATGCAGGGAAGCTTTTGATATAGCTTTATTCCCGATCATTCGTCCAAGGGGTGGAGATTTTTTGTATACAAAAGATGAGTTTGAGATCATAAAGAATGATATCAAACTGTGCAACGATTTGGGATGTGAAGGCATAGTGATCGGTTTGTTGAATATGGATGGAACAATCGATATTGCCAGAACTTCAGAATTGATCGAGCTTGCTTATCCAATGGATGTAACTTTTCATCGGGCATTTGATCGGTGCAAAGATCCTTTTGAAGCATTGGAAGAGTTAATTGAGATCGGTTGCCAGCGAATCCTTACTTCGGGACAACAACCTTCAGTCGCTAGTCAGGAGTCGATAGTCAATAGTAAGGCTGTCGAATTAATTGCAGAGTTAAATAGGAAGGGGGATGATCGGATCATTATTATGCCAGGCAGTGGTGTAAGAAAAGAAAATATTAAAATGCTTGTTGAGAAGACCGGTTGTACAGAGTTCCATTCTTCGCTTCGTGAAAAGGGAAAAAGCCCCATGCAATTTATTCACCCTGCTTTTGCTAATTCAGAAGAAAGCTATTCCAATAATGAAATAAGCCCCGACGAAGTCAGGGCTTTACGAAATGCATTGCTATAATGACAATAATTAAAAGGCTTTTAATTCTGACTCTTTTGAGGCCATTTCAATCATGGCAGTTAATTCGTTTAGTAATTTATCATCACTGCCATCAAAACCAACAGATTTAAAACGAATTATCCCATTTTTGTCGATCACAAATTTGGTAGGAATGCCCTCAACTTTAAATTCTGCAACCACTTTATCGTCATTATCCATTAAAACATGAAATGAATATTTATTGTTTGCAATAAATTCAGCAGCGTTCTTTACTTTTTCGTCACCTCTTTCCCATGTATCGATAAATACAAACTTTACAGTTGGATCGTCTTTGTATTTAGTTACAATCTTTTGCATACCGGGGAAACTGGCTTTACAAGGGCCGCACCAAGTGGCCCAGAAATCAACGATCACAACTTTTCCTTTGAGTTCGGCCAGATTAATTTTTTTCCCATCGAGATCAAGTAAGGCGAACACAGGAGCTTTATCATTAAGCATTGATTTTTTCAATTCCTCGATCATCTTCGTCATTGCTTCTTTTTGTAACGCTGCTATGTAGTCGTCAAAACCTGTTTCTGATTTTTTGCCTTTCACATAAGCTCTTTTCAGTACATCCTTTATTTCAAATGTGGATTTGCCATCTTTTACAAATTGCTCAAGTTCTTTTATATATTGTTTTTTAGGAAGTACTTTTTCCGCCAGTAAAGCATAGGTATTATTTTGATCGGGGTCCTTGCCTTCGTTAACAACCATGGCTGCGTCTTTTGCATAAGTAAATCCCTTTTTATACTCGCCCTTACGATACAAAACCATTCCATAAGTATCAGCAAACATGGCATAAGTGTATTTGTTATTTTCTTGCCACTGTTTTTTGGTCATGTAATCAGGTTTTTTAGCCGTTGGATTTTTCCATTCATTCTTATAATAATTCGTAGCAAAAGCCGCGAATTCTTCAGCTAATTCAAGATGATCACTGGTTTTTTGCATTTCCCATGCTGCGCTGTTATACAATGAAGCCAACTCTCCTTTATCTGTGATGTTTAATTCCGCAATTGATTTTTTGAAATTTTCCCAATCCTTATTTGCCAGGTAGGCCCTGGCTATAGCGGTTCTATAATAATTAAGGCTCTGTTTAATACCTTTCCAATTTTCATCGGTTTCCGCTTTTGCAATTATATCATTCAACATGACCTTTTTCTTTTCTACATCTTTTTCCAAGCTATATTTCTGCAATACGTCTGAAACTGTCCACCTGCCAGCAGGAAATTTTTCTTTCTTAACACTGGCAATGAATTTTTGTTGTTCAGGCAGCTTTGCTAATGAATAAAGATTTTCAAGATTGCTATAGTCAGTTTCTTCTTTTAATCCTGCTTTTAAAATTGATTCTATTTCCTTCTGAACGATTTTTTGGGCATCGTCTTTTTTAATCAGCGTTTGCAAACGCACTAATGTGAACAGATATGTTTTCCTGTTTTCAGGATATAATTCAATTTCTTTTTCGATAGCTTCCAATGCTTTTTCATTATTTGGATCAAGGCCCACATTTCTGCCCATATATTGATAAAAGCCGCTTTTGCTGAAATAACTTCCGTCACGTGGTTTATCATTTTCATAAAGCTGGATAAAATAACCTTCATTGAAATTGTTGTCAAATTTTTTATCAACCTTGAATCCTAAATAAATAAAACCCATTGCTGTATCGGTGGTAATGGTGCCGGTATATTTCCCTGCTTTTCTCTCCATTACAATATCATCAGCTTTATTGCCCCGTTTACCGACCTGGTAGACAACTCCCTCAACAGGCTTTATTGAATTTGCTAGATCCCCGGCAGGCTCATAAGTAAAAGTGATCACCTCACCTGGCTTAGGTTTTTCGGGTGAGTAAGTAAAATTCTTTTGGGCTTGGGTTGTTATTGTAATAAATAACAGCGCAAAAAATAGTAATCTTTTAGTAGTCATGGCATTTGATTTTAAGGAAAGGTAGAAATATCCGGGCATTTTATAAAAATAAACCCTGACGAAAGCCAGGGTTTTAAAAAATATTAATATGGTTTTTAGATCGAAAGACTTTTCATATACCCCGCATTTGCCTGCGCCGCCTGCATAGGCGTAGTGCCTTCCCATTTTTCCTGTTCAATAATGTAGTATTCCATTCCCTGTTTTTTAGCTGTCTTCAGGATCTTTGCATATTCTATACTTCCTGTACCAACAACAACGCTTGCATCTTTCTCGGTTGCTGTTGCGTTTTTCTTACGGTCTTTTACATGGCATAAACGGAAACGTTTTGGATATTTGTTTAGCCATTTTTCAATATCCTGTCCGCCTGCCACTACCCAATACATATCCAATTCAAAATCTACAAGCTTTGGATCCGTATTTTTCATCATCACGTCCTGTCCCATTTCACCATTCATATTTACAAATGAATAATCATGGTTGTGATAAGCGAAACGGATCCCGTTCTTTTTACATATCTCGCCTTTCTGGTTAAACTCTTCTGCAAACTTTTTAAAAGCATCTATGTCCTTTTGAGGACCTTTCCACGGGCAAATAAGATATTTCATTCCGATGGCGGCTGCATCAGCGGCTTTGGCTTCAAAATCCTTATTGATATCACAATGGCTGGCAATAATTTTCATTCCCAACTCATCCATATAGCTTTTAAATTCTGTATTTGTCATTCCCCAAAATATCCCTTTACCGCCCTCAAAGCTTTCGATTTGCTTGTAGCCGTAAGAAGCCAATTGTTTTAAAACGCCTTTTGGATCTTTTGCCAGGTCATCCCGAACACTCCATAACTGTATACCAAAATCTTTAAGTTTTTTTTCTTCCAATGCTAACGAAGCAAAGCCTGACTTTGATGCAAGGCCTGATAAGGCAAGCCCACTACTTAATTTCAAGAACTCATTTCTTTTCATGTGTCTATTTTTAGATTTTATACAAACAGTTTATCTCCTTTTTTATAAGGTACAGCGCCATCAAATTTTCCGGGCACTGCCTGGTAATTGAAGTTTTGTTCAATTCCCGGCTTTGATGTAAAATACCCGATCAAAGTAAGTTGTTTCATCATTTGGAAATAGTGATTTGGATCCTCCTTCTTTTTGGTTTTCACGTATTCTTTTGCTTCTTTATCAAGCGAGGTCAATAATTCTTTTCGGTGAGCAGCATCAGCTTTCATAAAACCATGGCCATGCATTTTATTGCAAGCCTCATCTAGTTTTTTAATTCCTTCATGAAATGTTTTTTGATCTGCTTCGTCATAGCAATCATTCACCATCACGGTCATGAACTTTCCTACCTCAGCTTCTTTTGCGCCGGCAGTGGTCGTTTTTGGAATAATGGTTTCTGCAACTTCATCAAGAAACGCAATGTCATTATTTGAAAAGGTGGCCCCACCTATCCCTGCATTTTCATTTTTACATCCGGCAAGAAAAAATTCTCCACCGATCACAATACCACCTGTTGCGAGTGCAACCATTTTTAAGAGTTCTCTGCGATCCATATAGTTGTATTTAAGTTGTAAATAATCAATAATTATTAATTAATAATTACTAATTATTATAAATTTCCCTTTTTTAATTCACTTACTGCATAGTCGGCCGCTCTTGCCGTCAATGCCATATAGGTCACGGATGGATTTTGACAAGCTGACGAAGTCATACAAGCGCCATCGGTATTAAATACATTTTTTACTTCATGCAGTTGGTTCCATTTGTTCAACACCGATGTTTTCGGATCATTTCCCATTCTTGCTGTTCCCATTTCATGAATGCACAGGCCGGGATATGCTTTTTCATCATTAAATGTATAAATATCTTTTATACCCCCGGCTTCGAGCATTTCGGCAGCGCTATTCATCATATCCTTGCGCATAGCGATTTCATTTTCTTTCCATTCACAATCAATCTCAAGTTGCGGCAAACCCCATTTATCTTTCTCAGTTTTGCTAAGCAAAACCCGGTTATCAAGATGCGGCAATTGCTCACCCCAGCTTCCCAGCCAAAAACTCCAATCACCGGGCTCGGTCATTTGTTCTTTTAATTCGCTTCCCATCTCGTCACTATTCCAATTCATTCCTCTGGATGCGCCACCCTGGTAACCAAAACCGCGGAGATAATCAGATCGTTTTGTTTTTTCATCGATATTCCTGAAACGGGCAACATAGATCCCATTGGGTCTTCTGCCAAAGGTCACTTTATCTTTTAATCCATCATACCTGCCTCCAGCGCCAACATGATAGTGATGATCCATTAAGTTTCTCCCCAATTGATCACTTGAATTGCCCATTCCATTTGGAAAAACATCGGACTTTGAATTCAGAAGGATGCCTGTTGACCCTAATGTAGATGCGTTCAAAAATATAATTTTCGCATAGTACTCGATCACTTCATTTGATAGCTCATCAATTATTCTAACGCCTTTCGCCATTCGTTTTTCTTTGTCATAAATTATTTCCATCCCGATAGAATGCGGTCGCAATGTTAGATTTCCTGTACTTGCCGCAACGGGTAAAGTAGCCGAGTTGCTGCTAAAGTATCCGCTAAAAGGACAACCCCTGTCACAAAGATTACGGTATTGACAAGGACCACGTCCATTCCATCCTTTTGTTAAATTAGCCACACGTCCAATAATCATTCTTCTGCCATCAGAAAATTTTTGTTTTATACTTTCAGAAACATGTTGCTCAAGAGCATTCATTTCCATCGGCGGTAAAAAATCTCCATCGGGTAATTGTGGTAGTCCTTCTTTGCTGCCGCTGATGCCTGCAAAACGCTCTACATAACTATACCACGGCGCTATGTCTTTATAACGAATGGGCCAATCGACACCGTGGCCATCCTTTGCATTTGCTTCAAAATCGAGATCACTCCAGCGATAGCATTGTCTTCCCCACATCAGGCTTCTGCCTCCAACATGATAGCCACGAATCCAGTCATAAGGTTTTTTCTGTACGTAAGGATGCTCCTTATCATTTACAAAAAAATGGCTGTTGGCTTCATTACAAAAACCACGAACCTGTATATGCTGATCATCTTTTATTTTATTTGTGTTACGATTCCGGTGTAGCAATTCCCACGGAGCAAGATTAGTGGTCGGATAATCTTTAATATGTTCAACCTGTCTACCTCTTTCAAGCACTATTGTTTTCAACCCTTTTTTACATAACTCCATAGCTGCCCAGCCACCAGAGATGCCGGAGCCGACGACGATTGCATCATAAGTATTATTGTTTGCCATAAGAAATAATTAATAATTATTAATTAATAATTACTGATTATTATAAATTTCCCTTTTTAAATTCATCCGCAGCATAATTCGCCGCTCTTGCTGTTATTGCCATAAATGTTAATGATGGATTTTGTGTGCCGGTTGATGTCATACAAGCTCCATCAGTTACAAATACATTCGGACAATTATGAAACTGGTTCCATTTATTGAGCAATGATGTTTTCGGATCTTTTCCCATTCGCACACCGCCCATTTCATGGATATCTAAACCAGGCGCTTGCTTGCTGTCGTTTGGATAAATGTTCTTGCAACCAGCTTTTGTCAACATTTCAACACCTTGTTCATGAAAATCCTTTAACATCATCTCATCATTCTCATCATACACAACAGAAGTTATCAATTGAGGAATTCCCCAATCATCTTTTTTATCAGGACTTAAACGAAGGTGACTTTCTTCTTTCGGAATAGTTTCACCCTGCATCATCATATATATCCCCCAACCGCCTGCTTGTGTCATTGAATTTTTTAATTCTGCGCCAAGACCGTCATAACCCGTGCCGCGACCCCGGTATGCAGTAAAGGCAACAAGATAGCCACGTTTGAATGGCATTTCCTGCTTTCGTACATTTCTGAAAGATGGCATGATGATCATTGTTGGTCTCCGACCGTAAGTAACAAAATCATTGAAGCCATCATAAGTGGCCGTAATGCTGCCGCGATAATTATGGAAACAAATGTATTTTCCTAAAAGACCATTATCATTTCCAAATCCATTGGGAAATCGCTCAGATCTTGAGTTTAATAAAATAAGATTTGTATTTAAGCAAGCTGCATTTACAAAAATTATTCTTGCGGTATATTCAGCCGCTTCTTTTGTTTTCGCATCAATAACTTTTACGCCTGTTGCTTTCTTTTGTGTATCATCATAAATAATAGAATGGACAACAGCGTTTGGTTTCAAAGTAAGATTGCCGCTTTTCTGCGCCCATGGAATTGTCGAGGAATTGCTGCTGAAATAGCCACCGAAAGGACAACCACGTTCACACAAGCTTCTCGCCTGGCATTGCTCTCTTCCCTGTTGTATATGTATTTCCTGCGGCTGAGTAATATGAGCACAACGACCAATGATCGCGGGTCTGTCAGGATAATGTGTTTTGAATTGAGCAACCAAATGTTTTTCCAAAACATTCATTTCCCATGGTGGTAAAAATTCTCCATCAGGTAAATTTTCAAGACCGTCTTTATTTCCACTGATGCCTGCAAATTTTTCAACATGACTGTACCATGGAGCCATATCATCGTAAGTGATCGGCCAGGGTGTAGCAAACCCGTCTCTTTCAGGAGCATTGAAATCAAATTTACTCCAGCGTTGTACCTGTCTTGCCCATAACAAAGATTTACCACCAACCTGGTAAGCTCTTATCCAGTCAAATGGTTTTTCCTGTATGTAAGGATGCTCTTTGTCTTTGACAAAAAAATGTTCGGTAGTTTCACCAAACGCATAGCATTTTGCTAAAACAGGATTTTCTTTTAATACAGATTCAGGCATGTTATCACGATGTGCAAACTCCCATGGATTTTTTGTGGCGGTGGGATAGTCTTTCAGGTGAACAACATCACGGCCACGCTCCAGCAATAAAACTTTTAATCCTTTGTCACAAAGTTCTTTTGCTGCCCATCCGCCGGAGATGCCGGAGCCAACAACTATTGCATCAAACTGTTCTTCCATAGTTGAAATAATTAATAATTATTGAATTAATAATTATTAATTGATTTAGAGTTAACTCAAGCCGGTTTGCACCTTATCACCTTTTTTATAAGGCACATCTCCCTGGTACTTTCCTGGCACCGGTTGATAATTTGTTGCGCCGGTTCTCCCTTCCTTAGAAGTAAAGTATCCCATTATCGTAAGCTGTTTAAAAGGTTGGAAATAATGATTAGGATCTTCTCTTTTCTTATTTTTCTGATACTCGTTTCTTTCTTTATCAATTGAGACAAGCAATTCTTTTCTTTGCTCTGGTGTTGCTTTCATAAAACCATGCTTATGCATTTTTTCGCATGCATCATTCAATGACTTCATGCCATCACGAAAAGCCTTCTGATCTTTTTCTTCATAGCAATCGGTTACCATTACTGTCATAAACTGGCCAACTTTTGCATCCTTTGCACCAGGCGTTGCAGTTTTCGGAAAAATAGTTTCTGCAACTTCATCCAGGAAAGCTATATCAGATTCAGTGAAAGTAGCCGAAGTACCTACTCCTGCATCCGGATTTTTACAACCCGCAAGAAAAAATTCGCCACCAATGACTACGCCACCTGTTGCTGCGGCTACCATTTTTAAAAGTTCTCGTCTGTTCATAAAGTTTTTTTAAATAATTAATAATTATTAATTAGTAATTACTGATTTAAACATTTAATTTTTTTAATTCACTTACTGCATGATTTGCAGCCCTTGCAGTCATCGCCATATAAGTAAGTGAAGGATTCACACAGGATGCACTTGTCATACATGCGCCATCAGTTACATATACGTTGGTACAATCCCATACCTGGTTATTGCTATTCAATACTGATGTTTTCGGATCACGACCCATGCGTGCAGAGCCCATTTCATGAATGCCCATGCCGGGTGCATTGTCACCCTCAAAGTCACGTACATTTTTCAACCCGGCTATTTCCAGCATTTCTTTCATATCAGCTTTCATATCAACACGCATTTTTTTCTCATTCTCTCTGAATTCTACATCAAAATCCAATACCGGAAGTCCCCATTTATCTTTTACATTTTTATTCAAAGTGATCTTGTTATCATGGTGAGGAAGCGTTTCACCAAATGCAGTTGCGCCAACTCTCCATCCACCTGGTTCGCTTAATGCGTCTTTTAGTTCGGCGCCGATACTTAATTCTGCAACATCACGGCCCCAGCCATTCCTGCTTGCCG
>Ga0075418_10005507_pt1 | contig 14337 bp, 6 predicted proteins | sample SoiMetdeltSBSDD2_FD_81776 | JGI IMG/M metagenome (GOLD analysis project Ga0075418, IMG submission 81776) | Bulk soil microbial communities from a Populus tree surrounding site in Tennessee, USA - Soil MetaG P. deltoides SBSDD2 | ecosystem: Environmental > Terrestrial > Soil > Tree plantation...
CCGTTCGACGCGGACAACGATCAGTTCGTCGATGCGCTGTTCGTGATTCACGCCGGACGCGGAGGTGAAGTCAGTGCCAACCGGAACGATATCTGGTCCCACGCGTGGACGACGACGACGACCGTCAACACCGGCTCGACGAACTCCGAAAACGAGGCTGTCTATGTCAGTCGCTATACGACGGAGCCGGAGTTCTTGACGACTGCGGGCGACATGACCATGGGCGTGTTCGCTCACGAATACGGACACACGCGATGGGGACTTCCGGACCTGTACGACATCGACAACTCATCGGAAGGCGTCGGCAATTGGAGCCTCATGGCGGGAGGATCGTGGAACGGCTCGCCCTCAGGATCGTCTCCTGCACACATGGACCCGTGGAGTAAGGCGTTCGTCGGATTTCTTACTCCCACACTGGTCACGTCCAAGCTCACAAACGAGCCGATCGGCCAGGCAGCAACGACTGCAGATGTGTATCAACTGCTGAATGGAAGCGCGATCACGCAGACGGGCGAGTATTTTCTGGTGGAGAATCGCCAGCGAACCGGTTTCGATCTCGGCCTTCCTTCTTCCGGCTTGCTGATCTGGCATATCGACGAAAGCCAGGGCACGAACGCGAACGAGAACTATCCGGGTTGCAGCGGCTGCAGCGGACATTACAAGGTCCAATTGGTGCAGGCCGATAATGACTGGGACATGGAGAAGCACGACAATCGCGGAGACACCGGAGATCCTTTTCCGGGCGTGTGCGGCTCGGGGACCTGCAATCAGTCGTTCACGGGGAACACGTCTCCGAACAGCCGTCTCTGGAATGACCAGACTTCGGGCGTGACGATTACGAATATCAGTGCGTCGGGCTCCCAAATGACGGCCACGCTCAGTCCCACGGCTGCGTCCACGCCGGCGCTGAGTCTGTCCAAGACGCACAGCGGCAACTTCACGCAGGGCCAACAGAATGCTTCATATACATTGACCGTGTCCAACGGTTCGGGTGCCGGCGCAACCAGTGGAACCGTCACTGTGACGGATTCGCTCCCGTCGGGACTGAGCCTCGGTTCGATGTACGGCAGTGGCTGGTCGTGTTCCGGCAACTCGTGCTCCAGAAGCGATGCGCTGAATGGCGGCGCGAGCTTCCCGAACATCACTGTGTCCGTTAATGTTCAATCCAGTGCCACGTCACCTCAAATCAATCAGGCAACGGCGACGGGCGGCGGATCGTCCAATGCGAATGCGAACGATTCCACAACGATCTGCTACACGCTCAGCAAAACGACCACGCCCGCTGGCGTCGGCAGCGTCACTGTGAATACCGGGACGAACTGCGGAACGGGATATTCGTCTGGGACGGAGATCAACCTCACCGCCAATGTGCCAAGTGGATATACATTCTCCAATTGGTCCGGGAGCGGCGGATTCTTTTCCAATTCTTCGACATTGACGACCACATTCACAATCACCGGAAAGGCGACCGTAACGGCTACGTTCACCACGGCAGGCCTCTCCGCACCGACGGCACTCTCCGCCAGCGCCGTGTCGGCAACGGTTGTCGCTCTGTCTTGGAACGGCGTCGCGGGAGCGACGAGCTATAAGGTCTATCGCGGGACGAGCGCCGGCGCATACACCTTCCTCGGACCTTCGAATTCCCCCTCGTACAGCGACATGACCGCCGTCGCGGGGACTTCCTATCTTTATAAGGTGCAGGCTTCGAACGGAACGAACGACAGCGGTGACAGCAACGTCGACCTGGCGACGACGGTCGTCTTCACCGACCCGACGCTCGTGACGCGATCGACGCTCATGAAGGCAGTGCATCTTGCCGAGTTGCGCACTGCCGTCAACGCGGTGCGTGCCGCGGCCGGTCTGTCTCCCACGTCGTTCTCGCCCACGATGACATCCGGCAGCCTCATTCAGGCCGCTCACATCGCCGAGCTTCGGTCGAGTCTCGACGTCGCCCGCATCCAACTCGGCCTGAGTGCCGTGGTCTACACCGATCCGACGCTGACAGGAGGGAGCACTCCGATCAATGCAGCGCACATCAACGATCTGCGATCCGGCGTGAACTGAATCCGCTCGAGGCGACGATCTCGTAGGGACCAAGGCGGGAGCCGGCCGTGACGACTTCCAACGCCGGTTCCAACGGACGATCCAACGCCTTGGTCTCATCCTGCCGCACACGAGGCTTCGTGCTGTGAATCGGCAAGCTGAGTACGAATAGCGCGACCGCGGCCGCGAACAGAAGTCGGATCATCGAGGGTCCTCCTGCGCTCTCAAAATCAGTCTCAACGCGTGAAAGGACAACAAAGACGAAATCGACAGTCTGGATCGTATTCTCGATTCGGTCCAGAAGGCGATTCGCCAACCAACGTGTCAGTTGTATCAAGCCACGTGTTCGATACCCTCAAGAACTGTCCGCGAAGGGTTACGCACGCGACACAGCGTCGAGGATTCGTGTAACGCATTTCTCTGCTGATTGCTCGACCTCGTGTTCCCAAATCCTAATCACGCGCCAGCCTGACCGTCGCAGTTTCCTGAAATTGCATGCATCACGATGTCGGTTGCGAGCGATCTTCTCGCGCCAGTACGGCGCGAGCTTGTGCGACCACGACGGAAATCGCCATCCATGCCAGAAATCACCATCAACAAACACGACGACGCGGGCGCTCGCGAAGACGACATCAGGACATCCCGCGAGCCGTCGATCGTGGATGCGAAAGCGCAGCCCGCGTGCGAACAATCTGCGCCGAATCTCGAGTTCCGGCTTCGTGTTCTTGCTGCGCACGCGTGACATCATGTAGCTGCGCTGTGCTTTAGTAAGGTTGTCGGCCATGCGTCATCCGGAGGAAACGGGTGATCCCACAGTCCAGATGCTCGTCGCGACCCGATCAACACGAAGCACGCGCGAGGGCGACTCGCTCGCCACCCTGCCGTAGACGATCCTGACCGTCTCGCCGGCTCGAAGCGGACCAGTCCCGTCGGCCTCTATCCAGCTGTTAGGCATCTGCTCGATATGGACGTGTCCGCTCGCGACAGTGCCTCGCGTCAGGTCGATACGAACAGTCGTGAGCCCGACTCCTTGAATCGACGTCGTCTCGATGTCGTGAATAATGCCCTCGGCATGGACACCGCAGTCATCCGCCCACTCTGGTCGTGCCGATCGCCAGAACGCCTCACAGAACGGGATACATGGACAGAATCTGCAGGCCTGAGCTGACGGTTGCGCCGCCGCCTCGAACGGTTCTCCCGCGCGACTGTTGTAGTCGTTCAAGATGTCTCTGGCTCGTTGGCCTTCTCTCGCAGCTTGCTCGCGTGAGATTGCGATCGTGCTGCGTATACCGTTCGCTCGTGCGATAACGCCACGCGCAATCGGTATGCCGTTGTCGTGTGCGAGATGCGTATAGAGTGTCAGCTGGCGAATTTCTGCGTCGGAGACATCGTCGACTCCGTCTGTAGGACGAGGGCCGGTCTTGTAATCAACGACTTCTTCTGCGACGCGATCGATGAGGTCGGCTCGACCTGCGACCTTTCCATCGGCTGACACCAAGCGTCGTTCGGCCACGGGATGAGTGTCGCTGTGCGCCGCCGTGACGGGCCTGCTGTCGACAGGTACCAGCCGCGTTGCGCAGTGCTGCGCCTCAAGCGCGGCGCGCTCACGGAAGAGGTTGTAATACGGCACTTTCTCAACGACGGGAAATTTCGTTCGCAGCAGCGGATGCGCGCGCGCATGTACCCGCTGTGCGCTCGCGTCGAAGCTATCTCGAGCCTCCGCGAGTTGCGCTTCTGGATCCAGGTTCGCGAGCGCTCCCTTGTTCGCAGCCTCGACGGTCGCGTGAAAAGCGGTCCCGAGCAACGCGTGGGGAAGCAATGGGAGCGCCGCCCTGTCGCCGTGTGCTGCCCATGAGCCGCGTGCGCGACATTGTAAGAGCACCTCATACACACTTGGCGAAAGCTGCGTGATTGTTTGTGTCGGGACAGACGTTGGCAGCTTCATCTCGTTACCTCACGCTGTCTTGTATTCATACGGAAACCGCACCGCGCGGAATATCGAGTGCGGCAACGGGGTGAGACCTCGCCGTTCGAGCTGAGCGACGGCAGATGCAAGCTCTGGCCGGAAATTCGTCGGATCGCGGTCCCAGAGTGGATGAACCAGAACGACAGCTTCATTCGTTGCATTGTTGATCCCGACGTCCAACCCGGCGATGCGTTGAGCGACGAGATTCAGGCCCTGAAAGAACGGCAGTGCGATTCGGGTGGCCATGGAAGACCACCAAGTGAACGTGAGATCGATCGGAGCGTTCGGGTCCAGTGCGAGGCGTACCATGTCGAGCGCGAGGCGCCAGTCTAGGATCGGATGATGTGCCATGTTCCCGAATTCGCGGAGACACCGGTGGCATGATGTTGCGCAGTCATGCTCGTGTGGATCGCTTATCAGTGGATTGAAGAATGCCTGTGAGCGCGCCGCCTCAGCGCCCGTCAATTGTCCGAGCATGAACTGAAGCAGCGCCGAGAATTCATGCAGGTCGCCGATTTTCGCGCTGTATCCGGCGCCGTTCTCTAAGCTGTCAGAGATGAATACGCGCGCCGACGGTGGCGCGAATGGACTGCTGAAGTCGACGATCGGCTGGATTCCCACATCGAGTTCGTTGTCCGCGATATCCAAACGCACTGCGGCGGCGCGCCGGATGAGGAATCCAAAGGAGTACCACGCTGCGCGTGCTTCAGGCAGGGCGGGATTGAGAGAGATTCCGATGGGAGACGCGTTGATGCCAGCCGTCATCACGTCGGTCGCACACGTTGCAGCGAGCGCACGGCTCAGCGCACCAGCCGTCGTGTCGTACTGCGGCGGCCGGATCGAACGCTGATCGTTGTCCGACAAGTCGAGCAACGCCTGCCCGAAGGCATCCTGTGTGATCCACACCTGTTGGCCAGCGACCTTTTGGAAGACAAAGTCACGACCATCGTTGTCGTTGATTCGGTACACGAGTTGGCCAGGAACGGCATCGACAGTGAAGTTGGATGCCGTGGAAGGGTTACCGCGACTGGTGCCGATGCGTGCACGTAGCGCCCGCGGCGTAAACTCGAACCCCCCAGTGAATTCAGCCTTCTCACTAATCGCGAACCACGTCGAGAAGCCAGGTGGCTCGCTGAACGTTACGACACGGTAGCCGTCGTCGGTCCGCGCGGCGGAGCAGTAGGGACATCCACCCGTCGCTGCGGGCTGTTCGACGAGTGCTTGGCACAGCCGGCAGACACCCACATCTGTACCCACGCCGAGTGGATTGGGCATTTGCGTGGGCACGCCGCCGATCGGCCAGTAGTCCACGATACCGACGGCGGTGTGGAGCTTGTCATCTTTCACGGTCTGAGCACCCGGAGCGAATTGGCCGATCGCGATCTCAAGATCACGATCGATGATGCCGCGCTCCGGGGGCCACCCCGCGCGCCTCGAGGGCGGTTCATGATAGAGGTAGCGGATGCGCGTTGGCAGGCCGAACATCGGGAGCACGCCGCGCGATGCAAGGCGCTCGCTCAGCGCAACGTGCGGCGGCGCCTGTGCGGCGATCGCATCTATGCGCGGAATGAGCGACACGCGGACGTAGTCGGCCATCGCCTGTACGCCCGCCGGAGAGTCCATGGCGGTCCGCCGAAGAACGACTCTGCAGATGTCGTCGATCGCGGTTGCATGCGACGCGATCCACTGGGCAACAACTGCCTGGTGGCCGCCAGCCCACGCACCGGCGCCACCGAATTCACCGTGAACGTTGTCGCCAGAGTACGGGAGAGGAACAGGATCGAATGCTTGACGGAGTACTTCCTTTGCGACGACGCGTTGGGCAATCTCGCGGCGTCTCACGTCGACATACGGGCGCGGCGGAGGGTCAGCGGTAATGAGCTGTGGCCGCTCAAAGTAGTAGTCGTCGTGACTTCGTCCGCGACACAGCGTAAGGGCCGCGGACATGCCGAGGCCCCGCCGACCGGCACGTCCGACGCGTTGCTGGTAGTTGAAGCGCATCGGCGGCATGTTCGCGAGGCCGATTCCCTGCAGTGAACCGATGTCAACGCCCGTCTCCATCGTGGTCGTGACGCTCAGAAGATCGACAGCCTCGGCGTCCTTGATCTCATTCTGCAGAAACACGTCTTGAAATCGACGTTGACGTTTGAGTCTGTCGTCACGGTTCGTCTGGCCGGTGAGCTCTTCCGAGTTGAGACGAAACGGAGCGTCCGGCGTTCGCGCGAGATAGTCGTAATAGTCCTCGGGGTCCTGAGACGCAGTACGCTGGACGGCTGCAGCTAGTCGGGTGCGGCACGTTGTGCAGATGTCGGCAGAGCCGTGGAGATGTGTACGTCCACAACGCGAACAGCTGAATTGCGTGATGGTTCCGACCGACGTCGGTCGTGGAGAAACGAGGAAGAGGCCGTCGGGATCGACCATCCACCACGCGTCCACCGCAGAACCCAACAATGTACGGGCGTTCGCAAGCAGCGCAGCGGGATTGGCGCCGGTTGGCGCGGCGACTGCGGCGATAAACGCGTCGACATAACCAGGTGGCTGGGCCTGACCGTCGACGTCCGATCCCAGCCACATGCGTCGCTGACACAACATCCGAAGGATCGACGCCGCAAGCTCCTCGTCCGGTGTTGACGGACCATGCCGCCGAATCCAGAGATATCCGAGGCCGAGAGATTCAAAGTCTCTGCTGCCATCGGCAAAGAGCACATCCTGGATAACTGCTCGACGCAGCGACGCCTCTATGTCAGCCATGAGTGTGCGTTCAACGGGTTGAAGGTTTTGCCGGTAGGATCGCGGGCTGGCATTCCAGTCAAAGAGAGCCGTCCACCTGACGACGGGATCCTGCCGGCGAGGCTGATACTTCGCGACCGACGGGAGTGGCCCGCCCGGATTCATGCCGAGTGCGAGAAGTTGCTCGCGGACCACGTCCATGAGTTGCCGGTACGGAAGACTCAAGTACGGCGGCGGCACTGCAGGAGGAGTCAAGATCGTCGGCGGTGTGCCTCCCGTCGCCACGTGGGTGACGAGCGCGCCGGAGATAGCGGGCGGGAGCACGGCAAGTAGCTGCTGACGACGCGCCCTTTCGTCATCGTTGAGCGCACGTTGCTCTCGCTCCTGCTCCAAGGCGAGCAACTCCAGAGCAGCGGCGTGGTCAGACTGCGCCAGCTGATACGCAGCCAATGACTGCCCACCTTGTGCGTGCAGTTCCCGGAAAGCGAGCTGTCGGACGGTATCAAAGTAATGAAAGCGTTTGATGCCGGTTGACAGCTTGGCCGCATCTTGGCGGCTATCCGAAAACAGGACGAGCTTGCGCGAACGTCCTAAGGGCATCTCGCGCATGAGCGCGTCGCAAAGCAACTGCACGATCCGCTGGAAGCCGGATCCGAGATCCCGAATTGGAGATCCCACGCGGCGATGCTTCCAGTCCGCGCCGCAGTGCGGACACTTCGATGGAAACGCATTGACGTCCTCGTTCGCGCCGCTGAACACATATCCGGCGGTCAACCCGGGCTGGGATCGCGACGTAGGACTCTTCGCGGCGCGACCATCGATGTGGTCGAGCGTGGCTGGCGCCCACTCCAGCGAACAGGTAACAGACCGCGTGTTCTCCGACGTCTCTTGCCATACCCAGCGGTTGCGATGCGTCGTCTTCACGAGTGATCGGCCGCCGGCGGGCCAGAAGACGAGGTACTCGCTCAACGATCGTTCGAGCGACGCTGACTTGTCTGGTACGTGATCGAGCTCCGGATAATCGGGCGACAGGTACCATGCATTGCTTGTAATCGGGTCGACCTTCTTGAATCCGCCGATGAACACTTCTCCGCATGGCTGGCAGTAGAGGAGCTCCAACACTCGTGCGCCGCACGAATCGCACCGCGGCCGCGGTTCGGAATACATCCGGCCCACGGGAGGCGCGGGCGTACCGCCGATGCCGGAACGGGCGGAACACGCCTGATTGATGCACGCCCAGAGGCGCCCGGCATTGTGAAAGAAGTAGTGAACGCGGAAGGGAAGCGGCGCGACGGGCCGCGACTCGTCATCCAGGCGTCGGGCTAGAACGAGCGCGCGGACAAGCCCTTTCGCGGCGCGGATGTCATCGGAGCCGTTACCCCCGAACAGGAGGAACGCGAGTTCATCGATCGTAAACGGCTTGCCCGCACCCGCAGCGCGGATCGGTTCGAGAGCACCGATGCCCTCGAGGGCGGACGCGATCGTCTGCGGATCGTCCGGCATCCGCGTGCCGTTCGTCGCCTGCACAAGGTTTTCAACTGCGGCCGCGAGAGTTCCTTGATCGAGATCCGTCCAGAATGTCGCGAGTACCGTTTTCCACCCGGTGAGACCCGCGGGTGACCCAGGCAGCGACGCTGGGTATCCGGGCACGATGACAAAGCTCCGCGGGTCACGCCCGAAGAACTGCTCAAGGTACGCAAGACTTCCCGCGTCCTGCGCGTCCATCGATGCACTCGTCGAGAGGATACGAAGCTGCGGGGAATCCGGCGCGAGGCCGAGTCGCTCCAGAAGTATTCGCAGGAGGTATCCCACTTCCGTTCCCGGCGTTCCGCGGTAGCTGTGCAGCTCGTCGACCACGAGATGAAAGGTGTTGCGCTCATCGCTGCGGAGCCACTGGCGCGTTGCATCGAAAACATTCCCCTCAATGCTTCGCATCAGCATGATGTTCAGCATGCTGTAGTTCGTGATGAAGATATCGGGAGGATCCGATTGCATATCCCATCGCGACCACATCTCCGACCCGGTCGGATTCTGGAAGTAATTGAGAATACGTTGGTCGCTTAACGAAGTCGCGGATGCCTGTGCGCGGTTCCAGTCCTGCTCCATCAGTCGAAGGCGCCGACGCAGCTCGGTGCGTTTTCCTGGCGCGTTCTCCGGTCCGGACACGGGCGTCGCGCTCGTGTATCGGCCAAACCAGAAGCGATGGCCGCTACGGTTTGCGTCGAGCCAGCCGTGAGCGAGCAACCCATCGCAGGCTTCGCGAATCCGGGCGAGTTGATCCTCAACGAGTGCATTGAGCGGGTACAAGAGAAGTGCTCGAACGGCAGCGGCTCTCTCCGCAGGTTCGTGCGCACGTTGCGCGATTCGCTGTTGCCGGGGTCGGTTCCACCACAGGCGATTGGGATCAGGAGTCTGCAGCTGTCCCCAACCGCGACCTGATTCTTCGATGAGCGAGGCAAAAATCGGGATCAGGAAACATTCGGTCTTGCCTGAGCCGGTCCCGGAGGTGACAATCACTGCCTTCCCATCGCGACTCGCATCCCATGCCTCAAACTGATGTCGATGCAATCGACGGGTCGCGGGGAAGAGGCCGCACTGCGTGAAGCCCGCAACATCAGCGAGCACCCCAAGTTGAGCGCACGCTTGCGCGATCGTTAGTCCCGACGACTCGTACGGCGCCACCGGCTCGAACAGCGGCTGACGGTACAGCTGGCGATCGGCGTCGAGAAGTTGTCGCCTTTCGTCGAGCAGCACGTCATACCGAAGCCGAAACGGGCTATCAAGATACCGAACGTACGCGCGTCGAATCTCATCGAAGAGCTCAAATGGATTGTCCATCTCACAGTCCCGATCGCGCGGTCGTCTGCGTGCCGGGTTTCGGCAGCGGTTGTCCAGCGGCAACACACAACAAGCCGCCGACGGCCTGGGGAACATTCTCGAAGTACACGCTGTCGCCTTCGACTCTCGGCGGCCGACCGGAGCATAAGCATGCGATGCGCACAATCGCCTCCGGTGGCAGGGCGACCCTCTTCGCGATGAGGCGCTGATCGTCTGCTTCGTACGTTAACAGGGATACTCCTCGAATCGCAGCTGCGGCATAGATCGCATCGCGCTTCGGGAGGGGTGATAGTCGCTGCTGTTTTGTGTGAACGTACCAACGCGGGACGCCGTGCCTCGGTCGGTATTCACATGCGGAGTTTCGGTGAAGCCCTTCGATCATCGCCATCGAATCAAAGTCAAAAGACCGCACCGTCCAATGCGTTGGTGCAGTTTCGAGCGGCAGGCGATCGATGTTCTGCGAAACCGGACGCAGGCCGCCGCACAGCGCATAGGCGTGATTCTCGGAAAAGCGAATGCCTGCTGTCGCAGCGATGTCGCTGAAACGCGTTCGCTCACCAGATACACGAATGGCCGACGGACGCGCTCCATATCGCTCGATCACGACCTCGCAGTTGAATCGCTCCGCTGCTGACGTGAGCGTGTCCACCAATTCGGGTGTGCGTCCGCCGACCAGCACGGCCGCGTCCCGATCTGCGAGACCAGCGAGTACCGGTGGCCGTGTAAACCATCGTCGAGAGCCGCCGATGAAGAAGTCTGCGTGCGCCAAATCGGAGAGGTGATACCGGATCGAGGTCACGAGCTTCCCGCTGTCTTCATCAGTCGCAAGGCGCTCAACAGCATCCTTGAAGGTCTGCCACGAACCTTCCGCAAGATGCGTCATCCAGTACAGGATTGTGTCACCGTTCATCTGCGAGTCGCTTTCAATGCACGCTTGATGTTCTTTGACACTTGCGCATACGCCATCCATGTCGCGTTGGCGAACTCCGGTGCGCCGGCTTCCGACTCAAACTTGGGATGTCGCACGTGCGCGGCGTAGATCGCGTTGGCCCAAGCCGACATCGCCCAAGTGACAGTTTTTCGTGCAAACGGTGCTGGATAGGGCACGGGTGATGTCAGTCGGCGGACCACTGCTCCGCGGGGGCGGACAGAGATAGCCCACACGGGCCTAAAAGTGCAGGCCTTTAGGATGCTCCGTTGTGTGCCGTCGCTTGCAGCACGCGCGACATCGCTCTGATGCGAACCGATAATCGTCCAGCATCCTGCTGGCAATGCCACCACGTACTGCTTTTGCAGGTCCGCTTCCTTCGAGCGTTCAGAAAGGCTGGCAGCCACTTCCGGTTGGACGGTGTCCAAGCGATACCGCGCATGCCCCACCTTGATCACGTGACTTCCGGGAAGAGCTAAGCGGCCGTCATCAATAATTGCGCCGTCGTCATCGATCGTCACGCGCGCGTCATCAAGTCGAATTTCGTCTCCGGGTTCATACCCGGTTACGATCACCCGCGGTGGTGCGTCTGCGATCCATGCTCGCCTACTTCCGAGCCTCAGACCGCCGCTCGCAACGATCTCCACATTGCTTTCGATCGCGAGCGTTTCGAAACCTGGCGGCGGTGATTCGCGACGAACTGGCCGTACATCACTGATCAACGTCCAACCCGCCCGGATCCCCGGCGCCGGTTGGTGTGCACAGCGCTTCCCGGTTATCCGCTCCAAGTACGGCGATACTTGTGGGAGGACCGAGTCCGCACAGACCACCGCGCCGGGCGCTCCCATCACGAGCGCACCGTGCGAGATCGGACCCTCAAACTCGGACGGCGCCATCGCGATGGCTTCACTGCCGTGACGTCGCAAGACGAAGGTGAGGCCGCCCACCGATGTCTCCCACGAAAAACCTGTAAGTAGTTCACTTTCATCGGCATTGATCTCGCTCGGCTCGTACCAGCCATCCTGTCCCGCGTCGAGGATGTGGTCTCCGTCGTCGAACGTCGCCGGAAACACCGCCGGTCGGCGCGGAAGATAGGAAAGGATTGGTATTCGGCGGCGCCAGTGAAGGTAAATCTCAACGGGAGCGGTTCGCCTACCCTGCGCATCAGTGGTGGAACCATCCCAGCTCGCGAGCTCCTGCGCGACTTGAGCGAGAACCGCCGATTTGCGATCATCCACCAGCGCGTCGTTGCCGGCGCGCGTGAAGCCACCGTATGATCGCACCCAGTGGACCAACGCAGCATTGAGAGCGTCCGACGCAACGTGTTCGCCGGGAGCGTACCCTGCCCACTCGAAAAACGTCGGCAGCCGTTCGATGTCCACCTCCCGAAGAGGTACATGCGTCAAGGGCAATGCGAGAAACCGGCGAGTACCAGCGTTCTCGTGCGGCATTGCCAATCGTTGCCCCTTCTCGCGTGACAGCCACGCGCCAAGAAATGCCCAAAGGTTGTGAAAGCCGTCGCCATCGAAACCAAGCGGCATTCCAGTCGGCGATATCCCGCAGCAAAGCAACTCATCGAGACGCTTGTAGTAGGCCGTTGCCGCCGTGTCCTCGTCCGTGTGCATTCGATACGCGGCGAGCACGGATAGGGCGAGAAACGCGACGCATTCCGGCAACCCATCGCTACCGCACCGGCGGAGCGTCTCCAGCTTCCTTGCATGCGTCAGAACGCGCGACTGGTACATCTCTCTGACCGCGCCGATGAACTGCGCCGCCGCCTCGTCCGCTGATAAGAAAGTCGACTCGCTGTCGTTCAGCGTCGCCGCCAACACGGAGGGAGTGATGCTCAGGTAGATTTCATCACCGGCTTCGGAGTGCTGCAGAGCGGAGCGAATGATGGCTCTGTTCCAGATCGAGTATGCGTCCGATACCGGTGTCACAAGACCGACGAACGGTTCCGTCGTCGCCTCTCTGCGTGGCGTTCGTCGCAGCACGTTTGAACGAGCGCTAATCGCCTTGGTGCCCCGAACTGACTCACGACGTTCTTCCGCGGAGAAATCCGTCCCCTGGTCACCGTCGCTGAAGGGCGGACGCCCGGCAACCGGGACAACGCCGATGGTGCTCACGTCGCTCGATTGCGTTTCGTTTGCAATGGCGTTCGTGGTCGATTCGCTGCACTGAATGTCTCCGTCCGCGAGTTCTCTCGAGGAGCTGGGCGCGACAATCGGTGCAGCCGCAAATAACGACGGCTCCGCATCTGAAAAAACCCCCGTGACTTCGCGCTCGCTTTCGGGCTCGTGGGCGTCTAATCTCTGTGACTCTGCGACGCCGTCGTAGTTCGGCTCGTCGGGAATTGTGGCTGCGCTCACGAAATCGCTAGCCGACGCAATGCTCTTCTCAATATTCACGCCGCTGGCATCGAATTCTGCGCGCTCAACGAAGTGATCCAGGCGTTCCGCGACCTTGGCTTCAACGATCGCCTCCAGCGATGCCGGCGTCTCCTCTCCATCGACGAATGTCGGTTGTACGTCGCCTGAAGTGGCCACCGGCGTCGCCTTTTGAGCGTCCAGAGTGATTGCGGACTCCTGCTCATCCAGCACAGAGGTAGGGTTAGTAGGCGCCGCGGGACCGTCGGTTGTGTCGCTCGGCGACTCCACAGACTGTGTCGACTGGCGCGAAGCAGCGGAATAGCGCGACGGCTTCTGTGTCGCGCGCTTGCGCTTCGGTTCCGCGCTCGTATGCGTCGTGGCCGACTGTGCCGCTCCGTTTGCGAGAACTATCCGCAGGACACGAAGAAACAACAGTAGGAGAGAACGGAGCATTGGGCTAGAGCTCCGCGATCAGTTCCGCGATGGCCTTTGTCACAAGAGGACATACGGCGTTCGCGAGCTGCTGTTGTTTGTACATGAGGCCACCGCCGCCGTTTTGGCCGCTCTCGTCGCCAGCGAAGCGAAACCAGTCGGGAAAACTCTGAAGGCGTGCCGCTTCGCGCAGCGACAGGCCGCGATGTTGTGAGGGATGAACAAGCATGCTTTTCCGATAGTGGCCGATCGTTACCGCCGGCTCATCCCATGCGAGGCGTCGATAGATATTGCTGTGTGTACGATCAACGTCTGCGTAGTTCGTAAGTGTCTCGCGAATATTCGCCCAATTACCTCCTTCGGGGATTCGCCGATAGCGTTCCAGGACGTACTCCGCATGCGAGGATGTCACGTGGTCAGTGACAGCGTCTTCTTGCGACCAGCGCCGCATTTGTTCGAGGAACGGATTCGATCCTTGCGGTGGCCGATACGGCATTTCGATCGTCCGATGGCCATTCGGAATCGTCGGCAAATCGCGGATGGCGTTTCGCACGGTGACGTACGGCGCCGATGTTCCGGGTCCGTGCGTGGGGTACGGGAATGGGCCCCACTCGCCGAAGTCGTCGTCGCTATATCCGAGGTCGCGATGTATACCGACAAGAAAGAATCGGCTGCGAAACTGCGGAACACCGTACCAGACGGCATCTATAAGTTTAGGGAAAAGCCGATAACCATCGTCGGTAGCGCGACGCGCGAGCTGCTCTATCGCGCTTGCTTCGTTTCGTTTCGTTCGCGTCCAGAGTATTCCCTGCACGTTCTCCATGACGAACACTGCCGGCTTCAGGCGCCGCACGTACCGGAAGAACACGTCGACAAGTTCGTTGTGCGGATTGCGGCTCGACCAAGAATTTCGATTGGCGTTGGAGAAGCCTTGGCATGGCGGACCGCCGATGACAATATCAACACCGCCCGCTGTGCGACTGGCAGAAGCGATCGTCGTCAATGAACGACCGTCGCGGAGGTCGACCGGC
>Ga0075418_10005509_pt1 | contig 14336 bp, 11 predicted proteins | sample SoiMetdeltSBSDD2_FD_81776 | JGI IMG/M metagenome (GOLD analysis project Ga0075418, IMG submission 81776) | Bulk soil microbial communities from a Populus tree surrounding site in Tennessee, USA - Soil MetaG P. deltoides SBSDD2 | ecosystem: Environmental > Terrestrial > Soil > Tree plantation...
ACCGTGACGGCGCTGCGAGATCTCGACGGCCCCGACCTTCACACGCCGGTGGTGATGGCCGTGCGCGGGCCGAAGGCCCAGGCGCTGGCGGCCGACCTCGCAGATACGGTCACCTTCGCACTGTTGCCGGGTGAGCCTCGGGTCGAAGTCGCGCGGCTGGTACGCGACTTCCGCGCCATCCGAGACGCTGAGCTCGCGCTGCACGTGCCGGTGATCGGCGACGCTGTCGCGCCGTTCATGGCGCCCCCCGACACCGACCCAGCTGCGCTTCGCGCCGCGGACTCGCTGGCGGTACTTCCGGATGACCCGGCGGCGGCGGCCGAGGAGATCCAGCGGCGACGGGAGGAGATCGGCTTCTCCTACTTCGTCTTCGGCGCCGACTTCGCCGACGCGCTCGCTCCGGTCGTAGCTGAGCTGGCCGGACATCAGGCCCGTGGGCCAGCTAACAGGTAGGTGGACGGCAGCAGCACGTCGGCACCGAGGCCGCGATTCAACAGCCGGTCTCTGAGCAACTGCTCCGCGAGCCCTGCCCGAACGCTCCAGGGGGCGGCCGCAGCAAGACGTCGGCTCGGACCATCCGGACGGGAACTACGAGATCGCCAACCGTCCCTACGACTGGTCTGGTCGGAGGGTCTGTCTCGTGACCGGCAGTGGGTAGCGCCGCCGCGACGCGCGGGCCGCGTACCGTCGGCGTGTGCACATCGAGCAGACCGCGCTGATCGTCGAGAACTACGACGACGCCATCCAATTCTTCGTCGACGCATTGGGGTTCGACCTCGTTGAGGACTCGCCCGCGACCACGAACGATGGACGTCCGAAGCGTTGGGTCGTCGTCAGACCGCCCGAGGCGCAGACCGGGCTGCTCCTCGCTGAGGCCGACGGCGAGCGACAGGTCGATGCAATCGGCCGCCAGTACGCAGGTCGAGTCGGGTTGTTCCTTCGTGTCGACGACTTCGAGGCAGCTCGGCGGCGGATGCTGGAACATGGCGTCGAGTTCGTCACGGAGCCTCGCGACGAGCCCTACGGCCGCTTTGCCGTGTTCCTCGACCTCTCAGGGAACAGATGGGATCTACTCGGACCGCCGAGTACCTGAACGGGACTGCCCCTGATCGCCGGCTCCGAGCGGTACCGAGCGTCGTCCGCGGGCACGAGATCGTTGTAGCCAACATCACCGAGTGGCACACGGGCGCTCCACAACGGGCAAGGTGTGCGCTCGGCGGACGACCCCAAGCCGCACCCCGACTCGCGGTCTACTTGAACCGCACGCTCCGGGGAATCTCGCCATCAGATGTCGAGAACACTGCACGATATGGAGGAGAGCAAGCATGGCAGCGACCGAGCTTCAGGCCATCGTCCGGTTCCGGTTCCGGTTCCGCGACGGCGACGTCGAGGAGTTCAAACGGTTGTCCGCGCAATGCATGGAGATCGTCCGTACGCAGGACACGGGGACGCTGCAGTACGACACCTACTTCAACGACGACGAAACGGAGTGCATCGTCATCGAGCGGTTCCGCGACTCCGACGCGCTCATCCAGCACGGCGAGAACCTCGCCCACCTCATGGACGCGATCATCGCCACGGGATCGGTGTCCGGCGAGCTCCTGGGTGAACCCAGCGCGGAGATCCGGGCGAGGATCACCGGCGACGGCCCGGTCCAGCTCTTCACGCCCTGGGCGACGATGTAGCGAACCAACTGTCGCACGGCATGATCTCGTGCCGCTGGAGGATGGCCGCGGGGAAGGCGCCTTGTTGTCCTCGTGTCCGTCGCAGCGCCCCCGCCTGGAGCCGCAGCGGCCGGGGTACAGGCCGCCCATTTGGTGGTCCGCTGCGCCCGCCGCTGCATGGAACGCGTGGGCTGCGGTGGGGCCCATCCCCGGGAGTGCGGCGCCGGGCGGGGAGACTGGGGGCATGGCATTCGGACAGCAGGCAGGGCCGCCGGCGTCGCGGCGCGAGGTGCAGGAGCTGCTCACGCTGTTGCAGGACGCCGGCCATACCGACTTCCGCGACGCCCGCGGGCCGATGGGGTTCACTCAGCGCCAGGCGGCCGGCAAGTTCACGCGCGACGAGGCGGCGGCCTTCATCGCCCAGCTCCAGGAGGCCGAGTCGTCGGGCGAGCCCGCCGTACCTCGGCCGCCGGACCCCCGGGTGTCGGCCGCCGAGCAGGTGCTGCGCCGCATGCCGGCCGAGCAGCTGGCAGCCGAGCTGCAACGCCGCGGCTGGATCGTCGTCGAGCCCTGATCACCGATGTGCTAGTCCGAGGGGGGAGCGTCTGTTGGTGGGTTGGCGCCCGTGGCGCAGCGCCGCCCACAGCCCGATCTGGAGCCCCACCAGCCCGAGAACAACCAGTCGGCCGCTCGTCACCTTGTCGGTCATGGTGGCCTGGCTATTACGCCGGCTGTCGTCCGGAACCTCGACGAAACGATCCGCCTCCTGCGAAGCTGCCCACCCGCCAGGCGGGCAAGCTGCGCTCGGCGATACGCGAGGTCTGGGGTGGTGATGCGGGCACGCCGTTGTCTACGCAACCCGTCTCTGAACTAACGAAAGGCAGGCCCGCGCCGGGCACACAACACCTATCGCCGGCTCGTGGGCGTGGCTCGACGCCGCGACCACGAGACCGACAAACGGAGGACGTGCCAACCGTCCGTCGGCCGGGGCCGCTTGGGACCAAGGGATGCTGAGACTCGCTCGTGCGACGCCACGAGCATCAGTGGTTGCGCTGCAGCCGGCGTCGGAGCAGAGGGACGCCGTCGCCGGACAGCTCGTCGATCACCACTGGGCGCCCGGCGGTGGCGAGCGCAATCGCTTCACCCGTTCCCTGTACCTCGGGGCCGCTCCCCTTCTGCCAGGCGACGTCGGTGGCAACGAGGCGAAGGCCTCTGGTGTGACGCCACGGGAAGGCGAAGGGGTCGGGATGGTTCAAGACGCTGAGCAGCCGCTCCTCGGGGATCGATCGGGTGCGGCCCAAGGGTCGCCGGACGTCCTGGTGGTGAACGAGCACGTCCGCCAGTGCCACCGCCGGGGCAACCCGCGCCAACGTGCCGTGACCAATCGACCGTTCGAGCCGGTCGACCAGTTCCGACGTCGGAGCCGCACGTTCGCTCTCGACCAACCGGTTGTTGAGCCGATCGGTAGAGAATCCACTCCTGGCCAGGACACCGAGGTAACGCCACAACGGGATCGTGTCGTAGAGAAGGTGCGCGACGACGTCCCGCACCCGCCAGCCCTCACACAGCGACGGCGCCTGCCATTCCTCATCCGACAGCGTGCGCAGCAGACCGACGAGATCCCTTCGCTCGTCGGCCACCAAACCACGTCCCAGCACCACGTCGAAGGTACAGGACGATCGGATCCCGCCGGTCTCCCGGTGCCGAACGCTGAACGGGAGCTCAAGAACCATGCTGTGGCGCCAGTGGCGCGCCACCCTCGCTCCATCAACGAAGAAGCCACCCTTTCGGGTGGCTTCTCACTTGCAAGTTTCGCTTGGTGGCGGGGGGAGGATTTGAACCTCCGACCTTCGGGTTATGAGCCCGACGAGCTACCAGACTGCTCCACCCCGCGTCGAGTGGGAGACGACACGCTAGCAGCCCGCCGCCGTGACGCCAACCTTGCACCGGCCCTTGCCCCCGTGGCGCGCCCGACGACTTTGAAGATCTTCCGTTGGGAGCCAACGGAAGATCTTCAAAGACTGCGGCGGCGGGCGCGGGCGCAGCCGCCGTGCTCCCGGCGTCAGGCGGGGCGGGTGGTGGGCGTCGTCGAGACCGAGGTCGAGCCGGCGTCGCCGCCGGGTGGAGGCTCGGTGGTGGTCGTCGTGGTGGTCTCGCCGCCGAGCAGGGCATTGGCCTGGGCCACCTTGTCCTGTGCCTGCTCCACCAGGTCCTGGTAGGTCCCCAGGTCCCGCTCGGCGAGCGCCTGGTTGGCCTGGTTGAACAGGTCCTGGGCATCGGACAGGAGGGCGGCGGCCTGCTCCTCCGGGGTCCCCTCGCTCGTGCCCGGCTCCTCCCCGCCGGCCGGCGGCGTGGTGTCCTCCTGGGTCGCGACCTCCTCGCCGAACAGCTCCTGGAGGGCCTCTTGCAGGGTGTCGGTGATCACCACCTGGTCGTCGAACACGGCGATGACCTTCTCCAGCCGCGGGATCTGGCGCTCGGCGGTCTCGGACTCGACGTAGAACGGCTGCACCCACAGCAGCGCCTGATCCACAGGCACCATCAGCAGGTTGCCGTACTTCACGTTCGACCCGCCGGCGGCCACGCCCAACCGGGTTTCGAGGTCGGACACCGCCTCGTCGGCCCGGATCTCGCCCGCGATCAATCCCGGCCCGTCGGGTAGCTCGCCCGACGGCATCTCGTAGACCGACAGCTCGCCGTAGTGCCCGGGATCCATGCGCGCCGCCATGAAGGCGGTCAGCTGTTGTCGCTGATCGTCCTGGCTGAACGGCACGAAGGCCCGGCTCAACACCAGCTCCGCTTCATCCTGCTCGGGTAGCTGGAGCAGCTGGTAGTAGGGCGCGATCGGGGCGGCAGTGACCGAGACGGTCTCGCCGGTGTCCTCGTCAGTGACGGCGGTTGCGCTCTCCGCTCCGGCCGTCCCGGGGTCCCGGGCGATGCGCCAGGTGTTGGTCTCGTTGTAGAAGGCCTGCGGATCGCGGAGGTGGTAACGCTGCCAGGCGGCGGTCTGGACCCGGAACAGGTCCTCGGGGTAGCGCAGGTGGGCCTCCAGCCCCTCGGGCATCTGGTCACGGTCGGTGAACAGGTCGGGGAAGGCGTCCTGGTAGGCGGCGATGATCGGATCGTCGGGCTGCATGACGTAGAAGTGGACCGTGCCGTCGTAGGCGTCGACGGTGGCCTTCACCGAGTTCCGCACGTAGTTGAAGTTGTGGTCGAGGCCGCTCTCGTCGCTGACCTGGTCGCTCTCGGCCTGCTGGGCGTAGGGGTAGCGGTTGGTGGTGGTGTAGAGGTCGACCACCCACACGACCTTGCCGTCCAGCAGCACCGGATAGGGATCGGCGTCGGCATGCAGGAACGGCGCCAGCGTCTCGACCCGGTCGACCACGTCGCGGTTGAAGATCACCCGCGAGTCGCCGGTCATGAAGTCCGAGATCAGCGGGTTGAGCGAACCGAAGCGCACCGCGAACGCGGCCCGCCGGATCAGTGAGCCCGCGCTCACCCCGTCGGCCCCGTCGTAGACGGTGGTGCGCGTCTGGTCGTTCTCGTCCTGGTAGTCGATCTCGTCGCGGCTGGTGTTGACGATCGCGTAGCCGCTCAGGCCCTCGCCGAAGTAGATGCGGGGCTGATCCACGGCCAGGTCACCGCCGGGATCCTGGACCGGGATGTCGCTGATGAGGTACCGGGGCTCCTGCTCCTCCGAAGCATTGACCGGAGCCAGCACCGCGCCGTAGCCATGGGTGTAGCCGAGATGCTGGTTCTCCCAGGACTCGCCGGGCACCCGGGCCTCGTCGACGCTACGGACGCCCAGCTCGATCTGGGTCAGCTCGCCGTCGACCATGTAACGGTCCACGTCGATGTCGGCGATCCGGTAGTAGTCCCGGATCCGCTGCATCTGCTCGAAGACCTTGCCCGAGATCGCGGCCGACGGATCCCACAGCCGGATGTTGCGGATGGTCGACGCTGCTCCCCGCAGGTCCACCTGGTCGGCGTCGGACACCGGCGAGAAGGGCTGCTCGGTCACGTCGTCCACGCCCATCGCCGCCCGGGTGGCGGTGATGTTGCGGTCGATGAACTCCCGTTCCTTGGCGGACTCGCTCGGCTCGACGGTGAAGTGCTGGACCAGCTGGGGATAGATCCCCCCGACCACCACCGCGACGAAGGCCCACAGCGTGACCGCCACCACGGGTAGGGCCCAGCCCCGCCGGAAGATGTTCCCGACGAACAGGGCGGCGGCGGCGAAGGAGATCAGCACCAGCAGGTTCAGGGCCGGCAGCTGGGCGTGGACGTCGGTGTAGGTGGCGCCATCGACGACCCCCCGGGACGACGTCGTGAGCTCGAAGCGCTGCAAGAAGTAGTCCGCGGCCTTGATCAGTGACAGCACGGCCAGCAACACCGACAGGTGGGCCTTGACCTGCGGAGTCACCCGGGGCGCGTTCGGCTGCACCCGTATGCCGCCATTCAGGTAGTGAGCCACCGCCGTGATGATCAGCACGATCAGCAGCGACGCGAACAGCCAGTCGACCACGAAGGACAGGAAGGGCAGCCGGAACACGTAGAAGCCGACATCCCAGCCGAACTGTGGGTCGTCCACCCCGAACGACCGGCCGTGCGTGAACAGGATCCAGGAGTTCCACTCGCCGGACGCGCCAGACCCCGCGATCAGTGCCAGCAACCCAGCCACCACCACCCGGACCCGCCCCGTCCGGCCCGCGACCAGGTCGTGGTAGCGCTCGAGCAGCTCGTCCTCGGGACCGGCGGGGCGGAACGGCGGCGCCAGCCGCTCGGCCACGTAGAGGTTGGTCCAGGCGAGGAGGAAGAACGCCGTGATGAAGATCAGCGCCAGGCTGAGCTGGGCGGACAGCATCGTCCGCCGGGTACCCCACTGGCCGACGGAGTCGAACCAGAGGAAGTCGGTGTAGAGGCCCGCGATCCCGCGCATCGACGTGGCAAGGAAGAACAGCGCGACCGCGCCGACGATCAACAGGATCCGGCGTCGGTTGGTGCTGACCTCCGTACGACGCCGGCGACGGCGCGGCAAGTCGTCCGGGGCACGCATAACGGCTGGAGCCTATGACGTTTCGCGGATCACGAGGCAACGGCAACCGGGGTGGGCCGGTGGGCAGTGGTCCCCGGTCGGGAACGCGTCGCCCTTGCGCACTCGACCCGCCAGCGCGTTGTCGTCGGCATCGGGGCACAGAGCGCCGCTGCGGTCGACCAGCCAACGCAGCGGCGTGCCATCGGGGAGAGCCGCGTAGGCCCCCTGCGTGTAGGCCGCGACCGTGAAGTGCCGCACCGCCTCGGCGATGCGCTGACCCTTCCACTCGCGGTAGAGCGCCCGGAGCCGGTCTGTCACCTCGGTCAGATCACCGCCGGTCTCGACGAACGAGCGCCCGATGCGCTCGCGCAGCGGCTGGACCACGGCTCGACCCAGATCGGCCGCCAACGCCTCGCATCCGGTCTCGGCCGGCGGCGGAGGCTCCTCGGCCTCGGCGACGTGGATGGCGCCCCAGTTGGCCGCGGCGTCCAGCTCGTCTCGGGCGGCGTCGGCGTAGCGCTCGGCATGGTCCTCGGCGGCGGGCAGGAGGTCGTCGACACCGGTCGGCTTGGTGCGCCGCAGCAGGTCCAGGACCTCGTTCTGCTCGTCGGCCAGCGCTCGCTTGAGCAGGCGGCCCATGTCTCGCTCGATGGCGGTGAGGGTCTCGTCACGCCGGCGGAGGATCACGGTGTCGCCGTCGGGGTCGTCGGCGCCCTCCGGCGGCCCGGTGGCTGCCTCCACCTCGTCGACCTGGCGAGCGCTGGTGGTGGCGGTCGGCGCCACCGCTCGGCCGTTGGCCGGAGGCATCGACTCGGCCGGAGTGGCGGCCTGCACGGTGACCGAGGTCCGCCGGGGGCGACCGTCCGGCTGGATCTCCACGGCCTCGCCCGCCTCGGCGGGTCGGCGGTCCATGTCGGCCGAGGCGGTGGCGCCGACGAGCGCCTGCTCGGCTGTCTTGCCGCCTTGCCCGCCAGCGGGCGAAACCCCGTTGATGGGTGGGCCGGGTTCCGGGCCGACGTCGACATCGGCCGGTTGGTCGCGCCCCTGGCGGAGGCGGGCGAACAGCTCGTCGACATCGGGACCCGGCGGCTCGGCGTCATCCGGCGGCTCGCGTTCGGGCTCCGGCTCCTCCCACGGCTCGGGCTCTGCGGCCGGCCGGACCGAGAGATCGTCGTCGCCGGTCAGGACGGCTGGGACGTCGAGCGGGTGCGTGGCGGGAGGCCCGACCTCCGGCGTCAGCGCCGGCTCGAGCGAGAACTCCTCGGACTCGTCCGGCTCGCGGGGCTCGGCGCTCGGCCCGACGTCGCCGGCCTGACCAGCGTCGCCCGTGAGCAGCTCCGGCTCCGGCTCGGGCCAGTCGGCGGCCCGGACGTCGCTGGCGTCGCCGCCCGTCAGTTGCTCCGCTTCAGGCCCGCCCGACCAGCGGGGTTCGGCGGCCACTCCGGCCGCCCCGATGTCGCTGGCGTCGCCCGTGAGCAGCTCCGGCTCGGACCCCCCGGCGGCCGCGATGTCGCCGGCGTCGCCCGTGAGCAGCCCCGGCTCCGGCCCGTGCCCCGCGGGCTCGGGCTCCCGGTGCCTCGTCTGGCCGACCGGCGGGAGCGGGTCCAGCAGCCCGGCGATGCGGGCCATGGAGACCTCGGCCTCGAGGTCCTCGACCGTCGGCTCCGGCTCGGCCAGGACCCGGCGCATCGCCTGGTCGCCGGCGATCTTGGCCTCGGGCAGCGCCACCTGCAGCTCGGTCGTCGCCTCGGCCACCGTCCGCCGGACGACCTCGTAGGCCGCCAGCAACCGGTCCCGCGCCGCGTGCAGGCGCTCGAGCTGCTCCCGGGCCGCCCGTCGCCGCCGGGCCAGGTCGCGCAGCATCCGCTCCCGCACCACCTGAGCCTCGGCCACCAGCTGGCGGCCCTCCTCCTCCGCTTCGGCCCGGATGACCTCGGCGTCGTCCATCGCCTTCTGGCGAGCCTGGTCGCCGGCCTGCCGCAGCGACTCGGCCTGGGCCGTCGCCTCGCGCAGCATCTCCGCGAGCGTCTCCCGCCCCTCGGCCCGGCGGCGGTCGAGCTCGCTGGCCGCCTCGCGTCGAAGCTCCTCCACCTCGGCCAGCATCTCGACCCGCTGTGCGGCGATGGCGGTCTCTCCCTCCGCCCGGACCTGGTGCGCGTGGTCGTTGGCCTCCGAGATCAGCCGGGCCGCGGCCTCCTGGGCCTTCTGCTTGATGTCGGCCGCCGCGTCGCGAGAGGCCGCCAGCACCCGGGCCGTCTCCTCGCCCAGCAGCTCGACCAGGCGGTGCTCGTCGAGCCGCTCGGCGTCATGGGCTCGGGCCTCGGCCTTCTGGGCCCGAGCGAGCAGCTCGGCCTCCCGCGCCTGCAAGGCCGCCACGGCGGCAGCCAGCTGCTGCAGGTAGACCCGTACCTCCCCGGAGTCGAACCCTCGCCGCGCCGACGCGAACTGCCGGTGGGCGATGCCAGCCGGATCGAGAGGATGCGCCTCGCCAGGTGACGTCGGGTGGGCCACGGCGAGTCAGGATCGCCGGTCGCGAGGGCCGAGGACGGAGGGCGGAGGCGGAGCGACTACGTCGAGGACGAGGACGCCAGGTCCGGGACCGGCGATCCTGCCCGGCGTGGCACGCCGTGAACGCTGCGTGGCGAGGCACACGGGGGACATGACCCCCGATGCTACGACCCGCGCCCCTCCGGGTGGCGCTGTCGTTCCGGCCGCGCCCCGGCGTCGGCCGGTCCGGCGTCGCGCGGTCTCAGCCGGGCGTGCCAGGGGGGCCGGAGCCCGCCGCCTGCTGGGCGGCCAGGTCGGGCAGGTGAAGCCCGTTGCCACCGAGGTCGGCGAGCGCCTCGAGGGCCTGGTCCAGCGTGTCGACCTTGACGACCTGAACGTCGCCGGCATGGGCGATGGCGTCCTGGTAGTCCGCGCTCGGCACCAGGAACACGTCGACGCCGGCCTGCCGCACCGCGGCGGCCTTCTGGCCCGCGCCGCCGATCGGCCCGACGCTGCCGTCGGACGAGATCGTCCCGGTCACTGCGACCGACGCCCCGCCGGTCAGCTCGCCCGGCGTCAGCGCGTCGATCAGCCCGAGGGTGAAGGCCAGGCCGGCGGAGGGCCCGCCGACCTCCCCGGTCTCGAAGCTGGTCTGGAACGGGAAGTCGAACTGGACCCCGGTCGGCTGCACCGTGACCCCCATGACGCCCTGGTCGGGGTCGTCGGGGGACGGGGCGAGGGTCAGGTCGACGTCCTCCTCGGTGCTCTCGGTGAAGGGTCTGACCGTGGCGACGATCTCGTCGCCGGGGTGCTTGTCGCCCAGCAACCGCTCCAGGTCGTCGGGATCGTCCAGGCGCGTGCCGTCGATGGCGACGATGGTGTCGCCCTCCTCCAGCCTGCCGTCAGCGGGGTAGCCGTCCTCGACCCCGAGCACCAGCTGGCCCGTGATGCTCACGGGGACCTCGTAGCCCAGCTCCTCCAGGGCGACCTGAGTGGCGACCTGCTGGGAGGTGTCCATCAGCTCCAGGTTGACCTGGCGGTTCTCCTCGCTGTTGCGCCCTTGGAGCACCTCGTCCGCCGAGTGGATGTCGACGTCGGGATCGAGCCACCCCTGGAGGAGCCCGAACAGCGTGACGTGGCGCAGCGCCACCGTCGTGAAGCTGATCTCGCCGTCGGAGGGGTAGATCTGCGGCCCGTCGGCGGCCACGTGGATCAGCGGCTCGGTGTTCCGCACCGATCCCGGGCGGAAGGCGTAGTAGTCCAGCCGGACGACCGAGGCGCTCACGATCGAGCCGATGACCGCCAGGACGAGGAATCCGACGATCCACGACCGACGGCTCGGACGGCGGCGGTGCGATGGCCCCGGAGGTTCCGGAGGCGCAGGAGGCTCCGGCGGTCCTGGCGGCACCGGGGCGTCGGACGGTGGGGTGGCAGACGAGGACCCCGCGTCAGTCGGGGTTACCATCCCGTCCGAGGTGTCTGCGCTGCTACTCACCGTGGTGATCCTTGGTATCTGCGTTACCGCAGTCGTCGTCGACGTGCTGTGGGGGGCGAAACAGCCTGCCACGGACTCGGTGCGGTCCCACCGAGACTATGGGGCACCTTGGCAGGAGTGGCTGCGCGCGGCTGGCGGATGGGGAGGACGATTGGGCACGGAGATGTATCGCGGGGCCCGCAAGGCCCTCCGGGCGGGGGCGCAGGTGGTCCGAGGCACGGCTGCCAGCTCTCGAGCGGGCCGGGAGGTCGTACGCGAGGGGGTCGACGCGGTCGACGCCCGCCGCCGGGCCCGCGCCCAACGGCTCGCCGCCCACGCGCGCTACGTCGCCCACCTCCAGGCCACCCGGCGGCCGCCGCCGTATCCGCTGCCACCCCGTCAAGCGGAGCCCACCGCCGGCTCCGCCGGCCCCACGGCGCCGCCGCCACCACCGCCGCCGCCGACCCCTGCCCTGGCCGTGCCACCGCCCGGCGCCGAGGCCCACCCGGAGACCACAGAACCGCCCGCGCCGCCACCGGCGACGCCGCCCGACTCACCACCGCCGGCGCCGTGGCCGGCTCCCGCCATCGCGGGAACCACTCCGCTCGTGCAACTGCGCCAGGCGACGCCAGCGGACCAGCGTCGGGCCCGGCGGCAGGCCCGCGGACCGATCTCGTCCCGGCCACCGATCGTGCTCCCGCCGCGTCCGGCCCCGCAGCCCCCGCGGACCGCACGGACGCTCGAGGATCTGGCCGAGCCAGGACCCGGAGTCCCACTCACGCCGCCACGTCGGGTACGGATCCGCTCTGCCCTGGTGGTGCTGATGATGACGGGGATGCTAGGCGTCGTCGCGGCCAGCCTGGTCCTCGTGGGGCTGTTCCTGGTGGTCCAGGCGCTGGCCAACGTGTGACCGCCGCCTGCCGGTCGCCTTCCGCCCCGTCGTCGGTCTCGTCGTCAGTCGGCCAGCTTGCCGAAGACGGCGTGGTGCCACAGGTCGACGAGGACGTCGATGGCGTCGTCGTGCTTGCCGTCAGGGCGCGGCGGCTCGTCGAACCCCAGGTGGAGGAAGGAGAACCAGTCGACCATGGCACACAGTGCATGGGCCGTGAGGGTGGCATCGAGCGGCCGCACCTGACCGGCGGCCTGCCCTTCCTTCAGCACGAAGGCCACCCGCTCGACCAGGACCCTGCGGAGCTCGAGCCAGATCGTCTGGACCCGGGGCGAGACCAGGGCCCCTTCGAGGACCGCCCGCCACAGGCCGATGCGCGGGACATACGCGTCGAAGAAGCCCCGGATCATCTGCTCCATGATGTCCCGGGTACTGCCCGCCGGATTGACCGGACCGGCCGCTCCCCCCAGCTCGCCGATGATCGCGGTCTCCATCACCTGGCAGAACGCGTCCTCCTTGTTCTTGAAGTAGAGGTAAAACGTGCCGTGTGCGGTGTTGGCTCGCTCCGTGATGGCTCCGACGCTGGTGGCCTGGTACCCCTTCTCCTCGAAGACGTCGGCGGCCGCGGCCAGCAGGTGGAGACGGGTCTCCACGGCTTGGCGCTGGCGCACGTTCCCCGACGACTGGGCCACCCTCGCTCTCTCCCACGAGTCAGACGAGCTCGACGAACTTGACTAGGAAACTATCTGACGTGGTCGCCCGACGCCGGGATGTGGCGCTGGCGGGCCACCGGGGCGACGCCAGGGCCGTTCGGGAGTATCGCCGCGATCCGGCACCCGAGGTGCGAGCCGCGGCGCTGGGGGCCCTGGCCCGAGCCGGCGATCTCCAGCCCGCCGACCTGCAGGCCGGCCTCACCGACGAGGCCGCTCCGGTGCGGCGGCGGGCTGCCGAGCTGGCTGCCACCTGTCCCGGCGATGCTGCGCCGCACCTGGGGCCGGTCCTCGAGGATCCCGACCCGTCCGTGGTCGAGATGGCGGCGTGGGCGTGCGGGGAACGAGCCCCACCCGAGCCCGGCGCAGTCGCCGCGCTGGCCCAGGTGGCCACGGATCACGACGACCCTCTGTGCCGAGAGGCCGCCGTCGCCGCGCTCGGGGCCCTGGGCGAGCCGGCGGGACTGCCGGCGATCCTGGCCGCCACCAGCGATCGGCCTGCCGTCCGCCGCCGGGCCGTCCTGGCGCTCGCGCCCTTCGCCGGACCGGAGGTCGAGGCGGCCCTGCAACGGGCGCTGGAGGACCGGGACTGGCAGGTGCGCCAGGCGGCCGAGGACCTCCTCGGCCGCTGAGCCCGCCGCCCACCCCGCTCAGGCGGGCCGAACGCCCGAACCGGAGGGCTCAGGCGACGTGGCAGCGGCGGCAGGCGGGCCGAACGCCCGAACCGGAGGGCTCAGGCGGGGTCGCAGTGGCGGCAGCGGGCCGTCCAGCCGGCGGGGGTCACCTGGACCGTCAGGCGGCGCCCGCAGCGACCGCAGAACCGGGGCGGGTCGAGGCGGGGCAGGCAGCCCGGGCAGCCGTCGCCCAGCAGCTCCCCGCAGCCCGCGCAGTGGGCCTGACCCACGGCCCGCGCCTACAGCACCTTCGAGAGGCTGCCGATCGGCATCCGGAGCTCCTGCAGCATCACCAGATCCTCCGCGGGCTGGCGGCCCAGGGTCGTCAGGTAGTTGCCGACGATCAGAGCGTTGATGCCCGCCTCCATCCCCATGGCCTGCAGGTCGCCGAGGGTCACCTCCCGGCCACCGGCGTACCGCAGGATCACCGCCGGTAGCGCCAACCGGAACAACGCGATCCACCGGATGGCTTCAAGCGCAGCTACCAGCGGGCGGTCGGCGAGCGGAGTCCCCGGCCGGGGGTTGAGGAAGTTGACCGGCACCTCCGCGGGCTCCACCTCCCGCAGCTGGCCGATCAGCTCGATGCGCTGCTCCGGCGACTCGCCCATGCCGAGCAGCACGCCGCAGCACAGCTCCATCCCGACCTCGCGCACCCGGCGGCAGGTGTCGAACCGCTCCGCCCAGGAGTGGGTAGTCACGATCCGCCCGAAGTGCGACCGGGCGGTCTCCAGGTTGTGGTTGTAGCGGTGGGTCCCGACGACGGCCAGCCGCTGGGCCTGGTCGGCGTCGAGGATCCCCGCCGACACCGCCACCTGCAGCCCGGTCTCCCTGGCCACCAGCGGCACCACCTCCTCGAGGTGGGCCATCAGCCGGTCGTCCGGCCCCCGGATGGCGTAGACCAGGCAGAACTCGCTGGCCCCCTCGACAGCGGCGGTCTCCCGTGCTGCCGCCAGGATCTCCTCCCGGTTCAGCAGCGGAACCGCCTTGACCGGGGACTCGAAGCGGGACGACTGGGAGCAGAACGAGCAGTCCTCGGGACAGCCCCCGGTCTTCGCCGACAGGATGCCCTCCACCTCCACCGTCGGCCCGCAGCGGGCCAGCCGGACCTCGTGGGCCAGCGCCGCCAGAGCAGGCACTTGATCGTCGTCCATCGCCGCGAGTGCGGTCAGCTCGTCCAGGCTCAGGTCACGCCGGCGGTCGAGCAGAGCCTCACGGGCATCGTCGAGAAGAGATCCGACCAGCACGGGGGAGAACGTACCGGGGCGGGCCACCGGCGACCGAACCGCAGGCGCCGCGGTGCCGCCGAGCCGGCGGGGCCGGTGTCAGTACTCGTCGAGGAACACGGCCTTGAGCGCGGCCGGATCCTCCAGGCAGTGCCCGGCCCCGAGCACCACGCACTCCAG
>Ga0075418_10005512_pt1 | contig 14331 bp, 11 predicted proteins | sample SoiMetdeltSBSDD2_FD_81776 | JGI IMG/M metagenome (GOLD analysis project Ga0075418, IMG submission 81776) | Bulk soil microbial communities from a Populus tree surrounding site in Tennessee, USA - Soil MetaG P. deltoides SBSDD2 | ecosystem: Environmental > Terrestrial > Soil > Tree plantation...
CGCCAGCACCACATCGGCGGAGGCGTCGCGGTCGTCGAGCAACAGCGGCTCGGGCAGCCACGGCCCGATGTAGTCCTCGCGACGCCTGGCGCCCGCCCGCAGCGCGTTGAGCGCTTGGCGGGTCACCAGTTGCGCGAGATACGACTTGGTGTCGCGTACCGTCGCGAGGTCCACGTCGGCCCACCGCAGATAGCTGTCCTGCAGCACGTCGTCGGATTCCGTTGCGGAACCGAGGATTTCGTAGACGATCGTGAACAGCAGCGGCCGCAGGTGGGTGAACCGCTCGGCATGTTCGTCGGTAACCGTCACGATTCCGTGACCACCTCGAGCGCCGGGTGCGACGGACGCTTGCCGCCCTTGAACCAGAACACCGAACCGGGCTTGCTGGCCTCGCGGCGGATACCCCACAGCGTGCCCTTGCAGACCGCCTCTTTGATGGCTCCGCCAAGCCGGCCGCCGGTGTAGAACTTCGTCGGGGTGTCGTCCTTGTGGGCCCACTGGATGGTGGCGGCGCGCCGGCCAAGGCTGACGTTGGAGCCCACGAACGCGATGTCCACCGTGTTCGGCGCGGTGCCCGCGATGCGGCTGAGCACGGTGTTGGCTGCCTGCGCCCCGAGCGGAACCGCGGCCTGGCAGCTCATTCGCAGCGGCACACCCGACGGCGCGGCGGCGTCCCCGCTCGCCACGATGCGATCGTCGTCGACGCTGGTCAGCGTCTCGTCGGTGAGCAGCCGGCCGATCCCGTCGGTGCGCAAACCGCTCTGAACGGCTAGGTCGGGCACACCGAATCCGGCCGTCCAAATCGTGAGCGCGCTCGGCCGCACCGCACCATCGGCGAACACCACCGCATCCGCGCGCACCTCGGTCACGACGTCATTCTCCAGCACGGCGACGCCGTGCTTGGCCAGCCACTTGGCCACGGACCGGCGGCCCGCTGCACTCAGCGACGGAACGAGCGCCCCGCCACACACCAGCGTTACCCGGCGGCCCGCTTCGGCCAACTCAGCGGCGGTCTCGGTGCCGGTCAACCCGGCGCCGACGACGGTCACCGGAGCGTCGGGATGGAGCTCGTCGAGGCTGTCCCGCAGCCAGTGCGCGTACTCCAGTTCCCCAACGGGATGGGCGAATTCGGCGGCGCCGGGCACCGAAGCCGGTGCCACTGCGGTGCTGCCGACCGCGTAGATGACGTAGTCATAGTCCAGGGCACGGCCCGACGCCAGCTCCACGGTGCGGAAGGCGGTGTCGATGCGCGTCGCGGCGTCGACGACCAGCTTGATGCCCTCGCCAAGCAGCGTGCCGTAGTCGACCGTCGCGTCGTAGTTGCCGGCCACGAACTGATGCAGCCGGATCCGCTCGACGAACTTCGGCCGCGGGTTGACCAGGGTGATGTCGACGTCGCCCCGCATGCGGAGATGGTTGGCCGCCATCGTCCCGGAGTAGCCGCCTCCGATGACGACGACCTTGGTGGTGTTGTGATCAGTCATGCCCTGAAGACACCGCTGATCGCTGAGATGTGACAGGACGTGACGCGCGTCACACAGCCATGTCAGAACTCGCGCAGGTGGTCGCGCAGCATCGTGGTCGTGTACTCCTTGCGAACCAGACCGCGTCGCTGCAACTCGGGAACGAGGCCGTCGGTGATCTCGGTGACGTAGCGGCGGTTGAGCCGCATGACGGGGCTGGTGATCAAGAAGCCATCGCCGCCAACCTGTTTCATCACCTCACCCATCTCGTCGGCCACTTCGGCAGGTGTACCGCAGAACTGTAGGTTGCCCCCGATGACTCCGGTGTTGGTGACCAACTCGCGAAGTGTCTTGTCCTTGCCGCGGGAAACGAAGCTCTGCAGGGCGCCCCGCTCGCCGTTCGTCGACAACTCAGGCAGGGGCTCGTCGAGATCGAACTGGGCGAAGTCGATCTCGGTGATCGACGAGATCTCGGCCAGCATGTACTCGATGTAGAGCGGATCGGTGAACCACCGCTGCGCCTTGGCCTGTGCCTCGTCGTGGGTGTCGGCCACGATCGGGGACACCAGGAACAACAGCTTGCATTCCGACGGGTCGCGGCCATGGGCCTTCATGCGGGCATGGATGTCCTCGCGATAGGACCGCATCGACTCGATGCCGTTGGCGGGCGCGACGATCGTGTCGGCGTGCCGCGCTGCCAGCTCACGTCCGGGTGGGGACGCGCCGGCCTGCGCGATGGTCGGACGGTACTGCGGTGACGGCGCGGTGTTCAGCGGGCCACGCACCTTGTAGTACTTGCCATCGAAGTCGATGGTGTGGACCTTCTTGAAATTCGCGAATGTGCCTGTGGTGGTGTTGCGTTCGATCGCGTCGGGCTCCCACGACTCCCACAGCTTGGTGACCACTTCCATGTACTCGCTGGCCCTCGCGTACCGCTCGTCGTGTTCGTACAACTTGTCCATACCGAAGTTCTGTGCCGAGCGGTCCTCGCCGGAGGTGACGACGTTCCAGCCGAACCGTCCGCGGGCGATGTGGTCGATGGTGCTGCACAGCCGCGCCAATAGGAACGGCGGATAAAAGGTGGTCGACATCGTCGGGATCACGCCTAGGCGGCTGGTGGCATTGGCCATCAGCACGGCCAGCGGAACAGGGTCGTGTTTGGGGTTAACCCCGTGCTTGAGGTCGTGCTCCATCGTGCCGCCGTAGGCGGTCGACACCATGAGCTTGTCCTCAAGCAGGACGTAGTCGAACCTGCCACGCTCGAGATCGCGAGCGATTTCCACGTAGAAGTCCCCGGTGAAATCGCGGCCGCCGTCACCCCAGTTGCCGTTCCATTCGTCGGCGACGAAGTTCAGAAACCAGCCCAAATGGAACATGTCGGTCATGCCCTCAATGCAAGTAGGCAGCCGTTACCCCGCCGTGTCCTGGCGGTACCGCCAGCATTAAGCCGCGAGCGGCTATGTCACTCCGCTTGATAGCGCGGGAACACCCCAACCGGGGCGGGAAGCGCGGTTCCCGGCGCCAACCGGCTTCCGATCGCAGCGAACGTCCGCTGATCGTCGGTCTGCCCGAGCAGGTCGAGCAGCTTGCCCGTCGACTCCGGCATCACCGGCTGCGAAAGCAATGTGGCGATCCGGACCGTCTCCAGGGTCGTGTACAGCACCGTGCGGAACCGCTCCTCATCGGTCTTGCGCAGCACCCACGGCTCCTGTGCGGAGAAGTACTTGTTGGCCGCGCCCAGTACCGACCAGATCGATTCCAGGGCGAGATGCATTGCGGTGGCGTCGTAATGGCTCCGCACACGGTCCATCAACGCATCGGCCGCCTCCAGCAGTGCCTTGTCGTCGGCGGTGAATTCGCTTGGCTCCGGCACGATTCCGTCCAGATTCTTCGCCACCATGGACAGCGAGCGTTGCGCGAGATTGCCCAACTCGTTGGCCAGGTCTGCGTTGATGCGGCCGATGATCGCCTCTTCGCTGTAGCTGCCGTCCTGCCCGAACGGCACCTCGCGCAAGAAGAAGTAGCGCACCTGGTCCACCCCGAACGTGTCGATCAGGTTCAGCGGGTCGACAACGTTGCCCACCGACTTGCTCATCTTCTCACCCTTGTTGAGCAGGAAGCCGTGCACAAAGACCTTGCGTGGCAACTCGATTCCCGCCGACATCAGAAATGCCGGCCAGTAGACCGTGTGAAACCGGATGATGTCCTTGCCGATCATGTGCAGATCGGCTGGCCAGAACCGCTTGAACAAGTCCGACGACGTGTCCGGAAAACCCACGCCCGTCAGATAATTCGTCAGCGCGTCCACCCACACGTACATCACGTGGTCGGGGTGGTCGGGCACCGGCACGCCCCAGTCGAACGTAGTCCGCGAGATCGACAAGTCGCGCAGCCCGCCGGAGACGAAGCTGACCACCTCGTTGCGGCGCACATCGGGCTCGATGAACTCCGGGTGCGCCTTGTAGAGCGCCAGCAGCTTGTCCGCATAGGCCGACAGCTTGAAGAAGTACGTCTGCTCCTCGGTCCACGTCACCGGGGCGCCGGTCTCGGTGGCGATCCGCACGCCGTCGGCGCCAACGGTCGTTTCGGCCTCGGTGAAAAACCGCTCGTCGCGTATCGAGTACCAGCCCTTGTACGCGTCCAGGTAGATGTCGCCGGCCTCGTTCATCCGGCGCCAGATCTCCTTGGACGCCTCGTAGTGGTCGGCATCCGAGGTGCGGATGAACCGATCGAAGGAGATGTTGAGCCGCTCCTGCATCCGCTGGAACACGTCGGAATTGCGCCGCGCCAGCTCGGCCGCCGGGATGCCCTCGGCCGCCGCCGTCTCGGCCATCTTCTGTCCGTGCACGTCGGTGCCGGTCAGGAAGCGCACGTCGAACCCGTCGAGTCGCTTGAACCGCGCGATCGCGTCGGTCGCGATGTATTCGTAGGCATGCCCGACGTGCGGATCGCCGTTGGGATAGGCGATGGCTGTCGTGATGTAGTACGGCTCGCTCATTTGTCCTCACCTTATTGTGTTGGCGTGGATCAGAAGCGCCCGGCGCCGCCCGCACCGGAGCCACTGAGCCCGCTGATCGACGCCCACACCCACCTCGACGCATGCGGGGCCACCGACGCCGCGAGCGTGACGGCGATCGTCGACCGCGCCGCGGCCGTCGGCGTGCAAGCCGTCGTCACGATCGCCGACGACCTGGATTCCGCCCGCTGGGTGACCGAGGCGGCCGATTGGGACGATCGCGTCTACGCCGCCGTCGCGCTGCACCCGACGCGCGCCAATGCGCTCACCGACGAAGCCAAGACCGTCATCGAGCGGCTGGCCGAACACCCGCGCGTCGTCGCGGTCGGCGAAACCGGCATGGACATGTACTGGCCCGGCAAGCTGGACGGCTGCGCCGAGCCCGCCGCCCAGAAGGACGCCTTCGCCTGGCACATCGACCTCGCCAAGCGCATCGGCAAGCCGCTGATGATCCACAATCGCGACGCCGACGCCCAAGTGCTCGACGTCCTCCAAGCCGAGGGCGCACCCGACACGGTGATCTTTCACTGCTTCTCGTCGGACGCGGCCATGGCCCGCACCTGTGTGGCCAGCGGCTGGCTGCTCAGCCTGTCTGGAACCGTCAGCTTCAAGAACGCTAAGGCGCTGCGGGAGGCGGCTGCCCTGATCCCGCCTGACCAGCTGCTCGTGGAGACCGATGCGCCGTTTTTGACCCCGCACCCGTATCGTGGTGCCCCGAACGAGCCGTACTGCCTGCCCTACACGGTGAGGGCGCTCGCCGAAGTCGTCGACCGCCCGGCAGAAGACATTGCCCAGGCAAGTACTACGGCGGCCATCCGGGCTTATGGGCTGGCGAGTTGCCGCCCCTTGACCTAACCGTTACCGTTCGGTGATCGAACGGGGGGAACCGGCCTAGCCGTCAACCGTCCGATAGTCGGGGATAGACCACATTTTGAATACTTTGAATAAGCTCCACGAGGCGCGCTCGCCGTTGCTTCGGCTGCTGGTCGGTGCGACGTTGCTCGCGCTGACCTTCGCAGGCGGATACGCCGTTGCCGCGCACAAGACCGTCAAACTGACCGTCGACGGCTCCGAGATGACAGTTGCCACGATGAAGTCGCGTGTGATCGATGTGGTCAAGGAGAACGGCTTCGACGTCGGCGACCGCGACGACCTCTACCCAGCCGCAAACGAGCAAGTGCGTCAGTCCGACTCGATCGTGCTGCGCCGCAGCCGGCCCCTGCAGATCTCGCTCGACGGCGAGAACAGCAGGCAGGTGTGGACGACGGCGTCGACAGTCGACGAGGCGCTGGCCCAGCTGAAGATGACCGACAAGGCACCGGCAGCCGCATCGCGCGGCAGTCGCGTCCCACTGGCGGGTATGTCCCTTCCCGTTGTCAGCGCAAAGACGGTGCAGCTCAACGACGCTGGCGCGACCCGGACAATCCATCTTGCGGCGCCGAACGTCGCCGGACTGCTCGAGGCTGCGGGTGTGCCCCTTAAGCAGAACGACACCGTGGTCCCCCCCGCATGGTCGCCGGTGGTCGACAACATGCAGGTCCAGGTGACCCGGATCCGCATCGACAAGGTGACCCAGCGCCTCCCGCTGCCACCGAACAACCAGCAAATCCCCGACGCCACCATGAACATGAGCCGTCAGGTGGTCGACGACCCCGGGATGCCCGGCACACAGGACGTCACATTCGCCGTCTCGACGGTCAATGGAGTCGAGACCGGAAGGTTGCCAGTAGCCAATGTCGTTATCGCGCCGGCCCGCGACGGGGTGCTCCGCGTCGGCGCGAAACCGGGGACGGAAGTTCCTCCGGTAACAAATGGAGCTGTCTGGGACTCGCTGTCGAAGTGCGAAGCCGGAGGTAATTGGGCCATCAACACCGGCAACGGGTTCTACGGTGGCGTCCAATTTGATCAAAACACCTGGGAACGACAAGGCGGTCTGAGGTATGCTCCGAGGGCGGATCTGGCGACAAGAGAAGAACAGATCGCGATTGCTGAGGTCACTCGGGCGCGACAAGGTTGGGGCGCGTGGCCCGTGTGTAGCGGGAGGACTGGAGCGCGCTGACTATTCGACTGCTCGGGCGGACCGAGATACGACACCTGGCGAAAGAGATTGACTTCAGGCCGCGCAAATCTTTCGGCCAGAACTTCGTCCACGACGCCAACACCGTTCGCCGTATCGTTTCGGCCTCCGGCGTCAATCGTCATGACCACGTCCTCGAGGTGGGTCCAGGGCTTGGGTCGTTGACCCTGGCGCTGCTCGACCGCGGCGCGAGAGTGACCGCCGTCGAGATCGATCCGATTCTGGCCCGGCAGCTTCCGAAGACCATCGCCGAGCATTCGCACAGCGAGATCAACCGGCTGGCCGTGCTCAACCGCGACATCCTGACGCTGCACCCGCCAGACGTGGAGGAGCAGCCGACGGCCCTGGTGGCCAACCTGCCGTACAACGTCGCCGTTCCCGCCCTATTGCATCTACTCGCCGAGTTTCCGACGATCCGCACCGTCATGGTGATGGTGCAGGCCGAGGTCGCCGAGCGGCTCGCCGCCGAACCCGGTGGCAAGGAGTACGGCGTGCCCAGCGTCAAGGTGCGGTTCTTCGGCAACGTCCGGCGCTACGGCATGGTGTCTCCGACAGTGTTCTGGCCGATTCCACGCGTGTATTCGGGACTGGTGCGTATCGACCGCCACGAGGCCTCGCCGTGGCCGACCGACGCTGATTTCCGCACCAAGGTGTTCGAGCTGATCGATGTGGCGTTTTCGCAGCGCCGCAAGACATCGCGCAACGCGTTCGCCGAGTGGGCGGGTTCGGGCAACGAGTCCGCCAACCGGCTGCTGGCGGCCAGCATCGACCCGGCCCGCCGCGGCGAGACGCTGTCGGTCGCGGACTTCGTCCGGCTGCTGCAGCGCTCCGGAGAATGGGAACCCAAGCCCACGGAGCCGCAGGAGCCGCAACCGCAGCCCCAGGAGCAGCCGGCGCAGCAGTCGCAGATCCGCGCCATCTAGTCTGGCCCGAGGGGATCGGCGGCTTTGAGTCGTCGGGGGAATCGGGCCTGGTGAACAGCGTGTGGTCGTGAGTTTGTCGGTGTCGTTTCGTAACGTTTGCGGCATGTCCGAGCGCCGGTTTCGTCGCACGCCTGGCGGGGTGTGCTCGCTGGGTTTGCACCTGGTGTGGTGCCCGAAGTATCGGCGTCGGATTCTGGGTGGCCGCGTCGCGGTCCGGTGTGGCGAGCTGCTGGAACAGATCGCCGGCGAGCACGGCTGGGAGATCGTGGCTAAGGAAGTCATGCCCGATCACGTGCACCTGTTCGTGTGGTCGGGTCAACCGATGCCCCAGCACAGGTGGTTGGGGCGTTCAAGGGCCGCACCGCACGGGTGCTGCGTTCGGAGTTTCCGTGTCTGCGAGGGTTGGCGAAGGTGTTGTGGTCGCCGTCCTGTTTCGCCGCCTCGGTGGGCTACGTCTCGGAGTCGACGGTGCGCCGCTACATCGAGCACCAATGGGACGCGGTGGCATCGTGAGGCGGGCCTACGTTTTCAGGCTGCGGCCGACCGCGCGCCAGCACGCCGCGTTGGCGGCGTGCGTGGACGCGCACCGCGAACTCTACAACGCGGCGCTGCAGGAACGGCGCGACGCATGGTCACACAGCAGGACCCGCATCTACTACGGGGATCAGTCGGCGCAGCTGACTGCGATCCGGGCAGCGCGCCCGGATATGGACGTGTGGTCGTTTTCCAGCCAGCAGGCCACGCTGCGCCGGTTGAACAAGGCGTTCGCGGGGTTCTTCCGCAGAGTGAAGACAGCCAAACCCGGCGTCAAACCGGGGTTTCCGCGGTTTAAGGGCAAGGCTCGGTTCGACAGCGTGGAGTGGCCCAAAGACGGCGACGGTGCCCGCTGGCTGCGTGAGCAGAAGCGGGTGTATCTGCAAGGCATCGGCCAGGTCAAGGTCCACCTACACCGCCAAGTTGTGGGGCGGGGCAAGACGATCCAGGTCAAGCGTTGCGGCCGGCACTGGCTGCTTGTTTTGTCCTGTGAGGACGTGCCGACCAATCCGCTGCCGGCCACCGGCCGCCAGGCCGGTATCGACGTCGGGATCGCGAGTTTCGCCACCACCAGCGAAGGTGAGTGCGTCGATAATCCGCGATGGGGGCGAGCTGCTGACGACCGGCTGACCGCCGCGCAGCAGCGGCTACAGTGCGCAAAACGGCGGTCGAAGAACCGCGACCGTAAACGAGAAACGGTCGCGGCGCGGCATCGTAAGATCGCCAACCAGCGCAAGGACTTTCACCACAAACAGGCCCGCCAACTCGTAGCGCGCTTTGACCTGTTGGTGGTGGAGGATCTGAAGATCGCCAACATGCTGCGGCGGGCCAAGGTGCCCGACCCGGACAACCCGAAGCAGTTCCTCAAGAACGGTGCCCGGGCGAAGTCCGGGCTGAATCGAAGCATAAGTGACGCCGGCTGGGGCCGGTTCGTCTCAATACTGCGCGCCAAAGCGGAAGAGGCTGGGCGTATCTGGATTGAGGTCGACCCTCGGCACACGTCGGACGGCTGCGAAAAATGCGGGTATGCAGCCGCCGAAAACCGCGTCACCCAAGCGGAGTTCGTCTGCCAGCGATGCTCGCATCGCGCCCAGGCTGACGAACACGCCGCGCGCAACATCCTTCGGGCTGGACTGGCCCTTCGCGCGCAAGCCGCGTGAGAAGAAGCCGGTCGGCTTCAGCCGCCGGAGAAGTCACCAACGGTGTCTCCGCGACGACGAACGGGGGGTAATTGCCGGTGAAGCCGACTCGCTCGCGGGCCATCTCCAGCACCCTGCGGGGGTGTGACGTCGACGATCGACGTGCACGCCCAGTTGAAGAAGTACATCCAGCCCGCGACATACGCGGCCTTCTCGCCGAGAAACTCGCGCGCATAGGAAACGAACGATCCCGACGAAGGACGGTGTAGCACAAGCTCACCCAGGGCACGCAGGATGAAGAAGACGAACAGACCGCACACCGCGTACACGATGAACAAGCCGGGCCCCGCGGTGTGCAGCCGGCCGCCGGCGCCCATGAACAGGCCGGTGCCGATAGCGCCGCCGATGGCGATCATCTGCAGCTGTCTCGGTTTCAAACCTTTGTGGTAGCCCTCGTCCTCATGAGCTAGCGCAGATGTGTCGTACTCGATAGCGGATCCCATTGGCCAGAGGTTAGGTGCGGCGACACGGACCCGAAACTCGGAGACCGTAAAAGTTTGGTTACGTAGGCATTTAGCTCATGTTTATCGCAGTGCGCGGGTGATCAACGAGACGAATTCGCGGCAGGATTGATAGCGATTCTGTGGGCTTTTCGACATGGCCTTGGCCAGGATCGAATCGAAAACGCGTGGCAGCCAAGTAATCTCACGTGATCGGCGTGGAGGAGTGCTACTTAGATGAGCCTTGATCAAGCCTAGCTGGGTAGTTGCTGTGAACGGTGGTGAACCGGTGATGAGTTCGACGGCGGTGCATGCCAGCGCGTACTCGTCGGTGGCCTCACTCGGTGCGTGGCCGGTGAGCAGTTCCGGCGCCGAATACGGCAGGGACGCCTCGATGTGGGTGGCGTGATATCCGATATCGGAGGTGATCGAAAGGGCGACGCCGAAATCGATGAGCACAGCTCCGTTTTGGGAAAAGTCCGGGTGGACAAGAATATTGGTGGGTTTGACGTCACAGTGCACGATGCCGCGATTGTGTATGTAGTCCAGGGCATCGGCGATCTGTGACAGCGCGGCAAGCCGATCGGGCAGTGTCGATAGCTTGGCGGCCGTACCGCCGGGGACAAGCTCCATCGAAAGCCAACCCGGCCCGCGCTCGTACATCCGAACGATGTGCGCGTGGTCGAGCTGGTGGGCGAACTCGAATTCACGACGCAGACGCTCGAGTTGCGCCTGATGGCGATGGCGCTCGTCGAGCACTTTCAACGCGACCGCACGATCGGGACCGGCGGAGTCATGGGCTTGGTACACCGTCGCGGACCCACCGTGGCCGAGCACCGCTTCGACGACGTATCCCTCGAACCGGTCGCCGGGCGAAAGCACCCTCACAGCCTATGGTTAGCCCGGGCGGTTACCTGGCGAGATGGCTCGCTACGGCCGCCCTTCTGACCACTTCCGTACGTGTCCTGTTCATCCCGGCGATAGTGTCGTGCCGTGTCCGCGTCCGACGGAAGTACCGCGTCCGAGTGGGTTCCCACCGGGTCGGTCACCGTGCGGGTGCCGGGCAAGGTCAATCTGTATCTGGGCGTCGGTGATCGTCGAGACGACGGCTACCACGAGCTGACGACCATCTTTCATGCCGTGTCGCTGCTCGACGAGGTCATCGTGCGCAACGCCGACGTGCTGTCGTTGGAGATGGCGGGCGAGGGTGTGGAGTCGCTGCCCACCGACGAACGCAACCTGGCCTGGCGGGCGGCGGAGTTGATGGCCGAGCACGTCGGGCGGTCGCCGGACGTGGCGATCTCCATCGAGAAGTCGATCCCCGTTGCGGGCGGGATGGCCGGCGGCAGCGCCGACGCGGCGGCCGTGCTGGTGGCGATGAACACGCTGTGGGAGCTCGGCGTGCCGCGCCGCGACCTGCACGCGCTGGCCGCCCAGCTGGGCAGCGATGTGCCGTTCGCATTGCATGGCGGCACCGCGCTGGGTACCGGCCGTGGTGAGGAGCTCGCCACGGTGCTCGCCCGCAGCACCTTCCACTGGGTGCTGGCCTTCGCCGAGGGCGGCCTGTCCACGCCCGCGGTATTCAGTGAGATCGACCGGTTGCGCGACAAAGGCCGGGGCCAGCCGCCGCGGCTCGACGATCCGGAGCCGGTGCTGGCCGCGTTGGCCTCGGGTGATCCCGCCGAATTGGCCCCGCTGCTCGGCAACGACCTGCAACCGGCGGCGCTGAGCCTGGACCCGGGGCTGCGGCGCACGCTTCGCGCGGGGGCCGACGCGGGCGCGCTCGCCGGGATTGTGTCGGGGTCCGGGCCGACGTGTGCGTTCCTGTGCATGTCGGCGGCCGCCGCAGTCGACGTGGGCGCGGAGCTGGCAGGCGCCGGCGTGTGCCGCACTGTGAGGGTCGCCAGCGGGCCCGTTCACGGCGCCCGAGTGGTGCCTGCGCCGTCGACGTCGGTTTGATCACGTCTGGGTGTGACCCAGGTCGCAATTATCGCTTCAGTTTGGCGGTTACTTAAGAGTTGCTTAAGATGATCGGCGGTGAAAGCTAGCGGTCAGGAATCGGGCGCGACCTTTTCAGCCTCCGGTAACCCCGGCGGTGGATTGGTCGGATATATAGACGAAACCCCGATTCGAGACCTAACCGCTCCCCAATTGTGTGCGCGCCTCCGCGAAAGCGCCCTCTATCAGCGGGAGCATTACTCTCAGGCATTTGCTCTGGGACCGTCTAGGAGGATGTCGTGAGCAGATTCACCGAGAAGATGTACCGCAATGCCCGCACCGTGACGACGGGCATGGTCACCGGTGAACCCCACGAACCCGTCCGCCACACCTGGGGCGAGGTCCACGAGCGCGCGCGCTGCATCGCGGGCGGGCTGGCCGCCGCGGGCATCGGCCACGGCGACGCCGTCGGCGTGCTGGCCGGCTTCCCGGTCGAGATCGCCCCGACCGCGCAGGGCCTGTGGATGCGCGGCGCCAGCCTGACCATGCTGCACCAGCCCACGCCGCGCACCGACCTGGTGATCTGGGCCGAGGACACCATGACCGTCATCGGCATGATCGAGGCCAAGGCCGTCATCGTCTCCGAGCCGTTCACTGCGGCGATCCCCGTGCTCGAGGAGAAGGGCATCAAGGTCCTTCAGATCGCCGATCTGCTGACGTCGGATCCGATCGACCCCGTCGACGTCGGCGAGGACGACCTGGCGCTGATGCAGCTGACGTCCGGCTCGACCGGCTCACCGAAGGCCGTCCAGATCACGCACCGCAACATCCACTCCAACGCCGAGGCGATGTTCATCGGCGCGGAGTACGACGTCGACAAGGACGTCATGGTCAGCTGGCTGCCCTGCTTCCACGACATGGGCATGGTCGGCTTCCTGACCATCCCGATGTACTTCGGCGCCGAGCTGGTGAAGGTCACGCCGATGGACTTCCTGCGCGACACCCTGCTGTGGGCCAAGCTCATCGACAAGTACAAGGGCACCATGACCGCGGCGCCCAACTTCGCGTACGCGCTGTTCGCCAAGCGGTTGCGCAAGCAAGCTGAGCCGGGTCAGTTCGACCTGTCGACGCTGCGGTTCGCGCTGTCGGGCGCCGAGCCCGTCGAGCCCGCCGACGTCGAGGACCTGCTGGACGCCGGCAAGCCGTTCGGTCTGCGGCCCGATGCGATCCTGCCCGCCTACGGCATGGCCGAGACCACGCTGGCGGTGTCGTTCTCCCCGTGCAACGCCGGTCTGGTGGTCGACGAGGTCGACGCCGACCTGCTGGCCGCGCTGCGTCGCGCCGTCCCCGCCACGAAGGGCAACACTCGCCGGCTGGCCTCGTTGGGCCCGCTACTGAAGGACCTCGAGGCCCGCATCATCGACGAGCACGGCAACGTGATGCCGCCGCGGGGCGTCGGCGTGATCGAGCTACGCGGTGAGTCGCTGACGCCCGGTTACATCACCATGGGCGGCTTCATCCCCGCGCAGGACGAGCACGGCTGGTACGACACCGGTGACCTCGGCTACATCACCGACGAGGGCAACATCATCGTGTGCGGCCGCGTCAAGGACGTCATCATCATGGCCGGCCGCAACATCTACCCGACCGACATCGAGCGTGCCGCCGGCCGCGTCGAAGGGGTTCGGCCGGGCTGCGCCGTCGCCGTCCGTCTCGATGCCGGGCACTCGCGCGAGACGTTCGCCGTCGCGGTCGAGTCCAACGCCTGGCAGGACCCGGTCGAGGTGCGCCGCATCGAGCACCAGGTCGCCCACGAGGTGGTGGCCGAGGTCGACGTGCGTCCGCGCAACGTTGTGGTGCTCGGACCGGGCACCATCCCGAAGACACCGTCGGGCAAGCTGCGCCGCTCCACCTCGGTCTCGCTCGTCACCTAGCCTGCCGAGCAGACGCAAAAATGCCTAATTCTTGGGCATTTTGGGCACATTTGCGTCTGCTCGCACGGTGATGGGCGGCAGGTACTCATCGACGAGCGTGCGACGCCACCAGACCTTTTCGCGTCTCAGTTCCCGCCACGTGCTGAACCGGTACTCATAGAGCTGAGCCCGCACATAGTGCGGCGGTGACTCGGGGAACGGATTGTGCCGAAGCAGCCGCAGCGTCGGCGGATCGTTGCGAAGCAGCCGGATGACGAACGGGCCGAGCCAATCTCGCGCATACATCGGTGACAGCGCCGCGAACCACATGAGCCAATCGAGGCGCAGATGATAGGGCGCCCATTGCCGTGGCAGCCGGTGCGTGTCGCCGGGCTTGCCCTTGAATCCGTACTCCTTCCACACCGTCTCCTCGGTGATCTGGTGCTCGTCGGTGCCTTCGACCACCACCTCGAGGCGAATCCGGCCGATGCTGCCGAAGGCGCCGTAGGTGTTGATGAGGTGATACGGGTTGAACGCCGCATTCATCCGTTGGTGGCTTGAGATCATGTTGCGCACCGGCCAATAGCTCAGGACGACGGTCAGCACCGTGCAGCCAATGACCACGATGGCGAACCAGAGCGGCGGACTCGGCAGAGCAGGCGGGTCGGGCACCGGGAGCACCGATGCGAACGCGGATTGGTCGATGACGCCGAAGGCGGGGAAAATCGTCACCCAGTTCAGCCAGGCGAAATTGCCGGAGATCACCAGCCACAGCTGAGTGACGATCACGATCGCCGCGGCAACGCTCGCGACCGGCTGCGGGGCGAA
>Ga0075418_10005522_pt1 | contig 14321 bp, 17 predicted proteins | sample SoiMetdeltSBSDD2_FD_81776 | JGI IMG/M metagenome (GOLD analysis project Ga0075418, IMG submission 81776) | Bulk soil microbial communities from a Populus tree surrounding site in Tennessee, USA - Soil MetaG P. deltoides SBSDD2 | ecosystem: Environmental > Terrestrial > Soil > Tree plantation...
GACGGCGTGGCCATGATCCTGCTCACCGTGCCGGTGATCTTCCCGGTGGCCTACGCGATGAAGATCGACCCGGTGGCGCTCGGCATCATGCTCACGCTCAACATCGAGATGGGCGTGGTGACGCCGCCGGTGGGCCTGAACCTGTTCGCCGTGAGCGGAACCTCGAGGATCCCCCTGCAGGAGGTGGTCAAGGGGACGATTCCGTTCTTCATCGGCGACGGCCTCGTCATGCTGTCGGTGATCTTCTTCCCGGAGGTCGCCACCTGGCTGCCGAACCTGCTGGTCAAGGACGTCTTCGTCAAGTAGCCGGGTTTCTCTTCACCCACTGCCGCGAGATGAGGATGCGCTGCATCTCGTTGGTGCCTTCGCCGATGCAGGTGAGCGGCGCGTCGCGGTAGAGCCGCTCGATGTCGTACTCCTTGGAGTAGCCGTAGGCGCCGTGGATGCGCAGCGACTCGGTGGCGTTCTCCAGCGCCGCCTCGGAGGCGAAATACTTCGCCATGCCGGCCTCGAGGTCGCAGCGCTCGCCGCGGTCGAAGGCGCGCGCGGCGTCGAGGGTGAGCAGGCGCGCCGCGCGCGCGCGCGTCGCCATGTCGGCGAGCTTGAGCTGGATCGCCTGGTGCTCGCAGATCGGCTTGCCGAAGGTCTTGCGCACCTGCGCGTAGGCCGTGGCGAGCTCGAGCGCCCCCTCGGCGATGCCGACGCCGCGCGCAGCGACGTTGATGCGCCCGAGCTCGAGCCCGGCGCTGACCTGGTGGAAGCCGCGGCCCTCCTCGCCGATGAGGTGGTCGGCGGAGATGCGGTAGCCGTCGAAGACCAGCTCGGCCGAGTCGATGCACTTGTAGCCGAGCTTTTCCAGCTTGCGTCCCACCGTGAACCCGGGCCCCTTCGGCGCGATGAACAGGCTCATGCCCTTGTGGCGCGGCTCGGCGCCGGCATCGGTCTTCACCAGCAGCGCGAAGCACGAGCCTTCGATGCCGTTCGAGATCCAGGTCTTGGTGCCGTTGATGACATAGTGCGCGCCGTCGCGGCGCGCGCTCATGCGGATGGCCTGCAGGTCGGTGCCGGCGTCGGGCTCGGTCAGGGCGAGGCCGCCGCGCACCTCGCCGCTGGCGAGGCGCGGCAGCCACTGGCGCTTCTGCGCCTCGCTGCCGAATTTCTCGATCGCCAGCGCCAGCATCAGGTGCGAGTTGAAGATGCCGGTGAGCGCCATCCACACCGAGGAGATGCGCATCACGATCTCGGCGTAGGCCGTCGCCGGCAGGCCGAGCCCGCCGTAGTCCTGCCCGATGGTGGCGCCGAACAGGCCGAGCGTCTTCATCTGCTCTACCAGCTCGGCGGGGTAGCGGTCGGCGTGGTCGTACTCGCGCACGCGCGGGCGCACTTCTTTCTCCACCCAGCGCCCGATGGCGTCGAGCAGGCGCGCCTGCTCGCCCGCGTCGAGCTGCGCCCTGGCGCCGGAGGTGCCGATGCTTATCCCGGGCGGATCACGCCGCAGGCGAGGCGCGCGCCGGCATTGCCGGTCGGCTGCGTCTTGTAGTCGTCCGGCTGCGCATGCACGATGAGGCCGCGGCCGACGACGCTCGCCGGCCCGGGCGCGACGCTGATCACGTCCATCTCGACGTCCACCTTGGCGCGGCCGTCCTTGCCGGCTTTCAGCGCCGGCAGGTCGCCCGCGTGGCGCTCGGCGCTGCCCGGGTGCCCGTGCGGCTTGTCATGCGGATTGAAGTGCCCCTTGGCGCTCATGCCGTCGCCCGAACTGCAGTCGCCGGCCTCGTGGATGTGCAGGCCGTGCTCCTGCCCCGGGGCAAGGCCTTGCACATAGATCACGACGTGGACCTTGCTGCCCCTCTGCTCGAAAGTCGCCTCGCCGAAGGTCTTGCTGCCCTTCGTCGAAATCAGCTGCGCGTTGGCGCGCAGCGGCTCGTCAGGGGTCGTCTGGCAGGCCGACAGGCCCAGCGCCGCCGCGGCGGCGAGAATTTTGATTTTCACGGCTCTCCTCCTGCGCGCATCTTAGCCCCGGCCGGGCGCGCCTGCTACTCCTCCGGCAGCACCGAGGGCACGCGGTGCCCCATGGCCCACATGACGTAGCCCGAGAGCGCGTAGGCGAGGAAGACGGCGAAGAGAACGAGCGAGGGCCGCAGGGCGACGATGGTGTAGCCCAGCACGGCGGCGAGGATCACCCACAGCGGCACGCGCTGCCGCCAGTTCACTTCCTTGAAGCTCCAGAAGGGCACGTTGGACACCATGGTGAAGCCGGTGAACACCGCCACGATCCAGGCCACGCCGACCAGCCACAGCAGCTCGCTCGCTTTCCAGCCGAAGTCGGTGACGAACCAGATGAGACCCGCCATCACCGCCGCGCCCGAAGGGCTCGGCAGGCCCTGGAAGTAGCGGCCGTCGACCACGCCGATGTTGGCGTTGAAGCGCGCGAGACGGATGCCGGCGCCGGCGCAGTAGATGAAGGCGCCGATCCAGCCGGCGGTGCCGAGGTCCTTGAGGCCCCAGGTATAAGCGATGAGCGCCGGCGCGGCGCCGAAGGCGACCATGTCGGCGATCGAGTCGTATTGCGCGCCGAACTCGCTCTGCGTCTTGGTCCAGCGCGCGACGCGCCCATCCAGGCCGTCGAGCACCAGGGCGACGAAGATGGCGATGCCGGCGGTGTCGAAGCGGCCGTTCATCGCCTGCACGATGGCGTAGAAGCCGCAGAACAGCACCCCGGTGGTGAAGAGATTCGGCAGCAGGTAGATGCCGCGGCGGCGCAGCCCTTCCAGCGGCGCGCCTTTCGGCGGCAGCGTTGCGTCCTCTAGCCCGTTGTCGAGGTCGGGGTTGTCAGCCATGCGAGCACCGTCTGCGCAGCGTACACCTTGTCGCCGAGCGCCGCCTGCGGCCGCGCGTCGAGCGGCAGGTAGACGTCGACGCGCGAGCCGAAGCGGATGAAGCCGAAGCGCTGGCCGCGCGCGAGCTCCGCCCCCGCCGCGACGTAGCACAGGATGCGGCGCGCGATCAGGCCGGCCACCTGCACGCAGGTGACGTCGCGCCCCTCGCGCGTGCGCAGGTGCAGCGCGTTGCGCTCGTTCTCGGTGGAGGCCTTGTCGAGCGCGGCGTTGACGAACGCGCCCGGGTGATACCAGCGCTCCTGCACCGTGCCGTCGACCGGCGAGCGGTTGGAGTGCACGTTGAAGACGTTCATGAACACGCTGATCTTGAGCGCTTCGCGCTTGAGGTAGGGATCCTGCGCGCGGCCCACCTCGACGATGCGCCCGTCGGCCGGCGACAGCACCGCGCCGGCGTCCGCCGGCACTTCACGCGCCGGGTCGCGGAAGAACTGCAGGATGAAGAGGCTGGCGAGCCAGAACGGTGCCGACCACCAGCCGGCCCACCACGTAACGCCGATCGAAACAGCGACCGCAGCCGCCAGAAAGGGCCACCCCTCGCGGGCGATGAGCGGGTGCGGGTAAGGCGACACCTACTTCTGCTCTTCCTTCAGTCGCTCCGAGCCCTGCCCCTGCTGCATCGCCTTGTTGATGTCGGTCGTCACGCGGTCGACCGTCTTCTTCGGTTGCTGCCCGATGGCCTTCGACTGGTCTTCAGTGCACGCGACCAACAGCAATACGAGGCTAATTCTTAGAAGTGTCGACAAGGCGGTTCCTCCTGATCCAGGGCATCATCTCGCGCAGCCGCGCGCCGACCTTCTCGATCGGCAGCTCGGCGGTCATGCGCCGGCGCGACAGCAGCGTGGGCGCCCCGGCGCGGTTCTCCAGCACGAACTCCTTGGCGTACTCGCCCGACTGGATGCGCGCCAGCACCTCCTTCATGCGCTCGCGCGTGCCCTTGTCGATGATCTTCGGCCCGCTGGTGTACTCGCCGTACTCGGCGTTGTTGGAGATGGAGTAGTTCATGGTGCCGATGCCGCCTTCGTACATCAGGTCGACGATCAGCTTGAGCTCGTGCAGGCACTCGAAGTAGGCCATCTCGGGCGCGTAGCCCGCTTCCACCAGCGTGTCGAACCCGGCTTTCACCAGCTCGACGCAGCCGCCGCACAGCACGCTTTGCTCGCCGAACAGGTCGGTCTCGGTCTCTTCCTTGAAGTCGGTCTCGATGATGCCGGCCTTGCCGCCGCCGATGGCCGCGGCGTAGGACAGCGCGACGTCGCGCGCCTTCTTCGACTTGTCGCGGTGCACGGCGATCAGCATCGGCACGCCGCCGCCGGCGGCGAAAGTCGAGCGCACGGTGTGGCCGGGGGCCTTGGGCGCGACCATCCACACGTCGAGGTCGGCGCGCGGCTGGATCAGGCCGTAGTGGATGTTGAAGCCGTGGGCGAAGGCGAGCGAAGCGCCTTTCTTGATGTTCGGCTCGATGACCTCCTTGTACACGGCGGCGTGATGCTCGTCGGGCAGCAGGCACATGACGATGTCGGCGCCCTTGATCGCCGCGGCCATCTCGGCCACCTTGACGCCGCCCTTCTTCGCCTTGTCCCAGGAGGCGCCGCCCTTGCGCAGCGCGACGGTGACCTTGACCCCCGACTCCTGCAGGTTCTGCGCGTGCGCATGGCCCTGCGAGCCGTAGCCGATGATGGTGACCTTCTTCCCCTTGACGAGGGAAAGGTCGGCGTCCTTGTCGTAATAGACCTTCATTGGATTCCCCTAGAAACTAGACACGAAGGACGCGATTGCCGCGCCCGATGCCGCTGGCTCCCGTGCGCACCGTCTCGATGATATCGCCCTGGTCGAGCGACTTGATGAAGGCGTCGAGCTTGGCGCCGTCGCCGGTGAGCTCGATGGTGTAGGTGTTGTCGGAGACGTCGATGATGCGGCCGCGGAAGATGTCGGCCATGCGCTTCATGTCGTCTCGTCCCTTGTCGCCCGCCTTGACCTTGATCAGCATCAGCTCGCGCTCGATGTGCTCGGCCTCCGACAGGTCGACCACCTTCACCACCTCGATCAGCTTGTTGAGCTGCTTGGTGATCTGCTCGACCACGTCGTCCGAGCCGCTGGTGACGATGGTCATGCGCGACATCGACGCATCCTCGGTCGGCGCCACGGTGAGCGACTCGATGTTGTAGCCGCGCGCCGAAAACAGCCCCGCGATCCGGGACAGCGCGCCGGCCTCGTTCTCGACGAGGATGGAGATGATATGCCGCATCCGCAGTACTGCTATAGGTCTTCGGACAGGATGATCTCGGTGATGCCCTTGCCGCCCGGGATCATGGGGTAGACGTTTTCCGTCTGGTCGGTGATGAAGTCGAGGAATACCAGTTCGCCTTTTCGGGAAAATGCATCTTTCAATGCAGGTTCCACATCGGCCGGATTCTCCACCAGCACGCCGCGGTGGCCGTAGGCCTCGGTGAGGCGCACGAAGTCGGGCAGCGCGTCCATGTACGACTCGGAGTAGCGGTTGCCGTGGAAGAACTGCTGCCACTGGCGCACCATGCCCATGTACTTGTTGTTGAGGTTGATGATCTTGATCGGCAGCCGGTACTGCTTGCAGGTCGAGAGCTCCTGCAGGCACATCTGGATCGACGACTCGCCGGTGACGCAGGCCACCGTCGCGCCCGGGTTGGCCATCTGCACGCCCATCGCCGCCGGCAGGCCGAACCCCATGGTGCCCAGGCCGCCGGAGTTGATCCAGCGCCGCGGCTCGTTGAACTTGTAGAACTGCGCCGCCCACATCTGGTGCTGGCCGACGTCGGAGGTGACGAAGGCCTCGCCCTTGGTGACCTCGTAGAGCTTCTCCAGAACGAATTGCGGCTTGATGATCTTCGACTTGCGGTCGTACTTGAGGCAGTCCTTCGCGCGCCACTCGTCGATCTGCTTCCACCAGGCCTTGATCTCCTGGGGTTTCGAGTCTTTCAACAACCGCGATAAATCATCAAGCACGTCGGGAATGTTGCCAACGATCGGCACGTCGACCTTGACCCGCTTGGAGATCGACGACGGGTCGATGTCGATGTGGATGATCTTGCGCGGGTTCTGCGCGAAGTTGGCCGGGTCGCCGATGACGCGGTCGTCGAAGCGCGCGCCGACGGCGAGCAGCACATCGCAGTTCTGCATCGCCAGGTTGGCTTCGTAGGTGCCGTGCATGCCGAGCATGCCGAGGAACTGCTTGTCGGTCGCCGGGTAGGCGCCGAGGCCCATCAGCGTGTTGGTGCAGGGAAAACCGAGATTCCTGACCAGGGCTCTCAACTGGGAAGAAGCGTTTGAAAGCACGACGCCGCCGCCGGTATAGATCAGCGGCCGCTTCGCCTCCAGCAGCAGCTGCACCGCCTTCTTCAGCTGCCCGGCATGGCCTTTGCGCGCCGGGTTGTACGAGCGCAGCGTGATGCTCTCGGGATAGTGGAACTCGCAGCTCGCCGTGGTCACGTCCTTGGGGATGTCGACCACCACGGGGCCGGGCCGTCCGGTGGTGGCAATGTGGAAGGCCTTCTTCATCGTCGACGCCAGGTCCTTCACATCCTTCACCAGCATGTTGTGCTTGACGATCGGCCGCGTGATGCCGACCGTGTCGCACTCCTGGAAGGCGTCGAGGCCGATGGCGTGCGTCGGCACCTGGCCGGTGAGCACCACCATCGGGATGGAATCCATGTAAGCGGTGGCGATGCCGGTGACGGCGTTGGTGACGCCCGGGCCGGAGGTGACCAGCGCCACGCCGACTTTCTGCGAGGAGCGCGAGTAGCCGTCGGCGGCGTGCGCCGCGCCCTGCTCGTGGCGCACCAGCACGTGCTTCACCTTGTCCTGCTTGAACAGCTCGTCGTAGATGAACAGCACCGCGCCGCCGGGATAGCCGAAGACGTACTCGACGCCTTCCTCCTGGAGGCAGCGCACAACGATCTGCGCGCCGGTGAGCGTGCCGGTCTTGACTCGGTCCATGAACCCGCAAAAAGCCTGAAAAACCATGATGGTAACATCGTCGCGGCCAAATTCCCCGTCAGAGGGCACTCCCTGGCATCGCGCACCGAGCTGTCGGCGTTCCTGGAGGGCGTCGAGCGGCGAGCGTTCAAGCAGGCCGTCTTCGCCGTGCGCGACGAAGAAGCGGCGCTCGATATCGTGCAGGACGCGATGCTGCGGCTCGCCGAGAAGTACGGCCATCGCCCGGCGGCCGAGCTGCCGCTGCTCTTTCACCGCATCATGCAGAACGCGATCCGCGACTGGTACCGGCGGCAGAAAGTGCGCTCGACGTGGACCACGCTGTTCTCGGTGCTCTCGGCCGGGCGCGAGGACGACGACCAGGACCCGCTCGAGTCCCTGCGGGCGGCCGGCAGTCCGCAGCCGGAAGGACCGGGCGAGATCCTGGCGCAGGCTCAAGTCATTGAAATCATTGGGCAAGAGATCGCGCGCTTGCCCGAGCGTCAACGGCAGGCTTTCATCTTGCGTTACTGGGAGGAACTGGACGTCGCTGAGACCGCCAAGGCCATGGGCTGCTCCGAGGGAAGCGTGAAGACGCATTGCTCCCGGGCAGCGCATGCTTTGGCTCTGGCGCTCAAAGCACGCGGTATTACGCCATGAACGAACAGCAATTCGGTTATCGCATCCGTCACCTGCTCAACCAGAGCCGGGTTGACGACGCCACCGTCGCGCGGCTGCGCGAGGCGCGCGAGCTCGCGCTCTCGCGCCAGCGGCCGGAGCCGGCGCCGGCGCTCGCCTGGGCCGACAATGCCGTCGGCAGCCTCGGCGGCTGGAGCGGCCTCTCCCTGCGCGTGCTCGCGCCGCTGCTCGCCCTCGCGGTCGCCGCGGGCGCGGTCTACAGCTGGCAGCAGAACCAGCGCCTCGCCGAGATCGAGGAGATCGACGCGCAGCTCCTCACCGACGACCTGCCGATCGACGCCTACCTCGATCGCAACTTCCAGACCTGGCTGAAAAAGCGCCTCGCGGAGCAGTGATGCGCCGCGCGCTCCTCGCCCTCGCCCTGTGCCTCGCCTGCGGCGCGGCGCACGCCCAGACGCGCAGCAAGGCCGCGCCCTGGGCCGGACTCACCGCCGACCAGCAGATGATCCTGGCGCCGCTGCGCAGCGATTGGGACAAGCTCGACGCCGAGCGCCGGCTGAAGTGGATCGGCATCGCCAAGCGCTATCCGCAGATGAAGGCGGAAGAGCAGGCGCGGGTGCAGCGGCGCATGCACGCCTGGGCCAAGCTCACGCCCCAGCAGCGCCGCGAAGCGCGCGAGAACTACAAGGAGCTGGCGAAGAACCCGAAGGAAAAGCGCACCAACCTGCGCGAGCAGTGGGCGGAGTACCAGCGCCAGCAGCCGACGCGGCCGCCGCTGGTGCAGCCGCCGGAGCCCGAGGTCGAAGCCGAGGCCGCGGTCGAGCCGCCGGCCGATGCCCCCGCGGAGTCTGCGGAGCAACCCGAGTCCTCTCCCGCGGTACCCGCTTCGCCGCCGCAGTGACGCCGAGCGTGCTGCGGCGCCTCGCCAGCATGCTCTACGAGGCGCTGCTGCTGCTCGGGGTCGCGTTCTTCGCCACCTCGCTTTTCCTCTTCGCCGCCGGCGGGCGCGACGCCACCGGCGGCTGGACGCGGCACGTGCTGCAGGGATTCGTCGTGCTGGTGTTCGCCGCCTACTTCCTCTGGTGCTGGCTGCGCGGCGGGCAGACCCTGCCGATGAAGGCCTGGAAGATCCGCCTCGTCGACGTCACGCCGCAGCGAGCGCTGCTGCGCCTCGCGCTCGCCCTCCTGCTGCTGCCGCTCTCCATCCTGTGGGCGTTCTTCGACCGCGACCGCCAGTTCCTGCACGACCGCCTGGCGGGAACCCGCCTCATCGGCGTTCAACCCACCACATCGTCGCCACCGCCATGACCAGGACCGCCGCGCTCGGCAGCGCGGCGGAAGCGAACGGCGGCCAGTTCTGCAGCAGGCCGATGTGCGAGAACAGGCTGTTCAGCATGTGGAAGAACACGCCGAACATGATGCCGAGGAACACCTTGAGGCCGACCATGCCGGCGCGCGCCTGCAGGTAGCCGAACGGCAGGGCCAGCGCCATCATCACCAGGGTGGCGAGCGGGTAGAACAGCTTCTTCCACAGCGCGATGTCGTAGCGCTCGGTCTTCTGCTTGTTGGTCGCCAGGTGGCGCGTGTACTGGTACAGGCGCCACGCCGACATGCGCTCGGGCTTCACCACCAGCGCGTCGAGCAGCTCGGGGGTGACGCGCGAGCGCCACTCGGCGCTCTCCAGGCTCGCGGTGCGCGGCCCCTCGGGCGTATAGGACGTGCGCGTGACCTCGTGCAGCCGCCACACGCCGTCGCCCGCATACTCGGCGCGCCTGGCCGACGTGGTCTGGCGCAGGCGCGAGCCGCCGTCGAAGTCGTAGATCAGCAGGCTGTTCAGCTCGCGCGTGTCGCGCACCTGGCTGACGTTGATGAACGCGCCTTCGTCCTTCAGCCACAGGCCGGACTTCAGCTCCTGCCCGATCATCGTGCTCAAGGCGGCGAAGCGGATCTTCTGCGCCGTCTCTTCCGCCAGCGGCGCGCCCCACTCGCCGACGACGAAGGTGAGCGCGACGAACACCGCGCCGATCTTGGCCAGCGCCGCCCCCGCGCGCAGCGGCGACAGCCCCGAGGCGCGCATCACCGTGAACTCGGAATTGCTGGCGAGGTGCGCGAGCACGTAGAGCGTGGCGATCAGCACCACCACCGGAAACAGCTCGTAGGCGTGCCCCGGCATGGTCAGCAGCACCACCATGAACACTTGCTTCAGGTGGTACTCGCCGCGCCCGAGGTCGCCGAGCTCGCCGATGAGGTCGAAGAACCCGAACAGGGCGAGGAAGCCGGCAAGCACGAACCCGCTGGCGCCGTAAATCTGGTGCGCGAGGTAGCGCTCGAGGGTGGGCAGGCTGAGCACGGCGGGCGCTGGCGCCTAGGCGCTTCTGCGCAGGCGCAGGATGTGCATGCGATGCACGAACAGGGCGACGAGGAGCAGCGCCATCACCGCGTGCACCACCCACCAGCCGAGGGCGAAATCGAGCTTGCCGAGCGAAACGCGCGCCTGCACCACGGAGAGCAGGTTGGAGTACACGACGTAGACGAGCAGCGCGAACAGCAGGTTGATCGAGCGGCCGGCGCGCGGATTGACGAAGCTCATCGGGATGGCGAGCAGCACCAGCAGCAGCGCGGAGATAGGCACGCCGACGCGCCACAGCAGCTCGCCCTGGTTGACGCTGGTCGGATCGCCGATCAGGTCCCAGGTCGGGCGGTTCTTGTGCGTCTGCGCCGGCTCGCGCCCTTCGCGCAGCTCGATGCGGGCGGCATAGCGGTCGAACTCGGTGACGCGGTACTGCTCGTCGCCGGGCGAGCCGTCGTAGCGCCGGCCGGACTCGAGCACGATGAAGCGGTCGCCGTTGTCCGCCGACTCGGTGCGCCCCGAGCGGCTCATGCTGACGCCGCGCCGCCCCTGGTGGGTCGAGGCGAGAAACACGTTCTGCACCGAGGAGGCGTCGCCCGCCACCGACTCGACGAAGAACACGCGCTCGCGGCTCGAGGTTTCGCCGAACACGCCCGGGCTGACGCGCGAGACGTCGTCGCGCGACTCGAGCCGCTGCACGTACTGCGCGCCCATCTGCGCCGCCCAGGGCGAGATGACCAGCGACAGCACGGCGATCACCAGCACCAGCGGCAGCGCGAAGATCAGCACCGGCTTGAGCCACGCGGTCAGCGGCTGCCCGGAGGTGAACCAGATCACCATCTCGGAATCGCGGTAGCTGCGCGTCAGCGTCAGCAGCACCGAGATGAACATGGTGAGCGAGAGCAGCACCGGCAGCGCGTGCAGCGCGAAGAAGGCGAGGAAGGCGATGACGGCATCGGTCGGGATCTTGCCGCCGGCCGCCTGGCCGAGCAGGCGGATGAGGCGCGTGGTCAGCGCGATGGCGAACAGCGTCATGAAGACGGCGCCCGCCAGGCCGGCGAACTCTCTCAGCAGCGCCCGTTGGAAGATCATGCGATACTTTTCCCTATGCAATTTAGCATAAAGACGCAGCCTGCCGAGACGGTGAAGGCGGGCTGCGTCGTGGTCGGCGTCTACGCGGAGAAAGAGCTGACGCCGGCGGCGAAGCGCGTCGACCAGGCCGCGCGCGGCGCGCTGCGCAAGGCGCTCGGCGATCTCTCCGCCAAGCCCGGCTCGACGCTGCTGCTGCGCGATCTGCCGGGCGTAGCGGCCGAGCGCGTGCTGCTCGTCGGCCTGGGCGAGCGCGGCAAGCTCGGCGAGACGCAGTTCCGCGAGGCGCTGCGCGGCGCGGCCAGCGCGCTGAAGGAGCTCGGCAGCAAGGACGCCCAGCTCTGCTTCGTCGACGCCAGGGTCGGCGCGCGCGCGCCGGCATGGAACCTGCGCCAGGCGGTGCTCGGCCTGCGCGAGGCGTTCTACCGCTTCGACCAGCTGAAGCAGAAGAAAGCCGCCTCTCCTGCCCTTCAAGCAGTGATTCTTCATCTACCTTCAACGACGGAGCTGCGCCGGGTCCTCGCCGAGGCGGTGGCCACCGCCGACGGCGCCGAGCTGGCGAAGACGCTGGGCAACCTGCCGCCCAACATCTGCACCCCCGCCTACCTCGCCGAGGAAGCGCGCAAGCTCGCGCGCCAGTACAAGCTCGGCGTCGAGGTGCTCGAGCGCAAGGACATGGAGAAGCTCGGCATGGGCGCGCTGCTGGCGGTCACCGCCGGCTCGCAGCAGCCGCCCAAGCTGATCGTGCTGCGCTATAGCGGCGCGGCGAAGGGGCGCAAACCCATCGCCCTGGTCGGCAAGGGCATCACCTTCGACACCGGCGGCATCTCGCTCAAGCCGGCGGGCGACATGGACGAGATGAAGTTCGACATGTCGGGCGCCGGCGCGGTGCTCGGTACGCTGCGCGCCCTCGCCGGCATGAAGGCGCCGGTGAACGTGGTCGGCCTCATCCCGACCTGCGAGAACATGCCGGGCGGCCGGGCGACGCGGCCCGGCGACATCGTCAACACGCTGTCCGGGCAGACGGTCGAGATCCTCAACACCGACGCCGAGGGCCGCCTCATCCTGTGCGACGCCCTCGCCTACGCCGCGCGCTTCGAGCCCGAGGCGGTGGTGGACATCGCCACCCTCACCGGCGCCTGCGTCATCGCGCTCGGCCACGTCGCCAGCGGCCTGTTCGCCAACGACGAGAAGCTGGCGGCCGAGCTGAAGGGCGCCGCCGACGACGCGTGGGACCGCGTGTGGCAGATGCCGCTGTGGGAGGACTACCAGGAGCAGCTGCGCTCCAACTTCGCCGATTTCGCCAACATCGGCGGGCGCCCCGGCGGCAGCATCACCGCGGCCTGCTTCCTCGCGCGCTTCACGCGCAAGCTGCGCTGGGCGCATCTCGACATCGCCGGCACCGCGTGGAAGAGCGGGCGCGACAAGGGCTCCACCGGGCGGCCGGTGCCGCTGCTCGTGCGCTACGCCCTCAGGCACGCGGGACGCAAGTGACGAGCATCGATTTCTACTTCAATGCCGGCGATCGCCTGCAGGTCGCCTGCCGGCTCGCCGGCAAGGCCTGCGCGCAGAAGAAGAAGCTCCTCATCTACGCGCCCGACGGCGAGCAGGCGCAGCGCCTCGACCGCCTGCTGTGGACCTGGCAGGCCCTTGCCTTCGTGCCGCATTGCTTCGCCGACGACGCGCTCGCCGCGGACACGCCGGTGCTGATCGCGCGCGGCGCGGACGCCCCGGCGCCCTACGAAGTGCTGCTCAATCTGTCGCCCGAGGCGCCGCCGCATTTCGAGCGCTTCGAGCGCCTGCTGGAGGTGGTCGGCGCCGAAGAGGAAGACCGCAAGGCAGCGCGCGCGCGTTTCGCGTTCTACAAGCAGCGCGGGTACGCTATCGCCAACCACGATCTCGCCGCCACGCGTGAGTGACGACACCAACCCGCTGGTGCAACGCGTCGACCAGCTGCTGCGACGGCGCAAGGACGCCGCCCCGGGCGACGTGCCGGTGCTGACCGAGATCGTGCAGGACGACGGCACCCCCGCGCGCCGCGCGATGGACGCCGCCGCGCTCGAGGCGCTGGCGCGCGAGCTCGAGCGCGCGGTGCTCGCGCGCCTCGGCCCCGAGGTGGAGCGCGTGATCGAGGAGAAGCTCGCGCGCACGCTGCAGCAGTTCCTCGGCAACTCGCTCGACGGCGTGCGCACGGAGCTCACCGGCAGCGTGACGCAGATGGTGCGCGAGGCGGTCGCGGCGTCGGTGGCGCACGCCCTCTCGCTGCCGAAGCGCGACTAGTGCTGGCCAAGAGTTTCGAGCCCGCCGCGGTCGAGGAGCGCTGGTACACGCGCTGGGAATCCGCCGGCTGGTTCCGCCACAAGGGCAGCGCGCAGCCCGCCTACTGCATCCAGCTGCCGCCGCCCAACGTCACCGGCACGCTGCACATGGGCCACGCCTTCCAGCAGACGCTGATGGACGCGCTCGTGCGCTACCACCGCATGCGCGGCTTCAACACCAACTGGGTGGTCGGCACCGATCACGCCGGCATCGCCACGCAGATCGTGGTCGAGCGCCAGCTGGAAGAGGAAGGCAAGTCGCGCCATGCGCTCGGGCGCGACAGGTTTCTCGAGCGCGTCTGGCAGTGGAAGCAGCAGTCGGGCGCCACCATCACGCGCCAGATGCGCCGCCTCGGCGCCTCCTGCAACTGGCAGCAGGAGTACTTCACGATGGACGAGAAGATGTCTCGCGCCGTGGTCGAGGTATTCGTTTCCCTGTACGAGCAGAAGCTGATCTACCGCGGCAAGCGGCTGGTCAACTGGGATCCGGTGCTCGGCACTGCGGTGTCGGACCTCGAGGTGGACTTCGAGGAGACCACCGGGACGATGTGGCAGATCCTCTACCCCTTCGTCGACGGGCCGCAGGACACGCCGGCGGGCAAGCTGCGCGGCATGACCATCGCCACCACGCGCCCCGAGACCATGCTCGCCGACGGCGCGGTGGCGGTGCATCCCGAGGACGAGCGCTACCGGCACCTGATCGGCAGGAAGGTGATCCTGCCGCTGTGCGACCGCACCATCCCCATCGTCGCCGACACCATGGTCGAGCGCGACTTCGGCACCGGCTCGGTGAAGATCACCGGCGCGCACGACTTCAACGACTACGGCGCGGCGGTGCGGCACAAGCTGCCCATGATCGTCATCTTCACCCTCGACGCCAAGGTCAACGAGAACGGGCCGAAGCAGTTCCAGGGCATGGACCGCTACGACGCGCGCAAGGCGGTGGTGGCACAGCTCGAGCGCGAGAACTACCTGGTCAAGGCCGAGCCGCACAAGATGCAGCTGCCCAAGTCGGGCCGCACCGGCGTGGTGGTCGAGCCGATGCTCACCGACCAGTGGTTCGTGAAGATGGACGGGCTC